>Ga0068877_10004671_pt1 | contig 10637 bp, 9 predicted proteins | sample NOAtaG_FD_66437 | JGI IMG/M metagenome (GOLD analysis project Ga0068877, IMG submission 66437) | Freshwater lake microbial communities from Lake Erie, under a cyanobacterial bloom - NOAA_Erie_Diel6S_1000h metaG | ecosystem: Environmental > Aquatic > Freshwater > Lake | place: USA: Ohio, Lake... | reverse complement strand
TGCCTTTGCTTCCTACATTCAGGACAACCGCCGCGCCAAGCTCGTCGGCACCCGCACCAATGGCGCCGGCGGCAATGTCACCCAAGTCAACGCCGGGCCTTTTTCTGAAGTCACGACCTCGTTTACCCAATCTCTGATGGTTCGCAATACCACTATTTCCGCAAACGGCTTCCCCGATAGCCCCTTCGTTGAAAACGTAGGGATCCGCCCCGATGTCGAATTGGACTATATGACCCTGGAAAACCTGCGCCTGAACGGCCGCCCCTTTGTCGAAGCGTTTACCAAGAAAATTGTCGAGGAAATCCGCGCCAGCCGTTAGCAACATTCTTTCCCCGCCTCGGGGTTCACCGTTTCAGGTTCCCCAAGGCCGACGCCAAAACACTCCTTCCCGGTTTCGCTTGCCAAAACAATCCGCGCAAGCCACCCCTGGCAATCAGCGAAACTAACCCTTCGTAATCCGGTCCCAGGTCACTTCCTTGCCGCTATAGATCGCCTCTCGGGCCATAATCGCCGCCATCGTCGATTCCGCGCCCCACATGGCCGCGTTTTCGATTTGCCCCGTGCGCGCGCCTTCCACAAACTCGTTCACCGCGTCGATCGTGATGTCATAATTCGTCGGCCAGTTCTCCGGTTCCTTCTTGTCCTTGCGCCATACCGTGATGCCCGTCCGCGAGGTACGCACCGTGCCGTTTTCGCACATGAATGTCTCGCTGACATCCTGAAACGCCTGCCCCCGGCCCAATTGGTTCGCCGAGTAGCTCGCCACCAGTCCATCGGTATACTGGAAGGTCACCGAAAGCGTGTCGAGAATGTCCCCTTCCTTGCGCAACGCCCGGTTGCCATAGCCGCTCGCCTTGGCCGGGTTCCGGTCCGTGAACCAGTGCAGCACGTCGATGTTGTGGCAATCCTGCTCGGTAATCATGTCGCCCGACATGTCCTTGTAGAAATACCAGTTGCGGATCTTCTCTTCCTGCCCCGTGTAGTTCGGCTTATACGCCGGTCCCGATCCTAGCCAGGCCCCTCGGATCATCCGGATCTTACCGAGCTCTCCCGATTGAATCAGTGCATGTGCCCGGCGGTAATCCTTGCCGTAGCGCTGCTGAAAGCCCATCGAGATCCGCTTGCCCGGGTCCGCCGTGCGCGCCGCCCGCAATACCCGCTGGCAGCCCTTGATGTCGATTGCCGCCGCCTTCTCGAGGTATATGTGCTTGCGCGCCCGCACCGCCAGTTCAAAATGCTCGGGATGATACACGATCGGCGTTGCGATCAGCACCGCGTCCACCTCGGAGGCCAGTAACTCCTTGATGTCCCTGTATTCCTGCACCCCGCTGTACTTGGCCCGCCCCGCCTCGAGACGGTCGTCGTAAATGTCACAGATCTTCGTCACTTTCGCGAATTCATTCTTCGCGAAAATGCCGCTTACATACATGCCGCGGTTGCCGCAGCCCACCAGTCCCAGAGTTAAGGCTGAATTCGCCTGGGATCCACGCACCGCCTGTGGCGCCACGATGCTGAAGGCCGTCGCCGACGAGGCCAGAAAATTTCTACGAGGGGTGTTATTTTCCATGTCTTTGCCGATTGTATCCGAAGAAGCAATAAGGGCGGTTATAGTAGGAAATTGCGCATGAAAGTCTCGATTCTCATCCCGGTCTACAACGAGCGCGCCGTGGTCGAAAAAAGTCTGGCCATGGTCCTGGCTGCTCCGCTGCCGGAAAATCTCGAGCGCGAACTCGTCATTGTTGACGATTGCTCCCGGGACGGGACCTCGGAGATCCTGAAGCGTTTTGCCGCGGAACACCAGCAAGTCCGGCTCTTTCGTCATGAGGTCAACCAGGGTAAAGGGGCTGCTGTTCGATTCGCCATCGAACAGGCCGAAGGCGATTTCTGCCTCATCCAGGATGCCGACCTCGAATATGACGCCAACGAGTATCCCGCTCTCATGGCGCCCCTGCTCAGCGGCCGCGCCGATGCCGTCTTCGGCAGCCGCTATCTCTCCGGCGAACAACGCCGCGTGCTCCCCTTCTGGCATTCGATGATCAATCTCTTTTTGACCCTGATGTCGAACATGCTTTCCAACCTCCACCTCACAGACATGGAGACCTGCTACAAAGTCTTCCGCACCGACCTGCTCAAGAGCATCCCCATCCGCAGTGACCGCTTCGGCTTCGAGCCCGAGATCACCATGAAGTGCGCCAAACGCAAGTTCCGTATCTATGAGGTCCCGATCAGCTACCACGGCCGCACTTATGAGGAAGGCAAGAAGATCGGCTGGCGCGATGGCGTCAAGGCCCTTGGCGTCATGCTCTACTTCTGGCTCGTCGATGATCTGTATAAGGACAGCTACGGTAAGAACTACCTCAACACCATGACCGGCACTCCGGCCTATCTGAACTGGCTTGTTTCGCTGGTTCGGCCGCAACTGGGAGACCGTGTTATCGAACTGGGCGCCGGCCTTGGCAGCCTCAGCGGCATGCTGATGGGCAAGCGCCTGCGCTATGTCGCCGGTGAAAAAGATCCCCTCAGCCTGCACTCCTTGCGGAATCGCTTTCTGCGCACCCCCAATGTCGAAGTGCGCGAACTTTCCGCCGGCGATGCCGCCGGCTTTGATGGCCTCGAAGCTCAGTTCGACACAGCCCTTCTTCTCAAGACTCTCGAGTACACACAACGTCCCGAAGACGCCCTCCGCCAGATGCACCGCTGCCTTGTCCCCGGTGGCAAGCTGATTCTTTCCGTCCCCCAGGGCGCTGCCCTCAACTCCCTCGACCGCGGTATGGGCTACCAGCACCGCTTCACCCAAGCCCGCCTCCAGCCGCTGCTCGCCCAAAGCGGATTCACCCTCGTTGAAACCCGCCAAGTGAACAAACTCGGCCGTCTCGCCTGGGCGATTTTCGGCGGCGTGTTCGGTCAAGATAGCATCAATAAACTCAGTCTCAAGATTTTCGACAAGACCGTCTGGCTGACTCGGATGCTCGATGCGGTTCTCCCTTGGAACGGCCTCAGTCTCATCCTCGTCGCAAGGAAAAACTAACTTATGAATTTTCGTCATGCGATCTGTAATGAAGCCTTCGATAAATGGGACTTCGCTGAATCCTGCCGCGTCATGAAGCGCTTTGGCTACGAGGGCATCGAGATTGCCCCCTTCACCCTCGCCGAGTTTCCCCCGTCGCTCAGCGCCGCCCGCCGCCGCGAGTTGAGCGACATCATCCGCTCCGAGGGCCTCGAATTCGTCGGCCTCCACTGGATCCTCGTCGGCCCCAAGGACATCCATGTCACCACTCCCGATGCCGCTCGCCGCGCCCGTAGCTGGGATTATATCCGCGGCCTGATTGATCTTTGCGCCGACCTTGGCTCCAATGGCGTTATGGTTTTCGGCAGCCCCAAGCAGCGTTCTTCCGAAGGCGGCATCTCCGCCGCCGAGGCCACCCGCAATTTTGTCGATGGCCTGGCCTCCGTGGCCCCCCTCGCCGAGCAGCGCGGCGTCACCATCCTCATTGAGGCTCTGCCCCGCGAGCAAACCGATGTGGTCCTTTCCCTCGAGGAGGCCGTCGGCTATGTGAACTCCATCGCTAGCCCCGCCATCCGCTCCATGTTCGATACCCATAACGCCGTCGACGAGGTCGAACCCCATGCCAGCCTCATCGAAAAATTCTTCCCCTACATCCGTCACGTCCATGTCAACGAGACCGATGGCCGCCATTGCGGTACCGGCAATTACGACTTCGTGCCCATATTCCGCAAACTCGCCCAACTTCAATATCAAGGCTGGGTCTCCCTCGAAGCCTTTGACTTCACCCCCGGCGCCGAACGCCTCGCCGCCGAAAGCATCCAATACCTCAACCGGCGCATCGCCGAGGCCCTTGTCGCATGAGAGCCGTCGTTACTGGTGGCGCCGGCTTCATCGGCTCCGCGCTCCTGCGCCACCTCCGCGCCTCCGGCGCCGATTCCGTCGTCGCCTTCGATAATCTCAACAGCGGCCACCGCCACAATCTTCCCGCCGCGGACCCGGCCGTCTCTCTCACCCTTGGCGACATCCGCGATTACGACGCCGTCTGCGCCGCCTTTGCCGGTGCCGACTTCGTCTTCCATCTCGCCGCCATCCCCAGCGTGCCCCGCAGCATCAACGACCCTGTGCCGAGCCATGACGTCAACATCAACGGCTCTTTCAATGTCTTCCGCGCCGCCCAACATTGCGGTGTCCGGCGCGTTGTTTACGCTGCGTCTAGCTCCGCCTATGGCGATACTCCCACTCTGCCTAAGGTCGAGTCCATGCAGCCCAATCCCAAAAGCCCTTATGCCGCTCAAAAACTGATGGGCGAGCATTACGCCAGCGTCTTTGCGTCCTGCTTTGGCCTCGAAACCGTCTCGCTGCGCTTCTTTAATGTCTTCGGGCCCAGACAGGATCCCGGCAGTCCCTACAGCGGTGTCCTCAGTCTTTTTATGAAGGCTCTCATCGAAGGCCAGCCTCCCACCATCTTCGGCGACGGCGAGCAAAGCCGCGATTTTACCTATGTCGAAGACGTCGCGGCACTGGTCTATAAAGCCGCCTTGGCCCCCTCTGTCAGCGGCATGGTGTTCAATGCCGGCAACGGCGACCGTTATACGCTCAACCAGACTTGGGATTTCTTGAAGCAGATCGCCGGCAGCGATCTCGCTGCCTCCTATGGCCCCTCGCGCCCCGGCGACGTCCGCGACTCACAAGCCGACACCACGCTCGCCCGCCGATACCTCAATCATGCCCCCCAGTTTACTTTCGAAGAGGGGCTTCGTCGAACCTTTCAGTGGTATCGCGAGTCTCTGGCTTAAGCACAATCACCCCCAGCGGCGGCAGCATCAGGCGAAACCGCTGCGGATGAAAGTGGCTCTCCACCGGCTCGGTCATCACCCCCTCCCGCTGCACTACACCGCTTCCGCCATAGCGCGGATCGTCCGTATTCAGAATTTCCGTCCAGCGGCCCGCGAGCGGAGCTCCCAAATGGTAGTTGTGCCTCGCCACGGGCGTGAAGTTGCACACAAACACCAGCATTTCCTTCTTGTCGCGCGAGTAGCGAATGAAGGCAATCACCGAGTTTTCCGTGTCGTTGAAGTCGATCCACTCGAAGCCTTCATGATGCGCGTCGACCTCATGCATCGGCGGCTCCTCGCGCAACAGACGGTTCAAGTCCCGCACCATGCTTTGCAGGCCACTGTGCAGGCCATATTGTAGTAACTCCCAACGCAACGGCCGCGCTTCGCTCCACTCCTCGTATTGGCCGAACTCCTGCCCCATGAACAACAGCTTCTTACCCGGATGCCCATACATATAGGCCAGAAACGCCCGCGCGTTCGCAAAGCGCCGCCACTCATCCCCGGGCATCTTCCCAATCAGGCTCGACTTGCCGTGCACCACCTCGTCGTGGCTCACCGGCAGCAGATAGTTCTCATTGAACGCATAGTAAAGACTGAACGTGATGTTCTGCTGATGGTAGCGCCGGAAGAATGGATCAAACCGGAAATAGCGGAACATGTCATGCATCCAACCCATGTTCCACTTGAACGTAAATCCCAGCCCGCCCAGAAACACCGGCCGCGTCACACCGGGAAAATCGGTCGACTCCTCGGCCGCCGTAAACGCTCCCGGCACACTGTGGCAGACTTCGTTGAAACGCCGTAGAAACTCGATCGCCTCCAGATTCTCGCGCCCACCCATGGCATTGGGCACCCAATCTTGGCCTTCGCGCGAATAATCAAGGTAGAGCATTGAGGCCACCGCGTCCACACGCAGACCGTCGATGTGATACTCCTTGAGCCAAAGCATTGCGCTCGACAGCAGGAAGCTCTTCACTTCGTTGCGCCCGAAGTTGAAGATCAGCGTGCCCCAGTCCCGCTGTTCGCCCTTGCGCGGGTCCTCGTGCTCGTAGAGCCTCGAGCCGTCGAACAGCGCGAGGCCATGCGCATCCTTGGGAAAGTGTGCCGGGACCCAGTCGAGGATGACGCCAATGCCAGCCTGGTGGCAGGCATCCACCAGGTGTTTAAAGTCATCCGGCGTACCGAAACGCGAAGTCGGGGCAAAATACCCGGTCACCTGGTAACCCCAGGAGCCGGAGAATGGATGCTCGAGAATCGGCATCAGCTCGATATGCGTGTAGCCCAAGTCCTTTACGTAGGGCACCAGGCGCTCGGCCAACTCCCGGTAGCTCAGAGGCTGGTTATGCGCCCCATGCATCCAGCTCTCCAGGTGCACTTCGTAGATCGCCACCGGCTCCCTGGTGATGTTGCCGTTTGCCCGCGCCGCAAGCCACGCCCCGTCCCCCCAGGCATAGCCGTCTGAGGCCCAAACCACGGAGGCGTTTCGTGGCGCTACCTCGGCGTAGGCCGCATACGGGTCCGCCTTCATCTGCTGATGCAGGTTCAACCGCGACCGCACAAAATACTTGTAAATCTCCCCCGAGCCCACCCCCGGCACGAAGAGTTCCCACACTCCCCCCTCGCGCGGCATCATCGGATGGCTGTTCTTGTCCCAATGATTGAAGCCGCCGCACACCTGAACCGACTCCGCATTCGGCGCCCAGACGGCGAACCGCGTTCCCCTTACCCCGCCGATCTCCACCACATGCGCCCCGAAGCTGTTCCAGGATTCGTAGTTCGTGCCTTCAAGAAACAGATGCAGGTCATGGCTCGACAGCAGATTCTCAAACCGGTAGGGGTCGTCGATTTCCTGCTCTTGGCCCTGCCAATTGGTCAGGCGCAGGCGATACGGCGCGATCGCACCCGGCAGACGGGCCGAGAAGAACCCCGCCGGGTCCTCGCGTTCCATCGCCGCCAATCCGTCTGGCAGAACCACGCTCAGCCTCTCGGCATGCGGAAGAAAGGCCCTGACCTCCCACTCGCCGGCGCGAAACTGTTGCGGTCCGAGGACCTTGCGTGGATCGCCATGGTATCCATGAACGATCGCGTGAATCTCGCCTGGGAGCATTATCAGTATTATGACAACTTCATCGAACTACGCTGAGTTGCACCTCCACCTCGAAGGTTGCCTCGACGTGGAAACCCTCCTCGAAATCCAGCCTTCGCTTGATCGCAACGAGGTCGAGGCCCAGCTCCGTTTCGATGATTTTGCCGGATTCTTGGCCAGTTTCAAGTTCGCCGTGATGCAACTGGAGACCCCGGAGCACTACCGCCTGCTCGCGCGGCGGGCTCTGTCGCGGCTACGCTCACAGGGCATCATCTATGTCGAGATGATTCACTCGGCCGGTATCTGTCTTTGGCGCAAGCAGGATGCCCGCGCCATCGTCGAAGCTCTGATCGAGGAAGGGCGCCGCGCCGATGTCACCGTGCGCTGGATCCTCGATGGCGTCCGCCAGTTTGGCGGCGAGCGCTTCCTCGAAGTTGCCCGGCTTGCCGTTCAGTACGCCGGAGAGGACGTGGTCGGCCTCGGCATTGGTGGCGATGAACAGGGCTGTCTGGCCAGCGAGCTCGATGCAGGCTTCCGGCTTGCCCGCGCTCATGGCCTGAAGGCCCTGCCTCATGCCGGGGAGACATCTTCCCCCGCCAGCGTCTGGGAAGCTCTCGGCTTTGGCGCCTATCGCATCGGACACGGTATCCGCTCCGTCGCAGACCCGCTGCTGCTAGCCGAACTCGTCCGGCGCGATGTGCCGCTCGAAATCTGTATCAGCTCCAATCTCGGCACCGGCGTCTGCTCCCGGCTCGAGGATCATCCGCTGCCCGCGCTCCTCGCGGCCGGAGTCAAAGTCGTGCTCAGCACGGATGACCCGGCCTTCTTCGCTACCACCTTGGCTCACGAATATGCTCTCGCCGCCCGGCTCGGCCTCAGCGCGGAGGACTTGGCGCAGATTCGCCGGAACGGCTTTCATTACGCTGCCGGCGCAGCGCCCACGCCTTGATCTGCTTCACATCGTTTGCCGAGAGCGGGCTGACTGATTTCATGTCGGCGGCCGACTTCAGCCGCTGCCGGTAGCGCTCGAAGTAGGACGCAAGGTCGCCTCCGTACTGAAACGAATACATGATGTCGGCGAAGTTGCGCGTGTGCTCGGGGCCGAGGGCGTGGCCGGATTCATGCACGCACGTCAAGAACAGAATTACTTCGGCCAGAAGAGCGTCCGGCTCGCGGCGGCTCATCGCCGGGTTGATCACCACCTCGTTCACCACCCGTCCGTTCAACTCATGCGTCAAGTTCTGTCCATACAGCCCCCGCCGCGCCGGTTCCATGAAGCGGAAGCGGATCTCGGCGTCCTGCTCGCGGGCAACCTTGCGCACCTGGATCAGCCCTTCGCTGCCGCGGGCCCAATGCTCCATGGCCCACTCCGCCAGCTGCGCCTTCGGGTGCTCGCCTGTCCAGTAAGGCACGCTCACTTGCGCGGTCAACAGCAGCAGTGCCATCGTCATGGCCTTGTCCTTTCCTCGAGCAGAGTGCGGATCACGCTTTCCAACTGATCGACGCGCTGCTGCATGTTTTCTAGATCCTGACCCTGCGGATCGGGCAGCTTTCCGTGCTCGAGGTCGTCCGCAATCTGGCCGCGTGTGCGCACGACCCGGCCCGGGATGCCAACAACGGTCGAGTCATCCGGGACCGAATAGACGACAACGCTGCCTGCCCCAATCTTGACGTTATTGCCGAGCGTGATGTTGCCCAGAACCTTCGCGCCCGTGCCAACCACAACCCGGTTGCCGAGCGTCGGGTGGCGTTTGCCCCGGTCCTTGCCGGTGCCGCCGAGCGTGACTCCCTGATACAGGATCACGTCATCGCCGATCACCGTTGTTTCGCCAATGACGATCCCCATACCGTGGTCGATGAAAAAGCGCCGCCCGATCATTGCCCCCGGGTGGATCTCGATGCCGGTCAGGAAGCGGCCGATCTGCGACAGGATGCGGGCGAGTAGTCGCAGTTTCATCCGGTAGAGAACATGCGCGACACGGTGTAGCATCACGGCGTGCAGTCCCGGATAACATACCAGCACCTCGAGCAGCGAGGTCGCGGCGGGATCCTCGCGGAAGATGACATCAATCTGTTCCCGGATGGTGAGCAACATGCCGTTCATTGGATGCTAACACTTCGAAAAGGGATTGCACGCCGAGCCAATTCTGCTATGCTGTTGTCATGCTGGAAGGCTACTTGCCGATTTTTTTCCTTCTAGCCACTGCAATCGCGTTTCCCGTCATCGCGCTGATTGTCGCCCGTCTGCTTCGTCCTTCTTCCCCTAATGCGGCCAAGCAAGAGGCCTACGAGTGTGGAATCGAGGCAGAGGGCAGCTCCCGCGGCCGCTTTACTGTTCGTTTTTACATCGTCGCGATTCTCTTCGTGATCTTTGATGTGGAAACGATCTTTCTATTCCCCTGGGCCGTCCGTTACAAACAACTGGGATGGTTTGGGGTTGCGGAGGTGACGTTATTTCTTACTATTCTCATTGCCGGCTACATCTGGGCTCGCAGGAACAAAGCACTCGATTGGGTGTAGTTCCAGCCGGCGTCAACAGAGCTATTCTTTCCCTTTTCTTCCTTCTCAGTCTGGCCTCGAGCGCTTTGGCCCAGCCGCGGCTGCGGCTGACGGAAACCGCGCTGGGTCCGATCTCGGTGGCGGTGGGCGCCAATGGCGCGGCACAGACGGTCGAGGCCTCCAATATCGGGAGCGGCAGTCTGGCGCTCTCCTTCAGCTCGAATACCACCTGGCTTGCTGCCTCGGCCGGGGCACAGCGTCCCTGTCAGGTCGCATTGCAGCAGAGCGTTTGCATACCGGTTGTGATCAGCCTGAGCACGGCGGCATTGGCTCGCGGTTCCTACACCGGGGCGATTACAGTGCGCGACCCGAACGCGATTGATGCCCCGCAGACGATTACCGTCACGGTGCAGGTGGGCGGCGGCGTGCCGGACACCATCTTTCTTTACACTCAGCCGAATGGCGGATCAGACAGTGTTCGGTTCTCGACCAACAGCGTGTTGACGACGAACGTGACGACCGCTACGGGCGGCAGTTGGCTGACGGTGGCTTATGAGGGGCAGGGAAGCTTTCGCTTTGTGCAACCTTACCGTATCAGCGGAACGCACCAGCCGGGAATGCCGGAAGGCACTTACAACGGGACGCTGCAAGTCGGGGGCTCGGCCTTTGCCGGCGACAACAAGAGCGTACCGGTGCGGCTGGTGGTGACCTCGCAGCCGATCGCGTTTCTGGGCCCGGAGCAGGTTCGCGTCAAATACCGCCAGGGAGGTGAGCCGCAGGTCGTCAATATCGGCGTGGGCAACCGCGGTCGCGGGACACTGACGGTTGGAGCGGTGACGCCGACGCTGGCAAACGGGAGCGGCTGGATGACGGCGGCACCGGCAAGCGGCTTTACGGGGCTGTCCATCACGCTGACGCCGGGCTCGCTTGCTCCGGGTACGTATCGCGGCTCGGTGGCCGTGGCAGTGAATGCGATCAATGGTCCGACGCTGACGGTTCCGGTCGAGATGGAGATCGTGGCGAATCCCGTGCCGACGATATCAACGGGCGGCGTGCTGAACAATGCGAACTTCGCGGCAAATGACCCGCTGGGCGTGGGTACGATTGCTGCTGTGTTCGGCGAGTTTCTGGCAGACCAATTGGCCGCCGCGCCGGGCGCGCCGCTGCCGACGACCTTAAGCGGAGTGCGTGTGCTGGTGAACGGCCG
>Ga0068877_10004668_pt1 | contig 10649 bp, 10 predicted proteins | sample NOAtaG_FD_66437 | JGI IMG/M metagenome (GOLD analysis project Ga0068877, IMG submission 66437) | Freshwater lake microbial communities from Lake Erie, under a cyanobacterial bloom - NOAA_Erie_Diel6S_1000h metaG | ecosystem: Environmental > Aquatic > Freshwater > Lake | place: USA: Ohio, Lake... | reverse complement strand
TGATTCTGATTTAAGTATCAGCACAATGCAGGGGGAACATATATATAGCACCATTGAAGAATATGAAGCAAAGGTGAATGAATTGTTAGCAGATGAATCAGAACACATTACAGTAATCAGAATAGTAGAAGAACAAATACCGAAAGGGGAATACTGATAATTTGTTTCAGTATTGTTTCAGTAGATTCAATAAAAAAGCCTTGAATGTATTGTTATTCAAGGCTTTATGCTGAAATTAAAGTGACCCCGCTGGGACTCGAACCCAGGGCCCCAACATTAAAAGTGTTATGCTCTACCAGCTGAGCTACGAGGTCAACCTCTGTTTTAAGGGCACGCAAAAATACCCATAGAATCCAATTTGCAAAATTTGATTTTCATATATCAGTTAAACAATAATTTAAAATAAAAAGAAGGCTGTTTCAGACGGCTTCTGAGATCAATATCCTCGAACATGCAGGAGATCATTTCGCTAAATGTGCGGTTTTTGTTGGCTTTATTCACCACCCAATTGAATAAGGAAGGATATACAGCCAATTGCTGAAGCTTTCTGCTTAAACTGAGTTCCTGCCATAAACGACGGTAAATTTCGCGATCGTAGGCACTCAGTGCATTGGCATTCAGCTGATTACTCTTAAGCAGGGGCACGGCAACCTGAGTCGCCACCCAGCCACTGAGCATGGCATTGCCTATACCCTCACCGGTGAAAGGATCGATCAGGGATGCGGCATCACCAATAAGGATATAATGATCTCCGCTAATTGCCCGCTTTACGGACCCAAGCGGCAGACCCCAGCCTTTTATGGAGCCCACCGGCTCTGCGTGCTCAAAACGCTTACTGATAACCGGATGCTCCTTGATGATTTGCATCATTTCCTTTTTAAGATTAATGCGCTTTTTGGAGACCACATCGCTCCGCAAACCAACACCTACATTGGCCATACCATTGGGTAGGGGAAAAATCCAGAAATAACCGGGCAAAAAGGTTTTAATGAAATGTAGTTCGATATAGTTTTCGTGATCCAAACCGGCAACATTATGGTAGTATGCTCTTAAACCGGCACAGTAATGTTCCTGCTCCTGCCTGATGCCGGCATGATGTCGGGCAAAAGAACTGTGTGCGCCTGAAGCATCAATTAGCAGGCGGGTCTGATAGGTGTCCTTATCGGTAAGTATCTCCCACCCTTTTTCAGTGCGTTTATGCGATAATACCTCCGTTGGCGTGATGACACGGATTAACGCCTGCTCCCGTGCTTTCTGTACCAGATAATGATCAAAGTCAACTCGTGGTGCAATAAATCCGGGAGCATGATTTCGTTTATGTTTGGTCGCAAACGGAACCCGCAATACTTTGTCGTTTGGTGCAATAAAACAAACACCGTGACTTCCTGTCTGAAAGGATTGCTTAAACACATCCTCCACCATCGAGGGATCTATTTTTCGCAATACCTCAACCACTTTGCCACTGCATGCATCGCCGCAGATTTTATCTCTTGGAAAATCGGATTTATCCAGCACAATGGAGGATATCCCCTCCTTCGCCAAAGAAAGCGCACAGGCCATTCCGCCAGGACCGGCACCGGTAATAAGTATGTCCGTATCTATGTTTGCCATAATAAAAAAATGAACTGTCCGCTCGTAAGCCGGATTCTGTTTCCCGGAATAAATTCCGGTAGGGTCGTCATTTATCTGGTTCAGATGTTGCCATCTGAATCTGTCGGTCAACCCGTCCCGATGGCGATGCGAGCAACACCACTTCCGGATCGAAACCGGAATCAGGATTTATTTGACCTTTCAACCCGCAAGGTTTACCCGCCCGACATATTACTATGACGGACCGTGAGCTTTTACCTCACATTTTCACCCTTACTCCGTTTACACGAAGCGGTTATTTTCTGTGGCACTTTCTGTATCCGCTTTAACACGGACCCCGTCGGTTAGGCGGTGCAGCGCTCTTTGTTGTCCGGACTTTCCTCCCCAATCCGTGAGGACTGAGGCGACACCCCGGCGAACAGTTCACCTCAAAATTATCCTAGTTGCGCCAAATGCGTATTGTGGCGTGTAATCATCATCGAAAGACACCACCTCTGAGTGACTCTCCAGAATTTTATGAATCTCTTTTTTTAGTTTACCACTGCCATTTCCGTGGATCGCAAAAAATACTTTCTGACCACTGCGTATGGCACGATCGAGGGCTTTATTAAAATGTTCTATCTGGGTGAGTAGTATATCTGTTTTACTAAGGCCTTTTATATCAGGGGTGATTTTTTCGATGTGCAAATCAACCTCCTTCTCCGGGACGATAACATCAAATTCTTTTTGTTTCGGACTTACCTGCATCATGCTTTTCAACTGCTCTACATTAACCTCAAAAGGCTCATGCGTTTCAGTAAACAGATCCTTCTCTTTAGGCTTATCGGAGAATTGCTTTAAGAGTTCATACTGAAATACGGTGCGCTTCATGGGCTGAAAAAAAGCTTCATGTTTAACAAGAGAGGCGGCGCTAAACTTTTGCGAGCCCGATATCGCGGCCTTATCGTTAGTCTGCGGTATGATCTGATAATCGAACTGACGGATATCGTTGATAATTTCTGTTTTGAAGTGAGCTATCCCAGTGTGTGCTTTACTTTTAACAGCTATTCTTCCCTGCTCATAGATGCCATACGTGCTGATCAGTTTATAATTAATCTGAATATATTCCGAGGATTCATTAATCAGGATTAAATCATAATGTATCGTTTCTCCATCGGCAATTTGTTCCGGAACAAACATCAACAATACTCCCGAGCCAAGTAAACCGGTTGCATCAAAATGATACTTTAAATAATTTGCACGCGGCTCCTCAACAACTTGTTGTTGAGTCTCATTCTTTGTATAATCAACCGGCTCTTGGTAGGGTGATATATCGTGAAAAAAAACAGGTATCTCAACCTGATCGAGATTTACGTAGAGTAAACCTTTTTTATCAAAACGGGTTATGGTTGCTTTCTGTTTGAGATGTTTCAGCCATACCACATCGCCGGCCGCATATTTATGTTTGATCGGATTCGACATCGGTTAAAAGAATAAAGGATAAAATGTAATTTGATTACGGGAGTTCAGCATCAGTGCCGGCATAGGCACCTTAACAATATTAAGCACACTGAACAACGTCTTAAGTAAAGGTTTGTTGGTTTTTATTTTCGTCAAATCAATATCAGGGCTGATATAAAACTGTCTGACTCTATTCACATCTGTTGCAGAAATCAGTTTGCCGTTATCGAACCATTCATTTTCATACCCTCCCAACATGCCCTGTGCACCATAACCAAAGGCCACATTAAGCCAGGCCGGTATATTAGATTCCAAAAAAAATGAATGCATATTCACCGATAACCAATAGGTTTGATGGTTATAATTTTTAAGAATCTGTTCCGGAACAGATGCACCATATAAATCCCGCTGTCTCGCATTGATATCGCAATTACAGTACGACGAATAATTGGATGCTATTGAGGGTGAGGTTGAGAATTTAACCTGCACACGTTGTTCGTTCCATAACAGCTCTTGCGACAAAAAGAGTAATGCGCCTCCGGCATTAGCCGTCATATCAGCCGGGCTGAAGCCCCATTCGGCAGAGAAACCATCCAAGGTTTCGAGTGTCGTCTGAAAAACCAGTCCGGTTGCCGTTCCAATCAACGCGGCCTTGCGTTGTTTAACGCCGGCCCATTTGAGTGCGTCGGCTGTCCACTTCGCTTCAAAATAATTTGTAAACAGGTGACCGGCCTTATCCATCTGTAGCCATTCACGCGAGTCATCATAAAATTGAAAAGGGCCTCGCTCAAAATCAGCATACCAGGCCGCATTTAATCCAATCAATGCCGTTCCGTACAATGCTGTCCAGGTACCTCCTACTATCCACACGCGTTTTTTTTGCAGTGAATCTGAAGGCTTAAGTACATGCTGTGCACTAAGCCACGAGCAGGAGGACAACCAAATCGCCATACACAGTGCAGGAACTATAGTATAACGTGCAAACAAGTTATCCCAAGAGCGTTTTCCTTGCGCAATGCAGTAAATGATTAACCTCGTTGCGTGATGGGGCCTCTGCATAAACACGCAGCAAGGGCTCCGTTCCGCTGGCACGTATCATGAGCCACTCTCCATTCTTAAAATGATATTTATATCCGTCGATGTCCTCTGTTCGCTGAACACTGTACTCCCCAAACTGAGTATATGCCCGCGTGCGACAACGGTCAATGATTTCAAGTTTTTGAGCTTCTTCCAAATGCAAATCGTTGCGGTCGTAAGTAAACGGACCAACTATACGGTACACTTCCTCAATAATTTCTTTCATGTTCTTGCCGGTTTTAGCCATAAACTCCAACAACACCAGTCCGTCCCAGATGCCATCTCGTTCAGGGATGTGACCTTTAACTGCTATACCACCACTCTCCTCGCCACCTACCAAAACATCTTCTATAATCATCTTCTCGCTGATATACTTGAAGCCAATTTTAGTTACTTCATAAGGCAGGTTATAGTGTTCGCAGAGACGTTTAATTTTTTCTGACACAGAAAAAGCAATCACCACTTTACCATCCATCTTGCGGTAATGATGCAAGTAATGAATCAGCAACAGGATAATATGGTGAGCATCGATGAAGTTGCCATCTTCATCGAACATACCTATACGATCGGCATCACCATCCGTTGCCAGTCCGCATACATTTCGCTCTGCATTTCGAATAGTGCTTTGCAACTCCTGCAGATTACGCAGTATAGGTTCAGGAGCCTGACCCATGAAAGATGGGTTGTGATCGCAATGCAACAATATGGCATTCTTTAGTAACTGTGGTATAACCCGTTGACCTGCTCCATACATAGCATCATAGGCAACCGTAATATCGCTGTTGTTAATGGCATCCAGGTCGAAGTTTTCTCGCACATGATCTATGTACATGCTTTCCATATCAACGTATTCGAGCAAGCCTGCCTTTTCGTAATGTTCTGTTTTCTTAGTTTGTAAACTCACCGTGTCAGGAATTAAATCCTCAACTTCCTGAATATCCTTAGGTGATGAAGGGCCGCCGTGTGAACCTTTCAGTTTGTAACCATTGTAGCCCGGAGGATTATGCGATGCCGTAATGATTACACCGAGGTCGGCATTGAGCTTGGTAGCTGCCAGAGAAATCATAGGTGTGGATACAAAAACATTATCGGCCATAATAACCCTTACACCACGCTCGCAACATACCTGTGCTATGTTTTCGCAAAACAGTTCGCCGGCAAAGCGACAATCGTGACCTAGTACCAGAACAGGATTTGATTTTTTCTGCAAGAGCCATTCGGCAGTGGCATAGGCCACACGGCGCACATTGTCCACGGTAAAATCTTCTGCTATGATGGCTCGCCATCCGTCGGTTCCAAATTTTATTTTAACTGCCATATTTATTATCGTTTAAACCGGTGTAAAGTTAAAAAATGCGAATGAGAGTGCTGATTATAAAAAAGCCTCTCCGGGCGTAGAGAGGCTTTGTATAAATTAATGATGGTGAAGACTATGCTTCGGCCTCGTTCTGATTGGCCGTAGTGATTTGCATGATGTCACGGTCGAAAAGATAGAGACCGCTTTTATCGTTGCCTATCATTTGCAGTTTGTCGTTGAGCACACGAGCCAAACGCTCTTCTTCAATTTGCTCCGCCACATACCACTGCAGGAAGTTGTGTGTAGCAAAATCTTTTTGCTTCAGCGCCACATCCACCAGATCGTTGATACTTTCCGAAACTTTTATTTCGTGCTTCAACAGTTCGGCGAAGGCATCGTGCAGCGATTTGAATTTTAGAGTAGGTTGTTTCAAAGCCGGAATTACTGCATTGCCTCCACGTTCGTTGATGTAATGAATGAGTTTAAGCATGTGGGCCCGCTCTTCATCGCTGTGCTTGTAAAAAAATTGTGTAACCCCGTCGAGTCCGGGTTGAACTTCGGCCCAGGATGCCATAGCAAGATATGCCTGTGAGGACTCCGCTTCCATAAGCACCTGCTTATTGAGTGCATCCGTCATTATTTTAGATAACATCGTTAATTATTTTAGTATGTAATACAACTATGGCGGCGCTTTGGTTCAGTGCATCGCCTAATCAGCCTGTTAAAAAATACCGGTATAGCCAGGTAAACCCAACTCATCATCTTCCTCCGTTTCAACAGGTGATTCATGCGTCGCTTTCAACTGCTTATCCCGCTGTTTCATTAAATTTTCCAGCGTGTTAATCTTCTCTTTCAATTCAGCGGAAAATGTTCCGTTTTTGCTTACGTCTTCTTGATTGGTTGACATGGTGGCGTTATTTATATGAATAAATGTAGTTTATGATTTTCAGGTTAACTAACTCAACAGCAAATTTAAGTAACAAATCCATATGTTGGTGTCCACTATTACGAACCGTGGGTTTCGATGAACTTTTTTATTTTATTGAAATATTCATTCTTATTCGAAGAAAACGTAGCGTCATTCTTTACTGCCGGCACCACATAGGAATCTGATATTTTAGGTTTTAGTTTAACCAGAGATTTTACATCATCCTGCCCGCAAAGATCTTCGGTTGCCCCTACAATGTAATAGATACCATAGAGCTGATCACCTTTTGATGCCAAGGCATAGAGCGGCTCCATAAACATTTTATCATAAGCCAAAGGCATCATAATGTCCTCACCTTTAACCGACTTATACTTGTTTTTGGTCTGCTCAAAACTGCTGTACGTACCATCAGCTATAATGCGCCTTACTTCAGGACGGTTCGCCCCAACACTAAGCGATAAACCGGCGCCGATGCCAATGCCAAACATATCAAACTGAGTATTGTGGTATTTGCGGGTATAGTCCACCACGGCAGTAATATCTTTCACAAACTGAGGGTAAATAAAAAAGTTGCTCTTAATGGCAAAATCATCGCTCTTTCCAAAGCCACGGTAATCGTATGCAACAACATTATACCCAATCGATAGAAACTGTGCGATCAACTCCAGATTATCTGCCATATTGCCATTACCATCGTCGCTGACGATAATGAATTTTTTTGAAGCTACAGATGGCTTAAATACCCAGGCGTTTAGTTTTACATCATCGGCGGCTGTAATAATAACTTCCTTATAATCCATACCATAGTCGGCGGGCGTTACAGCATATTCTCTTACGGGATTGAGGGCAAACGTAAACTTAGACAGGATTAGTGCTGTGATGAAGAGCAGTATTTTTTTCATGATAAATCAGAGATTTTTTTGTGCGCGCTAAAATAGATAAGGACTTGCAGTGAATTATTGAAGTTATCAACAAAAAAATGGTCAACAATAAACAAGAGAAATTCGGTTCAATTCAGCGGCAATATTTACATATCCTTTTTCATCCCTTAAGATAAAATCAAACCGAGCGCAACTCCGTATGTTTGTAGCCCCGTGCGATTAGTTCTCATTCTGATTATCCTCCTGCTCACTTTAACTGCCAAGGGCCAAAAGGCCTATCAGCTCCATGTATTCAAGGCAAAAAACAACCTTAAAGTTGACGGCGTGTTAAACGAACCGGATTGGATACGGGCAGAACAAGCCAATCAGTTTTACGCCAGCTACCCCTTTGATACCGGTTATGCCCGCTCTCTGACCGAATGCCGGGTAACCTATGATGATAAGTTCCTATACGTATCTGCTCACTGTCGCAATGCCCGAAGTGATCAGGACCGCTATATTATTCAGTCCCTGCGCCGCGATTATTCATTTCCCGTAAGCGATGCCTTTGCCGTATTAATCGATCCATTCAAAGACCGCACCAACGGGTTTAACTTTGGAGTTAATCCCTACAATGTGCAACGCGAAGGACTGGTTTCCAACGGTGGGCGATTTGGCACGAGCACCGACTGGGATATAAAATGGTTTTCCGCTACAAGCCGCGACTCTAGCGGATGGTATGTGGAAATGGCCATACCGTTTAAGTCCTTACGCTTCAAGGAAAATGAAAAAAGCTGGTATATCAATTTTGTGCGCAATGATCTGGTATGCAACGAGCTATCTTGCTGGGTTCCTGTTCCACGTCAGTATAATCCTAATACCCTGGCCTTCACCGGCGAACTGAAATGGGACGACGCCCCGCGTAAGCCGGGAGTTAATATTTCATTGATTCCCTATGGTATTGGTACAGGTACGTATCTACACAACAGCATACCCGACGGCCTCGGCGGATTTAGGGATACATCTTTTATCAAATGGAACGGCGGCTTTGACGGAAAAGTAGCCATCACCTCCTCGCTGAATCTCGACCTCACGGTCAATCCTGATTTTTCGCAGGTTGAAGTTGACCGGCAACAAACCAACCTCACCCGATTCAATTTATTTTTTCCGGAGCGACGTAATTTTTTTCTGGAGAACAGTGATCTGTTTGCTTCGTTCGGGTTCAGCCAGATTCGCCCCTTCTTCTCGAGGCGTATCGGCCTGCAGGACGGCAATACCATCCCGATAATCGGTGGTGCTCGGCTGAGTGGAAAAATCAACAATCAGTGGCGCATAGGCAGTATGGTGATGCAAACGGCAAAGACCACCATAAACAATAAGGATATTGAAGCCCAGAACTATGCAGTAACGGTATTACAGCGCAAAGTGTTTTCCAGAAGTTTTGTTTCATGCATTATGCTGAACAGACAGCAATACTCGGATAAGGAGGGCTTCACACCGGATAACTATAACCGCATCGCCGGTCTACAGTATAACCTCTCTTCAAAAGATAATCACTGGAACGGCATCTTTTTTTATATGCATTCCTTCAATCCCAATCAACCGGCCAACAGCTATGCGCATGCCTCCTACCTCAACTATCAGGTGATGAAATGGGATATCAACTGGAACCATGAATATGTAGGTGAAAATTTCATCGCAGATATCGGGTTTATTCCGCGACTGAATAATTTTGATGCACGCACCAAACAAAACATACGGCAGACCTTTTGGCGATTCGAACCCAATATCACACGGTACTTCTTCCCCAAATCCAATACCATACGAAACTTCGCCCTCACTGCATATTGCAGTAACTACTACGACGGCAACTTCACCTATACCGAACAATATTATTATACTCTGGCTACACTCAACTTCCTGAACACCGCCTCCGTATCGTTCAAAAAAGATTTTAACTTCATGAATTTGCCTTTTGACTCTTTCATCGGCAATGCAAAAGACTCCATACCTATTGGCAAATATGCGTTCGACAGTTATCAGTTTGCTATGAATACCGATACCCGTAAATTACTTAACCTGAGTGCCGGCACCAGGGTGGGTAGTTTTTACAACGGCACCATCAACTCCTTATCTGCATCGGTGAGCTATCGCAAACAGCCTTGGGGTGTATTGGCGATGAGTATGAATTATGACCGTGTGAATTTTGAAGGCACCCGAAATGATTTCGAACTGCTATTGGTTGGTTTACGCACCGATCTCACCTTTACTCGCAACCTGTTCCTCACTACTTTTTTACAGTACAATACCCAAATCGAAAACTTCAATATCAATACCCGATTACAATGGCGGTTTAAGCCGATGAGCGACTTATTTATTGTATACACCGACAACTATAACACCGCTAACTTTAGCGCCAAGAATAAAGCACTCGTTTTGAAATTGAATTATTGGTTTACACTCTAAACATGATCGACTCAACAAAAGATACCTCAAGGCATCAGGGCTTACGCAAAAAATTAATCGACGAACTGCAGCAAAAAGGGATCACCGACGAACAGGTGCTTCAGGCTATGCGCGCTGTGCCCCGTCATTTATTTTTTGACAGTGTGTTCACCGAACGGGCCTATGAGGACAAAGCATTTCCCATTGCAGCCGGTCAAACCATATCGCAACCGTTTACTGTTGCTTATCAGTCGCAGTTGCTTCGTGTAAAGCCACGAGAAAAGGTGCTGGAGATTGGCACCGGTTCGGGTTATCAGGCGGCTATACTGCATCAGATGGGAGCAAAAGTTTATTCGATTGAACGACAACGCACCCTGTTCAGCACGGCATCAGCCCTACTTCGGGAACTGGGTTATACCTCGATTCAAACGTTTTATGGCGATGGTTTTGAGGGGCTTCCTACGTATGCTCCATTCGATAAAATCATCATTACTGCGGGGGCATCTGTAATACCAGAAAAGTTGTTGCATCAGCTTAAAACAGGTGGATTTATGGTAATTCCATTTGGTGATAAAAGTCAAAAGATGCTTCGCATTACCCGAAACGGCAATAATCAATTTTCGCAGGAGGAGTTCGGTGATTTTACATTTGTACCACTCCTGCCCGGAAAAGTAAATTGATATTGTTGAACTAAATCCCATAGCGCTGATCTTCTTCGATTAAGATGAAAGAACACTTTAACAAGTTATAATTACCCGGCATCGTTTGGGCTTAAGCCCCTGTGGGAGTGTTTTTTTTCCTGCCGGTTGAAGCAGGCAGCAATTAAGCAGTAAAGAACTTTTACCTGAAACAACCGCAACGTTATCCCAACCGTACAGAGCCGAGCGCAGATTAACATCGTGGGAGAACACAGCCTGATAGCCTTAGTATATAACCTACGAAGAACGATAACGATATTAGGAACAAAAGACATACTGGAAAAACTCAAAAACTGGAAACCGGACTATAAAGG
>Ga0068877_10004665_pt1 | contig 10652 bp, 11 predicted proteins | sample NOAtaG_FD_66437 | JGI IMG/M metagenome (GOLD analysis project Ga0068877, IMG submission 66437) | Freshwater lake microbial communities from Lake Erie, under a cyanobacterial bloom - NOAA_Erie_Diel6S_1000h metaG | ecosystem: Environmental > Aquatic > Freshwater > Lake | place: USA: Ohio, Lake... | reverse complement strand
CATCCACCGGCCGATCGGGGGACCCGTCGACGGGAACGCGGTTCGGGTCGTGGTCGCCGGGGCGGCGGCGCTCGACGCCGAGGTCCATGGACGCTCGCGCCGTCCCGAGGGGGAGCGTCACCTCGGCGCCGTCGCCGACCGTCGATACGGTCGCCGGAGTCGCGTCCCCACCGGCGTCCAGGGCGGTGGCATCGGCCATCGACAGGTCGATCGCTGGCGCCGGGGATGGCGCCGCCCGAGCGGTCGGGGCGGGTGCCATCTCCGCCCGGGGCGGACGCAACGCGGTATCCGGCACAGTGGTCAGCATCGGGAAGGCGTCGAACACCTGGCCGCACTGCCCGCATCGCACCTGGCCGCCGTGGGCCTGCAACTGGGCGACGTTCACCCTGAACAGGGTGCCGCATCCGGCATGGGTACAGCGGGTGACCAGCGCCATGGCAGGTCAGTCGATCCGGGGGCCGGCGAGCAGCGCCCACCCTTCGTCCACCGCCGCCACCTCGAGCCGCGCCCACGGCGCGTAGGCCTGCGCGACGGACTCCGCCTGGGCCTCGAGCAGCCCGGCCAGCGCGATCCACCCGCCGCGGCCCACCCGCGGCCCCAGCAGCGGTGCCATCGCGAGCAACGGCCGCGCGAGGATGTTCGCGACCACCCCTTCGTATTCGTCGACCGGTTCGTCGCCCGGCAGATGGAACTCGGTTCGATCGTCAACGCAGTTGAGCTGCGCATTCGCCCGCGCGGTGCGAACGGCCTCGGGGTCGATGTCCACGCCCACCGCCCGCGCGGCACCGAGTCGCGCTGCCCCGATCGCGAGCACGCCGGAGCCGCAGCCGTAGTCGAGTACCCGTGCGCCCGGGCGGATGTGCTCGGCGAGATGGCGCAGGCACAGCCGCGTGGTCGGATGGGAGCCCGAGCCGAAGGCGCGACCCGGATCGATGCGCAGGCTGATCGCCGAGGCATCGGGTGGCTCGTGCCAGCTCGGCACGATCCACAGGCCGGGCGACACCTGCATCGGAACGAACTCGCGCTGGGTCAGCGCCACCCAGTCCTCGTCGGGCACGCGGGTCATCGACCACGGGGGCGCAGGCTCCACGCCGGACCGGGCCAGCAGTCCGGGCAGGATCCGTTCGGCCAGCGCCCGATCGGGGAAGAGTGCGGTGAGCCGTGCACGCTCCCAGCGAATCGGTCGCGGGGCGTCGTCCCAGTGACCCGGCTCGTCGAACACCGCCTGCTCGGCCGGGGTGCCCGCGTGGGCGTCGCTCACGTCGACCGCGAGCGCGCCCTCGTCGAGCAGGGTGTCGCCGAGCCGATCGGCCTGCTCGGGTGCAAGTTCGAGGGTGACGGCTGTCAGCGGCATCGGGGTCGGGCTCCGGCCGGCCGCATGACCGGCGATGGCGCGAGTGTATCGCGGCGCGCGCGAACGCCCGCCCCGTCCGACCTCGCCCGGTCAGTCGGCCTTGCGGCGCTGGGCGACCATCTGCTCGAGGTAGTGGATGTTCGCACCACCCTTCGTGAAGTGGGTATCCAGCATCAGTTCGCGATGCAGCGGCAGGTTCGTGCGGATGCCCTCGACCACCATCTCGGAGAGTGCGCTGCGCATGCGCGCGATCGCCTGGTCGCGGGTGTCGCCATGGGCGATCACCTTGCCGACCAGCGAGTCGTAGTGCGGCGGGACCACGTAGTGGTGGTACACGTGCGAGTCGACCCGGATCCCGGGCCCGCCGGGCGGATGGTAGGACTCGATCCGCCCCGGAGAAGGAACGAAGGTGAGCGGGTCCTCGGCATTGATCCGGCACTCGATGGCGTGACCGCGGAAGGCGATGTCGCGCTGGCGCATCGGCAGCTTCTCGCCGGCGGCGATGCGGATCTGCATCTGCACGATGTCCACGCCGGTGATCGCCTCCGAGACCGGATGCTCCACCTGCACGCGGGTGTTCATCTCGATGAAGTAGAACTGCCCGTCCTGGTAGAGGAACTCGAAGGTGCCTGCGCCGCGGTAGCGGATCCGCTTGCAGGCCTCGACGCAGCGATCGAACACCCGCGTCTTCGCGCGCTCGGGGATCAGCGGCGCCGGCGCCTCCTCGATGATCTTCTGGTGCCGTCGCTGCATCGAGCAGTCGCGATCGCCCAGGTGCACGGTGTTGCCGTACTCGTCGGACAGGACCTGGACCTCGACATGGCGAGGGTGTTCGAGGAACTTCTCGAGGTACACATCCTCCAGCCCGAACGCAGCCTTGGCCTCGGCCCGGGTCATGGCCACCGCATTGGGCAGCGCCGCCTCGGTATGCACCACGCGCATGCCGCGCCCGCCCCCGCCCCCGGCGGCCTTGATGATCACCGGATAGCCGACCGAACGCGCGATCTTCACGATTTCCGCCGGATCGGCGGGCAATGCGCCCTCGGAACCCGGCACCAGCGGCACGCCGGCCTTGCTCATGGCGGCCTTGGCATTGACCTTGTCCCCCATCAGCCGGATCGTGTCCGGACGAGGGCCGATGAACACGAAGCCGCTCTGCTCCACCCGCTCGGCGAAGTCGGCGTTCTCGGACAGGAAGCCGTAGCCGGGGTGGATCGCCTCGGCATCCGTGACCTCGGCCGCGCTGATGATGGCCGGGATGTTCAGGTAGGACTGCCCGGGCGCCGCCGGGCCGATGCAGACCGACTCGTCGGCCAGGCGCACGTACTTGGCGCCGGCATCCGCCTCGGAGTGGACGGCGACGGTCTTGATGCCCAGTTCCCGGCAGGCCCGCTGGATGCGCAGCGCGATCTCGCCACGGTTGGCGATCAGGATCTTCTCGAACATCGGGGTCAGCCGATGATGAACAGGGGCTCGCCGTACTCGACCGGCTGCCCGTTCTCGACGAGGATGGCCTTGATCGTGCCGGCGGCATCCGACTCGATCTCGTTCATGAGCTTCATCGCCTCGATGATGCACAGCGTCTCGCCGACCGCCACGGTCTGGCCGACATCGACCAGCGCCTTGCCGCCGGGCGAACTCGATCGATAGAACGTACCCACCATCGGCGACTTCACGACATGGCCTTCGGGCGCCGCGGGGACGCCGGCCGCAGCCGGGGCCGGCGCCGCGGGGGCCACCGGGGCAGCCACTGCCGGCGCCGGCGCGGCGGCGATCATCGGCATCGGGGCCATCGCACCGGGCAGGGTGCGCGCGATCCGCACCTTTTCCTCGCCCTCGGTGATCTCGAGTTCCGCGATGCCGGACTCCTCGACCAGGTCGATCAGCTTCTTCAGCTTGCGCAGATCCATCGGCAATCCTTGTCTGGGGGCGGACGCGCGTGCCGCCGTGAAGGGCAATCGCTCAGCGGCGGGAGCGGCGCGACGCGGCCGGGGCTTGCACGCCGGGGCGCAGGCGCCCGATCGCGTGCTCCAGAGCGGCCGCATAGCTGCCGGGTCCCAGCCCGGAGATCACGCCGACCGCGATATCGCTGAGGTAGGACTGATGCCGGAACGGCTCGCGCGCGAACACGTTCGACAGGTGCACCTCGATGAAGGGAACCGCCACCCCGGACAGTGCGTCGCGCAGCGCGACGCTGGTGTGGGTGTACGCGCCGGCATTCAGGACGATGAAGCCGACCCGATCGCGCCCCGCCTGCTGGATCCGGTCGACCAGTTCGCCCTCGTGGTTGCTCTGGAAACAGGTGACCGACACCCCGGCCGCCCGGCCGCGCGCAACCAGCGCCCGATCGATTTCGGGCAGGGTGGTTCGGCCGTAGATCGAAGGCTCGCGGGTGCCGAGCAGGTTGAGGTTGGGGCCGTGGAGGACCAGGATCCGGGGATCCTGGCCTTCGACCGCGACGGGTACGTTCTTCATGGGCGCGAAGTGTGCGCCTGCGACCCGATCGTGTCCAGTTCTGGCCGCGAACGGTCGCGATCGTCAGTTTTCACGCACGGCGCAGCATCAGCCCGCGCAGAGCCGCATCGCGCCCCGGAACGCCCAGCATGCAGCACCGCCGTGCCGAGCAGGCTCGGTCATTGACGACTCGGTCGGCGCAATTCGCTCGTTTGCAGCCTGTTCGGCGACATTCGCGACTTTTCAAGCCTCGATCAGGCCGCCGGACTCCGGGCCGAGGAGACCACGCCGTCCAGGATCGCGGCCAGCGCCTCCTCGGTGTAGATCCCCGTGCGACGCGCGGCGATCTTCGCCGAACGATCCAGTACGAGCGTGAACGGGAGCACCTCGCCGCGATTGCCGATCCGGCTTGCCAGTCCGAGCAGGCTCATGTCGGCGAGCAGCAGCGGGTAGTTCACCCCGATCTCCGCCGCGAAGCGCGCGACGCGCTCGGCCCGATCGATCGCCACGCCCAGGAACGTGACGCCCCGCGTGCCGTAGCGCGCCTGGAGCTTCACGAAGTGCGGCATTTCCTCGCGGCAGGGTGCGCACCACGTCGCCCAGAAGTTGATCACGCGCACCTGCCCGTCCCACTGGGATAGCGCCTGCGGCTTGCCGTCCGGATCCGGCAGCGTCAGCGCGAGCAGCTCGCGCAGGGCCTCCTGTTCGCGCCGCGCATCGGCGCCGCGCCGGTTCCAGGCCCAGCCTCCCCCGAAGCCGGCCGCAAGGGCGGCGCCAGCCGCTCCCGCGAGGAGCAGTCGGCGGGTCGATGCCTTCATCGGGGACCCCCTGGCGACATGATGTCGTCGTTTTCGCCGACGTTCGGCGATCTTGCAGTCTCCGTAGCCACCCACGCCAGATAGCCGGGAAGACCGGTCGCGACCGGCAGCGCGATGATTTCCGGCAGGTCGTACGGATGCAGCGCGCGCAGCGCGGATTCGAGGGCCGGGTATCCGGCGGCCGTGACCTTCGCCAGCAGGGGAACCTCGGTGGCCGAGTCGATCGCGCCCTGCCAGCGGTACACCGACCGGCACGGTGCCATCACGCTCACGCAGGCCGCCAGTCGCCGCTCGACGAGTTCCTCGGCGATCCTGCGCGCCGTCGCCTCGTCGGGCATGGTGGACATGACCAGCCAGATCGCCTCCGCCGGCGGGCTCATGCGACCCCCTGCGCGATGGCCGCCAGGCCGTCGTCGACGGTCGGATAGGCCAACCGCACGGACAGTTCCCGCTTGAGCCGTTCGTTGGACAGGCGCCGTGACTCGCGCATGAACGAGAGCAGCGGCGGGGGGATCGCACCCGCTTCGGCCCGGGCGCGGTCGACCCGCGGCGGCCTCGGCAGTCCGAACCGGTCGGCGACGCGGTCGAAGTACTCTCCGATCTTCAGTTCGCTGTCGTCGCAGGCGTGATAGACGCGGCCCGACCGACCGCGGTCGAGCGTACGCACCACGATGTGCGCGAGATCGGTTGCGTGGATATGGCTCGTCCACGGGTCCTGCGCCGGTTCGAGTACCGGGGTCGCCGCCCGCAGCCGCTGCACCGGCAGCCGATCCGGGGCGTAGATGCCGGGCACCCGCAGGATGCGCGGCGCGATGCCACCCCTGCGGCCCCATTCGCGCAACCGGCGCTCGGCGTCGACGCGCCGTCGCGCCCTCTCCGACTGCGGGCTCGGCGGACGGGTCTCGCCGACCCGATCGCCACCGCAGTCGCCGTACACGCCGGTGGTGCTCAGGTAGACGGCGCGCCGGGAACCGGCGCGTGCCCCTCGCCCGAGGGCCGCGATCAGGCGGGCGGTTCGCGGATCTCCGCCACCCTCGGGGGGCGGCGGGGCGCTGTGGACGAGATCCCCGGCCAGTCCGGCGAGCCGGGCGAGAGTCCCGCGCCGATCGAGGTCGCCGCGGACCGGTATCACGCCAGCGGCTCGCGCACGCTGCGCGGCGGCCTCGGTGCGCACCAGCGCGTAGACGCGGCGGTAGCGGCGCACCAGGGCGGGCAGGGCGCGGCACAGGACGTCGCCGCAACCGATGATCAATAATCGGCGCATCGTTCGATCTTAGCAGCGGCTCCTGCCGCATCCTCGCGACCGCGGACTGCAGCATCTGCGCCCACACTCGTCCCCACCATGACCTCCGAATCGCCCACCGCACCCAGCCCCCGTACCGTGACGCTCCAGCCCAGCGGTCGAACCTTCGAGGTCGCCGCCCACGAGACGGTGCTCGAGGCCGCCATGCGCCAGCAGGTGCAGCTGCCCTACGGCTGCCGCAACGGCGCCTGCGGCAGCTGCAAGGCGACGCTGGGCGAGGGCCGCGTGGACTATGGCCAGTACCAGGCCGCGGCGCTCACCGACGCCGAGAAGTCCGAGGGCAAGGTGCTGCTGTGCTGCGCGCGCCCGCTGGGCGACCTCACGGTGCAGGCACGCCTGCTCGAGGGGCTCGATGGCGTGCGCGTGCGCATCATGCCCTGCCGGGTGCAGCGCATGGAGCGCCGCGACAGCACGATGATGCTCTTCCTCAAGCTGCCGCAGAACGATCGGTTGCAGTTCCGCGCCGGCCAGTACATCGACTTCCTGCTGAAGGACGGCAAGCGGCGCAGCTTCTCGATGGCCAACGCGCCCCACGACGACGAGTTCCTGCAACTGCACGTGCGCAACTACGAGGGACTCTTCTCCGGCCACGTGTTCAACCGGATGAAGGAACGCGACATCCTGCGGCTGGAGGGTCCGTTCGGCAGCTTCTACCTCCGCGACTCGGACCGTCCGATGGTGTTCCTCGCGAGCGGGACGGGTTTCGCGCCGATCAAGGCGATCATCGAGCACTGCATCGCCACCGGCGTGCACCGGGACATGGTCCTGTACAGGGGCAACCGTACGCTCGCCGACATGTATGCAGCGGAACTGCCCGAGCGCTGGGCCCGCGAATTGCCGAACTTCCGTTTCGTCCCGGTGCTGTCCGAGCCGAAGCCCGACGACCACTGGACCGGGCGCACCGGCTTCGTGCACGAGGCGGTGATGGCGGACCATCCCGACCTCTCCGGCGTCCAGGTGTACGCCTGTGGCGCCCCGGTGATGGTCGATGCCGCGCGCCGCGACTTCACCACCCGCTGCGGACTGCCGGAGGACGAGTTCTACGCCGACGCCTTCACCGTGAACGAGCCCGACACCGTGCTCGCGCGCTGAGCGGCGCGCGCTCAGGCCATGGGCGGCAGGCGCTGCAAGGCGTTGAGGACGCGCGGCGCCAGGTAGACGCGGTGGCGGCGGCGCCCGGTGATCTCGTGCAGCACGCCCTGCTCCTCGAGGGCCTGGAGAAGGACGTTCGCGGTCGGCAGCGTACGCCCGATCGCCTGCGCCGCCCGCGCCGCGGTCGTGCACGGGTTGATGAACAGCGCATCGACCAGCAGCGGGGCGTTGGCGATGCCGCGCACCTCGCGCAGCAGGCCCGCGCGGTGGCGGGCAAGGTCGTGGAGGTGGATCAGCGCGCTGCGCGCCGCGCCCCGGACGCCGAGCAGGAAGAACTCCAGCCATGGCTCCCAGACGCCATCGCGCAGGGCCTGGCGCAGGCGGGAGCGATAGCGGGCGCGGTGGGCCTGCCAGTAGGCCGACACGAACCACACCGGTACGGCCAGCTGGCGCCGAGCGGCGAGGTAGACGGGCGCGAGCACGCGGGCGAGTCGACCCTCCCGCCCGTCGGGAAGCGCGAGGGCCTCGAGATGCGCCTGCAGCAGCGCGCAGCGGATCAGCGGCGGCATCCAGACCCGGTCGTCCACGGCGAAGTGGGCCCATGCCTCGAGCGCGATGCGCTGGGCCGGCGACAGGTCGAGTGCCGGCGCGATCGCAGCCTCCGCCAGCGCGGCGTCGCCGGCCTCGCCCTCGCGGAGCCAGTCCCGAACGACATCGACCAGGGCCAGGTCGAACGGGTGGTGGCGGACCCGCGCGAAGCCACGCTGGAACGCGATCGCCGTTCGCCACAGCGTGACGCCGGCGGCGGCGCGCGGATCGTCGCGCGCGAGCGCCCCGACCTGCGCCTGGTAGAGGTCCGCGAGCCCCACCTCGAGCCCCGCCAGGCGACAGGAGTGCAGCGCCTCGAGCGCAGCGCAGGCCGGTGCGAACAGCGCGGTGTCGGCCGCAACGCCTGCCGCGGACAGCCCTGCCAGCGCGGCCTCGGCCTCGGTCAGCAGCAGCACCAGGCCGGCGTCCATGGCCAGCGGCGGGGGCAGCGGCTCGGGCAGGCGCGGCGATGCCGCGCCCGGCCTGCGCGCGCGCGAGGGCGCCACGCGCACCGGGCGGGTTGCGCGCGCGCCGCTCACGCCTGCGGGCGCTCCGGCAGGGCCGGCTCGGTCGGGGCGGGACGCGTCGCGGCCGTGCTCGACTCATCCGAGGTCCAGCGTCGCTCGCAGGCGAGGCGCGGTCCGGGATCGGCCGCATCGAGCGCACGCACGCGCGCAAGCCAGTCGTCGCGACCTGCGCGATCGCCGAGATCGTGGCAGGCCTGCGCGGCCAGCAGCGCGCTGGCCACGGCGTCGGCGCCGCCTTCGAGCGCGCTGCGTGCCTGCGCGAGCACCTGTTCGGGCCTCTGCTCGAGCTGGGCCTTCAGGGCGCCGGCGAGGGCGGCGTCGGCGCGGGCCCGACGCTCCCGCATCCGCCATGCGCGCGCTTCGGTGGGCAACGCGGCGAGACGGCTGGCCGCGCGCAGCACGACATGGCCCACGACGAACACCCCGAGCCCGAGCAACGCCGCCATGCCCGCGGACAGCTCGATGCGATAGGGCGGGATCACCACCAGCACATACCCGGGCGTGTAGCGCAGCAGGGCAGCCAGCATCACCGCGAGCAGCGACAGCAGCAGGATCCAGGCCAGTGTCCTCATGTCCGCGCGAAGCTCATGGTCGGCGGTCCTGCCGCGCGCGCAGCGCTCGCACCGCTTCGAGGCTCTCGCCGATGCCCGGCAGGTCGATGCGCACGGTGGCGCGGGCGAGTTCGGCCAGCATCTCGCCCAGCGCCGCGACGGCGGGGTCTGCATCATCGAAATGGCGTCCGAGCCACTCCCCGGCCGCCCGCAAGTCGCCGCGGAAGCCTGCCTCGTCGCGCGCCAGCAGGGCAAGGCGGGCCGACAGGAGGCGAAGCCGCAGGTTCTCCCGGAGAAACCACGCCTGCTCGGGCGGCAGGAGCGGTGGCAGGTCGCGGTCGATGCGGCGAACCGTGGCCATCTGGCGAAGCTCGCCGCGGATCTCGGTCCAGATCCGGGTCAGCGCGGCTCGCCAGCCCTGGCCCTCGGGGTCCGGAGCGGCTGCCTGCGGGCGCGACACCGCCGCCGCGCGACCCGCGCCGGGCGCCGGGGTGAGCGACTCGAGGAGGGCCGTGGCACGATCGAGCCGCTGGGCGATGGCGATCGCGTCGATGGCCGGGAGTGCCTGCAGCCGTGCGATGTCCGCAGCGAGCGCGCGACGCAGCGGCGCGAAGGGCGGCCGCTCGATTCGCGCAAGCCGGGCCTCGGCACCCTGCAGCGCCACCAGCGCAAGCTGCACGTTGCCGGCGATTGCCAGCTGCTGGGCGGCCACGGCGAGCGACTGCTCGACCTCGGCCAGCAGCGCATCATCCCGCCCCCGCGCGAGTTCCTGGTAGAGCGCCTCGAGCGCAACCTGCTGGCTCTGCGACTCGGCCATCCGCGATTCGACCGCCGACACCCGGGACTCGGCCTCGCGGGCCGCACGCTGCGCCCCGGTGGCGGCCCCTTCCATGCGCCGCGCCGACTCGTCGGCCGCCGTCAGCCGCTGGGCAACCTCGGCCCGCAGGCGGCGCATCTCGCGCGAACTGTCGTAGGCCGCCCATGCCAGCACAAGCACGGCGACCCCGAGCACACCCGGCAGCAGCCCCGGTCGGCGCGAGCGCTCGAGCGGCGGAGGACTCGCGGGCGGGGCCACCGGCGCGCCCTCGGCGACCGTCGTCTCCTCGCGCGGCTGCGCCGGTTCGGGCGCGGTCATGCCGTGTCCCCGCCGGGCTCCCGGGCCCATGCGACGAGCGCCTCGACCACGCCGTCATCGCCGCCCGCGGTGAGTCGCGCGTTCGCGAACCCGACCTCGCGCAGCGCCGCGACGATGCGCGGGTGCGGCGCGAACACCGGCAGCGCGCGAAGCGCGACGGCCTCGATCCCCTCCAGCATCGCCGCCAGATGGCCGGCAGCCTCGCTGCTGGTGACCACGACCGCGTCGAGGCGCCCCTCCCTCGCCCGCTGCGCGAGGATCGCCGCGGTGCCCTCCGGCCTGCGCCGGGTGTAGCAGGCGGCAAACTCCACGGCGGCACCGCGCTGCCGAAGCCCGCGCTCGAGGGCGTCGCGTCCTTCCTGCCCGCGGAAGACCAGTACCGCCTGCCCGCGCAGGTCGCCAAGGCCGGGACACTCGAGCAGTGCCTCGCTGTCGTAGCGCTCGGTCGGCGCGAGTACGCCGGTCACGCCGTGGCGCGCCAGCGCGCGGACCGTGCCCTCGCCGATGGCGGCCACGCGCCAGCGGGCCGGCGGCACCGGGGCGACGGCGGCGAGCGCGGCCAGCCCGCGTTCGACCGCCGTGGGGCTCGAGAAGATCGCCCAGTCGTACCTCGCCGCACGTGCGAGCACCTGCTGCAGCCCCCGCGGGTCGACGGGCGCGCCGATCTCGATCAGCGGATGGCGCACCGCCTCGCCACCGGCCGCTTCGATCGCCGCGCACAGGCGCTGCGCCTGCTGCTCGGGCCGCGTGACCGCGATGCTCCGCCCCGAGAGGGGTCCGGGCTGCGTCGCCCCGCTCACGCGAGTGCGGCGAGGATCTCCGCCGCGCCC
>Ga0068877_10004663_pt1 | contig 10654 bp, 7 predicted proteins | sample NOAtaG_FD_66437 | JGI IMG/M metagenome (GOLD analysis project Ga0068877, IMG submission 66437) | Freshwater lake microbial communities from Lake Erie, under a cyanobacterial bloom - NOAA_Erie_Diel6S_1000h metaG | ecosystem: Environmental > Aquatic > Freshwater > Lake | place: USA: Ohio, Lake... | reverse complement strand
TCGCCGGGGCCGGCGAGCACGCTGCGGGCGACGCCCATCACGTAGGGGATGAACTCACCGGTGGTCGCGTTCTCGAGACCCGCGAGCGCGTACACCGCGAGGCCCGCCGGCCGGGCGAAGATCCGGTACGGATAGCCCAGCGTGCCGGCGAGCTCCGGGGAGACCTCGGTGATGCGCTGCACGCCGCCGCCGGCCGCGGGGTCGGGGTTCGGCGCGTCGACCTCGGCCTGCGTCGTGTAGACGTACGCCACGCGCTCCCAGCCCGCACGCGGCGCGGGGAGGTTGCCCCAGGGGTTCGGCGCGTACTCCTCGGGGCCGAGCCAGATGAGCTCGCCCTCGATGAAGGCGCCGTTGCGCCCGCGGCCGCCGCCCGGGGGCATGCCCATGCCGCAGCGCGGGTCCGTGAGCGGGAGCAGGAACAGCGTCACGTCCTGCGCGTCGAACGCGACCACCGAGGTCCGCTCGAAGCAGTCCTTGCTGACGTGGATGGTGACCGGGCCGGCGAGATCCGCGCCGGAGAAGGTGATCTGGCCGGTGCTGTCGGTGAAGCCCTGGTGCACCGTGGAGAGGTCCTCGCCGACGATCGCGAAGGCGTCGGGCACCGGCGCGCCGGTCGTCCAGTTCACCACGCTCACGTTGATCGCGCCGCGGATGGTCCCGCCGCCGAGCCCGCCGCCGAAGGGATCGCTCGAGTCGAAGTAGCTGTACGCGTCGACCGCGACGGTGTCCGCGCCGCCCGAGCCGCTCACGACCGTCACGTCGACGGTGCCGGTCGAGCCGGGCGGGGTGCGGCAGGTGATGCGGTTGCTCGACAGGACCTCGACGTCGAGGCACTCGGTGCGTCCGAAGAGGACGCGGTCGCCGGCGGCGAACGAGGTGCCGCTGCCGAGGATGGTCACGAAGGTGTTGCCCGAGATCGAGCCCGAGGAGGGATCGACCGAGATCGCGTCGTAGGTGTACCCGTTCGGGAGGGTAAAGGTCTCGCCGCGGACCTCGATGGAGACGTCGACCGGGCCGACCTCGCCCGCGGGCACGACCACCGAGAGCCGCCGCGAGTCGATGAGGACGTGGTCGGCGGGCTGCACGGCGTGGGGGCCGAAGGAGACGTTCGACTCGGCGGTGAAGCCGGCGCCGCGGAGGATGACGGTGTTGCCGCCCACGAACGAGCCGTGGTCGGGCACGACGCGGTCGATCGCGAGCGCGCTGCGCCCGATGCCCGAGTCGCCGAAGCTCGGGGTGTCGGGCGCGGCCGGCACGTCGGGGAGCGGCGGCTCACCGCCGTCGTAGCCAGCGGTGGCCTGGTCGCGGCAGCCCGCGAGCAGGAGCATGGCGAGCAGCGCAGCGGGTCCGAACGACGAAGGGGCGAGACGGACATTCATCGAAGCACCTCGGCGAGCACGGGCCGGAAAGAGAAAGCAGGCGGGCCAGGGATGGTTCCCCTCCCGACTCGGGACAGCCTCGGAAGTATCGAGGGTTTGCCTGGCGCGTCAAGCAGGGGACGGGCTGCGACCCGCGCTACGACCCGGTGAATTTCGGAGCGTTCCTCGGCCGGTCCGTGGAAGCTCCGATGGGTACTGCTACGGTCCGACATGCGCTTTCGGCGTTTGCCGCTCTTGCTGGCTCTCTCGTTGTCCTTCGTCGCCTGTTCCGTGCGTACGCCGCCGGTGGACGCGGCCGTGCGCCGCGACACGGGCAGCCCCGACGTCCGCGTGGCGGAGGATGTCCCGAGCCTCGACACGCCCCGCGACACGTCGTTCGACGCGCCCACCATCATCGACCCCGACGCCGCCTGCGCGTCGGCGTCTTCGCCCGCGGTCGTGGAGCGCCTGCCGGTCGACATCATCTGGGTGGTGGACAACTCGACGAGCATGGCGCCGGCGATCGAGGAGGTGCGCCGCGGGATGAACGCGTTCGCCGACCAGCTCTTCGCGAGCGGACTCGACTACCGGCTCATCCTGCTCTCGCTGCGCACGCCGACGACGGGGCGCTACGCCATCTGCGTCGAGCCGCCGCTCGCGGGTGCGGGCTGCGCCGATGGCGAGCGCTTCTTCCAGATCGACGTCGACATCCGCAGCACGCAGCCGATCGAGCAGATCCTCGGCACGCTGGCGCAGACCGCGGGCTACACGATGGACGAGGCGAACGGCGGCCCGCCTTGGCGCAGCCTGCTGCGGGACGGCGCGACGAAGACCATCGTCGTCGTCACCGACGACAACTCGCGGACCTGCGCGCGCCCGAACCCGGGCGGCTCCTGCAGCCCGAGCGACCCGCCCCTCACCGAGACCTCGCTCGAGGACTTCCCGGGCGGCGGCAACCCGTTCAGCACGCGGGTGCTCGGGCCCGGTCTGCGCACCGCGGAGTACGGCGCCCTCTTCGAGGGCTACACGTTCAACGGCGTGTACGGCTGGGGCAGCGAGACCGACGTGAACGCGACGTGCACGTACCCCGACGGGAGCTCGCCTCCCAATGCCGGCCAGACGTACACCGCGCTCGTCGAGCGCACCGGCGGCGTACGTGCGCGCATCTGCGATGGCGCGGCGGCGTGGGGACCCTTCTTCGACGCGGTCGCGAGCACGGTGCTCGCGACCTCGCGCATCGCCTGCGACCTCGCGGTGCCGCCGCCGCCCGCAGGGATGATCCTCTTGCCCTCGCAGGTGAACGTGCTCGTCGACGGCACGAGCGGCGAGGTGCTGCTGCCCCGCGTGCTCACTGCAGGCGCGTGCGATCCGAGCCGCGGCGGCTGGTACTACGACGACAACACCGCGCCGACGCGCATCTTCTTGTGTCCTGCCTCGTGCGACCTCGCGCAGGCCGAGGTCACCGAGCCGGGCACCGGTCTGAACGTGCTCTTCGGCTGCGAGAGCGTGGTGTTCTGATCAGGGCGACGGGACCAGCGTGAGCACCACGCGGTCGCCGTCGGTGCGCACGACGACCGCCTGCTCGGCGGTCGCGTGCCCCGCCAGGCTCGCGCGCACCGTCACCAGCTGGCCCACCCGGAGGCTCGCGACGTCGAGCGGAGCGGGGCCGAGCGGGACTCCATCGATCTCCACCGCCGCGCCGGCCGGGACCGTCTCCACGCGGAGCCGCGCGCCCTCGGCGGTCAGCGTGATGTCCTGGGTCACCGAGCCATCGCTCGCGACGAACGTGGTCGTGTGGGGAGTGTGGCCGGTCAAGCGCACCTCGAGGGTGTACGACTGGCCCGCGACGAGCCCCGAACCGACGAGCAGCGGTGTGGTGCCGGGCAGCGGGGTGCCGTCCAGCAGCACCGTCGCACCAGGCGGCGTCGTCGACACCACGAGCGAGGGCGCTGTGGGCGGCGCCCGGAGGAGCCATGCGACCCCCACGGCCGCGCCCACCACCAGCACGAGCAGCACGAGCGCTGCCCCCATCCACCCGAGGACGCTCGGGCGTGCCTCGGCCGTGCTCGGTCGCATGGCCACGGTCGCCAGCGCGCGTTGAGGCGTCGGCGCAGGCGGTGCCGCGCCGCCCCACGGCCCGGACGGCCCGGAGGGCCCCGGCACGGGGCCGGCCCAGGGCGCCGGCGCCGTGGGCGCTGCGGGCGGGGCGGCCCATGGAGAGGATGGAGCGGCGGGCGGGGCGGCCCAGGGCGCGGATGGCGCGGCTGGGGGAGCACCGGCCCATGGCGCCGGCGGCGCAGAAGCTACCCAGCCCGCGGCGGGCGGCGCCGCCCAGGGTGTCCCGGGCGATCCCGCCGTAGCAGGCTGCGACGCGGGTAGGGGGCCCTCGGTAGGCTCCGGAAGCGGCGCCATGAGCGTGGGTGCCGGGGCGAGCGGGGCGGGGGCAGCGTTGCGCGGAGTCGGCGGCGGCGCCGGCGGGGTCCTCGTGGGCGGCGCAGGCGGTCGTGGAGGCGGCGGACGGGTCGCTCCACCCGGCGGCGGTCCGGGCTCCGGCGACCCCGCGCCGCGCAGCGTCGGGCGCGCGAGCGGTCGAGGGGCGGAGGTGGGTCGAGGGCCCGCCTCGGTCGGCGCAGGCGCCGCAGCCGCCCGCATGGCGGGCTGACTCAGGTGGACCCGCCCGCGGCCGCTCTCTACGACCTGCACGGGGCCCGCATCGGATGGGGCCGGAGCCCGGCGGGCGGACGCCCGCTCGACGAACGTGGAGTCCTCGAAGTCTTCCCCTTCGCGCACCCGGGTCGGGGCATCGTCCCAGGGACCGGTGGGCGCCTCGAGCGGCGCGGTACCGAGGCCGGGGTCGCGTCCGGTCGGGGCGGCAGCGCCCGGCGGCCGCCGCTCGGCTTCGTCGGCCGCCATCGACAGCCGCCGAAAGGGCAGCACGTCGTGACGGGTGGCGTCGTCTTCGTCGTCCCACCCGGCCATGTCGGCCGCCCCGCCGGAGGCAGCGGGCGGCGGCGCCGGGGTCGGCTCGCGCGGGGGCGGGGGACGGGAGCCCGGCCCGCTCGGGCGCTGGGCCTGCTCGGGAAAGAGCTGCCCCATGAGGTCGCCGAGCCGCGCCGCGCTGAACGAGGGGCTGGTGGCGTAGAGAAAGTGCGAGAGGGCCTGCGCGAATTCCTGCGCCGACTGGAAGCGATCGTCCGGGCTCTTCGCGAGCGCCTTCATCACGATGTCGGAGAGCGGCTTGGGGATCGACGGCCGACGCTTCTCCGGCGGCGGGATGTCCGCCTTCCGCACCTTGTCGAGCAGGACGACGACGTTCTCGTCCGTGTACAACATCCGCCCCGTGAGCAGCTCGTAGAGCACCACGCCGGTCGAGAAGATGTCGCTCCGGTGGTCCATGGGGTCGCCCCAGGCCTGCTCCGGCGACATGTAGTAGTACTTGCCCTTGATCACCCCTGCCTCGGTGTGATCGCTCCGCGAGGCCGCCTTCGCGATCCCGAAATCCACCAGCTTCACCTCGCCCGAGAACGAGAGCAGCACGTTCTGGGGCGACACATCGCGGTGCACGATCTGAAGGGGCGTGCCGTCCGGGCTCCGCTTGCGGTGCGCGTGATCCAGGCCGCTGCAGGCCTCGGCCACGATGAAGCTCGCGAGGTCGATGGGGATGGAACGCTTCTGCTCGGCGCACTTCCGCATCACGCGGTACGCGTCGGCCCCCTCGATGTACTCCATGACGATGTAGTACTGCCCCCGCTCCCGCCCCAGATCGAAGGTCTGCGCGATGTTCGCGTGGGTGAGGAGGACCGAGATCTTCGCTTCCTCGACGAGCATCTGTACGAAGTGCTCGTCCTCGGAATAGCGGGGATGGATGACCTTGATCGCGACCTGCTTCTCGAAGCCGCCGAGGCCATTCGTCTTCGCGACGTAGACCTCGGCCATGCCCCCCACGGCGAGCCGGCGCAGGAGGGTGTAGGGACCGAGGTCCCGCGGCAGCTCGAGGTCTTCGTCCAGTGCCAACTGGGCCCGGCAGGAGTGTACGGCCCCATGCTCGACGGCGGGGAGAAATCTGGCGTCACCGCGCAGCGACTGCGTTTGAATCGGACGCCACGCTGCGCCACAGTCGCGCGATGTCTGGCGCTGGCCCCCTCGATCGCATCGACCTCGACCGGCTCCGCGAGATCGGCCTCTTCGGCGGCCTCGACGACGAGACGCTCGGCGTGCTCAGTCGGGCGCTGCCGAGCGTCGAGCTCGCGGTGGGGCAGACGATCGTCACCGAGGGCGACGCGGCGCGCGAGATGTTCGTCGTGCTCGACGGCGAGCTCGAGGTCCTCAAGCGCACGCCGTCGGGCGGCGACGTGCGCATCGCCATGCTCGGCCCGGGCAGCTGGTTCGGGGAGATGAGCATCCTCGACGTGCAGCCGCGCTCCGCGACGGTGAGGGCGCTCGCGCCAAGCCGGCTGCTGCGTCTGACCGCCGAGAGCGTCGACCGGCACCTCTACCGGCGGGACCCCAAGTCCTACTCGCTCTTCGTGATGAACATCGCCCGCGAGCTCGCGCGGCGTCTGCGGGTCACCGACGGGGTGCTCTCGCAGTTCCTCGGTACGCTCTCCGAGACGTACGTGGCGCGCGCGCGCCGGCCCTGAATCCGGCGCGCCTCGCTCAGAGCGCGACCTCGGCCTGGTACTTCTTCTCCTCGCGGTCCTTCACCGCCTCGAGGATGATCGTCGCCGTCTCCTCGATGGCGCGGCCGCTCACGTCGAGGACCATCCACGAGGGGTGGGCGGCGAAGATCGACTCGGCGTACTCGAGCTCGGTGCGGACATGGTCGCGCAGGCCGTAGCTCGCGTCGGCGGGCATGCCCAGCTGCACGAGACGGGCGCGGCGGATCTCGAGCAGCTGATCGATGCCGATCGTGAGGCCGACCACCTTCTCCGCGGGGAGGTCGTCGAGCTCGGGCGGCGTCGGCACCCCGAGGACGAGCGGCACGTTCGCGACCCGGAGGCCACGGCCTGCGAGGTAGGTCGAGAGCGGCGTCTTGCTGGTCCGGCTCACGCCGACGAGGACCAGGTCGGCCCGGCGCAGGTTGCGCGGCTCCTTGCCGTCGTCGCTCTTGACCGCGAACTCGATCGCCTCGACGCGGCGGAAGTACTCCTCGCTGAGGGGCATCGTGGCGGTGGGCTGGTTCAGCGGCTGGGCCTCGACGTAGCCGGCGACCTTGTGGATGAGCTGGCCGATGACATCGACGTTCTCGACCTGCTCTTCGTTGGCGATGCGGTGGAACTCCTCCCGGAGCTCCGGAGCGACGAGCGTGAAGACGACCATCGCGTTTGCTTCGCCCGCCTTGCGGAGCACGTCCGCGACGGCCTCGCGGTCGCGCACCCGCGTGAAGAGCCGAACGCGGACGCGGTGGTGGGGGAACTGCAGGAGCGCTGCACGCACGACCCGCTCGGCGGTCTCGCCGGTGGAGTCACTGACGACGAAGATCTGCCGGTCCATGCGCGCTTCGTACCACGATTGCGTGCCGACGGAACGACGAAGGCCCGGAACCTCTCGGTCCCGGGCCTCGCCTCGTGTCACGGAGTCATCGCCCGCGTCGCCGCGGGCTCGGCCTCAGTGGCGGCTCGGAACGCCCTTCGCGCTCGCACGGCGGCGGGCCATGCGGTTGACGCGCTTGCGGTTCTTGGCCTTGAGACCGGCGCGCAGGCGCGCCGTCTTGTTGCGCTTGCCCCGACGGGGCTTGGAGGAGATGGCGAGGTACATGGTTCTTTCAGCCGATCACATCGTGTTCTGTTCGCAGTAGCCGGCCTGGCAGACCTCGGCCGGCGCGGTGCACACGCCGGCACCGGTGCCGGTGCAGGGGGTGCGGCACACGCCGCGCGCGGTGTCGCAGACGTCGCCCATGGCGCAGTCCCCGTCCGCGGTGCAGCCGTCGGTGCAGAGACCGAGGTTCCCCTCGAAGGCGAGGAGGTCGCAGACCTGATCGAGGAAGCAGTCCGCGTCGAGCGCGTCCGGCGAGCAGACCTGGTCCGGGACGCGGCAGAAGCCGAAGGTCGCAGGCGCGGGCTGCAGCTCGCAGCGCTCACCGAGCGTCGCGTCGCAGTCGCCGTCGACCGTGCAGGTCGGGCGGCAGGTGCCGTTCGGGTCCGCGTCGTCCGAGGTGACCGGGTTCATGTCGCAGCGCTCGTCGGTGCGGCAGTTCCAGATCTCGTCGTCCGCCGCGGTGAGCGGGCCGGCGCCGTCGGGGTCGCTCGCGACCACGTCGCAGATGCCCAGGCAGTAGCCGGTGAAGCGGCCCGCCGTCATGCCGAGCGGCAGGCAGGCGTTGCCGGGGTTGCAGTCGTCGGAGGTGTTGCAGCCGGCGATGCAGATGGAGCCGAAGTTCTCGCCGTTGCCGAGGCAGATGCCGTTGCGCACGCCGCCGTCGAGGTCGCAGTTGAACGAGGGGCCGGGCTCCGCGTCGGGGCAGGTGTAGGTCGCGCAGGTGCCGCCGTTGATGCACACGCCGACGTCGGCGGCGCAGTCGCTCGACGACTCGCAGGCGTCACCGACGTGCGGGGTGCCGGTCGGGGTCCACTCGCAGCGGCCCGTCGTCGCGTTGCAGGTGCCGCGGCTCGGATCGAGGACGGTCACGACGGTGCCGTTGCGCTGGTTCTCGAAGGAGAACTGGCACTCCGTGTCGCTCTGGCAGGCCTCGACGCAGACGTTGCCGCTCGCCGAGCAGGTGTAGCCGTCGGGGCAGCCGCCGTTCGTCTCCGGGTTGAACTCGCAGTCGGCGCGGCACCAGCCGGTGTCGTTGCCGAAGGTGCGCATCTCCTCGGGGTAGAGGATGTAGGTCGCGAGCAGGCCGATCGTGCCGATCGAGGTCGAGCACGTCGAGCAGGAGCTGCAGTCCATGTCGACGTCGTCGATGGTGCCGAACATGCCGTCGGGGCCGGGCTCGAGGGCCAGCGTCGCGTCGCAGAGCCGGGTGCAGAAGCCGCCCTCGGCGGCCACGAGCGGGACGTCGTCCGCCGGATCGGGCGTCGTGACTTCGCGGAAGTAGCCGGGGTTGGACGGGTCGGCCTCGCCCTGCTCGATGCCGAAGCCCGAGCGGATGGTGAAGGGCATGCCCATCGACGAGAGCTCGCCCTGGCACATGGAGCCGGTCTCGCAGGTGTTGCCCGGGGTACGGCAGGGGCCGCCGATGCGGCCAGCGGTGCCACACGCAGGTCCGCCGGGGGCGTCGGGGCCGCCGTCACGCGGGCCGGTGTCGGCGCGGCCGCCGTCGCCGGGTCCGGCGTCGCCCGCCGGGACGTCCAGCATGATGATGTCGATCGGGTTGGTGGGACACCCGACCAGAAGGAGGGCTCCGAGCAGCCCCAGATAAGAAGAATGAGTGCGCATCACGATCCTCCAGCTCGCGGGCCGTGCCCGAGAACGACATGGCCCGGAGCGGGCCCTCGACGACGTCATCGCGGGTCCGAACGACGGACCCCGCCAAACGAGCGGGCCCATGTAGCCGTGGGGTGGGAGAGTGTCAAACCGAAGCCACCCGCTCGTCGCGGCGTCGGCCCACCGTCGCCGGGGTGGCCGAGCGCGTCCCCGGCCGACCCAGATCGTGCCCGAGGACGGGCGAACCTCCAGCACGTTCGAGGCCAGCGGGCTCCGGCCTGCTGCGCGCGGTCGAACGCCGCTCACCGGGGCGTTTCGGTCCGAGCCCGTCAGCGGAGTGACGGCCGCCCCACCGGTGGGGGCGCGAGCGACGGAGCGGACATTTCTCGGTCGGCCGTCGAGCGTCGGCGGTCCCGACTCTATACTCCGCGGGTGCTGCGCCTCCTCGTCGTCCTCGCGGTCCTGGCCGTGCCGGTCGCTCCAGCCGCTGCGCAGGATTGCCCCGAGCCCCCTCTTCGCGGACCGCAGGCCGTCGCGCCGGGCAGCGGGGCCGTCGGGGTCACCCTCGACGCGCCCATCGTACTCACCTACTCCGAGGGCTACTTCCGGCCGGGCGGTCCGGGCGAGGACCCGCGGACGCTCGTGCGGCTCGAGGAGTGCGGCGACTGCAGCGGTGCCTGCGGGCTGGGGGAGGGCGTGCCGGTCCCGGGCGAGGTCGAGGTGCACGGCGACCGGCTCGTGTTCGTGCCGGAGGTCGCGCTCGCGGACGGAACACGCTACGTCGGCGTTGCGCTGGGCAGCGAGACCGCGCTGTCGTTCGAGTTCTGCACCGGCCGGAGCCTCGATGCGGGACCGCCGCGGCTCGGCGGGCTGCCCCGGCCGAGTTCGACCCGGGTCGGGCCGCAGTGCGGTCTGCCCGAGGGCGGCTACCGGCTCGCGGTCTCGTTTCCCCCCGCTGCGGACGATGGGCCACCGGGATCGATCGAGTACCTCCTCTATCTGTCGCGCGGCGAGGGCGTCGAGGCCCCGCGCGTCGTCGCCCGCAGCTACAACTACCCGGCCCGGGAGATCACCCTCGGCGTGCTGCTCTCGGGCGAAGCGACGCGGGCGCCGATCTGCCTGACCCTCGCCGCGGTCGACGGCGTGGGCAACGCCGCGGTCGATCCGGTCCCCCAGTGCTTCGACGCGCTGACCCGGACGACGTTCGCCGGAGAGGCGTGCCGTGCGGTCCCGGCAGCAGGTGGGGGCAGCGCCCTCGGGGCCGGGGGGCTGGCGCTCGTGGCGCTCTTCGGCCGCCGCGCGGCGCGCAAACGGCGATTGGCGTAGTCTCCCCGCGATGGTGAACGTCCGCTTCGGAGAGGCGCAGCACGGTGTCCGCCTCGGGCTCGTGCCTCCCTCCGCCGCGCTGACCGCAGGCGGACCCGTGGCGCTGGAGCTCGTCGCCGAGAACGTCGGGTACACGCCGGTGTGGCTCTTCGGCTTCAAGCCGACCTATCCGCGCTCCCTGCGCGTCTCGCCCCCCAAGCCCGAGCGTCCCTGGGTGCGCGTGTCCTTCGGCGACACGAGCGTGCTGCACCCGCCCGACGCGTTCGTGCGGGTGGCGCCGGGCGAGCGCGTGTCCGGCTGGCTCGACCTGTCCTTCGCCATCGACCGGCGCGGCGCCGGGGTCTTCGACGTCGGGTTCGTCTACGAGCCGGTTCGCGGGATGGGCGGCATCCGGGCCTTCGCTCCGGTCGGCGGGCTGCCCAGCGAGCGGGTCTCGGTCACGGTCGGTCAGGCGGCGGCGCTGCTCGCCTCGGGCATCGACGGCGCGGTCGCAGAGGAACTCGACGGCCTGCTGCTCTCGGGAGATCCCCGCGCGATCGACCGCCTCCGCGCCCTCGGGCACGGCGGCGCGTCCTACGTCGCGCGCCGCTTCGCCCGCGTGC
>Ga0068877_10004660_pt1 | contig 10657 bp, 9 predicted proteins | sample NOAtaG_FD_66437 | JGI IMG/M metagenome (GOLD analysis project Ga0068877, IMG submission 66437) | Freshwater lake microbial communities from Lake Erie, under a cyanobacterial bloom - NOAA_Erie_Diel6S_1000h metaG | ecosystem: Environmental > Aquatic > Freshwater > Lake | place: USA: Ohio, Lake... | reverse complement strand
CCTGCTCGGGGACCTGGAATGGATCTATCCCCCGGCCGACTGGAGCGACGCCTACATCAACATGGCCTACAGCCATTTCCACGACGTCCCCGGTTACAAGGCGGACTACTACAAGGCCGCCCGCGTCCCCTGGCTCGCTCCCCTCTTCCAACTGCAAAAGCTCACTGGCCCCGAACTCCTCACGCCCGTGGTGGTGGTCGGCGGCTGGGTGGCGCTGGGCGCTGGTTACCTGTGGCTGCTGGCGAACCTCGTGGGGAGCGGGCGCGCCTTGGCGGTGCTGCCGTGGCTGCTGTTCTTTCCCCACATCGTTGGCCGCGCTACCGGCGGCGGCACTTACCACGGGCTGGCCGCGCTCCTTTATCTGTTGGTGAGCCTCACCCTGTGGATCAAACGCGAGGGTGACGACGAGGGCCGCGCCGGCTGGGCGGGCGTGTTCCTTGCGAGCGCGCTCCACACCAACATCCTCTATCTCAATTTTCTCCTGATCTATCCGCTGCTGGATTTTCGGCGCGACGGCCGCGCCCCGCGCGTTCTGCCGCTGGCGTGGCTGCTGCTTGGATTCATCGGCGGCACAATCTTCTGGGGCGCGACCAACGCCGTCCACGGGCGCCCCCTATGGTTCTTCCTTGAGATGTGGCGCGACACCGTCGGCTACCTCAACCCGGCCGCGCAGGAGAAATTTCACGTCCCTCTCTCCACGCTCTTCTTCCTCGACTTCGGACCGGGCACCTACCTTGTGGGACTCATGGCCGCGTTCCTTGCGGCCCTCGCGCGCCTGGCCTCGCGCCTCCCGCGCGCCGGTCAATGCCGCGAATTTCTGCGCGCGGAAGTTCTCACTCTGAACTACGTCTTCCTCTTCCTCTTGTGGGTGGGCTGGCACGCCATCGGCCAAACCGCGCTCCATCCCCACGACTTCGCCTATCCGTTGCAACTGCCCGCCATCATGATGGTCGCGGCCTGGCTTCCGGAGGACACTCCCGCGCGGCCCTGGTGGGCGCTGGCCGCCGCCGCCGTCATGGCGATCGTGAGCTTTTACGCCGGTCCCCAAGCAGAACTACTGGACCTCTATGATCGCAGGGCGGTGATCCTCCCCACCCTGGCGATCGGTGCGCTCCTCCCCCTCCTGACATGGGTACGCCTTCCTCGTCCGCTCCTTGCCGTGGCCGCGGCGCTCATGCTGGTGGCGTTTGCGCCGATCACCCTCTCGCCCCATTCGGGAGGCGGCCTCGCCTGCCAACAAGGCAGCGCGCACCACCATTTCGTCCTGGGGTTGGTCGCTAAGCTACGCGGGATGGTAGACGACCCCTACCGCGTCTTCGTCTACCCGTTGGAAAATCGCGTTGTACCGCTGCCCGCCCCTTGTGAGGGATACGATATGCGGCTCGAGAAGTTCGCCCACAACACCTGGCTCATCATGGGCGACTCTCTCAGTCGGCGCAACTGGCCCGTACCCCCCATTGATGAACTCACCGCCACCGACTTCGAATGGATTCGCAAGCGCGACGGGATCCTTCTGCTATTCCCTGCCGACGACGCCACTTTCATTCCGCGGTTCCTCGCCAAGGCGGCGTCCCTGGGTGTCGCGTTCGAACGTCTTGAGGGGCACTCCCCCCTCGTAGGCGGCGTGCCCGTGCCCTATGAAATCCACCGCCTGAAACGCTCTCCCACAGACGGGGAGACAAATCCCCCCGTGCCCCGCTAGGATAGCGGCATGTTCGGCGACATCGACAGACTCGAAGAAATGAAGGCGAAGATCAACGGCGTCTCGCCGTGCTTCTGCATGGCCAAATGGATGCACGTCACCATCCACCTGCTCACCGGTCACACGCACTCCTGCTACCTGCCGCCCACGCATAAGATCCCGCTCGACGAGCTGGCGCTCGACCCCACCGCGCTTCACAACACCAAGTACAAGAAAGAGCAGCGCCGCAAGATGCTCACCGGCGAGCGACCTGCCGAGTGCGGCATCTGCTGGAGCATCGAGGACCTCCCCGGCGACCAAGTGAGCGACCGCCACATGCGCGCCGTGGACAGCTGGACCCTGCCCTTCTTTGAGAAGGTCAAGGGCATGAAGTGGGACGAGAACATCAACCCCACCTACGTCGAGGTCAGTTTCTCCAGCGCGTGCAATTTTAAATGCAGCTACTGTGCCCCCAACGTCAGCACCTCCTGGATGGAGGAAGTGAAGAAGCTCGGGCCCTATCCGCTCAGCGAATACGAGCATCAGCACCTCGGCTGGATCCGCGACAACGACCTCATGCCGCTCGACGAGGAGACCAACCCCTACATCGACGCCTTCTGGAAGTGGTGGCCCGACCTGGTGAAGGACCTCATGTTCTTCCGCATCACCGGCGGCGAGCCGCTGCTGAGCCGCCACACCTTCAAGGTGCTGGAGTGGATCCGCGAGCACGGCACGCCCAACCTCGAACTCTCCATCAACTCCAACCTCGGCATCCCCGCCAAGCAGTTCGACAAGTTCCTAAACCTCATCAAGCCCATCATGGCCGACGGCCAGATCCGCAACTTCATCCTGCACACAAGCGTCGACACCTTCGGCAGCCAAGCGGAGTACATCCGCAACGGGATGAATTTCCGCGTCTTCGAGGACAACCTCTGCCGCTACCTGAGCGAGAACCCGCGCGCGAGTGTTGCCTTCATGTGCACCTTCAACAACCTCAGCGTGGTGGGCTTCAAGGACTACATCGACTGGGTGATAGGACTCCGCAAGCGCTTCAACAACGAACACCGCACCGTGCTCCTGGACATTCCACACTTGCAAGGGCCCCTCCACCAATCAGCGCGCGTGCTAACGCCTGACTACCACCAGCGCATGGAGGACCTGATCTCCTACATGCAGCGCCGGGCGGACCAGGACGGCCTCATCAGCAAGGCCGAGGTCATGAAGATGGAGCGCATCCTCGAGTGGATGCGCTCACCCATGCCCGAAGCCGAACTGCGCAAGGGGCAAAAAGATTTCTTCTTGTTCTTCCGCGAGCATGACCGCCGCCGCGGCACCGACTTCCTCGCAACCTTCCCGGAGATGGCCGAGTACTGGGAGCACTGCGAATCCCTGGTGAACCATGGCTGAGACCCTCGAGGGCCGGGAGTGGCGCGCGCGTCTGCACGACGTCACCCGCCGCCTCGACGACATCTCGCCCTCGTTCTGTGCCGCCAAGTGGCTCCAGGTCACACTCCACCTCGAAAACGGCATGACCCACAGTTGCCACCATCCGCCTGCGCACAAAGTGCCTCTCGAAGAGTTGGCGCTGCACCCGGATGCCCTCCACAACACCGAACACAAGCGCCAGCGCCGCCTGGAGATGATCAAGGGCATCCGGCCCGACGAATGCGGCCACTGTTGGAAGATGGAGGACGCCTCCCAGCACGCCTTCTCCGACCGCCACATCAAGTCCTCCGACGAATGGGCGGTGGATGTGCTGGAAGAGCTGCCCGGCATCGCGCGCCCGGCCCCGAGCTACATTGAGGTGAGCTTCGGCAACAAGTGCCAGATGCGTTGCATGTACTGTTCCCCCGAAGTGAGCTCCGCCATCTGGGACGAGTTCGAGCGGCATGGCCCCTACCCCGTCAAAGAAGCGGGCTTCGACCTGGGCTGGCTCACCTCCGAGGGTCGCCGGCCCTACGCCGCCCACGAGCACAACCCCTACGTCGACGCGTTCTGGAAGTGGTTCCCCGACACCGTGGCGGGCCTACGTGTTTTGCGCCTCACCGGCGGCGAGCCGCTGCTGCAGGAATCCACCTGGGACCTGCTCCATCGGCTACGTACCCTGGGCCACGACCAGCTGGAGATCGACGTGAACTCCAACTTCATGGTGGCCGGCATCCTGCTCGATCGCCTCGCCGACACGCTGGTGGCGATCAAGCGCGAAGGCAGGATCAAGCGCGCCCGCCTCTACACCAGCGTCGACACCGCCGGAGCGGGCGCCGAGTACGTGCGACATGGTATGAACTACCAAAAACTCATCGCCAATTGCGATCGCGTTCTCCAGCGCCAACCGGAGATCGCCGTCACGATCATCTGCACCCACAACGTGCTCTCTTTCCCGGGCTTCGCCGACTTCCTCAAAGACCTGCTGGAGCTCAAGCGCCGCCACATCGGCTGGCTCGAACCCGTGCCGCGGGTGATGCTAGACCTAACCTACCTCCGCAGCCCCTCCTTTCTGAGTTCGCGTCTGGCGCCGCTCGAAATCCGTCGCGAGATGCGCTCGGCACTGTCCTGGATGGAGGGCCACCGCGAAAGCGTCGCCGCGCCCTGGGGCTTTAACGCCTACGAGATGAACAAGATGCGCCGGATGTGCGACTGGCTCGAGCAACCATCTTCCGACGAAGAGGAAGCAGCTGCCTTCGAACGCGGCCAGGACCTCGCGCGCTTCATCGGCGAGTACGATCGCCGCAAGCAGCGCGACTTCAACGCCACCTTCCCTACGCTAATAGGTTTCATGGATGGCCTGCGGGCGACGCTCCCGTAGCCAGCTCGCCGTAGTAACTCAGCAAGCGGTCAAAGCCCCGCCGTAGCCGCTGCACGCGCGCCGCCGGCAAGGGCAGGAACTCCAGGAAGAGCTGCATGTTGCGCGCGTGGCCTCGGAGATTTTCGAGCGAGTGCCCGGCCGTCACCAGCGTGAACGGCGATAACCCCCACACTTCCCAGTCGAGGGTCGCCGCGAGGTAGTCGAGTACCGCGGGCGTCAGTCCGTCGACGAAGCGGCGGTCGCCGTCCACGTCGTTCTGGAACCACACGCGCTGATTGGGAAAGAGAAGGCGGCCGAGCGGCCCCTGCGGCCCGGCCTCAAGGCCCGCCAGCAACTCGTCGCGGCCATGGCCCGCGAAGGCAGGGTAGTGGCGCAACAGCTCCACCAGCCCCGGCAGATCGAAGGGACTCGGCAGCGCATGGCCCATGCGTGCGAGGTGGTTCTCCCAGCGCCGCGCGCGCGAGGCGGGGTCGTAGCGGAGGCCATTGTCCGCGATCAACTGTCGCACCAGGAAGGTGGTGGACTGAGCGTCGCTCGCTGCTGACGACGTCCAGCCGGTTTGCGCCAGCAGGCGCGGGTCGCGGGCGAGCTCCCACGGATTGGAGTACGGCAGGAAGTCCCACACCGCCCGCGCTGAATAGATGTGCACCTCGCCGCCAAGGAGCCACCACCGCGCGTGCCGCCGAACGGCGTCCCACGCCCGCTGGGCGTCGAGCGCGCCACCCTCGACCCAGATACTGAGATCGAGGTCACTTTGGGCGAACAGCCAATGCCCGGTGGCAAGGCTGTTGCGAACCCAAATGTCCGAGCGCGGCACCTGCCGACGGACTCGCAGGCGAGCGGCCGTGAGCAGCAGCTCATAGGGCAGGCGCTGGAGCTCGCGCGGTAGATACTCACCCAAGTGCGCGAGTTTAGATCTTAGCTGACGGTCGTTGAGAGAGGGCATGGAGCTATTCTACTTCTTTGGCCCATTCCCGACAGCCCATATCCCTCGCCCACTCTTATAGCCGCAAGGCATCAAAACTTGACGCCCCCGGCACTCATCCATTAGAACCATACCTCACTCATTACTCACCTAGGGCGACAAGTAGGGTTAACCCTCCCCGACAGGTGGTTCATCTCAAGGAGTTCCCATGTTCACTATCGTTGAAATCAAAGGACACCAGTACCGCGTGTCCGCCGGCGACATGATCGACGTCGAATCGATCAAAGAAAACGGCCAAGCGTTGGAAGTCGGCAAGACCGTCACTTTCGACACCGTCCTGCTCATCGGCGGAGACAAGACCACCGTTGGCCTCCCCACCATCGGCGGCGCCACCGTGACTGCGAAAGTCGTCCGTCAGGCACGTACCCGCAAAATCCTCGTCCTCAAGCGCGCACCCGGCTCTTACCGTCGTAAGAACGGCCACCGCCAGGAATACACCGGCCTCGTGATCACCGAGATCAACGACGGCAAGGGCGGCGTCGCCAAGATCGCCGCTGACCACAAGCACGCTAAAACTAAATAATACGAATTACGTAAGCAGGAGACTGAACTATGGCACACAAGAAATCCGGCGGCTCGACCTCCAACGGCCGTGACTCCAACCCCAAGTACCGCGGCGTGAAGAAGTTCGGCGGCGAAGTCGTCGAGACCGGCATGATCATCGTCCGTCAGAAGGGCACCAAGTTCCACCCCGGTAAGGGCGTGGGCATGGGCCGCGACTTCACCATTTTCGCCTCCGTCCCCGGCAAGGTGAAGTTCTCCTGGTTCACCGCGAGCCAGAAGATCGTTTCCGTCGTCAGCGCCTAAGCGCCCGACCACTCAGAAGTTACCCAGAGGAAGGGGAGCGTTCAGCGCTCCCCTTTTTTTTCCATGCGATTCATCGACGAAGTAGAGATTGAGATCAAGGCCGGCAACGGCGGCCCCGGCTTCGTGGGCTGGCGGCGCGAAAAGTACGTCCCCCTCGGCGGCCCCGACGGCGGCAACGGCGGCAAGGGCGGCGACGTGGTCTTCCTCGCCGACGAGAACTTCAACACCCTCACCCACTTCCGCGGCCCGAAGGTCTTCCCCGCCGCCGACGGCGAGAAGGGCGGCGGCTCGAAGATGGACGGGGCCGCCGGCGACAACCTCATCCTGCGCGTCCCGGTGGGGACGCTCCTCTACAACCGCGACACCGGTGCGCTGGTGTGCGACCTCGCCGTCCACGGCGAGCAGTTCGTCGCCGCCGAAGGTGGCCGCGGCGGCATGGGCAACGCCTACTTCCAGACCTCAACCAACCAGGCCCCGCACTATGCCCAGAAGGGCGAGGCGGGCCCGGGCATGCTCCTGCGTCTGGAGCTCAAGCTGCTCGCCGACATCGCGCTCATCGGCCTGCCCAACGCGGGCAAGAGCACCATGATCAGCACCATTAGCAACTCCCGCCCTAAGATCGCCGACTACCCGTTCACCACGCTGGAGCCCAACCTGGGCGTCGTGAAGGTGGATGACAAGACCATCGTCGTCGCCGACATCCCCGGCCTCATCGAAGGGGCGGCGGAAGGCAAAGGCCTCGGGATTGCCTTCCTCAAGCACATCGAGCGCACCTCGGCGCTAGTCCACCTCATCGACTGCTCGCTCTTCATCGAGGAGTTCGAGGTGATGGACGCCTACATGACGGTGCGCGAGGAGCTGGCCAAGTTCGGGGGCGGCCTCACCGAGAAGACCGAGATCGTTTGCCTGACCAAAATCGACGCCATGACCGAGGACGAGATCGAACGCTTCCGCGCCTTCATGGAGGAGCAACTCGATCGGCGGGTGCTCCCGGTTTCCGCGGTTTCCGGCCGCAACGTGGACCTCCTGAAGCGCCTGATGCTCAAGACCAAGCAGGATTCCGCTCCAGACGCAAAGCTGCTACCCTGACCCCATGCTTTCCCAGGACCGCCTGATCTACGAATCGAAGCATTTCTGCATGATGCCATGGGTGCAACTGCATCTGTGGCCGGCGGGCCAGGCGTTTCCCTGCTGCCAGTGGGACAGCGAGAAGCCGGTGGGCACCTACGGCGCGGGCCAGGGACTCCACGAACTCTGGAACGCCCCCGCCATGCAGGCGGCCCGCAGCGAGATGCTCGAAGACCGCCCGGTCGCGGCCTGCACGCGTTGCTACGACGTCGAGGCCCAGGGTCTGCCGTCCATGCGCCAGGCCTCGCTGGACGCCTTTCCGCACCACTGGGACCTCGTGCAGAAAACTACCCATGCGGGCCGCACGCTGGAAAACCGCATGGCCTACCTCGATATTCGTTTCTCCAACCGCTGCAATCTTCGCTGCCAAACCTGTGGTCCGGAACTCTCCAGCGGCTGGTACGAAGATCAAACCGCGCTCTTCGGCCAACCGCCGCACGCTAAAATTCTCGAAGTCGGACCCCACGACCAACTGTGGAGCGAGCTACTTCCCCAGCTGCGCCACGTGGAGCACGCCTACTTCGCCGGCGGCGAGCCGCTCATCTGCGACGAACACTATCGCATCCTTGACCACTGGCTCGAGATTGGCCGCACCGGCGTGCGCATCAACTACACCACCAACTTCACGCTGCTCGAGCACAAGCACGCGCGCGTATTGGACTACTGGAAGCGCTTCCCCAACGTCCGCGTCTCCGCCAGCCTCGACGACTCCGGCGCGCGCGCCGAGTACCTGCGCAAGGGCACCAGCTGGGCGGTGATCGAGAAAAACCGCGAGCGCATGCTGCAGGAATGTCCAGGCACGCCGTTTGAGATCACGCCCACCATCAGCGCTTTCAACGTCTGGCACTTCCCCGAGTTTCACCTCGACTGGGTGGAACGCGGCTTCATCGGCCCTGCGGACGCAGTGATCAACATTCTGACCTACAAACCCGAGCACAGCATGCGCGTGCTGCCCACTGCCTTCAAGCGCGAGGTGGCCGATAAGTGGCGCGACTACGGCGCGCGTTTAGCGAGCATCGCCCGCACGCGCGGCGCTGACGTCGCCAAGGTGGAAGCGAGTTATCAGGCAGTGATCGATCACCTGCTGGGTCGTGACGACTCCGCACTGTTGCCGGAGTTCTTCCGCCGCATGGACCAGGTCAACAAGGTCCGCCATGAAGACGTATTCGCCGTGTACCCCGAGCTCAAGCGCGTCTGGGAGCAGGCATGAGGACGCTGCCCGCCGACGCGCTCGCCGCCATCTGGCCCCCGCACGGGCGCTACGCCAGCGTGACCTGGCAGGTGAGCGACGTGTGCAACTACAGCTGCAGCTACTGCAACCCGGGCAACTTCGGCGCGCGCCACCGCAACCTCGACACCGAGGCCTACATTCGCTCCATCGACGAAATGTTGAGTTTCTTCCGGGCGCGCGGCTATAAGAACTTTCGTTTTTTCTTCTCCGGCGGTGAACCCACCGTGTGGCCACCACTGATTCCAGTGCTCGAACACATCCGTCGCGAGGTGCCCCGGGCACTGATCGCCATCAATACCAACCTCAGCAAGCCCTTGGCGTGGTGGGAAAAACATCACACGCTCTTTAATGACATCGTCGCCAGCTTCCATATCGAGCACTGCGACCAGGAGAACTACCTCCGCAATGCTGAGTTCCTGCAGGACCGCATGGACTACCTCGTGTACCGCCTGCTGATGCACGACGCCCGCTTCCCGGAGGTCGTCTCCTTTGCGGAAACGCTCAAGGCGCGCCTCGACAACTTTCAGATCGAATACGCCGCACTGATGGAAGCGCTCTCTCCACATGCGGAGATGCACGTCTACCAGGAGGCTTGGAAACGTGAGTTCGTCGCCACCCACACGCTCGATCAGCAGCAGCGCCTTCCCAAGCGACCCGGCGTGCCGCCCTCCGATCCCTCCTACGTGGCGGAGTTCATGGGTGATCTGCGCCAGGAGTCGCACAACTCCAACCGCCTGGTGAGCGAGAACAAAAACGACTTCCGCGGCTGGAAGTGCTGGATCAACGACGCCCTCTTCATCGGGCCCGATGGCCAAGTCCGTGCCGCCAGCTGCGACATGGGCAGCATCGTGGGCAACATCCACCAGGGCGGCTTCACCTTCCAAGATGGCCCGGTGGTCTGCCGCCAGGCGCGCTGCAACTGCGGCACCGACATTGGTATTCGTAAAGCGCACCCCGACTACGCTGATGAACTGGAGCGCACCGATGGCTGACACGCTTAAAGCACTTCCCCCCGGCGCGCAAAAGCTCCTCGACGAGGGCCGCTTCTGCCCCATCCCCTTCGTGCAGCTGCAGCTCAACGCCATGGGAAAAATCTCCGCGTGCTGCTTCTCCGAGGAGCACAACGTCGGCAACGTGGCCGACAACTCCATCGAGGAAATCTGGAACGGCTCGGAGATGCAGAAGTGGCGCCAGGAATTCCTCGACGGCGATCCCAAGATCTGCGAGAAGGCGATCGCCAACTTCGGCTGTCAGAAGTTCTACCAGCACCTCAACCATCTCGTGGTCCCGGCAACCGTGCAATCCGCGCCACCGCGCCGGCTAGACCTGCGTCTCAACGGCCGCTGCAACCTCGAATGCGTGATGTGCACCGTGTGGCAGGAACCCAACGGCCTCTACGATGCCACCGACCTCTGGACCAAGGGCCCGGAGTGGATCTTCCCGCACCTCAAGGAAGTGGACATGCTCGGCGGTGAGCCCTTCATCCAGAAGGACACCTTTCGCTTCATCGAGGAAGTTCGCAAGGTGAACACCGAGTGCACCTGGGGCTTCATCACCAACTGCCACTACAAGCTCACATCGCACATCGAGGAGCTGCTGCTTTCGATCCCCCTGCGCCACATCCACATGAGCCTCGACGCCACCACCGCCGAGACCTACGCCAACGTGCGCCTCAAGGGCCGCTGGGATTTAGTGATGGAGACTGCCAACGCCTTCGTGCGGTTACGCGTGGAGAAGGGCATGCGCGGCAACCCCATCGCGCTGTTCGCCTCTTTCTGCGTCCAGCGCGGCAATTGGCACGAGCTCCCGGATTTTATTACCTGGTGCGAGCGTCGCAACATCCAGCCCATCATCCAGGACGTGGTGAACCGCGCGGATCTCAACATCCGCGACATGTCCCCCGACGAACGCAAGGACATCCACGCCTTCTTCGTGCGCAAGCTTTCGGAGAAGTGGCGCCGCGAGATCGCTTGGTTGGTGGATCCCCTGGCTTCATGAGTTTCATCCTGTGGGTGGCCC
>Ga0068877_10004658_pt1 | contig 10659 bp, 6 predicted proteins | sample NOAtaG_FD_66437 | JGI IMG/M metagenome (GOLD analysis project Ga0068877, IMG submission 66437) | Freshwater lake microbial communities from Lake Erie, under a cyanobacterial bloom - NOAA_Erie_Diel6S_1000h metaG | ecosystem: Environmental > Aquatic > Freshwater > Lake | place: USA: Ohio, Lake... | reverse complement strand
CGTCTTCCACACGGCGCCACTCGAGCTCACTCACGTGAATCAGTCCGTCTTGTCCGGGCAAAATTTCCACAAAGGCACCGAATGGCTGAATGGTCTTTACCGGTCCTTCGTAAATCTCGCCTATCTCGACCTGCGGTGGCCATACAATGCTGCGCACTTTCTTCACAGCAGCGTCGAGGCCGGCCTTGTCGGCAGATGCGATCTCCACAATGCCCTTACCGTCTTTTTCTTCGATGGTAATCGTGGTGCCGGTGGTCTTCTGGATTTCCTGAATGATCTTACCACCTGGGCCAATCACCGGACCGATCATATCGGTCGGGATGTCGAAGGTGACAATCCGCGGAGCGTGAGCCTTGTAATCCTCACGTGGCTCACTCATGGTTTTCATCATTTCACCGAGGATGTGGAGGCGTCCCTCGCGGGCCTGTTCCAGTGCTTCGCGAACCATGTTCATGCTCAGGCCCTTGATCTTGATGTCCATCTGGCAGGCCGTGATACCCTTGCTTGTTCCGGTAACCTTAAAGTCCATATCGCCGAGGTGGTCTTCATCTCCAAGGATATCGGACAGGATGGTGTACTTCGAGTTGTCGGCATTGGTGATGAGTCCCATCGCAATACCGGAAACCGGCGCGTTGATGGGTACACCGCCATCCATCAGGGCGAGGGTACCGGCGCATACGGTGGCCATGGAAGAGGAGCCGTTAGACTCCAGAATATCGGACACGATGCGGATGGTATACGGACACTTATCGGTGGGAGGAATAACGGGCTTGAGCGCGCGCAGGGCGAGGTTGCCGTGGCCGATCTCGCGCCGGCCTGTTCCCCTTATAGGACGTGCTTCACCAGTGCTGAACGGCGGGAAGTTGTAGTGCAGCAGGAACTTGTCATGACGCACCTGCACGGCTCCGTCAATCATCTGCTCATCCAGCTTGGTGCCGAGGGTCAGGGTGGTGAGCGACTGGGTTTCACCGCGGGTGAAGATGCTCGACCCGTGAGGTCCGGGCAGGTAACCGACTTCGCACCAGATAGGGCGAATGGTGCGGGTATCGCGGCCGTCGAGTCGCATGCCCTTCTCGAGGATCATGTTGCGCATGGCATCCTTGAGGCAGTCATGAGCGTATTTGTCGAGAAGCCAGGCTTTGGCCGACTTCTCCTCTTCAGTAAAGCGGGTTTCAAATTCCTCCTGAATCCGGGCGAATGAAGCACTGCGCTCTTTTTTACCTGACGGACTCATGGCGGCCGCGAGGTACTTCTCGTAGCATTCGCTCCACACGAGTTTCCTGAGCTCCTCATCCTTGGGCTCGTGGTTGTAGGTGCGCTTCACATGGGAAGAGGGAACCTGCGCGGCAAGCTCTTTCTGTGCGGCAATCTGCACGCGGATGGCGGAGTGTGCGGCTTCGAGGGCGACAATCATCTCGGCCTCGCTCACTTCTTTCATCTCGCCCTCTACCATCACAATGCTGTCATCGCTTCCGGCCACCAGAAGTTCGAGATCAGCGCGCTCCAACTCTTCCCAGGTGGGGTTGATGATAAGCTGTCCGTCAATACGGGCCACGCGCACCTCAGAGATGGGGCCATTGAACGGGATATCGGATACAGCGATAGCAGCAGATGCGGCCAGTCCGGCAAGACTATCGGGCTTATTGCGCTTGTCAGCAGAAATCAGGTTGACGATTACCTGCACCTCAGCATGAAAATCATCCGGAAACATGGGGCGCAGGGCGCGGTCAATCAATCGGGCTGTGAGGATTTCATCGTCGTACGGACGGGCCTCGCGCTTGAAGTAGCCGCCAGGAAAGCGTCCGGTGGATGAATACTTCTCGCGGTACTCCACCGTGAGGGGAAGAAAGTCGACGCCTTCCTTGGCGTTTTCGGCAGCCACCACTGTGGCGAGGAGCATGGTATCGCCCTGGCGAACCACTACGGATCCGTGGGCCTGCTTGGCCAGCTTACCTGTTTCGATCGTGATCGGATCACGGCCATCGCCAAAGTCGATGGTCTTGGTTTTCAAATCGTAATTCATCTTCTTGTTTTGCTTCTTTGTTTCGTTCTTTTCCCTTCTTCGGCGTCTTCCAATGGCGGCTGGCTATTCAGAAACGCAAAAAGGCAATTGAGTTCAATTGCCCCTTGCGCTAATCAGCGTATGAAAGCTTATTTGCGGAGATCAAGTTCCTTGACGATTGCCCGGTAACGCATGATGTCAGACTTCTGAAGGTAGTCCAGAAGTGAACGGCGCTTACCCACCAGACGAATCAATGCACGCTGGGTGTTAAAGTCCTTCTTGTTCACCTTGAGGTGCTCAGTGAGGTGATTAATGCGATGAGAGAACAGCGCAATCTGTCCTTCTGCGGAACCGGTGTCGGTTGCCGACTTGCCATGCTTGGCGAAGATCTCTTTTTTGGTTTCTGTAGTCAGGTACATGCCAATACTTGTGTAAGTGATTTTTATGTGGTCCTTTCGAGGCTTCCGCTCAGGCGGACGCTCTTTGGGGGGTGCAAATGTAAGGAAGTTTGGTCGGGCGGGACGAAAAAACTCCGTCCGGTCGCGAGGACATCAGGACTGTTCGCCCTCACGGACCTCCGGATGCTCTTCGGGAAGAAACATACGGAGCGACTGAGCCACAGTTTTTTTCATTTCCTTCCGGTTCACGATGTAGTCGAGGAATCCTTTTTCCAGAACAAACTCAGCGCTCTGAAAGCCCTCAGGCAGATCCTTGCCGATGGTTTCTTTCACCACGCGAGGACCGGCAAAACCAATCAAGGCCTTGGGTTCGGCTATATTGAGGTCGCCGAGCATGGCGAAGGAGGCAGTAACGCCACCGGTCGTGGGGTCAGTCAGAATAGAGATATAGGGCAATTGATGGTCGGCCAGCTGGGTGAGCTTGGCGGAGGTCTTGGCCATCTGCATCAGAGAGAAACCGGCTTCCATCATTCGGGCACCGCCGCTTTTGGAAATGCAGATGAAGGCGCAGTTTTCCTTGATGGCTTTATCTGCGCCGCGGGCAAATTTTTCTCCTACTACGGAGCCCATGGAGCCGCCAATGAAAGCAAAGTCCATACAGGCGATGACCACCGGAATGCCTTCCATGCGGCCGTAGCCCACGCGAATGGCGTCTTCGAGCCCCGTCTTGCTGATGGTATTCCTGATCCGGTCTGTGTAAGCCTTGGTATCCACAAAGGTGAGTGGGTCGCCGCTGGTAAGACCAGCTGCTACCTCCTCCGATCCTTCGTCAAACAGCAAGCTGAAGTACTCAGCACTCCCGATGCGGTCGTGAAACTCACACTTGCTGCACACCCAGTAATTGGCTGCATGCTCGTCAGAGGTCATCACGTTCTTGCACTCCGGACATTTATACCAGAGGCCCTCCGGGATTTCCTTCTTTTCCTTGCTCTTGGTGGTTACACCTTGCTTGATTCGCTTGAACCAACTCATGTGATGAACTCCTTTGTTTGGGGTGCGATTGTCGTTACTTGAACCGGATTTCCACATCGAGATTCTTGCCTTTATCGACGAGGTCTTTCAGGGGAAATTCTATCATCAGCTGCTGATCACCTTTGTTCCATACGGCGGCGTCGCCCTTGACTTGTTTGATCGTGCGATCGAAGGAAGCCACGAACCTGAACGTCACCATTTCTCCCATTTGTGCCATATCGGGAGTATCGAATTCCTGCATCTCTTCGCGGTTGACTTTCATTGTGAGAACCTTTCCGCTCTGGCTGAACACATAGACTCCAGCGCTGGCATCGCCCGCTTCGTCTTTCTTGCCGGTGGCTTCGTTCAGGGAACGGACACTGTCAAAGTCAAACCCTGTTTGCAGCACATGGTCCTGATAAGTCGCCGTGGCGCTGGTGATGCCAGATACCTGAAGGTATTTGTTGCGTATTTTCGCGAGGCTTTCGGGCGTAAACGTGGTGTCCGTGACAGTGCTGTCGGCCCCGCCTAAAGCGGCCATGTCCCTCATGTCGAATTTCATCATGTAGGTGCCGCTGAAGTCTTCCCTGAAATGGTAGGTCTGTTCAATTGTACACGAAACCAAAATCATGGCCGATACAAAGACCCCTAACAGTGTTCTGATGTGCGTTTTCATGATCGCGGGGGGTAAAGGTAGGGGCATCCTCTGCAAGGGCGGTATTTTTTCACCGCAGCACGGCCACAAATCCGGTGCGGCGGATGGGCCGACCCTGGGAGTCGATGGCCTCAATCAACCAACTGTAAGTATCATCACCCACCCCCGGACCGGGTTGCCAGGATTCCATGCGCGTGGTATGGAATACGGCCTCACCTAGACGGTTGAATACGGTGATCACCAGGTTGCTCACATTCCAGCTATACACCTGCCATATCTCATTATGTGGGTCGCCGTTGGGAGTCACACAGGTGGGTGCATAAATGCCCCAGTCGCATGGGTATACATCTGCGACTACCATAGCGGATGCACTTCCGCAGGCATTGCTGACCTCAAGCTCGTAGGTGCCGGGTGCATCCACATGGATGATGGAGGTGGTTTCGCCCGTGCTCCAGAGGTAGGTAAAGCCCTCCAGGGGGATGGTTCCGACCTCTACGGGCTGGCTGTCACAGAATGTTGTGTCAGCGGGCAGCTCGACCTCGGGCAGCGGGATGGCTGCTACCTCGATGCCCTCCAGGGTTTCGCATCCGGCGTTGGATGCCACCCCGCCGTAATAACCGCTCGCGCTGATGGTGATGGAGGTTCCCCATTCTCCGGTTGTCCAGTTGACGGGTATATCCGCTGTGAGCACCGCAGGTTGGCCTTCGCAGATAGCTATCGGTCCGGAAATCGTGAATGCAGGATAGGGGTTTACGATGATTTCTGTGCTGTCTGAAGTGCTGCAGCCGTCAATGCTGTAAGTGAATATGTAAGTGCCCGCAGTGCCCGTCATAAGCTGTGCGCCGGTCCATCCGGTGTTCCATTGCCCTCCGGAAACGGCATTGAGTCCGGCCTGCTGGCCTTCGCAGAGCTCCACGGTTTCGGGCAAACTGAGTTCGGGCAGGGCAACAGCGTTCACCTGAACCGCGTCCGAGGCGTCACATGGCCCGAGGGTTACGCTGGCTGTTACACTTACTGTGGCATCGGCAAGCCAGATTGGCCCGGAGGTTCCATCCTGCCAAAGGATCTGATCCCAGCCGGCACCGGCGTTGAGAAGTGCTGTTTCGCCGGGGCATAAAATGAGGTCAGGCCCCAGCGTGAAGGGTGGCATGGGCCACACGGTCACCACCAGTGTATCCGTAGTCGTGCAGCCCACCCCGGCTGAGTCCACGCTGAGTACGAGTGTCTCGGTGACCGGATCAGGCCCTGCATTGGGTAAGGTGTAGGAGGGGTTGGCGATGTTGGTGGCGCTCAGTCCGGCCGCTGGATTCCAGCTGTACTGGTACCCGGAGAGGGCAGTCATGCCAATTCCGGCGACGGACTCCGACCCGCATAGGAAAAGGTCCCCGCCGAGCTGGGCCGTCTGGTTGAGCGTGTAGGCCTGGCAGGCCGTGAGACTGATATCATCCAGCCCGAAGTCGTTGCCTCCCGTCTGCCACTGGGTATTCACGATGCAGAGATCCAGCACGGTTGCGCTGCCGCTGTTCCAGGTGGTGGTCAAGGACTGCCATCCACCTGCACATACCAGGGAGTCGCCCACAAACACACCATTGAACGAGGCATGGAGCCAGGCGAGAGGATGGGGATTGGAATTGTTGGTCACATCGCGTCCCCAGAAGGTGAACGTGTATTCGGTATCGGGCTGCACAGCCATGGTCTGGCACCACACCTCGGAATACGGCGACCCTGGGCTGTTGGCGATGAAGAAATTCCCAACGGGCGGATTGGTATGGTCAGTGCCCGTGAAGCCATTGTGAAAAAAAAAGGCATTGGATCCCACGACATAAGTGCCCTCCGGGCAAAGCGGACAGAAAAAGCCGCTTCCCGGATTGAGATCGGTGGAAAAGCCGGTATTGCCCTGGGTGAATGAGCCATTCACGACGAGTTGAGCCGGGTATTCGCAGTCGCCGCACTGGCTGTGTCCTGCACCCGGCAACAGCACGATGAAGAGAGCAACCAGCAGGGAGCAGTATTTACGCATGCAGGGCCTGAAGGTTTTCGAGCGACCGGGCGACCTCGCGCTTGTTGGTTACCGGATTGGCATACATCTGAAGCAGAATTTCCCGCACGTGCCTGGTGAAGTTCTCTCGCGGAAGGGCTGTTTTTCTCCGGTTGATACCCAGGCGCAGCACCGTGGATCGGATATGGTTGCTGAAGGCGATCTTCTGGATATTGGAATAGTGCTCGGCATATTCCCTCCCGCCATTCAGCAGGTCATAGGCGATATAGTTCGTAGGCCAGAGTTTGTAGATGCGGTGCATTTCGGTGTCAATGGCCTGGGTCAGGTACCTGAATTTCTCATTCTTGTTCTGGATCGTGCGCATATGGGCAATGGCGTGATTCAGACTCGAACCTACGGCAATGTTGACCCGCCCTTTGTGGCCTGTAAGGCCAGTGATCATGCTGTGGAAGTCCTCGCCACTCTTTTTCTCATAGCTGCCGAGCACACGCAGGTGCATGAGCTCATTGGCCTTCAGGATATCGCATGGATCGTATTCATAACTCACCGCCATGGGTGCGATATTCAGCCCCAGCAGGGCGTCTTCAATGGATTCATCGGAGCTCAAGGTAAACATCTTGAGCAGGCCGGTAGCTGTGCGGTCATCGCCATCCTTGCTTCGCCCTTCGCGCTGGGCAATCCAGATGCTGGTTCCTTCAGCAATGGTTTGTCGGATATAGTTGGACAACCGCAGGGAATAAGCATACACTTCGCGGGCGTTTACGTTCCGGTTAACGATGAAGTTCTTGTTCATCCGCACAATGTCTTCCACCACCTTTTTACGCAGCAGGTTGTCGCCGATGGCAATCTGTGTGGTCTTATATCCCTTTTCCAGTAAGCTCACATTGAGCAGTGCCGAATCGAGAATGATGTCGCGATGGTTGCTGAGGAAAAGGTAGGATCTGTCCTTGGAGAGGGACTCGATGTTGGTAAAGGTGAGCCCGCTGGTGGTCATCTGGATGACCGTCTGGAAGGCTGGTCCGGAAATTTCGGACTGAAACTGGTCCACCGTGCGCACGGCCCGCATCATGTTCTGGATGGCGGCCTTGCTCAATCCCGGATACACCCATTTGATCATCCTGTACACCGCCGGCTCGGCGAGGATGCGCTCAAGGGCTTCCGGGATCTCTTCATCGCGGTAAGGCCGGATATCGTCGAACCGGTTGACGTCAATCGGAGGGGTGAGCATGCAATAATTTGGCTGGACGAAGATAGCCAACCGCTCGGTTGGCAGTCATCCCCGCTGCTTCTGAACCTGCCCTAACTTCGCCGCATGACCTTTACCGATCTCCGGATCACTCGTCAGTTCGTGCGTGCGCTGGAAGAAATGGGCATCAGCACGCCAACGGAAATCCAGCAGAAGGCCATTCCGCCCATCCTGGCCGGACAGGATGTAGTGGGCATTGCGCAAACAGGCACCGGCAAGACTGCGGCCTACCTGCTTCCGATCCTTCAACACCTGAAGTACCATCAGCCGCCCGCTCCCCGGGCATTGGTGCTCGTACCTACTAAGGAATTGGCCCTGCAGGTGGAGAAGAATATGGCCACTTTGGCGCAGTTCACCGACCTGAAATGGGTGGCCCTCTACGGAGGTATAGGTCCGAAAGGCCAGATCGAGACCTTGCGCGGAGGGGTTGACCTCGTGGTGGCCACACCTGGCCGTTTTCTGGAGATCTACGCCCGGGAAGAGCTGTCTGTGAAGAAGATCAGGCACATCGTGCTGGATGAATGCGACAGAATGATGGACATGGGCTTCTGGCCCCAGTTGCGTGAAATCCAGGAAAAGATCCCTCAGAAAAAGCAGCAACTCCTCTTCTCGGCCACCTTTCCTCCCAAAGTCGGTCATATTGCAGACAACTTCCTGCTCTGGCCCACCCGGGTGGAGGTGACTCCCCAGGCAACTCCCGCTGCTTCGGTGACGCAATACCTCATGGAAGTTCCCAATGTGCGCACGAAGCTGAATATCATGGTGCACCTGCTGGAGGATGCGTCCACCTTTACCCGAGTGCTGGTGTTTGCGCGCACCCGGGAGCAAGCCGATCAGGTGGCCAAGGCACTGGAAGGCCGCGCTGGAGGAGGGATAGGATTGATTCACAGCAACCGCGGACAAAATGCCCGCATTCACGCGATAGAAAATTTCAGACAAGGAGAATTACGCATCCTGGTAAGCACCGATGTAAGCGCTCGTGGACTGGATATCGATGAGGTCAGCCATGTGATCAACTTCACGGTTCCCGGACATCACGAGGATTACGTGCATCGCATCGGCCGCACGGGCAGAGCATTTCGAACAGGTACTGCCATTACCCTCATGGATCCTTCCGAAGCCTGGCACATCAAACGTATCGAGACGCTCATTCACCAGCCCATTCCGCGGGCAGAAATTCCTCAAGGGGTGGAGATCACCCCAACACCATTTGCCGAGCGCCAGGAACAACTTCGTGAGATAGACCGGCAAAAGAGGCTGGACGATCCCGGCTTTCAAGGTGCGTTTCACGAAAAGAAACAAGCCGTCCGAAATACCGGATCCCGCCACAAGCCGATCTCCGGAAAGCCAGCCCGCTCGGGAAAGCGAAGGCGGTAGCGGGTAGCTTGAAGGTTCAAAAAAGTCAGCTACAACCTTTAGCCCGTGATGAGCGTCTTGGGGGTGAACCTTGAATATGTTTATCTCGTTTGATTATTTGATGAGGATCGTTTCACTCATATTCCCATTTATTCCCCTGCTTCTTTCGCATTTCGCTGAAGCCCAGGTCAATGGGGTGGGTCATTGCGGTGCAGTGCTGACCAACTATACCAATGGGGCAACCAATGATTCCGTGTTCTACTGGCCAACCGGACAGATGGGAACGCTGCTGGCCACGCCGCCCTCGGGAACAGGCCCGTGGGACTTCCTCTGGCAATCGTTCAGTGCAGGTATCAACTCCTGGGTCAATTTGACCACGGTGAATGACCAATCCTCTTCCACCCAGGCTAATCTGGCTGTCGGGGGATACCGGGTTGCCATCACAGATGCCAACGGTGTGGTCGTGGGTTCGTTTCGGGCTTGGGTAGGTCAGGTCAATCCGGGCACCATTCAAGCTACTCATTCTGCCACCTGTACCACCGTGAACCTGAGTGCTGTGGTCAACGGCGGCACGCTGACGGGATATTACAACCCGCCGCCCGATCCCTTTCCGCTCAGCGCTTCCAGTCAGATTTCGGTGTGCTTCTCTGCCAATCACACCTATGTATCGGATCTTGGTTTTTACCTGGTGGGGCCACCGTCATGCGGGAGTCCGGTCGTGACACTGGCCCCTAATCCCGGCAGTATAGGCATGGGACCGATATGCAATAGTGGAAATAATGTTTCTAATCTCTGCTTTTCCAATTCGGCTTCGGCTAACTTCAACGTATGCACAGCCGGTGTTCCGCTGACCGGGAATTTCAGCAGCTATGGCAATACCCAGACTGCCATCAACTGGTCACCTGTATATGGGTGTGACGTGACCTCTCCGGGCTGGGCTGTTCAGATCTATGATTGTATCGGATTGGATGTGGGTTCGTTAACAGATGCCACACTGACCGTTTCAGGACTTAATTCGCTGGGAGTGAGCCAATCGGTTTCCTATACTACGCCTGCGGGCTTCAGTTCGGCCATCAATGACAATTCGTGCTCCGCGGCCAGCGCTTCCATCTTTGTGGTGCCCGTACCTCAGGCGCAGGCCCTCAGTTTCACTTGCGGCTACTTGTGGACAGCCGATCCGTTTGTGGTCATTCCGAATGCCAACCAGCTCAACACTTCCTTACCGGCACCTTCCGTGCCGACCGAATTTACCCTGGAAGTGGTGTGTGGAGCAGGCGGTCAACCTCTGAATGGATACATCAACTGTCAGGGCGGAAATAGCAGTCCAACAACCTTTTACACTCCCGTTCCGTGGGTTACGCCCACGTTGAGCGGTCCGGCTGAGCTCTGTCAGGGAGAGGTAGGCACCTTCACCAGTTCGGTGGCTGGCGGAACCTGGAGCGGCCCGGGCGTTACTCCGGGCGGTTCATTTGCCTCAGGTCCGGGTAATTTCACATTAACCTTCACACCCTCAGTAATTTGCACAAATCCGGCAACGATCAATGTGCAGGTTAACCCTATCCAGGACGTTACCGAGAGCCTCAGCCTCGATCCCTACTGCTCAACGGGGCCGCCGCAACTCATTGGAAACTTCCCGGATATCAGCGGTCCAGGTATTACCCAACAGCAGGATGGCACCTATTTTAATCCCTCGGCGGTGCCCTTAGGTGTATATCCCTACACCTCCGTCACTACGGATCTATGCGGGAATCAAACGACTCTGTTTGAACTTGAAGTTTTTCTCACTCCTGATTTGATTATCAATCAGATAAATCCGATATGCGAAACCAGTGCTCCAATCATCCTCAGCTCTCCGGCAGCGGGTGGTACATGGAGTGGTTCCGGTATCGCGGATGCCTTGAGCGGTTCTTTTGATCCTGCTCTGGCGGGTCCGGGCACCTGGGACATCCATTACGTGACTTCAGGAAATTGTCCGTCCAGCGGTTCTTCCCA
>Ga0068877_10004657_pt1 | contig 10659 bp, 9 predicted proteins | sample NOAtaG_FD_66437 | JGI IMG/M metagenome (GOLD analysis project Ga0068877, IMG submission 66437) | Freshwater lake microbial communities from Lake Erie, under a cyanobacterial bloom - NOAA_Erie_Diel6S_1000h metaG | ecosystem: Environmental > Aquatic > Freshwater > Lake | place: USA: Ohio, Lake... | reverse complement strand
ACGGGGGCGAACAGGCCGGCGCAGGTTTATCGGTTGCGGAAAACCTGACCAGGAATGGTGGGTGGGGCGTCCCTCGATGGGAAGGGGGTGCTCGCTCGGACGATCGTAGGGAACAAGGTCTTCGCCAACCGCTACGACCCATAGCCCGAGTAGCGTTTCGCGCTGCCAGCCGCGACAAACGGGGTGCCCGACCAGTCCGCGCAACTGCTTTAGGCGACGTCAGAAAAATGTAAAAACACTATTACTGTTATTTGACAACGCTTGAATCGGGCTGATAACATTGGACTCGTCGATTATCGTAACGCAGTTTTTACATAAATGATTCTTGCCCAGTTGGCTGAAGTACAAATGGGGTACGCCTTTCGGTCGCGCCTTGAGCACGACCCGCAGGGCACGGTCGCGGTGATCCAGATGAAGGACATCGACGATGCCAACCTGCTGCATGTCGAGCAGGCACTCCGCGTCGCGCTCCCTCAGGGCAAGACCCGCCACCTGCTTCGCGGTGGCGATCTGTTGTTTCGTTCGCGGGGCCGTAGCAACGGCGTAGCGTTGGTGGCGCAGGGTATTGGTCCGTCCGTGCTGTCCGCGCCGATGCTGTTGATCCGGCCCCACAAGGTGCTGCCCGCCTACCTCTGCTGGTACCTCAACGCGCCGGCGACCCAGGCTCAATTGTCTGCGCTGTCCGAGGGCACCTCGGTGCGGATGATCAGCGCGGAAGCATTGAAGGCGTTGGACGTGCCGCTGCCATCGCCAGCCGTTCAACAGCGCATCGTGCAGGCGGCGGCCCTGGCCGACCGGGAGCAATCGCTGATGGCTCGCATCGCCACACTGCGCCAGCGTCTGACCGATCACATCCTGATGAACAACGTCCACTTCTCCGCGAAAAGGGCCACCCTATGACCGACCAGCTCACCCAGCAGGACGTCAACAACACCGCCTGGGCTGCCTGCGACACCTTCCGGGGCGTCGTCGATCCCGCCCAGTACAAGGACTACATCCTGGTGATGCTGTTCCTGAAGTACATCAGCGATCTGTGGGCCGACCACTACGCCGAGTACAAGAAGGAGTACGGCGACAACGACGAACGCATTCGCCGCAAGCTCGAGCGCGAGCGCTTCATCCTGCCGTACGTGGAGTTCAAGGACGAGAAGACCGGCGAGGTCACCGAGCGCTTCCTGGCCGACTTCCACGCGCTGCACGAGCGACGCAAGGCGGCCAACCTCGGCGAGTTGATCAACATCGTGCTCGACCATATCGAGGAGGCCAACAAGGCCAAGCTCGAAGGCGTGTTCCGCAACATCGACTTCAACTCCGAGGCCAATCTCGGCAAGACGAAAGACCGGAACCGCCGCCTCGAAAACCTGCTGGGCGACTTCGCCAGGCTCGACCTGCGTCCGTCGCGCGTGTCCGAGGACGTGATCGGCGACACCTACATCTACCTGATCGAGCGCTTCGCCTCCGATGCCGGGAAGAAGGCAGGCGAGTTCTACACCCCCAAGCAGGTTTCAAGGCTGCTGGCCCAGCTGGCCGCCCCCCAACCCGGCGATCGCATCTGCGACCCCACCTGCGGATCCGGCGGCCTGCTGATCGAGGCTGCGGCGCTGGTCGAGGCGCAAGGAAGCCGCGACTTCGCCCTGTTCGGCCAGGAGGTCAACGGCAGCACGTGGGCGCTGGCGCGCATGAACATGTTCCTGCACGGCAAGGACGCCGCCCGCATCGAATGGGGCGACACCATCAACAGCCCGGCGCTGGTGGAGGCCGACCGCCTGATGCGCTTCAACGTAGTGGTGGCAAACCCACCCTTCAGCCTCGACAAGTGGGGCGGCGCGGAGGTCGAGGCCGACCGCTACAGCCGCTTCTGGCGCGGCCTGCCGCCCAAGTCCAAGGGCGACTACGCCTTCATCACCCACATGATCGAAACCGCGCTGCCCCAAGAAGGCCGCGTGGCGGTGGTGGTGCCGCACGGGGTGCTGTTCCGCGGTGGTGCCGAGGGCCGCATCCGCCGCGCCCTGATCGAGGAGAACCTGCTCGATGCCGTCATCGGTCTGCCGGGCAACCTGTTTCCCACAACCTCGATTCCGGTCGCCATCCTGGTCTTCGACCGCGCCCGCGAAAAGGGCGGCGCCCGCGAGGCCTGCCAGGACGTCCTGTTCATCGACGCCAGTCGCGATTACCAGAGCGGCAAGAACCAGAACGCGCTGCTGGATGAGCACATGAGCAAGGTACTGGCCACCTTCCGAGCCCGCCAGCCGGTGAACAAGTATGCCCACGTGGCCAGCCTGCAGGAACTCGCCGACAACGACTTCAACCTCAACATCCCCCGCTACGTGGACACCTTCGAGGAGGAAGAGGAGATCGACGTCGCTGCCGTCGAGCGGGAGATCGAGCGTCTGGAAGGCGAGCTGGCCGAAGTGCGCGTGCGCATGAAGCAGTACCTCAAGGAGCTGGGCGTATGAGCGGCGGCGAACTGATCCTCTACACCGCCGAGGATGGCAGCGCTGCCATCCAACTGCGCGCCGAGGGAGGCACGGTGTGGCTCACCCAGCTCGAAATGGCCACCCTGTTCGACACGTCCAAACAGAACATCAGCCTCCACATCAAGAACATCCTGGCCGAGGGTGAGCTGGTCGAGGCGGCAACTGTCAAGGAATCCTTGACAGTTCAAACCGAGGGCAAGCGGCAGGTACGCCGCGGCAACCTGCTCTACAACCTCGACATGATCCTGGCCGTCGGCTACCGGGTGCGCTCCCCGCGCGGCACCCAGTTCCGCCAGTGGGCCACCACCCACCTGCGCGAATTCCTCCTCAAGGGCTTCGTGCTGGACGACGCCCGCCTCAAGGAGCCCGGCGGCTGGGACTACTTCGACGAGCTGCTCGCCCGCATCCGGGACATCCGCGCCTCGGAGAAGCGCTTCTACCAGAAGATCCGCGACATCTACGCCACCGCCGTCGACTACGACGGCAGGTCCGAGGCCGCCCAGCTGTTCTTCAAGAAAGTGCAGAACAAGATGCTGTGGGCCGTCACTGGCCACACCGCCCCCGAACTCATCGCCGACCGCGCCGATCCCGCCCTGCCCAACATGGGCCTGACCAACTGGGCCGGCAACCGGGTGCGCAAGCAGGACGTCACAGTCGCGAAGAACTACCTGAGTCGCGAGGAGATCGAGGCTCTGGACCGCATCGTGGTCATGTACCTCGACTACGCCGAGGATCAGGCCCAGCGCCGCCGCACCCTGACCATGCGCGACTGGGAAGACAAGCTAGACGCCTTCCTGCAGTTCAACGAACGCGAGGTGCTGACCCACGCCGGCAAGCTGCGCGCGGATGTGGCGGAGAAGCTGGCACTGGAGCGCTACGAAAGCTTCGACGCCAGTCGGCGCGAGGCGGCGCGGCTGGCGGCGGATGCGGCGGATGCGGCGGATGCGGCGGATATTAAGGAATTACAGGATGTTGAGAAGGCGGCCGCAAAGAAACGGCGGAACAAGGGGAGCGAGGATGCGTGACTCCACTCCCAGCGAACATCCCTTCGCCTCAGCGTACGTCGAGACCAAGATTGGCATGCTCCCATCAGGCTGGGATGTTGTCAGTCTTGAAGAGCTGTCTGATCCATCGGCGCCAATTCGATATGGAGTCGTGCAAATCGGCCCCGATACTCCAGATGGCATTCCCATTGTGCCGATCAAACACATCAATTGCATCGATGGCGTCGTACTTCACCGAGCGTCGCCGGAAATTGAAGCGGGGTACGCAGGAAGTCGGGTGAGAGGCGGTGACGTTCTCATTTCTGTTAAGGGGACAATCGGCGCAGTCGGTGTGGTGCCGAAAGGTTTCGAAGGAAACATCGCGCGGGAGATTGCGCGCATCCGCCCAACCTCATCTTGCGACGCCACTTTCCTCGCTTTACAGCTCGAAGCAGATGACACGCAGCGACGGATCGACAGCAAGGTTGTCGGAACCACCCGGCTCGAGTTCTCAATTCATGCGGTTAGGGATTTTCTAGTCGCGTTACCACCGCTACCAGAGCAGCGTGCGATTGCAGCTCTTTTGTGCACGTGGAACACCGCCATCCAGAAAACCGAGCAACTGATCGCGGCGAAGGAGCGGCATTACAACCACGAACTGTCGCGCCTGATCAGCCGGGGCCAACACCCGCACGCGCATGTCGGCACCTTTGCCGAGGAAGTCTCCACCCGCAATCGTGGTGGCAAATGGCGAACGGTGGCGCTATCCGACATCGCCACGGTGTGGAAAGGTCAGCAACTCAACAAGGATGCCATGGTCGCGGATGGCGCCTACTACGCGCTCAATGGCGGCATCAAACCATCCGGCCGCACCACCGAATGGAACTGCGAGGCCAACACGATCACGGTCAGCGAGGGCGGAAACTCGTGCGGCTTCGTGTCCTATAACCGCGAGCGATTCTGGTGCGGCGGACACTGCTATGCCGTTACGAAACTGGCGAAAGACGTTGATGTGCATTACCTATTTCACTACTTGAAGGGCAAACAATCTCGGGTTATGGCGCTACGCGTTGGGTCTGGACTGCCGAACATCCAGAAATCTGACATCGAAGCTTTCCCGGTCGTACTACCCGACCTCGTCACCCAAACCGCCATCGCCCATTACCTCAACGCCCTGCGCGAGGAGATCGACCTTCTCGGGCAGTCAGTCGCAGCCCTGAAAAAACAGAAACGCGGCCTGATGCAAAAGCTGCTCACCGGCCAGTGGCGGTTGTCGGTGCAAGAGGCCGCGACGGCATGAGCCAATGCGCCTACCTCTTCCTGGACGAGGGCGGGAACTTCGATTTCAGCCCCACGGGTACGCGCTACTTCGCGCTGAGTAGCGTCGCGATGCGCCGCCCGTTTCCGGCGCATGGGCCGCTGGACGACTTCAAGCATGACTGCCTGGAGTACGGCCTCGACACGGAGTATTTCCACTGCGCCGACGACAACCCCCGTGTCAGGCGCAAGGTGTTCGAGCTGATCGCAGGGCATCTGGACGCGTTGCGCATCGACAGCCTGATCGTGGAGAAGGCTAAGACCGGCCCGGCGCTGCGGGCGGATGAGGCTTTCTATCCCAAGATGCTCGGATACCTGCTGCGCTTCGCAGTCGAGTGCGAGGTGGTCAATGGCGTCGACGAATTGATCGTCATTACCGACACCATCCCCGTGCAGAAAAAGCGCAAGGCGGTGGAAAAAGCCATCAAGACCGTACTGGCGGCGATGCTGCCGGCGGGGATGCGCTACCTCATCCTGCATCACGCATCGCGATCCCATTACGGGTTGCAGGTGGCGGATTACTGCAACTGGGCGATATTCCGAAAATGGCAGCGCGGGGAGACCGAGTTCTACGACCAGATCAGACCGGCCTTGCGCAGCGAGTTCGACATCTTCAGGTCGGGCGAGACTTTCTACTACCGAACACCAAAAAAATGACCCCCCCGACTACTCCTTGCGGAGAGAGCCCCTTGGGCTCTTGTCATCGGGGGGGAACCTTTGACGCCGAGTGTAGCCGATGAGCACCCCTGACGCCAGCCAGACTTCGGATCGCAGTTTCCGCTTCGACGAAAAATACCTCTCCCAGATACCGGCGCTGCAGGTGCTGGTCAACCAGGGCTACCAGTACCTGACGCCCGCCGAGGCGCTGGCCGCGCGCGGCGGCAAGGCCGGCAACGTGCTGCTGGAGGAGATCCTGCGCGAGCAGTTGAAAAAGCTGAACCGGATCCAGCACAAGAGCGGCAGCTACCTCTTCAGCGAGGAGAACATCCAGAGCGCCATCCAGCGCCTGAAGAACGTCAAGTACGACGGGCTGCTCAAGACCAACGAAGCGGTCTACGACCTGCTGACGCTCGGCGTGGCGCTGGAGCAGTCCATCGAGGGCGACCTGAAGAGCTTCACGCTGAACTACGTGGACTGGCGCAACCCGGCCAACAACGTCTACCACGTCACCGCCGAGTTTACGGTGGAGCGCACTCGCAGCATCGAGACCTGCCGGCCGGACGTGGTGCTGTTCGTCAACGGCATTCCCTTCGCGGTGATCGAGTGCAAGTCACCCAAGGTGGAGGTGGCCCAGGCCATCTCGCAGACCATTCGCAACCAGCGCGACGAGTACATCCCGCGCCTCTTCACCTATGTGCAGACCGTGTTGGCGGTGAACAAGAATGAGGCCCGCTACGCCACCACCGGCACCCCGGCCAAGTTCTGGTCGAAATGGAAGGAGGACGTGGCGGATGCTGAGTTGGCGCCACTGCTGGAGCGCCCGCTACCTGAATCGGTCAAGTCCTCGCTGTTCGACCTGGCCTTTGCAGACCTGGGCGTGCGCGAGGAGGCGGCGCCCTACCTGGTCGGCCGACAGGTGACCGAGCAGGACCGGGCGCTTTACGCCCTATGCCGGCCGGAACGCCTGCTGGACATGGCCTGGGCCTACACCGTGTTCGACGGGGGCGTGCGCAAGATCGCGCGCTACCAGCAGGTGTTTGCCATTCGCGAGGTCCTCGCTCGCGTCAAGCAGGCTGACGACAATGGCAAGCGCCGGGGTGGCATCGTCTGGCACACCCAGGGCTCGGGCAAGTCACTGACCATGGTCATGCTGGCTCGCGCGCTGGCGCTGGAACCCGCCATCCGGAACCCGCGCATCGTGCTGGTGACCGACCGGGTGGACCTCGACAAGCAACTGGGCAACACCTTTGCCGCCTGCGGCCTCTCCCCAGACCGCGCCGAGAGTGGCCGCCATCTGGTGGAACTGGTGTCCGATGGCAAGGCGCATATCGTCACCACGCTGGTGCACAAGTTCGACAAGGCGCTGGCCTACAAGAAGTTCAGCGATGCCTCGCCGGACATCTTCGTGCTGGTGGACGAAACCCAGCGTACCCAGCTGGGCGGGTACTCCGCACGCATGCGACAGATGTTCCCGAACGCCTGCTACATCGGCTTCACCGGCACGCCGCTCTTGAGTCGTGAAAAGAGCGACGTGGCCAAGTTCGGCGGCGTGATCCACACCTATGCCATCGATCAAGCGGTGGCCGACGGCGCCATCGTGCCTCTGCTCTACGAAGGACGGATGGTGGAGTTGGAGCAGAACCAAGCCGCCATCGACACGTGGTTCGATCGCCACACCCAGGGACTGACCGACCCGCAGAAGGTGGATCTGAAAAAGAAGTTTGCGCGCGCCGAGATGCTGAACAAGGCCGAGCAGGTGATCTACATGCGCGCCTTCGACATCAGCGAGCACTACCGGCAGAACTGGCAAGGCACCGGGTTCAAGGCGCAGCTGGTGGCGCCCAACAAGGCCGCCGCGCTGCGCTACAAGACGTTTCTGGACGAGCTCGGCGCGGTCACCAGCGACGTGATCATCTCGCCGCCGGATCAGCGCGAGGGCTTCGACGAGGTCGATGCCGAGGAATCGACCGATGCGGTGGTCGCCTTCTGGCAGCGCATGATGAAGCGCTATGGCTCCGAGGAGGACTACGTCAAGCAGATCGTCAACGCGTTCAAGTTCGGCGACGAACCCGAAATCCTGATCGTGGTGGACAAGCTGCTGACCGGCTTCGACGCACCGCGCAACACAGTGCTGTATCTGACCCGCCGGCTCAAGGATCACTCCCTCCTGCAGGCCATCGCTCGGGTCAACCGCCTGTACGAGGACGACAGTGGCGGTCGAACCAAGGACTTCGGTTACATCATCGACTACGCTGGAGTGCTGGGTGACCTGGATCAGGCCCTCAGCACCTACAGTGCCCTAGATGGCTTTGAAGAGGGCGACCTCAAGGGCGCGCTGACCTCGATTCACGACGAGACCCGGGCGTTGCCACAGCGTCATGCCGAGTTGTGGGATGTCTTCAAGACGGTGAAGAACCGCCAGGACGAGGAAGCCTTCGAGCAGTTGTTGGCCGATGAAAAGCTGCGCGGCAGCTTCTATGAGCGTCTTTCGGCCTACGCCAGGACTCTGGCAATCGCGCTCTCCAGCGAGCGGTTTGTCACTGACACGCCAGAGCTGAAAATCCTTGCCTACAAAGGCGACCTGAAGCGCTTCATGAACCTCAAGGCGGCGGTCAAGCGTCGCTACGCGGAAGTGGTGGATTACCGCGATTTCGAGCCCCGGATCCAGAAGCTGCTGGATACGCATATCTCGGCATCCGAGGTCATGCAGCTGAACGCGCCGGTGAACATTTTCGACGAGGCCGCATTCCAGAAGGTGGTGGAGGAGCAGGTGGCCGGTGGCGAACAGAGTCTAGGCGCGAAGGCCGACATGATCGCTCACGCTACGAGACGGGCCATCACGGAACGGCTCGAACAGGATCCAGCCTTCTATGAGAAGTTTTCGGCGCTGATCCAGCAGGCTATCGACGACTACCGAGCGAAGAGACTTTCGGACCAGGACTACCTGCACCGAGTTACGGAGATCAAGGACGCCGTCGTGTCGCGCAAGGGAGAGGATCTGCCACCGGCGCTGGCCGGTGACGCGGATGCGGCCGCCGTGTACGGCCTGCTAGGCCCGTTCGTAGCGAACCACCTGAGCGACTCCGAACAGGCGCGGGAGGCCGCGGCGGAGGCCGCCAAGGCTGTTTGGGACATCTTCCGGCGCAACCGCAAGGTGGGCTACTGGGACGATCTCGACGCACAGCGCCGAACCATGAACGAGATCGACGACTACCTCTACGACGAGGTCAAGGGGGCTCGCGGTATCGCCCTGTCCACCGTCGAGATGGACGAGATCATCGACAAGACGATGCAGCTGGCTCGCCACCGGATGTCTTCATGACCACCGTCGTCGCCACGGTGAGCTACGGAGGTGAAACGATCAGCTACGAGGTGCGGTTTGTCGAGGCGCGCCGAACTCTGGGTATCGAGGTGCATCCCGATAGCCGCGTGATCGTGCGGGCGCCGGCGGGGTGCCCAGGTGAATTGATTGCGGAGCGGGTGAAGAGGCGGGTTGCCTGGATCAGCCGACAACTGGAGGAGTTCCAACGATACCGGCCGCGAACGCCAGCAAGGCAATACGTCAGCGGCGAATCGCACCTCTACCTTGGACGACAGTACCGGCTGAGGGTGGAGCCTGGTCATGAATCCAGCGTGAAGCTTACGCCCGGCAAGCTGTTCGTCACCTTGCCGGACGAGGCAACGCCCGAACGAGTTCAGGGGGTGCTGCGCCGCTGGTATCTCGACCGCGCGCGCGTGGTGTTCGGCGAGGTGATTTCCGCCAACCGGGCGCGTTTTCCCGGCATTGCGAGTCCTCGGCTGATCGTGCGCGCCATGCAGGCTCGCTGGGGGAGCTTGTCGCGAGCGGGAACGATGACCTTGAACGTCAATCTAGTGCGGGCGGCGCGGCCCTGCATCGAGTACGTGGTGGTCCACGAGCTGTGTCATACGCAATACCGCGATCACGACGCCCGTTTCTACAAGCTCCTCGGCCGTGTGATGCCCGATTGGGAAAAGCGCAAGCAAAGGTTGGAAACGTCGCTGTTGTGAGGAGGCCATCGTGTTTCCGTGCCCGTTTAGAGCCTGGAGTCTTGGCGAAGCACAAACAGTCCGCCATGCACGCCCCTCACCCCGGCCGCCGCGCCGGCCTCCCATCTACCCCCGTAAACGGAAACAACCCCGCCCGATAGCTACCCGCCATATGCCGCGCAATGGCGATCGCCTTGCGCGCATCCTCCAGCGGCAGCGCTTCGGTGGCCGCCGCCTCGAAGGCTGCCAGCCAGTGTTCAAACGCCTCCGGCTCGAAGCGCAGCTTCATGTGCGGCGCGAAGGCGTTCCCGCGATAACGCCCGGTGCCGTAGAGGGAGTGCGACCAGAAATCCGTCACCTGCCGGATGTGGGGCTCCCAGTCGTGAATTGCGCCCCGAAAGATGGGGCCCAACACCGGGTCGGCCAGGCCGTTGCGGTAGAAGGCCCGCACCATCCACTCCACCGCCGCTTCGGGGTCGAAGGCCCCGCAAGCGGCGGGCGGCTCCGGCGGCGCGTCTGCGTTCACGAAGCCGCGCCTCACGCCTCCGTGAAGTTCTTCAACTCCTTGACCAACCCCCCCGGCACCTCCACCTCGAACCCCAGTATCGCCGCCGACAGCGCCTTGCCGTAGTTGTCCAGGCACAGGCTGCGCGATACGCCGCCGCCCAGGGCGCCATGGCACACGAAGTTGATGGCGTGGATGGCCTCCACGGGGTAGCGGATCACTTCGCCCTTGATGGCGCCGCGGTAGTGGGCCTTGAAGCGCTCGGCGGTGAGCTGTTCCACCAGCAGGGGGTACAGGGCGGGGGTGTAGGCGAACACGGCGATGTTCGAGGTGTCGCCCTTGTCGCCGGAGCGGGCGTGGGCCACGTGCTGCAGCTTTACCTTCATGCTCAGCTCTCCCAGTAGCGGATGGTGGCGGGCACCTGCTCGCGCGGCACCAGCGATGACCACACGCCGATCACTTCGCGGGTGCGGTCCTGGTGGGGCACGCGCTTGCCGGTGTGGGCAATGCCGGACACGGCCATGCCGTCCACTTCGCGGCCCACCTTGATGGCTTCTTCGCGGGTGCGGGTGCGCGCGGCCACGCGCACGGCCACTTCATAGGGCTCGGGGGCGTCGGGCGGGGTGGCGGCGCCGTGGATGGCGTTGAGCCCCAGGAAGTCGATGCGCACGTCCTCGGCCTGCAGGCCCACGATGCGGAAGCGCTCTTC
>Ga0068877_10004654_pt1 | contig 10663 bp, 5 predicted proteins | sample NOAtaG_FD_66437 | JGI IMG/M metagenome (GOLD analysis project Ga0068877, IMG submission 66437) | Freshwater lake microbial communities from Lake Erie, under a cyanobacterial bloom - NOAA_Erie_Diel6S_1000h metaG | ecosystem: Environmental > Aquatic > Freshwater > Lake | place: USA: Ohio, Lake... | reverse complement strand
GCCCGCGCCGGCGACTTGGGCCGTCGGATCCTCTACTGCAAACGGCCCTTTCCAGGCGTAGAATTTTATTTTGCCCACCTGGGCGTTTTTCGGTCCTGCGAGCGGATCGCCTTTTTTGACCAGTTCGATGCGCCCGGGAATCAGGGGGATCCCAGCCGGGTGATAGGACGGGAGTTTGGGGTCGGTGCACTGGCCACGCGCGGCCAGGTAGCGCAGGGCGGTGACCGGGCGCGGCCCCTCGTAGCGGGCCTTTACGCCCCAGGCGGCGATGGCAGCGTCATGCAGGGCGGCGCTGAGCGTAAAACCGGCCTTCACGTCCCATTCCAGATCACTCAGTACCTGCCCTTTGCCGTTGAATTTTTTAACCAATCCGGGCTGGTCGCTGACGTAGTGGAGCAGGCCCAGCCAGTGCCCGGGCGGCGTTTCCGCATTCGGCCCTTCCGCCCAGTACTGCACGGCTGCGCGGAGAAAATCGGCCCGAGACACCCACTGCGCGGCGTACGGCTGCCCGGTGCGGGGGTTCAAGTCCCGGCCAGCGCCGGGGTCGCGGCCGCTTTTAAGGTCGTAGAAGTCGCGCAGCCCCGCCAGGTTTTGCGGATAGGCCTGGAGGTTGCCCATACTGCGGGGCGACACGTCCCAGCGGGCGGTATCTGCCGGATCGAGCAGGGCCGACCACGCAGCCACGAGCGCGAAATTCCATTGAAATTCTTTGGACGTACCGCCGCCTTTCAGCGTGTCGAGTTGCGGGAAAAAGTCGGCGCCGGGATCTTTCCAGATGCGGTAGGCCTGTTCACCGCGGCGATAGGTCTGCATATCCTGTTTTTTGCCTGAAAAAGGCGCCACCCCACCCCAATGCGTACCCTGGAAGCTTTGCGTGCCCGTAAACCGAACCCGACCGTCTTTATCCACCGAATCGAGCAGCGAAGAAAAAGGCCGACCCAGGCAGCGACACTCCGCCACCGGATAGCCGTCGTAGTCAATCGCACGGTTCAGCTTGAGCGGCTGCCAATGGTTGGGATTCGCCGGCGGAAACGGGTGCGGTACGGCGATTTCCAGCGGTGGATTGACGGGACGATACGTCGGGTCGAGGTAGTTCAGATCCTCGTGGGCGCCATCCGCCATGCCCATCTGCAGCACGCACTGGGCGATATAATTCCCCAGGGCCGCCGGCGAACCAGAAGCGTAGTCAAGGGAATAATTCCGAAAATCGTACCCGTGCGTTTTCATGATGTCGCGGAAACGGAACAGCGCGGAGGTACTTTGCGGCGACTGCATAAAACGCGCCGACAAAATACGGTAAGCCGCAAAACTCATCGCCTCCCGCCGCGCTGCCTCCGGGTCGGCCACTTTGGGAACGCCCTTGCAAGGACAAGTATATCCGTTGACGTTTTTTCCGAGCAGGTAGGCGCCCGCTTCGTCGTCGTAGGCAGCCCAGGCGTCGTAGAAGGCAACGGACAGGTGAAACATCGTGCGCGCCTGCACGTGGGGGCGCGCCAAGTCTTCCTGCATGGCCAACAGCAGGGCATCCTGCCATTCGCGGACGATGGTTTTTTGGGCAAGCAGCGGCCGGGCGAACAGAAGCGCCAGAAGCAGTATGGTGAATCGGATGGTAGGCATGTGTATGATTGCGGATTGCGGATTGTGGATTGTGGATTGTGGATTGTGGGGCATTTCCTACCTATATAATAGGCGTGCGGACAATGGGGTGGGCATCCTAGGGGTCGTTCAGAGCGTATCCTGGATTTTCTGCCGAAGGCAAAAATAGGGGCATTTTTTATCAGTTATTGCCTTCAGGGGAAAATCCTCCTGTTTCGATGCGATATTTAAACTATTTACGCCTATATTTGGCAATTAAACGCTGAAATAGGCTCTATTGCTGTGCGTATGAAAAAAGTCTTCCTATCCATTGCGCTTTGGCGCATTTGCCTGGCCCTGCAAGCCGCTGTCCTGCATATCGGCCCGGGGCAACCCTACCCCACGCTCAGCGCGGCAGCCGGCGTGGCGCAACCCGGCGACACCTTGCTGCTGCACGACGGCACTTACCCCGGCGGGTTGTATATCGCCAATTTGAAGGGCTTGCCCGATCAATGGATTACGATCAGGAACGCTCCCGGAGCGACTGTCGTATTTGAAGGCGGCAATAATGCCGTCCAATTCACCGACCCGGCTTATTTGCACATCGAAGGCCTGATTTTCCAGCACCAAACGGGCAACGGCCTGAACCTGGACGATGGCGGAAGTTACGACTCCCCCGCGCACCACATCGTTTTTGATGGGTGTGTCTTCCGGGACATGGCGGTCAGTAGCAACAACGATTTGCTGAAATTATCCGGGCTCGATCACTTTGAAATCCGCGGCTGCCAGTTCCAAAACGGCTCGGCAGGCGGCAGTGGTATTGACATGGTGGGCTGTCATTTTGGAACAATCAGCGGCAACCGGTTCGAAAACATGGGCTCCAATGCCATTCAAAGCAAGGGCGGCTGCGAAAACCTGCGTGTCGCCAGCAATTTTTTCAAAAACTGCGGCCAGCGAACCCTGAATATCGGCGGCAGTACCGGACTGGAATTTTTCCGACCTGATACCGCGCATTTTGAAGCGGCCCGCGTTCAGGTTTTTTCCAATATCCTCATCGGCTCAATCGCCCCAATCGCCTTTGTCGGCGCCGTCGAGGTGGACGTCGCCCACAACACGATCTACCGCCCCGACAAATGGGCCATCCGAATTCTACAGGAAACGGTGGATACCAGCCGTTTTTTGCCTTGCGGCAACAATCTGTTCCGCAATAATCTCGTCGTACTATCGAATGCGAATCCGGTCGTGACCAATATCGGCCCGGATACAGCGCCCGAAACATTTACGTTCTCGAACAATCTGTGGTTCCAGGCGGATAATCCCAATTGGAGCGGACCAAATCTTCCGGTGACCGAGACGGATCCCGTGCTAAACCAGGATCCCCTGCTCCAAAATCCGGGAAATGAAGATTTTTCAATTCCGCCGGGCAGTCCGGCCGCCGGGCAAGGCTTGCCTTTGATCGAACCCAAGTTGGACTACCTGCAGCAATTATTTGCCAACCCGCCCGCCATCGGCGCCATCGAGGCGAATCCGGTTTCATCAGTTTCATCCGATCCGCGTGCGCCGACCGCCGGCCTGTTGATCTATCCAAATCCGACAAGCGGCGCGTTCCGGCTCGTTTTCCCCGCAACCACACGCCCGGAATTTCCGCTCCGGATTTCGATCGCCGACCTGAGCGGCCGGATCCTGTTGATCCAAACGCTTGCCGGGGAGGCGGATTCGGTGGAAGTCGGAAACCTGCCGACTGGAATTTATGTCGCGCGCGCCGGCAATTTTTGGGCGCGGATTGCGATTGGGCGGTGACGCTGCAGCTTCAAATTTTGATTACCGGGCTTCAAAGGCCCGGTAATCAAAATTTGAACAAGCTTTAAGACCCGCCCAACAGCCCAATCATCCACGCGTACTCCATCGCCCGTTCTTTCAGGCGCTCGAAGCGGCCCGAGGAGCCGCCGTGCGAACCGCTAAAATTGGTGTGGAAAAGCAGCAGGTTGTCGTCTGTTTTCAGATCGCGCAAGCGGGCCACGTACTTGGCCGGTTCGAAGTACTGCACCTGCGAATCGGCGAAGGAGGTCAGGATCAGCATATTCGGATAGGCTTTTGCCTGCAGATTGTCGTAGGGCGAATACGTTTTCATGTACGCGTACTGTTCGGGCACGGCCGGATTCCCCCACTCGCTGTATTCGCCGGTGGTGAGCGGGATACTGGGATCGCTCATGGTGGTGAGCACGTCCACGAAGGGTACGCCGGACACGATGCCTTTGAACAGATCCGGCCGCAGGTTGGCGATGGCGCCCATCAGCAAACCGCCGGCAGAGCGGCCGCTGGCAAAGAGGCGGTCGGCGGCCGTGTATTTTTCTTTACACAGGTAATCGGCGCAATCAATGAAATCGTTAAACGTATTCATTTTCTTCATCATCTTGCCGTCTTCGTACCAGCGATAGCCCATTTCCATCCCACCGCGGATATGGGCGATCCCCACCACGAAACCGCGATCCAGCAGGCTGAGCGCGTCGCGCTGGAAGGCGGGGTCATAAGAAAAGCCGTAGGAGCCGTATCCGATCAGCAGGCAGGGCGCCTGGCCGTCGCGGGGCACGCCTTTCCGGTAAACCAGTGAAATCGGCACGCGCGCGCCATCACGGGCGGGCGCCCATACGAACGCCGTTTCGTAATTGCCGGACTCGAAGCCGCCGAGCACGGGCATGACCTTCCGCACCGTTTTGGCGCGGCTGTCCATGTCGTAGTCTATCGTGGTGGACGGCGTTTTCAGAGAAGAAAAATTATAGCGCAGGGTTTTCGACCGATAATCGGGCAGCGGGAAAATACTCGCGCTGTACGTTGGCTCGCCAAAATCCAGGTAGTGCTCCTGGCGGTCGGCCCAGCGGATAATCCGGATTTGCTGGAGGCCGTCCTTGCGCTCACTGAGCGCGAGGAAATCCTCGAATACATCCATACCGGACAGCAGCGCGTCTTCGCGGTGGGGCAGAATTTCTTTCCAATTTGCGGGCGCGGTATTATTGACCGGCGTCTCCAGGAGGCGGAAATTGCGCGCCTGCCAATTGGTGCGGATCAGGAAGCGGTCGCCATGGTGGTCGAGGTCGTACACAAAATCTTTTTCCCGGGGCTTAAAGCAGGTAAACGCGGCCTGCGGGTTGTGGGCGTCCAGGTATCGCCATTCGATATTTTCGGTGTAGCCGCTGCTGACGAACAGGTATTGTTCGGATTTTGATTTGGATAAATAGGCGTAGCTTGTCTCGTCTTTTTCTTCATAGAGCAATGCGTCTGCGCCGGGCTGATCGCCCAGTTTGTGTCGCCAGATTTTGTCGTTGCGGAGCGTCACCGGGTCTTTGGTGTCGTAGGCCACATGCCGGCTATCGGCGTACCACTCGATCGCACCGGCCACCTCAAAGGAATCGGGCAGTTGCGTGGCCGTTTCGAGGTTGAGAAAATGCGCGCGGTACAAATTGCGGCCGGTATAATCCACAATATAGGCCAGTATCCGGTTGTCCGGACTCACGCCGGCCGGCATAGCGGCACAGTAGGCCTGTCCGGCCGCCAGGTCGTTGACGTTGAGCAGGATTTGCTCCGGCGCCTCCAAACTGCCTTTTTTCCGGCAGTAGATTGGATATTCTTTGCCGGCTTCGAAGCGGACATAATACCAATAGTCGTTTTTGAAATACGGCACGGAATCATCGTCCTCTTTGATCCGCGCTTTCATCTCCTGGAAGAGTTGGTCGCGCAGGGCCGCGGCGGGCGCCATGACCGAGTCTGCGTACCGGTTTTCGGCTTCCAGGTGCGCGCGCACCGCCGGATTATCGCGTTCATTCAGCCAGTAATAGGGGTCTTCCCGGCGGTCGCCATTGGGTGCTACCAGCGTTTTCGGTTTTTGATCGGGACGGGGCGGCGTGAAGGCCCCAGCCTGGAAAATGGAATTTTTCACAGTAAAAATCGTATTTTTAGTTTGGGTTGCAGCGTTATTACACGACTGGAGGCATCCGAGCAATGCCGGGAGGAGAAGTAAAAAACGTTTCATGCGACAGATTTTGCGTAAAAATAAGCGTTTCGTAAAGATCTCTTCAGAATAAATTCTCCTTTCTTATCTTTGGCGGCATAATTCAACCACGCGCATGCCTCCCGGCTCCACCGTCGAAAAAAAAATGCACGCCACCCTGCGCCAATGGAGCAGCCAGTTGGCGCAATGGGCCTTCACCGATTTTACCAAGGCCAAGGAAATCTTGGCGCTGCTGGAGCGGGAGATCACCCCCCAAACCGCTTTCGACGTCCGGCTTGCCTATCACCGACACAACGGTTTTTTACAAAATCAGTGGCAGCACTACGATGCGGCGCTCGCGCAATTTGACCAGGCGGCCGCTATTTTGGAAGCGCTGTCCGACAGCGCCCAACTGGCAGAAATCTGGGCCGACCGGGCGGCAGTGTATGTCAACCAGCGGAACTGGAGCGCCACGGAGGAGTGCCTGGAACGGGGCCGCAAACTAATTAAAGGCCCGCAATCGCGCCGATTGAAAGCCCAATTTGCCTGCCGCGAAGGTTTTTTGCACCTGCATTTGCGCAACGAGCGCCAAGCCCTCGACGCACTCCAGGAGGCCCGGCGCTTGCTGGAGGGCATGGGCGCCCAGGCCAGTTTAAAAGACCGCTATATTCTAACCTTGGTTTTGAGCGGATTAGGGGACTTGTACGAGCGGCTGGAGGACAAAGAGCGCAGCCTCGACGCCTACCGACACGTGCTGCTGCTGCTGGAAAAACACCAACTAAAGCCCCGCCTCGCCTGGCACTATGTGAACGCCGGCCGGGTTGCACTGGCGCAGCAGGACGAAGAGGAGGCTATCCGACATTTTCAAAACGCCGTCCGCACCGCCGGCGAGGGCGACGTGGAGGCCAAGGTGTTCGCGCTGTCCAACCTGGCGATCCTCGCCTTTATCAACAACCAGCCCGACGAGTCAGAACGCAAGTTCGACGAGGCGCTCTCGCTATTCCGGCGCCCCGACAGACCCTCTGATTTCAGTAATCTGGCCAAATTAGAAACCTGGAAGGCCAATTTACTGCTCCGACAAGGCGATATTTCAACTGCCGAGCGCCATTTTTTGCAGGCCTACGAGCACGGGCTCCGCGGAGCCGACCCGCTGATTATGCGCCAAATTTGCCAGACGCTGGGCGAATTGTACGGCAGCCGACAAAACTACGCCGAGGCATTCCATTGGCAAAATCGCGCGCTCCACCACGCCGATCAACATTTTAAAGAAAGACAACACCACGAACGACAGGAACTGGAAGCCCGCTACCAACTCGAACGCAACCGCCAGGAAGCCCGCCTGGCCAAATTACAGGTGGCCGGCTTGCAGATGCGCGCCCTGCGCGCCCAAATGAATCCGCACTTTTTGTTCAATGTGCTCAACGCCATACAGGGGCTGATTACCTCCGGCCGCGACAGCGAAGCCGAAACCTACCTCGCCCGCTTCGCAAAGCTCATCCGACAATCGCTGGATTACTCCGATCTGGAGGTCGTGACGCTCGAACAGGAAATCGAATTCATCGGCCGCTACCTCGAAATCAATAAAAAACTGCGCTTCCGCGACCAACTCGAGTTCCGAATCGTGCCGCCGCCGGACGCCGAACCGGAGGAGATCAAAATCCCCACCATGATCGTGCAGCCATTTGTGGAAAATGCCATCGAGCACGGCCTCCGCCCCCGGCAATCCGGCCTGCTCATCATCAGCTTCCAACTCAGCCCCGATGAACGCTCCCTGCTTTGCTCCATCGAAGACGACGGCGTCGGATACAATAAAGGTAAAGAAAAACAAGCCGAAAAAGGGACGTTCCAAACGCACCGATCCCGGGGCATGGAAATCACGCGCGACCGGCTTACCCTGCTGCACCAATTGCACAACAAAAACGCGGAAGGGCCTTTTGTACACATTATTGACCGCTCAAGCGCCGGTAAGGAGGATGAAACCGGCACCAGGGTGGAGGTGCGATTGCCGCTGCTCGGGGAGTAACCAACCCGTTTCCCCGCAAAAGACTTAACATTGGCTTAACATTGGCGCACTATCTTTGCGCTGCTTCCGATTGATCCTATTTGTTCTAACTAACACGAAGCGTCCATGGTCTTTTCTTTTATTGCTGACCTCTCTACTTCCGCCTCCCTCCTGCTAATCGTCTGCCTGCTCGCCGTTTGCATCTTCGAGGCGATCAATGGTTTTCACGACACGGCCAACGCCGTTGCCACCGTCATCTACACCAACACCCTGCGGCCTATGGTGGCCGTCGTCTGGTCGGGTATCTGGAATTTTCTGGGCGTCCTGCTGGGCGGCATTGCCGTAGCGATGAGCATCGTCAAACTCATTCCGCTGAACGACCTGATCTTCCAATCGCTGGGAGAGAATGTTTCGTTGGTGCTGGCGATATTAATTTCCGCTATCATCTGGAACCTCGGCACCTGGTATTTCGGGATTCCCTGCTCGAGCTCACACACCCTGATCGGCGCCCTCCTCGGCGGCGGATTTGGTTTTTTCCTGGCGCATGGCGGCGAAGGAATTAACTGGGGCAAGGCGGCAGATATCGGCATATCCCTGCTCATTTCCCCGATGTTTGGTTTCAGTTTGGCGATTATTCTGATGTTTTTGCTAAAAACGTACGTCAAAAAGAAGTCCATATTCAAAGAACCCGACCCTAAAAAAGCCCCACCCCTCTGGATCCGGGGCATCCTGGTGCTGACCTGCACCCTGGTGAGCTTTTTCCACGGCTCGAACGACGGCCAAAAGGGCGTCGGGCTGCTGCTGGTCGTGATGATGGCGTTTATGCCCCTGCAATTTGCCCTCAACCAGCACATTCAGGTAAAAGAATTTAAAAACGCCGCCCTGTCTATCGAGAGCCGGCTGCGCAAAAACCTGAACACGGTCGAAGAGCCGGCACACATGCAAATCATGGCTGAGCAAGCCGGAAAATTGGCGCTCCAAATGGATAGCGTGGATTTAAAAAACAAGAATCAGGTATTTGCGCTCCGAAATGGCATCCAGAAATACGCCAAAGCGCTGGACGCCGATCTCAAAGGGCGCGTAATCCCGGCCGCCATGGCGCCGGCGATTAAAAAGGATCTGAAAATGCTCAAAAGTTCCTACGAATTTGCACCCACCTGGGCCATTCTGCTCATCTCTTTTTGCCTGGGAATCGGCACGATGATCGGTTGGAAGCGCATCGTCGTCACCATCGGCGAAAAAATCGGCAAATCGCACCTGACCTACGCCCAAGGCGCCAGCGCCGAGGTGTGCGCGGCCGCAACGATCGGCGTCAGCACGGCCTTTGGCCTGCCTGTGAGTACCACCCACGTGCTGTCGAGCGGCATCGCGGGCACCATGGTGGCCTCCGGCGGGATCAAAAATCTGCAAAAAAAGACGATCACCAACATCGCGCTCGCCTGGCTGCTGACCCTGCCGGTCAGCTTCTCCCTGTCGTTCCTCCTGTTTTTTATCCTGCGGCTGTTTTTCTAGGAAGGGGATAGGATTTTGAATAAATGCCTTTTTTGATTTTTAAAATGAAAATCAAAAAAGGCATTTATTCAAGGTGTTTTGGCTTTTCAAGCCGAAAAAGGAAATTTCAACCAGCATCCGCAGCCTGCGCAAGATTTTCTCGCTTCGGCACATAAATTAGTGCAGCGGAATTTTCCGGTCGGAAAGTGACCTGCGCTGCGCGTTGCATCTCCGCGGCGGAGACTGCCAGGTAGCGATCGGTCTCCTCGTTCATCAGTTCTGCGCGCTGCAGCGCTTCGTAAAAACCCAGATTTTGCGCCTTATTCAGGATACTGAGTTCGGAGTACACCAAGGTGCTCTCAAACCGGTGGCGAATTTTGTCGAGCTCCCGACCGTCCACCGGCGATTCTTGCAGCAATTTCAGTTCGGCCCAGATAGCCTCCAGGGCTTTCTCCGGCTGAACGTCCGCATTCAGCCTGCCCTCCACGATCAATAGCCCCGGGTCGAAATTGGCCGTCACGTACGCATCAATCGAAGAAAAAAGTTGCTGCTCCTTGAGCAAGCGCCGGTACAAGCGGGAGGAAGGGCCGTTGCACAGCACATCCGAGAGCAAATCCAGCGGGTAAAAATCGTCGTGCGCGCGGGCGGGCGTGCGGAAGCACAAATAGACTGCCGGGATCGGCACATCCGCCTCCAACACCCGGTGTTGCGCGGTGGTCTGGGGCGGCTCGGGCGGCAGGTTCCGAACCGGCGCCGGGCCGGCCGGAATATTGGCAAACCATTTTTCCGCCATCCGCAGGGCTTCCTCCGTTTTAATATTGCCGGCTATGGACACCACCGCGTTGTTGGGCCGGTACCAGGTTTGGTAAAAAGCCTTTACCTCCTCCAAACGTGCCTCTTCGACATGCTGCGGATTCAGTCCGATCACCGGCCAGCGATACGGATGCTGTTTGTACATCATCTCCGAGATATGATGCCAAGAGTCACCGTACGGTTCATTCAGGCAAGTTTCCTTAAACTCTTCCACCACCACGCGCCGCTGCACATCCAGCACCCGCTCGGAAATCCGCAAATGCGCCATCCGATCGCTCTCCAGCCACAGGGCGGTTTCCAGATTTTCTGCGGGCAGGATTTCATAGAATGTCGTGTAGTCGTTCGTCGTGTACGCATTGTTTTCCCCGCCGGCGTGCTGCAGCGGCTCGTCAAAATCTTTTACATGCCGGCTTCCGGCAAACATCAGGTGCTCAAAAAGGTGCGCAAAACCCGTGCGGTCGGGCCGCTCATCGCGCGAACCCACATAATATAAGGTGTTCACAGCCACCAACGGCGTGTTGGGGTCTTCGTGGATGAGGAGGCGCAGGCCGTTGGGGAGGATGTGGCGGGAGAAGGAAACCATGGTACGATTGCGGATTGCAGATTGGGGATTGTCCCGCAGAATTCGCGGAAAATTCTCCGCGGGTTCCGCGAATTCTGCGGGAGCCCCCTCTCCGTGGGAACCCTCAAATATACGACAGCAGCAGAATACGGCGCCAGGAAAAAACAATCTACCGGATTACACAAGAATTTTGTTTCTTTACCGGACAAAATAAGAAGTTATGAAATCGCTCTTG
>Ga0068877_10004646_pt1 | contig 10675 bp, 9 predicted proteins | sample NOAtaG_FD_66437 | JGI IMG/M metagenome (GOLD analysis project Ga0068877, IMG submission 66437) | Freshwater lake microbial communities from Lake Erie, under a cyanobacterial bloom - NOAA_Erie_Diel6S_1000h metaG | ecosystem: Environmental > Aquatic > Freshwater > Lake | place: USA: Ohio, Lake... | reverse complement strand
CGGTAGCCGATCAGTCAGAAGCCTCTAAAGGGACAAGATCCCCTTCCGTCGAAATCTACATTCTCGAAGTTAATCCGCGCGCCTCGCGCACCGTGCCCTTTGTGGCCAAAGCCACCGGCATTCCGATTGCTAAAATCGCTGCCCGACTGATGGCGGGCGATAAGCTGGCCTCCTTCCACTTGCCCGACGACAAAACCCTGATGCAGAATCTCGGTCATATCGCGGTAAAGGAAGTAGTATTCCCCTTTGCACGCTTTCCGGGTGTGGACACGATTTTAGGGCCGGAGATGAAATCCACCGGCGAAACTATGGGCATTGACCGCGATTTTGCCCGCGCCTTCGCCAAAGGCTTCATCGGGTCGGGCAGCACATTGCCCGCCGAAGGCACGGTGTTTCTCTCGGTCAAAGACAGCGATAAACGCGCAGCATATCCAGTCGCCACCCAACTGATTGCACTTGGGTTTGAAGTGCTTTGTACGCGCGGCACGGGCGTATATCTGCAAAAACTGGGCGTGAACGTCACGATCGTGAATAAAGTGCGCGAAGGTCGTCCGCATGTGGTCGATTTCATGAAAGACGGTAAAATCGCCATGGTCTTCAATACCACCGAAGGAGTCGAATCAATTGCTGATTCCTCTTCCATCCGCCGCAGCGCCCTCATGAGTAAAGTCCCTTACTCTACCACCATGGCGGGTGCGCGGGCGATGGTCATGGCCATAGCTTCGCTGAAAGAGGCGGGCCATGCTGGCCTTGGCGTCACGCCGCTGCAGGACTATCTGGGCAAGGCGCGGCATAAGAAAAACGCGGCCTGAAACATTCAACGAGACGCCGCAGGGATGACTGCTCAATCCATACGACCCCGCCCTCGTCGCCGCTGATTTGTGCGAGGAGGCGTTGGTCACATAGCTCAAACAACACAGCGCCAAACGGCCATGACTTGCTTTCTTGCGGCCAAATTCGTATAGCTCAATTTCTACCCTCACATGGAATGACGACAATGGAAAAAATACCCATGACAGAGCTTGGCTATCGCCGGCTTGAAAAAGAACTGAAAAACCTCAAATCCGTGGAGCGTCCGGCGATTATACAGGCGATCGCGGAGGCGCGCGCGCATGGTGATTTATCGGAAAATGCCGAGTATCATGCGGCAAAAGAAAAACAGAGCTTCATCGAAGGCCGTATTCAGGAACTTACCTCCGTCATCTCGCGGGTGGAGGTTATCGATATTCAGGATCATGTCGCCGAGCATATAAAATTCGGCGCGACAGTGACCGTGGTGGACGAAGAAACAGAAGAAAAAATCACCTACCAGATTGTAGGCGATTACGAGGCCGACATCACCCAAGGCCGTATCTCCAATGCCGCGCCCATTGGCCGCGCTTTAATTGGCAAGAAAAAAGGGGCGAATGTCGAAGTTACCACCCCCAAAGGTCTGCGCTATTATGAGGTGCTGAAAGTGGAGTATAAGTAGTGGTACGGGGTCCGTGGTACGTGGTGAGTGATGTGGGGCCAGAGGGAGCAACTTGCCCAGAGCTTCTTGCGCTTGTGACTGCTGCCCATCGTTTTTTTCTTTTTCACCACCCACGCACCACACATCGCACATCACGTACCACGCATCACGTATCACCCGCCTCACGCACTGAGGCGATATGATCCCCGTCTGGGCCTTGGTCGATGACCGTACCGGTCACACCGGTCAGGTGCTTGGTGTACTCGGCAAGCTTGGCCTGCCCTACCTTCTCAAGCGACTTGAATATAATTGGAAAGTGCATTTGCCCAACCGTCTGGTGGGGGCATCCATCACTACCCTTGATACCAGCCGCAGCGCACCCATCCAGGCGCCCTGGCCGAAACTGGTCATTGCCTCGGGTCGGCGCACGATTCCGGTGGCAAAATTCATCAAGCAGCGCTCGCCTGAAACTATTGTGTGCTATCTGATGTGGCCCGGCAGTGCCCGCGATTTTGATCTGATTGCCGTACCACAACATGACGGCGATCATAAGGGCGCCAACATCCTAACCACCTTGGCCCCACTGCATGCGGTAACGCCGGAAACGCTTGCGGCGGCAAGCGAAGCATGGAGACCTCAATTCAGCCACCTGCCCCGCCCCTGGGTTGCGGTGATGCTGGGAGGAACCACGAAACATCACCATTATCAACCGGACGATTGGCGCGAACTTCTCGTGCGCGCACGCGCGCTGGCAGGGGCAGGGACGCTACTTGTCACCAGCAGTCGCCGGACGCCAATTGAGGCGCTCAATCAAATAGAACCATTATTGGCAGAGGGCCCACATCGCTTGCATCGCTGGGACCGCGACAAGGACAATCCGTATCTCGGGTTTCTGGGCTGTGCGGATGCTGTCATCGTCACCGGCGATTCCCTCTCCATGTGTGCCGAGGCCTGCGTCGCCGGCAAGCCGGTCTATATATATGCCCCGCCTAACGCCATGGCCGAAAAACACAAGCGACTCCACGAATCGTTATTTCGCAATGACTTGGCGCGGCGCGCCGATAGCGATATGACCCTACACTGGAAACCCGTTGCGCCACTGGATGATGCCGGGCGCGTGGCCTCGGAGTTGAAAGCCCGTTTCCCGCAAATTACCAATTAAAGCGACTGTGGGCTTGCAGCCGCCGAAGTTTCCCTTATATAAGACGCGCCCAACTTGGTGTCGCCTTGGTAACAAGGAGAAAAAATACGCTGCGTAGCGTAAAATACGCGCTGCGTAGGGGGTGGGCGCGGGTGGCAGCAACCATGAGTCAGTGTAGCTAAGCCAAAATGGGCATCAAAGCATTTGCTGCCCCCACCGCGACACAGGGCATATTGTAAACAAAAAGGAGCAGAGCATGAGTGTACTTGTTGGTAAAGAAGCCCCGGATTTCACCGCCAGTGCGGTGCTGGCGGATAATTCGATTAAGGCGGACTTCAACTTAAAATCCCACCTCAAGGGTAAAATGGGCGTGTTGTTTTTCTGGCCGCTCGATTTCACCTTTGTCTGCCCGTCGGAAATCATTGCCTTTGATAACCGGATTGAAGAATTCAAGAAGCGGGGCGTTGAACTCATCGGTGTATCGGTCGATTCACAATACACCCATTATGCCTGGAAAACCACGCCGGTGGATAAGGGCGGTATCGGCAACATCCGTTTCCCCATGGTGGCCGACATTACTAAATCCATCGCCCGCGATTACGACGTGCTGCTGGGTAACGCCGTCGCCTTCCGCGGTACCTTCCTCATCGATAAGAAAGGGATCGTACGCCATCAAATCATCAATGATTTGCCCCTGGGACGCAATGTCGAGGAGACACTGCGTACGATTGACGCACTGATTTTCCATGAAGAGCACGGCGAAGTCTGCCCGGCCAACTGGAAAAAAGGTGACTCGGGTATGAAGGCCACCGCCGAAGGCGTTGCCACCTACCTCAAAAACAACGCAAAAGCACTTTAGAAAAAGGCGTGGCGCGTGGCCGATGATGCGTGATACAACTGTCACGTCACACCGGCCACCCGCTACGTACCACCCTTATGGAACACCACACCCCCATTCTCATCATCGGCTCTGGTGCGGCCGGTTGCACGGCAGCAATTTATGCGGCACGGGCGGCTTTATCTCCTATCCTGGTACGCGGAATGCAACCGGGCGGCCAGCTCACCATCACCACGGAAGTGGAGAATTACCCGGGCTTCGCGACCGCGATTCAAGGCCCGTGGCTGATGGAGCAAATGGAGGCTCAGGCCGCGCATGTGGGCACAAAAATCGTGAGCGATACGATTGTTAGCGTTGATTTATCGGCGCGTCCGTTCAAAGCGGTGGGCGATTCAGGCGATATTTATTTTGGTGAAACACTGGTGATTGCCACCGGTGCTTCCGCCCGCTGGCTCGGGCTGGAAAGCGAGAAAAAGTTCCAGAATTTCGGTGTTTCGGCCTGTGCCACCTGCGACGGATTTTTCTTCAAGAAAAAAGACGTTGTCGTCCTGGGCGGCGGCAATTCCGCAGTGGAAGAAGCCTTGTTTCTCGCGAAAATATGTAATTCCGTGACGCTCATTCATCGCCGCGACAGTTTACGTGCTGAAAAAATCGGCCAGGAGCGTCTCTTTGCCACGCCTAACGTCAAGGTAATCTGGGATTCCGTCGTGGAAGAGTTTGTGGGCACGGAAAATCCGCCCTCTCTTACCGGGGTGCGTATCAGAAATGTGAAAACGCGAGCAGAGTCTATTATTTCCGCGCATGGGGCCTTTGTAGCGATTGGCCATAACCCCAATACGGCACTCTTTGATGGTCAGCTCAAAATGGACGGGGATCGCTATCTCATCACCACCCCCGGCACTACAAAAACCAGCGTCGAAGGTGTATTCGCAGCGGGCGATGTGCAGGATAAAATCTACCGTCAGGCGGTGACCGCCGCCGGCACGGGCTGCATGGCCGCACTTGAGGCGCAGAAATTCTTAGAACATCATCAGGCCACCGCTAAAGCCGCGTGAAGTCACTTAATGGCGTTTTCGTTTGAATACCGTCATCGCGAGAAGGCCGCAACGTCTGCGAAGCTATCCATCTTGACTATAGGAAAGATGGATTGCCGCGCGCCCTTTGGTCGCTCGCAAAGTCGGGATACTTAAGAAGCAGCATAGACTCACGTGAGCAATTTATTGCACAAGTGAGTATCAAAACCGTCCGCCGTAAGCGGCGGTTTTGCGCCGCGTAGCGAGCGCAACGCATAAATAGTTATGTGTAATTATTTATGCAACTGACTATAAGCCCAGAGCTGAGAGGTTTTAGCTTCCACGGAGCAAGGGCTATGGCCTTGCCTCGCTCATCTAAAAGCTAAAACTTATGGTTCAAAGCTCTACTAAAATCGCACACTTGCCAGCACAAAAGTATTGCAGATGCAACTTAAGGGCGACTCGCTCTTGCCATTACTGCAACGATGTGTTTCAATTCTCGGAAGAATTAATAAAACTCTTCGCCCGCACCAGGAGCTTGAGATGGATGATCTCATAAGCGAATTTATCACCGAGACTTCGGAATCCCTTTCGGTACTCGATCTGGAATTGGTAAAACTCGAACAGAACCCCAATGACAGGGAAATTCTTGGTAATATTTTCCGTCTGGTGCATACGGTAAAAGGTACGTGCGGGTTTCTTGGCCTGCCGCGTCTTGAATCCGTCGCTCATGCGGGCGAAAATGTGCTCGGTAAAATTCGTGACGGTGAACTGGAAGTCACGCCGCTGGCGATTTCCCTCGTGCTGCAGGCACTTGATTGCATCAAATCTATTATGGATCAGCTATCCATTACTGGTCACGAGCCGCAGGGCGATGATAGCTGGCTGATTGGTCAGCTCAACGCCTTTGCCGAAGGCAAAAGTCAACCCGTGGTGGCTACTGCTGCGCCTGCATCTGCACCCACTGCTGCAGTCACGCGCAAGGTAGAGGTTTCCACTGCGAATATGCTTTCGCCGGACGAAATACGCACCCAGACGGGCGGCACGGTTGATGCCGCCGCGCTGGATGAATTAGAACGCGCTTTCCGCGAGGCCAAAGCTCCGGACGGCATGGATTTCACCAAAGCCCCGTCCACCTTTATCGAGGAGTCTGCGCCGGCAGTTGCTGCCGCTTCTTCCGCCGCTGCGGCAGTGGTTGCGCCTGTGTCGGCGAAGCCCGGCTTTTCCGAGCAGGTAAAAGAGAAAGCCATCAAACAGGGGCTTGATACTGAAGCCAAAGACGCCCCCGCTGGCAGCGCTGTGGTTGGGCAATCGATCCGCGTCAGTCTGGAAGTGCTTGAAGATCTGATGCAGATGGTGGGCGAGCTGGTGCTTTCGCGCAACCAGTTGATGCAGATTATGCGTAACCGCGACGATCGCGAACTCAAAGGCCCTCTGCAGCAGCTCTCACAGATTACCACTGAGCTACAGGACGCGGTGATGAAAACGCGGATGCAGCCCATTAGCAATGCCTGGTCAAAATTTCCCCGGTTGATTCGGGATTTGTCGCTCGAACTTAACAAGAAAATCGACCTAAAAATGATTGGTGAAAATACGGAGCTGGACCGTCAGCTTCTCGAAATGATCAAAGATCCGCTTACCCATATGGTTCGCAATTCCTGTGATCATGGGCTTGAAAGTCCCGCCGAGCGTAAAGCGGTCGGCAAATCTGAGGTCGGGACGGTAACGCTTTCCGCCTACCATGAAGGCGGCCATATCATCATCGAAATTGCGGATGATGGCCGCGGGATTAACATCGACCGTGTTAAACGCAAGGCGGTCGAGAATCGACTGGCAAGTGAGGAAGATCTTGCCAGTATGAGCCATGATCAGATTATGCAGTTTATCTTCCGTGCCGGCTTTTCCACCGCTGAAAAAGTGACAAGTGTTTCCGGACGTGGGGTGGGCATGGACGTGGTGCGTACCAACATTGAGAAAATCGGCGGCACGATTGAGCTGAAATCGGTGGTGGGTAAAGGCTCGACTTTTCATATCAAAATTCCTTTGACCCTGGCCATTGTCTCCGTGCTGCTGGTGGAATCGGCGGGGCAGACGTTCGGGTTACCGCAGCTGAATGTGATTGAACTGGTGCGGGTGGATGCGGAGTCGGATTTCAAGATTGAAACCATCAATGATTCGCAGCTTCTGCGTCTGCGCGATAAATTACTGCCGCTTGCCACCTTGACTGATCTGCTCGGCCTGCCTGCCACCGTGAAGTCAACGGGGGCGGTCAGCGAGGAAGAGGAAGACGCCGGCATCTATATCGTCGTCGTTAAGGCGGGGGCGAGCGATTTCGGTATTATTGTCGACGCCATTCACGATACCGAAGAAATAGTGGTGAAGCCGGTCAATCATCTGCTGGATGCGGTGGACATTTATTCCGGTAATACCATTCTGGGCGATGGAAGTGTCATCATGATTCTTGACCCGAATGGTCTGGGCAAAGCGATTGGTGACCTTGATCTTAGTGGTCGTCCGGCCGAGTCGGAGCGTGTCCAAAGCGGTGAACGCATGGGCAGTTTTCTGCTGTTTGACATGGGCGATGGCGCGCCCAAAGCCGTACCGCTGGAGCTGGTCGCGCGGCTGGAGGAAATCAAACTTGCCAGTATTGAACACTCTGCCGGACATCCGGTCGTGCAATATCGCGGAGAATTAATGCGGCTGGTGACGCTGCCCGGACACGAGCTACCCAAAGGAATGGCAGGTGTTGTGCCTGTGATTGTGTTCTATTATGACAGTAAAATTGTGGGGCTAGCGGTGAACAGTATCGCCGATATTGTGATTGCTCCCGCCAGTGTCAAACTGGCCTCGCAGCAACAGCAATTTCTGGGCAGTATTGTGATTGCTGATAAAACGACGGATGTGGTGGATGTGGGCTATATTCTTAAGGAAATCGCAGGCGATGTCAGCAATCTAGTCAGCGGCCTGGAGCGCGTGCAGGGAGTGGAATTGCTGATGGCAGAAGACAGTATGTTTTTCCGCAGCATGTCCGAGCCGTTCCTGCGGGCGCTTGGCTACAAAGTCACCTCCGTGCCCGACGGCCGCGCGGCATTCGATCTGTTGCAAACGCGGCGGTTTGACGTGCTGGTGACTGATATTGAGATGCCTGAGCTGGATGGTTACCAGCTTGCCACCCAGATCCGCCAGGACGTCCGCTTCGCCGCCATGCCGATTCTAGCCTTTTCGTCTACGGCGAGTGAGACGGCGCGGCAGAAAGCCCTGCAATCGGGGATGCAAGAGATGATTTTGAAAACTAATCGTGAAGGGCTGGCCGTGGCTTTGGCCAAGCATCTTGCGCGAGCTAAAGGGGAGGCGGCCTGATGTCGCAAGCATTGGTCCTGGCTGAGTCGGCGGCGGGGACGCCCTCCGCATTCGGCGAGGTGCAGCAAGAATTTGTCACCATGCGTCTAGGGCGACAGATGTTTGGCATCTCGGTGATGGCGGTGCAGGATGTACTGCGCCATCAGCCAATATCACCCGTGCCGCTCGCGCCTTCGATCGTGGAGGGTTCGCTCAATCTGCGTGGTCGTATTGTGACTGCAATCAATTTGCGTAAACGCCTCGGTATGGAAGAATACCCCGACCCCAGCCATGCGATGAAAGTGGTGGTAGAATTTCAGCACGAATTATTCGCGATCATGGTTGATAATGTTGGCGACGTGATGATGCTCGAAATGAAAAATTTTGAGAAGACACCGGCGAATATCCCTTCACTCTGGCAAGAGGTTTCATCCGGAGTGTTCAAGCTGGATAATGAGCTGCTGGTGATTCTGGACGTAAGTTCTGTCGTGAATGATAAGGCGGCAAGCCATGGCTGAGCGCACCTGTTTGATTGTGGACGATTCGAAAATCGTTCGCAAAGTCATGCGTAAAATCATTGAGCCCATGGGCTTCAATATCCTCGAGGCTGAGGACGGCCAGCAGGCGCTGGACGCGTTTAAGGAGGGTGGAATTGAGCTGGTGATGCTCGACTGGAACATGCCGGTCATGAATGGAATGGAATTCCTTCTGAAGCTGCGCGCGGACGCCGCAATCACCCAGCCCATGGTCGTTTTCTGTACCACTGAGAATGAATTCAGCAAGATTCAGGAAGCATTGATGAACGGTGCTAATGAATATGTCATGAAGCCGTTTGATGAAGAAATTATTCGCGGCAAACTCGAACAGCTGGGAATGATTTAGTGGGAACACCACCCTTCACCACGTCGCCGCCGGCGTCGCCTCACCCGGTACGGGTATTGATTGTCGATGACTCGGCGACGATTCGCGGCTTTATTGCCCGCACCCTTAGAGCTGACCCCGAGATTCTGGTCGTTGCCTCCGCCGCTGACGGTCAAATGGCGATTGATGTTTTGCGGAAGCATCCGGATATTGAAATCATTGTTCTTGATATTGAAATGCCAGATATGGACGGATTGACGGCACTGCCGATTCTGCTCAAAACCGTACCCGGCGTTCAGGTCATCATGGCCTCGACCCTGACGCTCAGGAACGCCGAAATTAGCTTCAAGGCACTCGCCCTTGGCGCGGCGGACTATGTGCCCAAACCTTCGGCGCGCGATCTGGGTTCGGCGACTGAATTTCAGCGCGAGTTGAACGAGAAAATCAAGGCGATTGCACGGGCTGCGCGCAAGGGCAGAAGGGAGGCTACAGCGCCCACTACAATACCATCATCTTCGGCTGCCCAGTCACCCGTTTCCTCTTTGCCGTTACCGCCTGTCAGCATTATGGAACGAGCCGATGCGCTGGCGATTGCAAGTTCCACCGGTGGCCCGCAGGCGCTGGTGGAAATGTTCAAAGGTCTGGCGGGTAAACTTGCCCGAGTCCCGGTATTTGTCACGCAGCATATGCCGCCTTCCTTCACCACCATTCTGGCACAGAATATTGCCAAAGCCGCAGGCACGCCATGCTATGAGGCGGTGGATGGTGAAACCGTGAAGCCCGGCGTGATTTATGTGGCGCCGGGTCATTTTCATTTGATCGTGGAAGCAGCGGCGACGGGCGCAAATGTTGTGCGGATTACGCAGTCGCCGCCAGAGAATTTCTGCCGTCCGTCGGCCGATCCCATGTTTCGCAGTCTCGCCAGTATTTACGGGCGCAAGCTGCTGGGTGTAGTTCTGACCGGCATGGGGTCCGACGGCAAAGCCGGTGCAGAACAGATCGTAGCTGCGGGCGGGCAGATTTTAGCCCAAGACGAAGCAACCTGCGTCGTCTGGGGGATGCCGCGGGCGGTGGCTGAGGCCAAACTCGCCAAAGCCGTGCTGCCGCTGCCGCAATTACCGCTTTATATTTTGCGAGCCATCGCATGACGCTGACGCTTTCCAAGAACGAGTTTGATGTGATTGCAGATTTTCTGCGAACGCGCTCCGGCCTTGCTCTGACGGAGGACAAGCTCTATTTAATTGAAACGCGTCTTCAGCCTATCGTCCGCACGTATGGGATGAAAGACATCCCCGAGATGATCGCGCGCCTCCAGGCGGGAACTCTGCCGGCCCCCGTCATCACCGAAATCACCGAGGCGATGACCACGAACGAGTCCATGTTCTACCGCGACACCAAGCCTTTCGATTATCTGATCAAGGTCATGATTCCGGCACTTAAAGAAGCTGGACGCACTCACATTCGTATCTGGTCGGCGGCCTGCTCGACCGGGCAGGAGCCTTATTCGATTGTCATGTCGCTTAAGGAAATGGGCGCGGGTCTTGGCGGGCTAACGTTTGAAATCCTCGCCACAGATCTTAACGAAAAAGTGCTGGAACGCGCCCGTGCCGGTATGTTTACTCAATTTGAGGTGCAGCGCGGCCTGCCTGTTACCATGCTGGTGAAATATTTTAAACAGCAGTCCGGGAATCTGTGGGAAATCCAGCCACCTGTCAAAGCACCGGTGAAATTCAAGGCCATGAACCTGCTAGATAGTTATGCAGCCCTTGGCCGCTTTGATATTATTTTTTGCCGCAATGTGCTGATTTATTTTGACGATAAGGGCAAAGCTGAGGTTCTGGGTAAACTCGCGGCAAGCCTCAGTCCTCCCGGATTTCTGATGCTGGGCGCGGCGGAGACTATTTTAAGTCTGAGCGATAAATACAAGCTGATGGGCGACCATCGCGGGCTGTACACGCTGGCGTGACGGCTATTTACCCGGCCGCCACCGAATGCACCATGGCATGTTGGCGGCAACGCAGCGTGAGTTTGCC
>Ga0068877_10004644_pt1 | contig 10678 bp, 5 predicted proteins | sample NOAtaG_FD_66437 | JGI IMG/M metagenome (GOLD analysis project Ga0068877, IMG submission 66437) | Freshwater lake microbial communities from Lake Erie, under a cyanobacterial bloom - NOAA_Erie_Diel6S_1000h metaG | ecosystem: Environmental > Aquatic > Freshwater > Lake | place: USA: Ohio, Lake... | reverse complement strand
ACTGGAAAAGAGCTAATCCATTTGGAGCATTAAAGATTTTTTCCTCATTCCCACAGGTAGCAAAACTGGGTATTGCTTATTTTCTGATTTACATGGGGGCGCAAGCTGTTCAGAGTACCTGGAGCTATTTTACTATTTACCAATTTAGTTGGAGTGAAAGCAGGGTGGGGTTTTCCTTAGCAACAGCAGGAATTTTGGTAGCACTTGTACAATCCGTTTTAATCAGAGTTATTAATCCGCGTATTGGCAACGAAAAAAGTATTTACCTGGGGCTTTCACTATATACATTGGGCTTAAGCCTTTTTGCTTTTGCCACACAAGGTTGGATGATGTTCTTTTTTTTAATTCCCTATTGTTTGGGTGGTATTGCAATCCCTTCCCTTCAGTCAACATTAGCAGGTTTACTACCCACTAATGTTCAGGGAGAATTACAAGGAGCACTGACCAGTATTATGAGCCTCACAGCCATGTTAGGACCGCTAATCATGAACAACTTATTTTCCTTTTTTACAGGCCCGGATCGACCTGTCTATTTTCCGGGAGTAGCCTTTTTTATGGGAGCAATTTTCATACTTAGTGCATTGATTATTAGTAAATTAGCATTCCAACAAGCAAACACTCGTTAGTTTAATTTTTTCTTGGCACCTTTGCAGCAGACCGGGCAATCCGGTCCAACGATTACAAGCCATTATCCATGTCCTTAGCCTCTAACTTTTTCTCTACAGAAACAGCCAAGGCCCGTGCTGAATTAGAAACCTGGGTCAATCAAATTTCCAAGTATTGCGAAGCTTCTAAAATTCACTGGTGCGACGGTTCCCAGGAAGAGTACGATAACCTTTGCGAAATGCTGGTTAAGAAAGGAACCTTTATTCGTCTTAACCAAGACAAAAGACCTAACAGTTTTGCTTGTTTTAGTGACCCAAGCGATGTGGCACGTGTAGAGGACCGCACCTTCATTTGCAGTCTTCGGAAAGAAGATGCAGGTCCCACCAACAACTGGATGGATCCTGTAGAAATGAAAACCAAGTTGAATGATCTTTTAAGAGGAAGTATGAAGGGAAGGACTTTATATGTAATCCCCTTCTGTATGGGTCCTGTTGGTTCGCCCTATTCCCGATACGGCGTTCAGCTTACAGACTCTGAATATGCGGTAGTGAACATGCGTATCATGACGCGGATGGGCAGTGAAATCCTTCCTTACTTGCAAAAGAAAGGATATGTAAAATGTTTGCATACGGTGGGCGCTCCATTGGGTGGTCCTCAAAAAGATAGTACCTGGCCTTGTAATCCCGATGTAAAATACATCTCTCATTTTCCAGAGGAGAGGTTGATAATTTCCTACGGAAGCGGATATGGTGGTAATGCACTCATGGGTAAAAAATGTTTTGCATTACGTATTGCCTCGGTGATGGGACGTGAAGAAGGGTGGTTGGCTGAACATATGTTGATCCTGGGTGTGGAATCCCCTGATAAACAAAAGACCTATGTAGCCGCAGCTTTCCCCAGTGCCTGTGGTAAAACAAATTTTGCCATGCTGATTCCACCCAAGGAATTCAGTGATTGGAAAGTGAGCACCGTGGGAGATGATATTGCCTGGATTCACAAAAGCAAAAAAGGTGCGTTACATGCCATCAATCCAGAAGCAGGATATTTTGGGGTGGCTCCGGGTACTAATTACCATACCAATCCCAATGCGATGGAAACCATCAAGGCCAATACCATTTTTACCAATGTGGCCGTTACACCCGATAAAGATGTTTGGTGGGAAGGACTAACAAAAGAAGTTCCCGAAGGACTAACAGACTGGACCGGTAAACCCTATGACCCTAGCACCGGAAAACCTGCCGCACATCCTAACTCACGTTTCTGCGCACCTGCCCATCAAAATCCAGCCATTGATGAAGATTGGGAAAATCCGGATGGCGTACATATTTCAGGTTTCATTTTTGGTGGAAGAAGAAGCACAGGGGTACCACTAGTTTATCAAAGTTTGAACTGGAGCTTTGGAGTTTATCTAGCTACCACCATGGGAAGTGAAATGACTGCTGCTGCATTTGGAGAAGTCGGGAAAGTTCGTCGTGATCCATTTGCGATGTTACCCTTTATGGGCTATCACATCGGAGATTATGTAAATCACTGGTTGCAATTTGGAAGAGATCTTTCTAATGCCCCACGGATATTCAGTGTAAACTGGTTCAGAAAAGATGAGAACGGACAATTCTTATGGCCCGGCTACGGACAAAATATGCGCGTATTAAAATGGATTGTAGGACGAATTCGTGGGCAGGCGCAGGCCGTTGAGAGTCCGGTTGGTTGGAGACCCCGTTATGTTGATTTAGACTGGAGAGGGATGGAGAATTTTTCAAAAGAAGACTTTGATAAAGTAATGATCATAGACAGAGAAGAAGGAAAGCGTGAATTACTAGGTCATCAGGAATTATTTGAAAAAGTATACGACAAACTTCCCAAGGAGTTTTTCTATATGCGCGAACTATTGCTCTCAGCACTTTGGCGTTCACCAGAGAAGTGGGGACAACAGCCTGAATAGGGATAGATATTTCGTTACTTTGCGGACAATTTAGTTTATGTCCAAAGACCAAGTATTCCGCGAAGAAATCAATAAGGCCAGCGATTTTAAATTCGGTGCTAACGTAGCTAGCGTATTTGACGACATGGTCAATCGCTCCGTTCCCTATTATGGAGAAATCCAACGAATGGTAGCAGAAATCGCTGCCGATCACGCACGCGAAGGAACCTTTGTATACGACCTGGGATGCTCAACAGGAACTACGATGATTGGTATGGATACATTGGTGGACAAATCCATCAAGTTCATAGGCATCGATGACTCACCCGAAATGCTGGATAAGTGCAAGGCAAAATTCGATGAGATCAAATTTAATCGTCCTTATGAACTACGCTGCAAGGATTTAGGGCAAGGTGTTGAAATTGAAAATGCATCAGTAGTAGTGCTCTGTCTTACGCTACAATTTGTTCGCCCCATTTACAGAGAAAAATTAATTCAGGATATTGTAAGTGGGTTAAATAGCGGTGGCGTTTTAATAATCGTTGAAAAAATTTTAGCAGAGGAGAGCAATTTTAATCGAGACTTTATCAATTACTATTACAATTACAAACGCCGTAATCAATACAGCGAACTGGAAATATCACAAAAAAGAGAAGCACTGGAGAATGTGTTAGTCCCGTATAAATTGAGTGAGAATATTAGTTTATTACGTGATCAGGGGTTTGCACATTGTGAAGTATTTTTCAAGTGGTATAATTTTACCGGTCTCGTGGCCGTAAAAAAATAATCCTCAACTTATTAGTATGGTTTCAATCGGTAACTTTTTTTTCAAATACCGTAATATCATTTTTATTCTTTTTTACGGTGCCTTGTTTTTACCATCCCCTGCACTATTTACAGAAGCCAGCTGTGGACCCACTTATTATTGGTGGCCCATTATGCTGGGATTAATCACAACGGTATTAGGTCAGGCCGTTCGTGGTGCCACGATTGGATTAGCTTATATTGTTCGAGGAGGTAAGGAAGGTAAACCTTATGCCGATGGGCTTGTAACAGAAGGTATTTTTCGCCATTGTCGTAATCCACTTTATGTTGGAAATATTCTGATGCTGCTAGGTGTAGGCATTCTTGCTAATTCACTTTTCTATGTGGCTGTAATGGTACCGGTTTTCTTATTTATTTACCAAGCCATTGTTTTAGCAGAAGAGAATTTTTTACGTGGAAAATTTGGAGCAGGCTTTGACGCCTATTGTGCAGATGTCAATCGTTGGTGGCCTCGTTTGGGAGGACTCAACACAACACTGTCTAGTATGGAATTCAACTGGAAGCGTTGGATCCTCAAAGAGCATACTACACAATACATTTGGTTAGCGGGTATTTTTTTGCTCCTTTTCGCTCCAATTCCTGTTTGGCGTTATCCAGCACTTGTTTGTAATGACGAACTATGGCGTGATCAATTATTGGCAATTTGCCTAAGCTCCTTGACTGCCCTCTATGTATTGATTCGGGTATTGAAAAAAGCAGGTCGATTTACCGAATAAGTTTAGTAGATAATCGTTAGTGTGCCTTTTAATATGGTTTTCTTTTCATCATTCAATTGAATCAAATACACATAGACCCCGGCCGGTAATAATTTCCCCTTGTAACGACCATTCCAATAACCTGCGTTGTAATTGGATGATTCAAAGACCGGTTGACCAGCTCTTTCAAAAACATACACTTTTGCGGATGGATACATGGCTAATCCTGGAATTTCCCATGTATCATTTTTACCATCCTGGTTGGGTGTAAAAGCGGTAGGAATAAATAAGGCGGTAAAAACTCCCACCTGCATGGTATCTACTGCTGTACATCCGGAGCGTGTATCAGTAGCGCTAATTACATATCGTATTGTGCTAGATGGAGTTGCTACTGGTTGTAATAGTCGGGGATCTGATAAAAAGTTAGCAGGGGTCCATTGAAATTGATACAATCCCGGATTCGCAATAGTGGCTTCTAGTTGAACGGAAGCCCCAGTAATAATATTTTTATCTGGACCAGCAGAAATTGGTGGTGCAGGTTGTACCATTAAACTACGACGATTAAGAACAGATCCACATCCAGCATTATCTACTACTTGTAAACTCGCCACTGCAGTACCTACACTCAAATACGTATGCGTTACAGGTGGGGCGCTATTACTTGTGACAGCACCAAAATTCCAATTCCATTGTGTAATACCAGTTAGGGAACTTGTAAAAAATAAAGGTATACCTGCACAAAACAAAGCAGGCGTAATGGTGAAATCAGCAACGGGATTAGGACGAATAGCAGGAATTGTTTTAACAATTGTATCGCTATTACAGCCGCCTGTTGCTGTAATCCAATGTTTGAGTTGCACAGCGGTGGCGGGTGCCGCGTAGACAACTGTTGCGGTAGACTGCGAAGTGGAATTAAATGTTTGTGTATTACCGAAATCCCAATACCAGGAGGCAGTTGCACCACCCGTAGTAAGTGCAGTTGAACTTAGTTGAAACGTACTATCTACACAGGGCTTCCCTGAAAAACTAAAATCAACAACGGGTTTTATTCCAATGGGAACAGAGCGAACAGTATCACCTACACATCCGTTACTAGCAACCACCGCATAGCGAATATTTACATTACCCACTGCCGGAAATTGCTTTACAGCAATAAGCGTATTGGCTGTAGAGTTATCGGGGAATAACCAACTATGACTAATAATTGTAAAGGAGCCAGCAGTAGTAATACCTGTAAACTGAACAGGTTCATTTATACAATTATTGCTTGAATAAGTAAAGTCAGCTAAGGGTCCTGGACGAACTGTTACGTTCACTTCTGCATACTCGGTACGGCTACAATTTTCAACTTCGTCGGCTGTATAGGTAATTGGAATTGTATACGTTCCCGCTTGACTAAAAATAAAATCTTGTTGCAGCGTATATACATAATAAATACGGCCATTAATAAACTCTGTTCGAATCGGCTGTGGATTTGTTTGCAGTGAATCTGTAGCCGGATTTATATTGCTTACCTGACTTAATTTCCAGAGGATAGAGCGAGCAGGATAGCCCAACTTAATAAAAAGACGAACCGGTGTTTTAGTACACGTGAAAGTATCTGCTACTGAGGTTGTATTGAGCGAATTGCCAATAGCACTATAATGATTAAGATTATTAATTAGTGTTCCAACGTTATAGCCATAACTTTCATAACTACCCAAACCATATACTGTAGCAGTGAAAGCAGAATCAGCAGTAATGATATGCTCTGCAGCAGGACCTGTAAAACGAGTTAATGCTACCGAATAGGAAGGAAGGTTTGGATGGGCCACTATATTAGCAGCAGGAACTGGCACACCATCTACTCGTAATGAAGGAATAGCAGCAGTTGGTACATGAATATTCGCATAGACGTAATCAATTGTAGATTTACGACTTACATAAAAACGAACTGACTTCTGACCTTGTTCGATCGGACTTAAATAAAACATTTCCGGATCACCATAAGAAGGAGGTGCGGGGGTTGTGGTAGGAAATCGCCAGCATTGATTTTCATTCACCATATACTGTGATACCAGTATTGGTTTATCTGCCGTTATATAATCACCTCCGGTTGAATCCATGATCTCATAAAAAAAGTTACGCTGCAATCCAGTCAGTGTAACGCCATTTCTTTTTACAATGGTTGCAGGATCCTGTACACAAATTCGATAGTAGTTGCGATTAGTTTCGTTGATATCTGTGTTGGTATTGTTAATAGTATGAAAAGTAAGATAGCGAGTACCCCATGCCTGGGCTGGGAATACCTGTTGTTGCATAAACTCGCCGCCATCGCCGCGACAAATCCGGATACCACTGGATCCTGAGAATAAAGCAATAGGCCTGCATTGTCCTGCAGCACCCGGAACAGAAACCACCTTACTTCCCGTCATATCCTTACTGGCTGCATAAGCCAAACTATTACCGGGAATCATTTTTCCAAAAACGGTATACACTTCGCCTTTATTTAGGTCAACTGTGTAAGTCTGCCCAGGTAGCCAGCCATTTTTAGTTGTATCTGAAGGGGTAATCTGTACACGCGTTCCGTCATCCGTTGCAATGATGGCAAACCAAGAATACCAATCGGGACCGTTTGCAATAGATGGACTAATAGCAGGTAAGGACGAATTGGAAGTAGCCTGCGAATAATTGATCGAGTAGTAGCTATATCCCAATGACTCCAAAGGCATCAACATAGTAGCCCCGGAAAGCATTGTATTGTATTGGTGGGCATATACTGCTATGGGTACATCACTACTAATCCGAATTCCTTTTGCAGATAAACCATCCGACATTATTCTTGCATCATCTGAACCAGTTTTGGGAATCAAAATTGATGCATCCACTGTATTAGCCGGAATATTTAAAGTGCGAGTCCAGGTTGTTCCAAACACAGAAACTGTTACCGTAGCGGCTTGTTCTGTACTAATATAAACAGCCAATTCCTGGGCATTGATAGGAAGCTCACTTGTAAAACCCCAGTTGTAGCCATAGCATAGCCAGAATTCTTTTCCTCGGTTGGATTTATTCTGAGCAGTTGCTACCTGTAACTGCATGAGAGATAATAAGAAAAATATAAAAAGTGCTTTTATAAAACGCATGGAGCAACAAAGTAACGTAGTCTGCATGAATATAAAACGAAGAACTATTTTCCGCGTATTCTCCATAATAAATCTTTAATTTAGATGCTTATACTTAAACCAATTCACTCGCATATGAGAAGATTTATTCAAAAGGCCATTGTGCTTTCATTTTTAGCTCTTTTTTGCTTGCCTGCCATCAAGTTAGCGGCGCAAGGAATTTATAACACAAAAGACTGGCGTTTTAGCAACCCACTACCCCTGGGATTTACTGTTCTGGATGTTGATTATTTAGACGACAATATTGCAATTGCCGTGGGTGAGAATGGCGGTATTGCCCGTACAACTGACGGGGGCCGTACTTGGACGTATGGCATTTTCACCTACACCACTACTGCAGCACAAAGAACCAAAGCCTCTTTTCAGGATGTTCATGTTGTAAGCAGCAATGCCATGTATGCAGTAGGAACAGGAGGAATGATGGCAAAATCTACCGACGGAGGTGCCACTTGGAGTTTTGTAAGCACGCCCCTATATGCAAATGCTAGAACCATTAATGCGGTTTGGTTTGTTGATGCCAATACGGGCTATATCGGTGGTCAGTGGAATACATCAGACTCTATCCCAAAACTATACCGCACTACCAATGGTGGTACAAGCTGGGATTCATTAAATGCTCCCATTGGAGGAAAAACACGTGTAGGATACATTAATAATCCTAACCGTGCCCCATTGATTTGGGATGTGACAGCTAAAGGAAAAGAAATTCAGCGAATTGAATTTACAAGTCCCACCACAGGTTATATTATTGGTAGCGGCCAAAGTCATTTTCCGCCAATACCTGCCGTTTCTTCAACCACTTGCTTACCACTTACCACTACCACCAGCACCAGCGCTAATAATGCTGCACTAGTATGGAAGTTTAGCAATGGCGTGCTCACCGATTACTCACTGAGTAAAGAGCGATTAGGGTATTCTGGAATAGTAACCAATAATGTGCTTTGTAATACACAATACAATGCTGCGCAGGTAGCACCGGTTGTGCAAACGTATAAAGCACTAAATATTATCAACGACTCATTGATTGTAATTATGTCCTTTAATAATAACTGTGTGGTTCGTATTCATACAGGAAGAAATGATGTTACAAACAACCTGATCAATAATTTGTCAGAGCCCGGTCGTTATCAAATCATGAACTTCCCTTTCCCTCCTACACAGGGACCACAAGCTGGGCCGTCTATTCCTGCAATACAAGTTTTATTAGCATCAAACCCCTATAATATTCGCAGGGCTTCAAATGGCAAGTTGTATGCGACTTCTTTCTCCGGAACTTTTGGTGCAGAAAACAAAATGTTTACATCGATAGATACTGGTCGTAACTGGAGACAGGAAAGAAATCTGCCTCTTGGAAGAAACTATAGTGAAGGCAGTATTATCACGATGGACATTTCACCTAGTGGTAACTTTCTTTTCATGGGAGTGAATGGAGTTCATTCTGACTCGATTCCCGGATCCCCAACGCGTAGTAACTACGTAACCACACCAGCAGGTGCGAGCTGGTCAAAAATGGATTTTGCAGATTGTAATAATGCGATTGTTGCAGGTGGTGCCAACATTAATACAACCAGAGATGGAGGAAAAACTTGGGCCAATGTTTTCAGAGGTGATTTTGCAGCCAGTAACTGGAATATCAACAGTGTTGCTTTCCCTACAACTACAAAATCTTACTATGCGGCCAGTAATGGAATTGTTTACTTCTCAGCTGACCGAGGAGTTACTATGGATCCTATTTTAACGGATTTTGATGTACAAATGACAGATGTAGCTGTACGAGGAGATACAATCTGGGTATGTGGTACAGGTGCGTTTTCTGTACCAACTACTTCCCGTCGTCCAAAAGTTTTCCGTTCAGTAAATGGCGGAGCTAGCTGGACTACCATCTCCGCTCCATTTACAGCGGGTACTACTGCGCAGTCATTAAATGATATTGAATTCCCTACACACTTGGTAGGTTATATGAGCGGTAACCGCGATACTATTTGGAAAACTACCGACGGTGGAGCTACCTGGGCTAAATTGCCTTTACCTACACCTGGTGTTACTCCTCAAATTTCATACACTGACTTACAAGCGTTGGATGCCAATACAGTATTTGTAACAGGTAACGGCTTCCCCCGTCAAGTTGTATTTAAGACTACGGATGGTGGACAAACATGGGCTAATATTAGTGGTAATCTCTCAACACTTGGAATCGGAAATATTAATGGAGTCCGCATGCATGATGCCAACAATGGATTTGTGGTAAGACCCGGCGGGTTCCTATGCAAAACAACCGATGGCGGACAAAGCTGGACTCCTGAACTTGCACCAATAGGTTCTTTATTTGAGATTGCTGTTTTCCCACAACGTGCCGTTCCAGCAGGAACCCCAATGGAGAATCGTAAATTATTTGTTGTTGGGCCCAACTTAGGAGGAGCTCCCATTATGGAATATGGTGACACAACAAAAACAAATGTGAACATTACCAATGTGGCTGCTACACCCTCTTGCGATAATGCGCCAACAGGTTCAATTACCATTTCTGCAACAGGTGGAATTGGAATATATACCTACACAATTAATGGAAGACCGGCACAAGCATCCAATAGCTTCAATAATTTGGCGGTTGGAACTTACACAATTACTGTACAAGATGCATTTTGTGGAATCACAACACGTACAGTAGTAGTAGGCAGTCTACCTAGCCCCAATGTAAATGCTGGACCTGATAAGATTATGGTAGATGGTTATCCTGTTTACTTAGAGGGCGCCTCTTCCAATACTAATTTAACTGCTATTAGTTGGACGCCTAGTTCAACACTGGTGGGTGCTACTACCTTTAAACCACTGGCCAAACCAAACGCTACAACAACCTACACATTAACTGTACGTAGCGCTAACGGATGTAGTGCTGAAGATAATGCGCTGGTTACTGTATTGCCTTACTGTATTAAACCACTAGATGCCTTTACTCCCAACAAGGATGGCACTAATGATTTGTGGCAAGTAACAGCTTTTGGCGGAACCTGCATAGCACGCATTTATGTTAATGTATTCAACCGCTATGGTAATGTGGTTTACAAAAATGATAATTATCAAAATACCTGGGATGGTACTTACAATGGCAAGCCTGTTCCAGATGGTACTTATTACTATGTAATTGACTATCGTCTTATCAATGGTGAATCTATTGTTATGAGAGGCGACCTAACCATTATCCGTTAAACCTTTTTAATTGTAAAACATGAAACGCATTTTATTTATAATGTTAGCGGTTGGTTTTGGTTGGCAAGCCGGCGCACAACAATTGAACACATCTTCCTTGTATGAATTGCAAGGACTTTTTCATAATCCAGCTACTGCAGGCACCTATGCGCCAGGATTAGTTGGCGCCGTTTATCGTACACAATGGAGCAGCTTTACGGGCGCTCCACGTACTGCTACCGTTTTTGGATCTTTTGATCTGCCAGAGCAAAAAATTGGAGTGG
>Ga0068877_10004642_pt1 | contig 10680 bp, 12 predicted proteins | sample NOAtaG_FD_66437 | JGI IMG/M metagenome (GOLD analysis project Ga0068877, IMG submission 66437) | Freshwater lake microbial communities from Lake Erie, under a cyanobacterial bloom - NOAA_Erie_Diel6S_1000h metaG | ecosystem: Environmental > Aquatic > Freshwater > Lake | place: USA: Ohio, Lake... | reverse complement strand
CGATGCATCAGCCGGTCCACCATGCGGTCACCGACCACGGAACGCACGCGGTTCGACCATTTGCTGTAGGGTCTGGCACCGGTATCCACCTGTTGCACGATCAAGGTCAGGCCAGTGGTGTTCGCCAGCCGGTCGGCCAGCACCCGTGCCACGGGCTGGTCGCTGGTCAGCAGGACGATCCGCGGGTTCATGCTTCAGGGAATTGAAGGGTGAACGCGTGATCCCCGTGCCGAAGGATGGAATGGGGCACCGCACCTTTGGTCCCATGCACTGTGATGCCTTGTGGCACCGCCCCTTTGATCGTGAAGGAATGTCCGGCCAGTTCGTGCGGTCCTACGGTGTCGAAGGCCAGTCCATCCGCCGTGAACGTGAATGCAGCGCCTTGGATGGTCAGGTGGTCACGAAGCACCAGGTAGTCCAGCAGGCGACCGAGCGAGGAAAGCATCAGCTTGCCGTCCCGGTGCAGGCTGGCCACATGTTCAAGCGACTTCCGTGTTGATGCGGGAACATGCTCCGCATCGTTCTCGTGCCCGGCCTTGCGTTTGCCGAGATGGGTGTAGGCCATGCAGATCCCGCCTTGCGCCACCAACCGGTCCATCATCGCGGGGGCCAGCAGCACCCCAAGGCCTTGGATGTCGGCCAGTTCCCAACGGCCATAGCGGGGGAACACATAGCCCAGGCTGCCATCCAGGAACCGGTGTACGCGATAGGCCTGGTTGCCCTGGAACTGGTCCCTGAACGCCTTACCGAGCCCGAAGGTGTCGCCCACCTTGTGCTTCATCCAGTCCAAGGTGCCGCGTCTGCCTGATCCGGTGCGCTCCAGATGGTATTGTCGCAAGGAGAGTTCGCGGTCCTGGCCCAGTACCGAGGTGATGGTGCCGTCCCAGAAGTAGCGAACGCCGGCCTTGCGGATCAGGTCCAGCGTGTAGTACTGGTTGGCGTAGGTGTAGCCCGATGCATCCTTGAACTCGGGAATGCCCCCGAACTTGTGGTTGTGCAGCAGGTTTCCAATGAACATGCTATGGTCCACCCAAACACGGGGGCGGAAGTTCATCTGCTCCAAGGTCCTCAGATGCGCCTCGGCATCGCTCCGGTCGAACCCACGTGTACCGGCGAACATGAAGTCGCCCCATGTGTGGATCGTATCGTGCGGGTGGCTTCCCAGCACTTCGGGATGCCCGTGCAGGTCCACCTGATCGGGCAACTGGATGTTATACGAACGGATGAAGACCGAATCGGAAAAGGGGAGGCCCAGTTCCTGCCAGATCAACCGGTCCAGTTCCTTCCAATCCGCATGTCGGGTGTTGTCCGGGTCGCTGCTCAGGGTCAACCACGCGGACCATGGGTGCGGAAGCGCCTGAACACGGCCATCCCGCACGCGTTGCTTCACTGGAGTGTTCCCTGCGATCATCGATCCTCCGCCACGGGCCCTCTTCGCACCGTCGGACGGGCAAGATAACATCGCACCGGGAAGCGGAACCTCTCAATGGTCAGCCTTGAGCGGCTATTCCCCGGGCCAGCGGCGGCGGTCGGTCCAAAGGAAGGTCCATTCCGGAGTGTACAGGCGCTCGTCAGCACCCACGAAGTACCATGCCCCGGCCTCGGGATGGCGCAGGTTCTTGAGCACGTGCAGCTGCTGGGCGGGCATGTAGCTCTGCGCCAGGAGCATGGCCGTGCTGCCATCCGATCTTGTCGAAACATCAACCACCAGCACTGCATGGCCCGGGCTTCCGCCATGTATGTACACGTCGCCAGGCTTCACCGCATCGGTCATCGGCACCAGTTCACGCGAGAGCGAGAGGGTGCCCGCATAGGTGAACACCATGTTCAGGTAGCGGAGCAGCTGCTCGTGCGAACGGTCCGGCACCGCACCAGCATACCAATTGCAGGTGTTGCCGCTCACACGGATGCGCTCGCCCCTGGCCCAGCGGTCCCACCGAGCCTCGAACCCATTGGTGAACCGGAACGTGATCTCGCGGTCCCTGCCGCTGGCATACAGGTATTCGGTCCGCAGGCGCATCACGGCATCGGCGCATTGTTGCAGGTCCCTGTCGCCCACGCTCACGTCGAGTACGGCCGCATGTACGTCCTGCCGGCCTTTGGCGCTGCCGTTGTACAGTGAAACGCCGGTGCCGGTGGGCAGTAGATGAAGGTTGCGTAGAAAGTTCCCGAACGACGTTGGGGGAACTGGTACCCTTGCGAACCCGCTCGGGACCGCGAACCTATCGACGATCCGGTCCTTCGTGGGGGCAGCGGTCAGGCTAAGCAGGAGCGGCAGGAGCAAGGCGAAGGCGCGCATGTCCTTGGGAATGCACGCCATCGCCCGAGGTAACGGATCAGGCCTGCGCCGAGGCCTTTTGCGGTGTGTAGCCGAACAGCCGATTATCCTTGATCATATTGTCCACGTAGGGCGGCACCATCTCCTCCCAGCCGTCCTTGCCGCTTCGGATCATGTCCAGCACTTGCTTGCTGAAGATGTGCAGCACGTTGGGGTCGAAGTTGGTGATGTCCACCAACCGTTTGTTGAACAGGAGGTAATCGTACAAGGGCCTCAACCGCGGATGCACCGGCATGTTCACGGTGGTCATGATCTGCTCGCTGGCGCTGGTGCGGCTCGGGTACACGTAGATCTTCAGGTCGCGGTGGAAGAGGATGCCGAAGGCCTCCAGCACACCTCCGTTGAGGTCGCGGTAGTAGCGCTCGTCGAACACTTCCACCAGGTTGTTCACTCCCATGATCAGGCCCATGCGCGCCTTGGTGTAGCGGCTGAAGTACTCCACCAGCTTGTAGTATTCCTGGTAGTTGCTGATCAATACGGTCTGCCCCAGGGAGCACAGGATGTCTGCCCGGTCAATGAAGTCCTTCTCGTCCACATCGCCCGTATCGCTCTTCAGGTTGTTCAGGGTGATCTCGAAGAGCACTTGCAGGTTCTGACGGTCCACACGCTGTTCCTTGATGAACATGTTGTAGCCGTTCATGATCATGTCGATGTTCACCTTGGTCACCGGACGGAAACTACCGCGGATGGCGAGGATGTTCTTCTTGTAGAGCATCTCGCTGGCCTGCAGGTTCTGGCCATCGGGACCGAAGAGCACGGCGTCGGTGTATCCGCGCTTCACCAGTTGCAGGCTGAGCAGTCGGTTGTCCACCTGAGCGAACGCCGGACCGTTCATCTGGATCATGTCGATCTCCAACACGTGCCGGCTCACGTTGTCGTAGAGCGCGGTCATGATCTCCTGCGGATCGGCATGGTTGAACATGCATCCATGCATCAGGTTCACGCCCAGCACGCCAATGCTCTCCTGTTGCAGGCTCATGTCGGGATCATGCAGTCGGAAGTGCAGGATCACATCACTGGTGGGCTGGTCCGGTGCGGTCTGGAAACGGACACCCACCCACCCGTGGCCACTGTGGGGCCGCTCGAAGGTGCTGGTGCCCACCGTGTTCGCATACGTGAAGAAACGCTTCGTGGGGTGGTCCTTGCGCGAAAGGCGGTCCGTGATCAGCCCATACTCATGGCGGAGCATGTTCTTCAGGCGGCTCTCACACACGAAACGGTTGCCGGGCTCGGGCCCGTAAATGGCATTGCTGAAGTCCTTGTCGTAGGCGCTCATGGCCTTCGCTATGGTCTGCGAAGCGCCGCCTGCACGGAAGAAATGCCGCACCGTTTCCTGTCCGGCCCCGATCTCGGCGAAGGTGCCGTAGAGGTCCGCGTTCATGTTGATGCGACGGGCCTTCTGGGCCGGGCTCAGCGGAACGCGATGGGGGTCCTGCACGATCATGATGGTCCTTGTCTGCGTTGAAGGGAGCAAAGGTAGCCCCTTCGCTCAGGCTGAACATGAAGAACGTCAGGCAAGGCCTGCATGTTCTTCACTAACGGATGTCACTTATCGCTGAAGCCGGAACGCCTGTGGCTGCCGTCGCAGTATGGCTTTTTGGCCGATGCCCCGCAACGGCACAAGGCCACCTTGCCCTGATGCGTGTCCTCGCGTCCATCAGGGTGTCTTACAATACACGGCCCCTGCAGCACCAATGGCCCGTTGGGCGTGGCCTCTATGATCTGTTCGGGGGCTGCGGTCGCCGGGGTGGTGCCGGTGCCATCGTTCATCCGGTAGCTCAGCGCCCCGCTCGGACACTGCTTCACCTGCTCGATGATCGGTTCCGTACCGATGCCCTCGGGCGTTATCCAGGGCCGTTTGCCGGGTTGGAACACCGCCGGCAGTCCCTTCCAGCAGCGGGTGCTGTGGATGCAGCGGTCGGGTTGCCAGACGACCGTGACCTCGCCGTTGGTGTAGCTGTGCTCCTTGCTCATGCCTTGAGGCCCGCGCTCAAATGGATCGGGCTCTCCAAGGTACGGTGCACTGGACATGACCGTGCGATCTGCAACATCCGGTCCTTCTGTTCCTGCGTCAGGTGCTGGGGCAGGTCGATGTCCAGGTGGATCTTCGTATCGATGGTGGCGCCGGACTGCGTGCGTTCCATGGTCGCGGTGACACCGATGGGCGCCACGTTCCACTGTTTGCGGTCGGCATACATGCGCAGGGTGATCGCGGTGCACGAGGCCAGGGCGCTCAACATCAGCTCATGGGGCCTGAATCCAAGGTCCTGTCCGCCGTGATCCAACGGTTCATCGGCCACGAGCTCGAGCCCGCGGGTGCTGAGCTTGGTGGTGTAGGGGGCGCCTTCCAGAACGGCCGTTACGCTGCGGTGGCTGGTGTGTTGCATGGCACAAAGGTGTGCGCTCTTCGCCCGAGGTCGTTCTGCCCGTGGTCACCAACCCGTCACCAGAAGGCGTCGTGCACCATTGATGCCGCACTTCTGGTAGGTATTGTAGGCTTGTGCGGCGCGTTCCTGCACCGCCGTTGGGGCCTCCTTCCGCACCCAGCCTTCCAATGCGGCCTTCAGCGTGTAGGCTTCCGGCGCCATCAGTCCGGTTGTCCACAGCAGGGGCGTGGCGCCGGTGTTGCGCAGGTGGGGGGCATAGTACCGTTTGCTGATGCAAGCCAGAATGATGGTCTCGCGCATCCGCTTATCCTGTGCGGGATAGCCCTGTTCCAGTGCAAAGTCCATCAGTCCGTCGTGCCCCACGTAGGCGATCAGGTCCGCGCCCCCGCCTATGGTCAGGGTACGGTCCGCGATCTTCAGAGCTGTGCTACCGGCCCCACTGGCGTAGCGCAGCAGGTCAACCGTGGCCTCACGGATGTTGCGGCCGTCGTAGGCATCGGCCACTAAGTAAACCGCACTGTCGCGGTGTTTCCAGGCCACGCGCTCCAGGATATGTGGTACGCCCGAAGAGGGTACCTGCACACGGACCCATTCCGCCGCGCGATCGAAGTGGGTGCGCACTCCGTACCCGGCCCCCCAGTACAGATTGGTGCCCGGTTTCTGGCCGTTGCCAATGCCCGCCGGTACTTTCACGATGCCTTGATGCTCGTTGTCGCAAAGGGCCACCAGTACATGCACCACGCGTGTGCCTGCCAAGGCGATCGTGTGTGCTAGCACGATCAGGAGGAGGAGGAGAATACGCAGCATGGTCCTTGGAATGCGGATGTTCCACACTGGTAACGGCGTGTAACACTTAAACCTTGCCCGGACGGGGGAACAAGGCCGGTACTTCGCGCCGGTAGCGCACATAATCCTCCCCGAAGGCGGCGATCAACTTCCGCTCTTCCAAAGCGATGCCAATGGGCAGGTAAACGAAAGTGATGCCCACCACCAGCAGTGTTGTTCCGTGCCCGTCCAGCAACAGCCAGCCTATTGCTGCGGAAATGATACCGGTGTAGATGGGATGCCTCATCCGGCCGTGCATGCCCGTGCGCACCAGACCCGCCGCACGTTCCGGTGCCAATCCAAGGAAACCCGCCCCGCCGAAACGGAGCACAGCCACCGTGGCCAATAGCCCGCCACCCAGCACCAGCAGCAGGCCTGCCACACGCATGGCCGCAGTGGGGTGGTAGAGGGCATCGCCGGTCCGGGCATTGTAAAGAGCGAACAGGACCCAGCCGGAAAGCACGGTCGAGACCAGCGTGTAGGCCAGTCGGTACCAACGCGTAAGGCCCCAGCGCTCCGCTGCCCAGCGCTTGGTGGCGTTCAGCGCGAGCAGGCTGTGCAAGGTGTAGAACACCACCAGGGCAAGGGCCAGGTGCAACATGGCAGCAAGGTAGAATGCGAAAGGCCACCAGTGAGGTGGCCTTTGCATTGAGGCAGGAGCGTATTGTCGGCGCTCCTGTATTGATCAGCGCATGTCGTTCACTTCCACGCCGGGGTACTTCGCCTTGTCGAAGGTGAAGAGCGCATCGGCGAGCGCGGCATTGGCGGTGAACTTTTTCAGCGTGTAGGTCACGATGTTGCCGTCCTTGTACAACACCTGCACGCTCTTGGGCTCGTTCTTCGCCTTGTCCACGGTGAGCACCACGGTGTGGTAGGGTTTCTTGCCCGCGTCCGTGGGGAACAGCTTCACCACCTGTACCACGGTGCCCGTGGCGTCGGTCTTCTCTTCCACGAACTGCACTTTGAAGCCTTTCTCGTACTGCGTGAAGATCTTGGTGGGGTCCAGCTCCTGGTCCATTTCCGCGGGGTCGTTCAGGGTCACCTCGTTGGTCTCCTTGCTGTACGTGTACATGGTGGTCCCGTCGTTGATCACCGTGTTCTTGTCCAACTGCAGGCGGAACTTCTTACCCTTCACCTTCATGTTGCCCTCCTGCTTCACGTCCAGTTTGTCCTTGGTGCTTTGCAGGCGGCTGCTGAAGTCGGCCTCGAAACTGGTCCACGTCTTGGCGGCGGCCATTAGTTTGTCCACAATGGCCTTGCCCTTGGCATCGTCCTGGGCGTTGGCGGACAGGTTGGCCACGAGCAGCGCAACGATCAGGAAGAGGGTCTTTTTCATGGGGGCGAATTTACGCCGAGGGTGAAGGCAAAGGCTGTGCCACGTCAGGCCTGGGTGGTTACGTTATCCGGGTAGGCGCGTTCTAATGACTACTTGTTCCAGTCGGGATTGGCCTTCACAAAAGCCTTGTACTTCTTGCCGCTGAGCATGGTGCCACGGCATTTCTTCGAGCCGCAGCGACAGGCCCAGGTCTTCAACAGCTCCTTGGTGTAAGGCAGGTCGAACTCGAACCCATAGTCGTAGAAGATCTCCTCGCCGGGCTCAATGCTGCGCAGGGCCTCAATGATCACCCGGTCGTTCTTCGGGTCGGGGTTCTTCTTTTTCTCCTCGTGCACGAACGCGATGGCGTTCGGTTCGCAGCTGGTGTTGATCCATCGCGCCACATTGCCCTTCACATTGGCATCCAGGATCCACTGGTCGTTCAGCGTGAACAGGAAGGTGTGCCCAGAGGCCACGTCGCCGTGGTACTGTTCATCGGCTTGGTCGTGGGTGATCAAGCGGCCCTTGTATTCAACGATGTGTTCGCCTTTGCGGATGGGGGCGACAGCGAACACGCCATTGCCATGGATCTTGGAACGACGACGGACGATCTTCAGGGGCTTCTCGGTCATGGGGTCCGGTGCTTCAACGGGGCGCAAAGAAAGCGGAAGGAACGATCGCCCATGGGATACCCGGCCTTCATTCGTCCCACTCCAGCCCTTCGTACACCATGGCCTTGTCAAGGCGGTACATGGCACCGGTCGCGGGGTCCACGATCAACATGCCGATGAACGCGGCCCCGCCGAACAGGACATTTCCCCAATACCATCCGTTCACTCGGGCGTGTAACACAGCTGATGCTGGCTTCCGGCCTTCAAGGACCAGATCGACCCGGTAAATGCCGCGCTTGAAGTAGCCATTGGCCGCTTTCAGTTCCACCAAGGCAGGTGTGATACCCTCCTTGACCACCTTTCCCTTGCGGTCCGTGATGCGGTAGGTCGCGCCGGAGGGCTCCGTTCGGATGGGCACCGTGTAGCGCGTGCTCGACACAATGGTGGCGCAGGAGGGGAGCAACAGTGCAATGGCCAGCAGGTGGGTCGAATACCGACGAAAGCGCATGCGTCGAAGTTATCCAGCGCGGCCGCATCGAGCAGGTCAACGGCATCGAACGGCGAACGTTGTGCGCCGGGATCAGAAGTACAGCTGTACCACGAATACCGCCGTGATCACGCACACCAGGTCGGCCAGCAGCATGATGGCCAGCGTGTAGCGGCTGTCCTTCACGTTCACGCTGCCAAAGTAGAGCGCCACCACGTAGAAGGTGGTCTCGGCCGCACCCTGGAACAGGCAGCTCAACTGGCCGGTGATGCTGTCGGGACCATAGGTCTTCATGGCATCGAGCATGAATCCGCGTGAGCCGCCGGCGCTGAACGGACGCATCAAGGCGACAGGGATGGCATCGATCACTTCCTTGCTCACGCCCACCTGCGCCATTGCCCAGCTCAGGCCGTCCATCACAATGCCCATCAGCCCGCTGTTGCGGAAAATGCTCAAGGCCGCCAGCATGGCCAGCATGTAGGGCAGCACGCGCAGGCCGGTAGTGAAGCCGTCCTTGGCCCCATGCACGAAGCTGTCGAACAGGTTGGTGCCCTTGGCCGTGAAGTATTTCTCCACCAGGAAGGCATAGCCCACGATCAGCCCGATGATGGTGAGCAGCATGCCGTTGCTCAGGTTATCGGTGAAGTGGAACTTGGCCACGCCCGTAAGCCCGCCGATGTAGGCCATCAGCCCGCCGATCACGCCACTGATGCCCAGCACGGTGAGCATCACCGGCCAGTTGAAGAGGTTGATGCGCTGCTTGCCCGCCACCATGAACAGCGCCGCGAGCGTACCCGCGAAGCTGGTGATGATGGTGGGGATCATGATGTCCGCCGGATTGGCCGCCCCCTGTGCCGCACGGTAACCGATGATGCTGGTGGGCAGCAGGGTAAGGCCCGCGGCATGCAGGCACAGGAACATGATCTGGCTGTTGGTGGCGCGGTCCTTCTGCGGATTGTCCTCCTGCATGCTCTCCATGGCCTTCAGGCCGAAGGGCGTGGCCGCACTATCCAGGCCCAGGAAGTTGGCCGCGAAGTTCAGCGTCATGAAGCCGTAGGCCGGGTGGTCCTTCCGCAGTTCGGGGAACACGCGGTGGAAGACCGGTGATAGCACCCGTGCCACCTTTTCCATGGCCCGGGAGTCGATCAGCAGGTTCAGCAGGCCGCAGAAGAAGGTGAGGTAGCCGATCAGCGGCAGCCACAGGTCGGTGATGGTGTTGCGGCAGGTGGCGAAGAGGCCGTCCGCAGGCTGTTTGCCCACCGTGGTCCTCACCACTCCGGTGTTGGTCAAGGTGTACAGCGTGTCGCCGCGTTGTATGCCCGCTTCACCGGCCACGCGGAGATCGCTCAGGAACAAGGTGCCTTGGTACGCCGCACTATCGCGCTCGGCCACCACCAAGGCCTCGCCCTGTTTGCCATTCACCAACATGCCCAGGGAATACTGCCGCCCGGTGCCCAGCATCACCAGCACGTAGCCGATGCTGAGTATCAGCATGAAGGTCCAGAACCGACTGAGGGCCATGGGCGCAAAGAAGGGGAGTGGTTCCCGCCTTTTCCCTTGCTCGCTTCGTTCTTGGTGAACAGGTGGCTGTGGACGAACCGTTCCGCGACATGCTCAGCGCAGCGTATCGAGGTCGCGTCCCATCAACCAGTCGCGCATCATCGCCACATCCAGCAAGCTCCCGACAATGCGGTAGTGCGGATTCGCCAGTGGGTCGTTGCCCGCGATGAAGCCTTCAAGGTCATAACATCTGCGAGCCAAGCTGTTGCGGTAAACGGGCTTTCCAGCGCGCGCGGTTGGTGTTGAAGCAGGCGGTGTGGTCGATGATGATGCGGTTGAGTGTGTTTCTCACCGCTTGGCATACAACTCTTGGAACACATCGATGTCCGGGCCATGAAGCCAGGCGCTTTCGGTCACAAGCTCATGGACCCTGGCCTCGGGTATCGGATGCAAGCCGAAACGCAGGGCGGTATCAACAGCTTTGTCAAGTCTCCGGTTGATCCGCTTGCAGGATATGAATGGGGTGAATGGTGTGTGATGTATCACCGAGGATGCCTCAACGCGCAGAAGGGTCATGCGTCCTGAGAAGAAGCCCGGTGCAAGTTCTTCGTTGATGCGGTCGAGTAACCTGGTGTCGAGCTTGTCGTGGTGGTCCTTTGGGGGCTCGAAATAGACCATTATGGTGAGTTCACGATCGCGACGATGCAGGCGTGATTCCGGATTCACGAAGATGCGCGCGAAGTAGCCCCTGTGCTCGCCCCTGAGTCCGTGATAATCACCGATGCGCTCCTCTGTGAAGCCTTGGGCCAACAGGCATTTCAGCCTGCGGTCGATAGCTATCCCGCGATGCAGACGTCTGGACCAAAGCTCATCGATGCTCAAGTAGATGAACAGCAAAAGGCCACCGATCGGGGGGATGGGCCAGTAGTAGCCCCAGTGAACCTCCAGCGTGAAGTGGGCAAGGGCAGCGAAGATCCCGGCCACGCTGAATGCAACGATAGCGTTCTGAGAATGGTTGAGCCGGGAGAGGTCGTTGTGCGGCATGGCTGCAAGGTTAGCCATGGGAACCGCTTTAGCGTGGATCACTCAGATCACGCCCCGTGATCCAGTCGCGCATCATCGCCACATCCAGCAAGCTCCCGACAATGCGGTAGTGCGAATTCGCCAGTGGATTATTGCCTTCCAGCGGCTCGCTCATCACGCCCACCTCGGGGTGG
>Ga0068877_10004641_pt1 | contig 10680 bp, 2 predicted proteins | sample NOAtaG_FD_66437 | JGI IMG/M metagenome (GOLD analysis project Ga0068877, IMG submission 66437) | Freshwater lake microbial communities from Lake Erie, under a cyanobacterial bloom - NOAA_Erie_Diel6S_1000h metaG | ecosystem: Environmental > Aquatic > Freshwater > Lake | place: USA: Ohio, Lake... | reverse complement strand
TGCGTTCAGAGAAACTGGGTAAGGCGGCTGATCCGCTGTGGATCAGAGTCTGTCCCGGGATTTTGGTCCTGTGCATCGGTCTTTGTCCGATGCAAGGGCGTCGGTTGAGTTTCTGCGTTGGGGGTCGGGCCTGAAGACGGGGGGTTGTGGACGCGTCCGGTGGCGGGCGCGGCGGCGGTTGTGGTTCGAGGACGGACGGCTCGAAGGATGAAATTCATGCACCAGCACGAATGCGCGGTTGGCCTTGGCAATGCGGCGAAGAACTCTGGTCGGGGGCTGTGGCTCTCGGGACGGGGCGGACGCCGGGTGGTTGGCGGTCTGGCGGCGGCGCTGGCGGTTTTCGCCGGCAGCAGCGTGACGCTGGGCGACGAGCCGAAGGAAATGACCGCGAACCCGACGGAAGCGGCCCGGCCCGCGGCACCACCGAAGCCAGCGGAGGGTGAGCAGATTGCCGCCCCGCTGCCGGCGGAGCTGAACCTGCGCAAGTACCCCATCAGCAAGTTCGAGCTGCGCTATCACCAGCCCGGCGAGGGGCTGCCCTCGGTGGACGAGCTGCTGCGCACGACGGTGAACATCGGGCAGGTCAACGGCGTCTACACCGGCCCGCGGCAGGGCGTGGACACGGTCCCGCTGAACCTCTGGGAGATGGACGATTCGGTCAAGCAGTTTGATGCCCTCGGCGTGCTCGAGGTGACGCGGGCGGTCACGCTGCGCATGCGCGACGCGGGGATCATCGCCGTCATCGTGGCGCCGACGATCGAAGAGGTTGACGACGCGGGCAACGACATGCGCGGCGGGCGCACGACCTTCCGCCTTGAGATCGTCGTGGGGCGCGTGGGCGAGATCCGCTCGCTGGCCAGCGGTGATCGCTTCGACGAGGACCGCATCAACAACCCGGCGCACGCGCGGATCAAGGAGAACTCGCCCGCCCGTGCGGGGGATTACCTCCGCAAGGACGAGATCGAGTCGTACGCCTTCCGGCTGAACCGTCATCCGGGTCGGCGCGTGGATATCGCCGTTGCGCCGGGCTCTGAGGAGACGGGCAACATCACGCTGGACTACCTCGTCAGCGAGAACAAGCCGTGGTACGTGCTGGCGCAGCTCTCCAACACCGGCACCGCGAACACCGAACGCTGGCGCGAGCGGTTCGCCTTCGTGCACAACCAACTGACCAACAACGACGACATTCTGCGGCTGGACTACGTCACGGCCGGGTTCGCCGAGGCGCACTCGTTCCTCGGGTCGTACGAGTTGCCGGTCTTCACCGACAAGCTGCGGCTGAACATCACCGGGGCGTACAACAAGTACACCGCCAGCGACGTGGGTCTGGCGAACGAGACGTTCAAGGGTGAGAGCTGGCGCGTCAGCGGCGAGCTGGCGTACAACATCTTCCAGCACGAGCAGTTCTTCCTGGACCTTGTCGGCGGCGCACGCTATGAGCACGTCGAGACGCGCAACGCCAGCGCCGGGGTTTCGGGCGCGACGGACTACTTCCTGCCGCACGCGGGGATCAAGTTCGACCGTAATACGGATATCTCGTCGCTCTTCGGTCGGGTGACGGTGGAGTGGACGAACACGAGCGTGGCGAGCACGAAGTTCAACGAGGTGCAGAACCTCGGCCGTCTGGACCCGGACTTTAACTACACGCTCCTCCGCTGGGACACGGGCGTGAGCTTCTATCTTGAGCCGCTGCTGGCGCCGGACCTGTACAACGGTCGGTACCGCCCGGTGGACAGCAACGGGCAGCCGATTTTGTGGGAGCCCGGGATGGCGCTGGTGCACGAGATCTCGCTGTCGACGAAGGGTCAGTACGCCTTCGATCGTCGGCTGATCCCCAACGCGGAGGACGTGGTGGGTGGGTTCTTCACGGTGCGCGGGTATCCGGAATCTGCCGCGGCGGGCGACAACTCGGTCGTCGCGTCGGCGGAGTATCGCGTGCACATCCCGCGGTTGTTCGGGATCTCCACCGAGAGCGGGAAGGACATTTTCGGGAACAACTTCCGCTGGCAGCCGCAGGAGGCGTACGGCTTTGCGGACTGGGACCTGGTGGGCAAGGTGTTCTTCGATGTGGGTCGGGTTGAGTTCAACGACAAGCGGGCCTTCGAGCGGAACGCGACGCTGATGGGCACGGGTGTGGGGCTTGAGCTGTCGATCCGTCGGAACATCTATCTGCGGGCGGATTGGGGCTTCGCGCTGCGGGAGCTGCCGCTGGCGAACGTGAAGAGCGGCGACCACCGCCTGCACTTCATGGTCTCGTTCCTGTTCTGACGGAGTCAGGGAAGTCTTTCCCGGGTCTTCGGCCGGCGTGGGTTGTGCGAAGCACGAAGCACGGCCTGCCGCGAGTGCCCGGTGAGGAAGTTGGATGGAAGAACATCTGGTGATGGATGGCGGGGTGGGTGAGGTGTGAGCGGGGGAAAGGGTGGCTGGTTGATCGGGCCTGAACCGGGCCGGGTCAATCGGCGGCGAGGTTGATGGAATCGCAGTCACAGTCCACGAAACTACGCGGGAGCAACCGATGCACGCACGCACGCTGAAGATGAACGGGATCAACACCACGGGGCTGAACGGGGCGGTGGCGCTGCGGAAGCGCACGCACCTGCTGCGTCGGCTGAGCCTCAGCGGGGTTGTGCTGCTGTCGCTGGCGGGGACGGCGGTTGCCGGGCCCGAGGGCGCGCAGGTCGTGCAGGGGAACGTGTCGATCCAGCAGAGCGGCGCGCTGACGACCATCACCGCGAGCCACAACTCGATCATCAACTACTCGAGTTTCAACGTCGGTCAGAGCGAGACGGTGCGGTTCATTCAGCCCGGCGCGGCCTCGCGCGTGCTCAACCGCATCACCTCCGACGCGCCGACGTTTATCAACGGCAACATCCAGGCGAACGGCCAGGTCTTCTTCGTCAACCGCGCGGGCATCTTCTTCGGGCCCAACTCGGTGATCAACGTCGGGCATCTCTTCGCCGCGGCGGGCACGATCTCTGACCGCGACTTCACCGCGGGCAGGATGCACTTCAGCGACATGCGCGGGGTGGTTGAGAACCGCGGGCGGATCGAGGCCCAGGGTGTGGCACTGCTCGGGCAGGCGGTTGCGAATCACGGCTCGATCACCGGGCTTGAGACCAGCGTGATCATGGCTTCGGGCGACGATGTGTACCTGCGTGAGAACTCACGCGGCGGCGGTCTGATCGTGCGGGTGAACACCGGCGCGGGCTCCGAGTCAGGCGGCGCGGGCAAGGTCGGTGTTGAGAATACCGGGACCATCACCACCAACGGCGGACGCATCAGCATGGTCTCGGGCGACGTCTACTCGCTGGCCATCCGCAACACCGGGCGTCTGTCGGGTCGGAACATCTCCATCGACGGCAACGCGGGTCAGGTGCGCGTCAGCGGGACGGTCGATGCCTCGAACGCGCAGGCCGGTCAGCGCGGCGGGAACATCGATATCACCGGTCGCGTGGTGGTGCTCGACGGGGCGACGGTGAGCGCTGATGGCTCGGCGGGCGGTGGTGAGATCAACGTGGGCGGCAACTTCCGCGGGCAGGGGCCGCTGGACCGCGCCGAGGTGACGATGGTCTCGCGCGATTCGGTGATCAGCGCCAACGCGACGCACCAGGGCGAGGGCGGGCGGGTGGCGATCTGGAGCGACAAGTTCACGTTCTTCGGCGGCACGCTGAACGCGCGCGGTGCCGGGACGGGCAACGGCGGGTTTGCGGAAGTTTCGTCGGCCGACAAGCTCGTCTTCGATGCACTGACGGTGAACCTCAGCTCGCTCGGCGGGCAGCGAGGGACGCTGCTGCTGGACCCCTCGACGCTGACCCTCGTTGAGCCCGGTCCCGGCGCGGGCACGGACTACAGCGGGAACCTGCCGACGATCAACGCCGCGTCGGGGGCTGCGGCGGGCTTTGTGACGCTGACGGCGATCAACACATCGCTCTTGACCAACAACGTCGTGCTCGAAGCTGACAACCTAGTCACACTCGACAACCTCGCGGCGAACTTCACGTTCACCAACCTGACGGCGGGGCGGACACTGACGCTTCAGACCACCGCGGCGAACGGCTCGATCACCTTTGCCGACACCAGCGACGCGCTGATCGGCGCGGGCGGTGGGTTCATCCTCAATACGGGCACGGGCGGGGTGAACGTCGGTCTGCTGAACACCGGCTCGGTGAGCATCATCAGCACCGGCAACGTCGCCATCGCGGGTTCGACCACCGGCGGGCTTGGCTTCACCTCCAGCGGCGTGAACTTCAACTCCACCGGCGCGATCAGCACCGGCGCGGGCAACATCGCGGTAAACCACAGCGGGACCGTTCAGACCGTTGGGCTCGTGACCGCCGGCGGGAACATCTCCGTCAGCGGCACGACGTATACCCAGAACGCGGGTTTCCTCCGCACCGGGGCGGCCTTCCCCGCGGTGACCGGCAGCGTCACGCTGAACATGACCGGCACGGTGAACGTGGGCATCGGCGTGAACACCGACGTGCTGCGCATCGCCGCCGCGGGCGGGATCAACCTGACGGCCGGGACGAGCGCGAATACCGCGGCGTTCCTCAACAGCACCAGCGGGAACATCCTGGTCAACGGGGCCAACGCCTTCGGGACCATCGCCGGGTCCAACTCCTTCGCGGGTGGAAACGTTGAGATCTTCAGCGGGCCGTTCGGCGGCGGGGCCCTGGCGCTGACCGTCGGGACCGTGCCGGCGCTCCTTGGGTTCAACGGCGGCAACGCCGTCAACGGGCTCTCGGCGAACAACGGACTGGTGACGCTCATCAACACCAACGGCGGGATCGCGGCGACGCAGGCGCTCAGCGCGGGGACGGGTGCGGCGGGCGTGCTGCGGCTTTCGTCGGTCAACGGCGTGACCCAGTCGGGCGCGGGAACCATCACCGCCAACTCCCTGGCGATCAGCAACACCACCGCGGGCAACGTTGATCTGCAGCTCACGGGCAACAACGTCCAGAACGCCGCCATCAATAACACGTTCGCAACCGGAAACGCGAACCTTGTCGCGGGCAACGCGCTGACCATCGGCACGGTTCCCGCCTCGGGCGGGACGCTGGCGTTCGGCGCACTCTCGGGTGTTACGACCCTCGGCGGCGGCAGCGTGTACCTGCAGTCGGGTCCGACCGCGGGGCAGAACCTCACGATCAATCAGCCGGTCAACGCCGCGGGCGCGTCGATCGTTCGCCTGGGCAGCACGGGAACGATCACGCAGAGCGGCACGGGGATCATCACCGCCGCGACGCTGGGCATGTTCACGGGCACGGCCTCTGCGGGCAGCGTGCTTCTGACGCTGAACAACTCGGTGGGCGTGATCGCCGGGCGTATCCAGACCAACGGACAGAACTTCCGCCTGGTTTCGACCGTCCCGCTGACGGTCGGGAGCGTGGCGGCGGGCCCGGCGACATTCAACGCCGGCGCGGCGCTGAACGGGATCCAGAGCGCCGGCAACCTTGCCGGTGGTGACGTGATGCTCGTCTCGGGCGGGGCGGGCACATCGCTTGCGATCAACCAGCCGATCAACGCGCCCGGCGCGACGGTCCGTCTGCAGTCCAACTCGGGTATCGGGCAGGGCGGCGGCGGTCTGATCACCGCCTCGGCGCTGGCGCTGGTGAACAACACCGCAGGCGACATTCTTGTGGACGCGCAGGACTGCGCCGTGTCGGTCTTCGCCGCTCGGAACAACGTCAACGGCGCCGAGATCATCTTCGGTGATGTCGACGGGCTGACCATCGGCAGCATCACCGGGAGCCCCGCGGAGTTCAACGCCGGCAACGACGTGGTCGGTGTGGTCAGCAGCGGCAACGGGAACATCACGATCTTCACCGGAGACCTCGGCGGCGGGTTCGCGACGCTGACGATCAACGAAGCGGTCAACGCGGGCGCGGGCATCGCACGCCTGGGCTCTGAGGGCGGCATGTCCCAGGGCGCCAACGGCAACATCACCGCCGGTCGGTTGGCGGCGCTGAACACCACCTTCGGCGACATCGTCCTGCTCAACGCGGGCAACGCCTTCCCGCAGCTTGCGGCGCGGAATACCGCCGCCTCATCGGTCATGAGCTTCCGCACTGGCGGGGCGCTGACCATCACCACCGAGACCAACGGCGGTTCGATCTTCAACGGCGGTGCGGCGATGAACGGCGTGGTCGGGCAGACGGCCCACACCATCAACATCATCTCGGGTCCGGGCGGCGCGCTGGCGGTCAACCAGCCCATCAACGCCAACGTCGGCGGGGCCGGGGCCCTGGGCACCGTTCGCCTCTCGTCGCAGGGTGGGATCAGCCAGGCGGCGGCGGGGATCATCACGGCGCAGAACCTCGGCGTTCTGAACGCCACCGCGGGCAACATCGACCTGATCACCGCGGACAACGTGCTGTCGAACTTCGCGGCCAGCAACACCTTCGCGGGCGGCACGCTGCGTCTGCGTTCGACCAACGGGTTGAGCATCGGCACGATCGCGACGAACCCGACGGAGTTCAACGGCGGCGCCGATCTCTCGGGCATCACCACGGCCGGCAACGGCGATGTCGAACTGTTGAACACCTCCGGTGCGAACCAGCTCACGATCACGCAGGCTGTGGGCATCGGCACGGGCACGCTGCGGCTGAGTTCGCAGGCGGGCATCCAGCAGACGGGAGTGGGCATCATCACCGCTGGCACGGTCGGCGCGGTCAACGCCAACACCGGCGGCATCGTGCTGCTGCTGAACAACGCGGTGGCGAACTTCTCCGCCTCCAACGTCGTCCCCGCGGGTGTCGTGCAGATTGTCTCCACCTCCGCGCTGACCATCGGCACGCTGGCGGCCAACCCCGCCACGTTCAACGGCGGAGTCAACCTCGTGGGCGTCACGGCGAACAACGCCAACATCTCGCTCGCCTCGGGCGGCGCGCTGGCCATCAACGCTGATGTGAGCAACGGCGGTACGGCGTCGGTTTCGCTCCGCGGCCGCAACGGCATCTCGCAGACCAACGGCATCAACACGCTCTCGCTGCTGTTCGACAACGGCACCGCGGGCAACGTGGTGCTCAACAGCACTGACAACACCTTCCAGAGCGTCGCGGGTATCAACACCTTCGCGGGCGGCACGATCACCCTCACCAGCGCCGGGCCCCTGACGGTCAGCAACGGGACCGACGCGCTGCTGAACTCGGGCAACGCGATCAACGGCATCACCACCGCCGGTAACGGCGACGTGCTGCTGAACAGCCTGAACACCCTCGCGGTGAACGACGTGATCGGCGCCGGGACGGGCACGGTGCGGTTGCAGTCCAACGGCGGGATCACCCAGGCCGCCGCGGGCATCATCACGGCCGGCGCACTGGGCGCGGTGAACCGCAGTGCCGCGGGCGGGAACATCGTTCTCGATCAGTCGAACCTGATCACCGGCGCGGGCGGGACGCCCGGGACCTTCGCGGCCTTCAACGCCAACACCAACGCCACCAGCATCCAGTTCCGCAATACCGGCGCCTTCAACGTCGGGACGGTGACGGCGGTTGCCAATCAGTTCGGCACGCCCCCGGGCCCGTTCACGGACGTGATCGGTGTCAACTCCGCCGCGGGCAACGGCGACGTGACGCTCGTATCGAACAACGGCGGCATCCAGCTCACGCAGGCGCTCAACGCCGGGACGGGCATCGCCCGCCTTGGTGTGGGCGGCGTGGGGATCGGCGGAAACGCTTTGGGTCAGGTCGCCGCGGGGATCATCACCTCCAGCTCGCTGGCGGTCCGCAACACCTCCGCCGCGGGCATCGTCCTGACGCAGGCGAACACCTTCGGGACGGTCGCGGTCAGCAACGCCGGCGCGGGTGCGATCCAGCTCAGCTCGCCCACGGCGCTGACCATCGGACAGGTCGCCGCAGGCCCGGCGTTCTTCAACGGCGGCGCGGCCGTCACGGGCATCAGCTCGCTGGGCAACACGCAGGTCAGCGTGACCAACGCGGGCCAGAACCTGATCATCGATCAGGACGTTTCAAGCTCGCTGGGCTTCGTCTTTGACACCAACGCCGGTCAGATCAACATCACCGGCGGCACCCCCCGCACCATCGCCTCCACCGGCGGGATCATCGTCTTCCGCGACGCGGTCTCGCTGCAGACTGCCAGCACGGTGGTGAACGCCGGCGCGGGCCGAGTGAACTTCCAGAGCACGATCGCGGGCGACGCCGCGGGTCGCAACCTCAGCGTCTTCACCACGAACACCCCGACATTCAACGCGGCGGCGGGTTCGATCTTCCCCTCCATCACCTTCGGGGGCAACGTCGGCACTCTGGCCAACCCCCTCGGGACGCTCATCCTCGGCGGCTCGGCACCGGCAACCCCGCGCGCCGGCGTGCCCGAGTATTCCACGATCGTCTTCGCGGCCAACCCGAACCTTGACGGCACCGTCCCCTCGGGCGTCAACACCGCCGGGACTTTCCAGGTCTTCAGCGGCACCTTCACGATGCAGCAGCGTGAAAAGCTCGCCAGCTTCGGGAACCTGACGCTCAACAACACCGGCGTGGCGAGCATCGGAGACATCAACGTCATCGGCACCTTCGCCGTACCCACGGGCACGGTGAACCTCATCAACCGCAACTCGGGGACCTTCCGCACCGCCCTGGGTCTGGTCGGCAACGACGGCGGCAGCGACCTGGTCGCCAACGCCATCAACATCACCAACGCCTTCACCGTCAACGGCGGTGCGGCGGACTCGACCTTCTTCATCACCCGGGTTTCGACCTCGACAGGCACGGGCACGTTCGCCGGTGCGCCGCAGACCACGCGGACGCTGACCAACCCCGTGGCGCTGGCGACGTTCGTCAACGGCGCGGTGGCGGTGCCGCTGGATCTTGAGGCCGGCGGCCGCACGCCCACCGACCCGTCGAGCGCTCTGGCGGGCATCGTCGCGGACGAAGCGGTGCAGCGCACCGACCCGTCGCAGACCGTCTCGGCGGCAACGCGCGACTTCTTGCGTCAGTTGAAGATCGACGTTCGCGATGTCGGTCCGGACGAGCTGGCGAGCTTCCTGAACGGCTCGGCGTTCTACAACGACGTGAACTCGCTGTCGTCGGGCGTCTCGGTGCGGCGCATCAGCCCGATCGCCGCGGACTTGCTGCGTGATCAGTGGGTCAAGCTCGCCATCGATCCGGTGGCGGTGCTGGACGAGACCGGCAAGCCGATGATGGACGCCGAGGGCAAGCCCATGACCCAGCCGCGGCAGGAGCAGGTCCGCATGCTGCTCGACCAGGCGTTCCTGGACTTCGGGAACCAGGCCGGTTCGTCGGCCGATACGTCGCCCGCGGTCTTCGAGAGCTTCCTGATGAGCACCCCCAAGCACGCGCAGGCGGCGGCGACGCTGCGTGAGATCCGCTCGTTCGTGAAGAACCTCAACGGGATCGGGCTGACGAAGTTCGAACTCGTCCGCCCGCGTGAAGAGCTGCTGCGGATCCTGCGTCCGGAATCGATCCCCTTCGAGTACTTCCGCGACCTGGTGATGAGCGAGCAGCCGCAGACCGCAATGCGGTAAGACAGGCTTTCGGCCCGTCTGATCGAGTGATCAAGCAACCACCAACGCCCGGACCCAGGTCGGTCCGGGCGTTTTTCGTTATCCGACGGGCGAGGTTGATCGAAGGCGGCTGGGCGGACGGTGTTGGCCGGTTGTGGATGGATCCCGGACCTGGTCGGCGGCGGATCGCTTGACAAGGTTGATCGAAAGGTTGGTTGAAAGGGCGGTTCACAAGCGACGCGGTTTGTGGTACGCTCCGCCGATCGGGCGGTGGGGGGTGTGGGGTGTGTGGTGTGCGGCGCGGTGGTGCGCCGGCTGAGTGAGGAGCGACCGTGGCGAGTACCGACGTCGATACGCTGCTGAAGCCGATCAGTGAGAGCGAGCCCTGCGGGCCCGATCTTCGCCATGACGGGCGGTACATGCAGGTCGTTCGCGATGCGGAGGGGAAGTCCGAAGACCCGTTCACCAACACGCCGGCGGAAGATCCGAACTGGCGCGAGGTTCGCGACGGGTGCGTGGAACTGCTGGCGAAGTCGCGCGATCTGCGGCTGGGTGTGCTGCTGGCGGTGAGCGAGGCGAAGCTGGATGGGTATGTCGGGCTGGAGCGGGGGCTGCGGTTCGTACGCGGGTGTGTGGAGACGTATTGGGATTCGGTGCATCCGCAGCTTGATCCTGAGGACAACAACGACCCGTTGATGCGGGCGAACATCCTCTCGGCGATGTGCTCGCCGATCGGGACCTACGGCGACACGGTGAAGTTTCTGGAGCGTGTGCGGGCGTTGCCGCTGTGCGAGTCGAGACAGCTCGGGCGGTACTCGTTGGAGGATTTCGCGCTGGCCTCGGGTGCGTTAACGCTGCCGGAGGGGAGCACGCGAACGAAGCCCGAACTGAATCTCATTGAGGCGGCGTTGGCGGAGACGGATCTCGAACAGCTGCAAAGCACGCTCGGCGCGGTGGAAAAGTCGTTGGAGCACGCCAAGGGGATCGATTCGGCGTTCAACGGCAAGGTGAAAACAGACCAGGGGATCGATTGTTCGGGCCTGATCAAGATGCTGGGCGACGGCTTGGCGCATCTGAAGCGGCATGTGGCCCTGAAAACGGGGCAGCCGGTGGAGGGTGATGGTTCGGGCGGTGGTGGTGCGGGTGCGGGTGGCTCGTCGGGCGGCGGGGCGGGTGGAGCGAACGGCGGGGGAGGTGGG
>Ga0068877_10004629_pt1 | contig 10700 bp, 10 predicted proteins | sample NOAtaG_FD_66437 | JGI IMG/M metagenome (GOLD analysis project Ga0068877, IMG submission 66437) | Freshwater lake microbial communities from Lake Erie, under a cyanobacterial bloom - NOAA_Erie_Diel6S_1000h metaG | ecosystem: Environmental > Aquatic > Freshwater > Lake | place: USA: Ohio, Lake... | reverse complement strand
CTTTTTCATCGGTGGTCAGTTCAACTTGGGGCGCAACTCGCATCGGGAATCCGGCTCCTCGATTATAAAGATGCGCCAATCCTGATTGTGGTCGCTATTTATGAAGCACTACACTAGGAGGGACTTCAAACCTTTTCGGGCACCACGTAGGGCTTGCGGTAGTTACGCCGAAGCATGCGGTCGGCCTCGGCGTCGCCAACGAACTTCTCCTTGACCGGGTCGAAGGTCAACTGGCGCTGGAGGCGGTAGCTGATATTGCCGAGGTGGGCGAGACCGCTTGAGAGATGAGCGGTTTCCACCGGGCCGTTCTGATCGCTGGTCTTGCGGCTGTAGACGGCCTTGATGAAGTTTTGAAAGTGGTCGCCGCCAGCCCTACGGGCAGGGCCTTTTTCCTTCTTTTGACCAAGGAAGGTCTCGAAGGTGTCATAGCCCTTGACGACGAGATAACCCTCGGTGCCATAGAAGATATTGCCGACGCTGGCGCCGCCCTCATCGTTTGTCATCCAGTGGCGAACCTCGAACTGGATCATCTTTTTCTGTTTCGGGTAATGGTAGAGCGAGGTCTGGACCTCAGGCGTTTCTTTGTCGTCGTCGAAGGTGAATTTACCGCCGAGAGAGGTGATGCGTTCTGGGAAGGTGTCGACACCAAGGCCCCACATGCACAGATCCGTCTCGTGGATTCCCTGGTTGCCGACGTCGCCGTTGCCCCATTCCCAATGCCAGTGCCAGTTGTAGTGGACATGGCGCCGGCTGAAGGGCACGTGTTGAGCCGGGCCTTCCCACAGATCGTAGTCGAAATTGGCCGGCGCCGGTTCTGGGTTCTTCTTACCGATCGAGGGGCGCCAGCGAAAGACCAGTCCGCGGGACATATAGACATTGCCGATTATGCCCTTGCGCAGGAGGGCGACGGCTTCCTGGAGGGCTTCGCTCGAGCGCAGTTGCACGCCGTGCTGCACAATGCGGTTGTACTTCCTGGCGGCTTCGACCATTTTGCGGCCTTCGAAGATGTTGTGGCTGCCGGGTTTTTCAACGTAGACGTCCTTGGCGGCCTGGCAGGCCCAGATGGTGGCCAGCGAGTGCCAGTGGTTGGGCGTGGCAATCGAGACCGCATCGACATCCTTATCTTCGTAAACCTTGCGTAAATCCTTGTAGGTCTTGATCTTCTTGCCGTACTTCGATTGGAACTCGTCGGCGCGCTTGGCCAGCAGATCCCCGTCGGGGTCGCAGATGCCGATGATTTCCGCATCCTTGAGTTGCATGAAGCCAGCGATATGGTCCTTGCCCCGGCCATTGACGCCGAGGGTGACCACGCGGACTTTATCATTGGGGCTTTTGGCAGCCGGCAGGAGCGGGGCCGCCATGGCGCCCATCAAGAAGATACGGCGGGAACTCATAATGGGAGGGTTTCTTTACTGTTCATGCTATCACCGGAAAGACCGGGGCAGATTGCCGTTTTGGGGTGGATTGATTGAAGTGAGGGAACAGAGTATTTTCCAAACAGGGTAAATTGCTTATAGAAAAAATCGTTCGAGTCGATAAATAAAGTAACGGAAGCTGGATTTAATTCGTATCTTCATTTGGTGAGGCCCAGTACGCCACATGCGATCTTTGTTGACCGCCCTATTCGCGCTCAGTGCGTGTTTTCAATCCGTTCTCTCCGCGGAATCGTTGCCGAATCTGACGGTCCTGCTCTCTGTTGAAGGCAAAGCGAGCGCCGCAGCCCTTGCGGAACTGAAGTCAGAACTCAATGAGATCATGAAGAACGCGGGACGCAAGCTCGACGTTCGACTTCGAGAGGAATCGGTGAGCCATGAAAATTTCGATGATGTCGTGCTTGTGCGTTTGAAGGGCACTTGCACGATGGAACGATTGACGCCGTTTATGGACGAGCGTGGGCCGCTTGCGTGGACGCACTCGACCGATGGTGTGATCCTGCCCTTTGCCGAGGTGGCCTGCGACCGGATCGCTCGCGCGGTGGCTGGGGCGATGTGGGGGGAGGAGCGTAAAGAGGCTGACCGGCTGCTTGGTCGCGCTCTGGGGCGTGTTCTGGCCCACGAGCTGTACCACATCCTCGGCAAGACGCACGAACACAATCCCGACGGTTCACTGGCAAAGGAAGCGATCTCCGCCAAGCGGCTCATCTCCCCGGAGCCTATAGCCTTCGACATTCGCGACCTGAACCGAATGATGCCTTAAGCAAAAACGCGGTTAAACAACTTATCGATGTTCTTCAACTGCCGTGCTGCCGAGAACGTTTCCTCGAGCTGATCGAGGCTCAGATATTGCCGCACTTCCGGGTCGGCGGCGACAGCGCTATGAAAGCTGACGCCCGATTCCCAGCACTGCATGGCATGGGCCTGCACCAGGCGGTAAGCGGTCTCGCGTAACATGCCGGCCTCGGCAAGATCGAGCAGCAACTGGCCGCTGAAGACGATGCCGAGAGTAGCGTTGAAATTGGCGAGCATGCGGTCGGCGTTGACCTTCATTCCCTCGACGAGCCAGGATGTCTTGGCCAGCAGATAGTCAGTTAGGATCGTCGAATCCGGCAGAATGATGCGTTCGACTGAGCTGTGCGAGATGTCGCGTTCATGCCAGAGCGCGATGTTTTCAAAGGCAGCTTGCAGATTCGAGCGCACCACGCGAGCCAAGCCACAAATCTGCTCGCATACGATCGGGTTTTTCTTGTGGGGCATGGCGGAAGAGCCCTTCTGGCCGGGGGCAAAGGGTTCTTCGGCCTCACGTACTTCCGTGCGCTGCAGATGGCGCACCTCGAGGGCGATCTTCTCAAGCGTGGCACAGACGAGGGCGAGGGCGGCAATATAGTTGGCGTGGAGGTCGCGCGAGAGCACCTGGCTTGACACGGGGGCCGCCTTGAGCCCCAGGCCCTCGCAGATCAGTTCCTCGGATTCTGGCGAGAGGTGGGCGAAGGCGCCCACGGCTCCGGAGGTTTTGCCCACGCGGATTTCTTCGGCGGCGCGAGCGAAGCGGCTGGCGTTGCGGCTCAATTCGTCATGGAAGTTGGCGAGCTTCAGGCCGAAAGTGATGGGCTCGGCATGTACGCCGTGAGTGCGGCCAATCTGGATGGTGTTCTTGTGTTCGAAGGCGCGAGTCTTGAGCGCGGCCAGGAGGCGGCCAAGACCGGCTTGGATCAGCGTGCTTGCCTGCTTGATCTGCAAGGCTTGCGCCGTGTCGACCACATCATTCGAGGTGAGGCCGTAGTGGAGCCAGCGGGAGTGCTCGGCCTGACCTTTTTGTTTGAGCGTTTCGGCGACCGCGGTGGTGAAGGCGATGACATCGTGCTTGACTTCGGCCTCGATGGCCGCGATTCGCTCGAGAGAAAAGCCGGCGTGGGCCCGCAGTGCTGTTGCGGCCTCGACGGGTACAAGCCCGAGATGGGCGAGCGCCTCGGAGGCAGCCAGTTCGACATCGAGCCAGCATTGATACTTGTTCTGGTCGGACCAGATGCGGCCCATTTCCGGGCGGGTGTAGCGTTGAATCATATTTATTGACCTAAAATTCAAAAACGGCGGAAGCCTGCCGCGGCTCGCTCACGTTGAGCTCGACGCCGGTCAGACCCCGCCGGGTAATAGCCTGTGCGGCGACCATATAGGCGAGCGCGGGCAGATTGTTCTGTTCGCTCAGGTGGCCGAGCACCAAGCGGCTTGTCGAAGAGGATAGATCGTCAAGGATAAACTGACTGACGACGTCGTTGGACAGATGTCCGCGCCGGCTCATGACGCGTTGCTTCAGGCTCCAGGGGTAGGGCCCGACCTTGAGCATTTCCAGATCGTGATTGGACTCCAGCAGAATCAGTCCGCAATCCTTCAAATGAAAGCGGATCGAATCGGGCATGTAGCCAAGGTCCGTGCAGACTCCGACGCGGCGCCCCGCGGATTCGAAAACGAAGCCGACCGGATCGCTGGCATCGTGGGGCAGCGAAAAGCTCTGAACGCGAAAAGAGCCGATGTCGAAACAGGATCCGGCGGCAACAGACTGGAAGTATTCCTCGCCGCAGCCGGGCTCGAGAGCCGCCGCCGTGGGAGCTGTCAGGTAAACCGGTTTGCGGAGTTTCTTGGCAATCGGGCCCAACCCGGCTACGTGGTCGGTGTGTTCATGAGTCACGACCACGGCGTCGATTGAGTGCGGGTCTATGCCTTGGGCCTCGAGGCGGGCGAAAGATTCGCGGCGCGACAGGCCGCAATCGATGAGCAGATGGGTATGGCCATCGCTGATGTAGGCGGAGTTACCGGCACTGGAGCTGGCGAGAATGAGGAAACGAACGGGGAAGAGCACTCAATTGCTTCGAAATGCCAGTCTAGCAGGATCACGGCGTCAGCACGGGCGCCATTGGCGCCGGCCATTGGGCACGCAGGTAAGACAATTTACGATGGAAAACGGGGATGTCATGGTCGATCAACCAAGTCCCTTGCGGCGCGCGCCGCACCGCGCGGCCGCGCTTGAAGTCGGCCGGCTGCCTGGCCCAGTTAATGCCTTTGGCGTGCAGCAGGTCATGCTTTTCGGCCTCGCCGCGGCCGAGCAATTCCTTGTGCGAGTAGTGGGCCGAGGCGAGCATGTTCAGGCTGTTGGCGGAGGCGTCGAGCTGCCGCCAGATGAAGTATTTTTCCACCTCGCGCGGCTGGGCGATGACCAGGGCCCGGCAATCAAAGCTCGCCAGCTTCGGCGAGGCGAATTGGCGGGCAAACGCGGCGGTGAAAAAGCTGGCGGCGACGGAGACGATTTTTTGGAGGTTGCCATCAAACCAGAGGGGACTCTTTTCGCTCTGGCAATCCATTAAGAGGAACGAATACTCGTCGCTCTGGCCGTAGGCGAAGCGGCAACCGGTCATTTCCTGGCACAGTGCGAGGGCGGCCGCATCGAGAGCATCGGCCAGCCGACGGCAGTACGGACGCTCGAGTCCCCGCGTAAACTGGTGAAATCCGCGACCGTCAATGCGGAGCACGACATGGGTCTGCCGCGGCACGTGGATCCGCAGCGCGTCTTCGTAAAAACGTTTGATGCGGTCGCCGAGATCATCTTTCATGCTTGTCGTCCTCGATACCAACATACTAATTTCGGCCTGCTGGAAGCCCGGTGGAAACGAAGACCGTCTCGTGGGGCTGGTCCGCGAGGGCAAGTTGCGCATGGCGGCCAGCGCCGCACTCTGGGCTGAATATGAAGAGGTGTTGCGGCGGCCGAAATTCGCGCGCCTGTCCGCCGCCGCCGAGGAACTGATGGCTGCCTTGCGGCGCTTGGCCGTGCCGGCCCCAGATGGCCAGCCGATTCAGCTGGCGCGCGATCCCGATGATGATCTCGTACTGGAAGCGGCCTTGTGGTCTGGCGCCCAGTACCTGATTACCGGAAACCTGCGTGACTACCCGCGAGAATGGCCCGTGGTCCGCATTGTGAATGCGCGCCAGTTTCTCGAGGAATGGGATCAGTCGATGCGCGCTTGCTCCGCGGCGCCGTAGTAAAGGCCGTTGAAGAGCAGCTTGAAGGTGCCATGCGGTTGCGCGCGAAAGTTGATCTCCGGGCCAAACAAAAGCAGCTTTCCCTCGCCTACCTTGGCCTCGGCGACGGCGACGCCTCCTTCGAGATAGTGCTGGCCCCAGGCCCAGCCGCTGCGCAGCGGCTGCGGGGAGGCAAACCAGGCCACGGGCTTGACGCCATCGAGCGCGGCCTCCGGCTTGAGACGGAAGACTGGGCTGTCGTCAAAGAAGATGTCAGCCCGCTTGTCCATGCCGTAAGCGAGAGGGTGGGTATTGTCAACTGCCACCTCCAGCACCGAGCCGGGAACATAAAACTTTTCGCTGGGCAGTTTGCGCTCTTTGCCGTTGGCCAGCTTTTCGGTGAGGTGATCCCCTACCGGCAGTTCCAGCATCTGCGCGAGCGCCGTCGAGGAGCCGATCGTCAAAACCGTGCCGCCCGCCTCGAGAAAGCGCTTGATCTGTGGGATTGTTTTTTCCCGGCTGACCCGGCCCAACCGCTCCCGCCACTGCGGTTGGAGATTCGGAGAATCGCCAATCATCATGCCGCCGCCGCGAGTCCGCTCGGAGATCCCGCCGGTCACGAAGACGAGCACATCGAATTTTGCTTTCAGATCGCCCTGATCCAGAGTCGGCGGATAAACCACTTCGAAGGAAAACTGATACTGCTCCAGCATCCATCGCGTCCAGCCCGAGGGCATCGAACCGCCGACGGTGTCCCACAGTCCAATGCGCACCGGCTTGAGCTTCAGTGCTTCTCCGGACGGCTTTTGGGAGGCGGCGCGGAACTCCACCTTCGCCTCGCGCGCGGCACGGGCGACATTGCCCGCCGTGCCCGCTTTGGCCGGAATGTAGATCGTGCCCGGCTCGGCGCCGTTGCCGCCCTTGAGCCAGTAAACGCTTTCACCCGCCGCCAGCAGAATGTTGATGGCCGCGAAGGAATCGTTTAGCTGATGGCTGAGCAGATAGCCGGCCGCGCTCGAGGCTGGCGCCGTGCCCGCTGGAATCTCGACCATCCCATTCACGCGTTCGAAGGGACCATTGAAATCATTGAGAATCCGGTCGAACTGGATGCCCATCAGGTAGGCCAGCGTCCAGCCGGCGCTGTCGTAAGGAGGAATCGGCGGCCCGCCCGCGTAGCGGAAATCGTTCGGATGGTTCTGTGGCTCGAACATGTCCAGCAGATGCGGACGGAAGGCCTGGTTGGTCTTGAAGACGATGGAGCCTTTCGGGTACTTCCGGCCGCCCACTTCGAAATCAGCCGTCGCCCGGTGAATCGTCAGCCCCATCCAGTACGTGGTTTGCGTGAACTTCAGTGCTGTGTTGAAGTCCTTCTGGTCGGCCGGCAGGATGTAGCCGCGCGGGTCTCGCCACTCTGGCTTCAGTAACTCCTGGTAGTACTGCATCGGCACGGTGCCGCCCTGACGGCCCTCGCCGCTCACGATGCCTTCCTTGGCGAGCCTTTCGTTCAGCCACTCCAGCCGCTTGGGCGTAATCGTCCAGTTGTCCCGGCTGCCGCGCTCAATCGAGTTCTTGCCCATGCGGTAGATATTGAACAGCAGGTCATCCTTATGGCGCGAAGCATAATCGATGATGGCTCGGTTGGCGCTGATGGAATAATCGATCGCCTGTTGGAATCGCCATTTAGCCTGGGGTGCGATGGGGAAGGGATTTTGCTTGTTTTGCAGCATGCGCGAGGGTACGAAGGGGATGTCCATTGGCGTCGGGTTGCCGGCTGATTCCGTTAGGATGCCGATGATGTTGTGAAAGTAAGAAGTCGTGCGCAGTCCGCCGTTGTACCAAACGGAAAAATTGGCGCCTTCCCGGGTCGTGAAGCCCCCTTTTCCTTCGACGGCGAAGCGGGCGTGCATCGCCGAGCCGATCTGGTCGACGCCGATCATCATCAACGGGTCGAAGAGGTAGCTCGAGGGGTCGCGGAAGGGCGGGCAAAACAGAGTTGTGCCTGCCGGACCGGATTGATGATGGTTGTACAGAATCTGCGGCATCCACTCGATGTAGAGCTGCCGGTTGATGTTCTGCGTCTCCTTCTGCGTGCTCATGAAGAAGTCGCGGTTGTTGTCGTGGCCGACGTACTTCTGATAGAGACGCTCCGGGGTATACCGGCGCTTGGCCGGCTCGGGGTTGCGCATGTAATTGCTGCTTACCAACTCCATGCCGTCCGGGTTGGCATGCACCAGCAGCACAATGCAGTCCCGCAGCATCCTCAGCGTCTCTTCATCGTTGCGGGAAACCAACTGCCAAGTCATCTCGATCAATTGCGCCGCGCCAAGAACTTCCGAGGCGTGCAACCCGCCATCGATCCAAACCACCGCCTTACCCTCCTTGGCAAGAGCGCGGGCCTGATCCTCGCTGAGGCCTTCGGCCAGGGCCATGCGGCGCGAGATACCCTTCAGCCGGTCGAGGTTCCGCAGGTTCTCCGGCGCGGAGACAATCGTCATGTATTGGATGCGGCCTTCTTCGGTCCGCCCCATATCGACCAGCCGGACGCGGTCCGACTCGCTGGCCAGTTGCTTAATATAGGATTCGTATTGAGTGTAAGTCGCCAGAAAGTAGTCGTCACCTACGTTGTGGCCAAAAGAATCCTTCGGCGAGGTCAGCTGGCGCTGGCCCGGAAGTACGAGGCAGCAGAGAGCGAGGACAAAGAGAGAGCGCAACGGCGGCATATCCGCCGATTGTCGCAAATCCCGCCCCGGTGGCGCACAGACTCAAACGGGCTGGCGCGGCAACCTAGGAAAAGCTCACCCGGCGCGCCCAGATATTGCGGTAGCGCACGGGCACGTCATGGTCCTGCAACGCCAGCGGCATCTCGGGGGCGTGCGCCTGATAGTTGCCGACTACGCGGTGCGCCATGCGGCCGATCACTTCCTTGCGGTGCTGCACGACGACGCCGTTGAAAATCACCGATACATAGGCTGGGCGCGCGAGATCTTCCCCCTGGAATCGCGGGGCTTCCCAGATGATGTCGTAGACGTTCCATTCTCCGGGCTTGCGAATCGGGTTGACCAGTGGCGGGTACTGCCCGTAAACGGCGCCAGCCTGGCCATCGGCGTAAGTCGGGTTGTTGTAACTGTCGAGAACCTGGATCTCATACATGCCCATGATCAGCACGCCCGAATTCGCGCGCCACTGCGAATCCCCGGAGATCTCCGTTGGCGCGGACCATTCGATATGTAACTGCATGTCGCCGAAAGTTTCCCTCGTGACTGCGTCGCCGGCCCCGGGCACTACTTCCATGTAGCCGTTCTCCAGCTTCCAATCCAACTTTGGACGGTCCTTTTTCCCCCGGAAAGTCCACCGCGAAAGATCCTTGCCGTCGAGCAGAACAACCGCATCAGATGGAGGCCCGCCAGCGGTGGTGGAGGGTGTCACCACCGCCGGCTTCGGCCGGTCGATGTCATGGACCCGCCAACGTTGATAAGGCAGCACGGGCGTATCCCGGTATCCCGTCGGCTGGTTGAAGCGATTCTGTTTCTTATCCTGAGCGCAGGCGGCCATTCCGGCCAGAGCGCCTGTGAAGAGGCTGCGACGATTCATGTTTCGCAGAGTATCAGATCCGTGTGCGTCCTGGCGTTACAGTGCCCGCCGCCGCTGCGTTCACTTCCTGGAAGGTCTGTAACTGATCCCGGCCGCCGTGCTTGGCCGCGTAGAGCGCTGCATCGGCCCGGGCAAAAAGCATAGCGGTGTCCATCGTATCGCGCCATTCACACACTCCACAAGAGAAAGTGATCTTATGAGCGCTTTGATCTGGAGCGATAATCATGTTGTGCCTTGCTAATTCCTGGATCCGGGAAAGCAAAGCCAACGCCTCCGGCTCGCTGCCCTGAATGAGAATGACGAATTCGTCTCCGCCCCAGCGGCCAATCCAATCCGTCCGGCGCAGATTTGTACGGAATAGTTCGGCGATCTGCCTTAGAACCATATCACCGAAAGCATGTCCGCGCGAGTCATTGAGCGTTTTGAAATGATCGATATCAATCACAGCCAGACTGATGGTTGTCTGCCGGATGCGGCAAAGCTCAATGGAATCGCGCAGCCGCTCCTCCGCGCTGCGGCGGTTGTAGACGCCCGTCAGATGATCGAGCAGGCTGGTTTGCGTGGAATGGGCGAGCACCTCCCGGAGGGAACGCGTCAACTCGTTCACATTCGCCATCAGGCCGCCCACCTCATCCCGGTAGTGAATCGGCAAGTTCGCCGGGCCTTGATGATCGAGAAAGTGTTTCAATTGGCTTGCTACATAATACACAGGCCTCAAAACACTGGTTATGGTCCAAAAGGCAAAGAAAGAACCGCATACGCCGGCCAGAGCGATGACGATGATCAACTCGCTCCGGTGCTCTTTGCGGAGTCCGGCGAGCGAGAGCACATAAAACAACACCGCCGCCAGCGGGATCAGAAAGCTGATCAGCGCGGCGAGCCATGCCTTTGAGCGAAAAGAAAGAGCAAAGGGCAAACGATCCAACAAATCGTAGAATTTCAGCCTTCGAGACACAATTAACCCTTCTCGATGTAAACATCGACGATTTGAAATCCGTCATTACACTGTCGGTGCGTTTTCCGCTGACCTTAAGGTAGAACCCTAAACTGGAGTTAGAATCATGAGCGTGACCCGTTTACTGCTATTGTTCCCTGGCTTGAGCCTGTTTGTATTGCTGTCTCAGGAGCCGTACAAAGGTCCCGTACCGGAAAAGGCTGATGTTCCTCACATCCGTCATGCCAACAAACTCGTCCCCACCGATGTCGGCGAAGCCAAGGACGAATCCGCCAAAGGCGACACCATATATACGGTCCCAGGCGCGGCCGCGACGGCAAGAACTCCGCTTACAGAACCTTCTTTCATTATCAAGGTTAACCAACTGAACGTCCAGCAGATGCAGTTGTATCGGATGGAGGTCAAGGGAGGCCAGCGGCAACTGATGCTGCCACAGAAGCCGAAGAAAAACTCACCCCGGCCTTTGCGCCTTTCGCTCGATTCAATCGGCAGCGGCCTGTTCCGGCTCGAAGTGCAGGAGCCGCTTGAAAACGGCGAATACTGCCTGTCGCCGGGTGGGTCAAATGCCGTCTATTGTTTCGCGGTGTACTAGTGTAGTGCTTCGCTAATGGTAACCAGTATCGAATTTCCGACGCCTCTACAATTGAGGTGCTGGACTTTCATGCGCATTGCTCCGCCAATTGAACTCTCCGCTGAACAGCGAACGA
>Ga0068877_10004628_pt1 | contig 10701 bp, 8 predicted proteins | sample NOAtaG_FD_66437 | JGI IMG/M metagenome (GOLD analysis project Ga0068877, IMG submission 66437) | Freshwater lake microbial communities from Lake Erie, under a cyanobacterial bloom - NOAA_Erie_Diel6S_1000h metaG | ecosystem: Environmental > Aquatic > Freshwater > Lake | place: USA: Ohio, Lake... | reverse complement strand
TCGTTCGCTGGATGGATCCACAACTGGACCTGCGCACGTCGCGTGGCCTGGCTGCTGTGGTGGCCAACCGGATCATTGATCCCGAGGTGCTGGATGACCTCGGTCGTGGCGGCTCCCGCGAGATTGTCGAAGTCCTGCTCGGATTGATCTCGGGCGCCATCGCCGACACCGACGATCACCCACTTGCACGCACCTTGCGCGGGGCGCAGGACCGGATCATTCAGCTCGATCGCGCACTTCGCCCCGACCTGTACGGCGCAATGAGCGTCGGGGTCCACCTTGAGCCCCACCTGATGGACGCCATGCGCGGACTTGTGCGCGACGGCACATGGAAGGTGAACGAAGCGCGCGGGCGACTCTGGTACGCGGCAGACGGCCTGTTCCTTGTCTGGCGAACCGGCCATGATGAGTTGCAGCGCCGGCTGACGACGAGCGACGTGCGCGCTGCCCCCCGCGACGAACAGACAGTTCGCGAGATTCTTGCGCGTGCCAACACCCTCATGCCCCATCCCGATGGCACGACCCTCTGGGAGATTCGCCCGCGTGCAGGCGGCGATGTGTCGGTTGCCGTTCGGTTCCGCAACCCGGCTATGTTGCTCGGTGACTGTCCGGTCCAGCCGCTGGCGGCCCGGATCGTCGTTGAGCACACCCCCGAAGGCGCCACGCCACCGCAACGCCATACCTCCGGCGCGAGCGGCGAGATTGACCCGCGTCAGCAGTCCTTCCCGCTGGACGATGGCACGGAGGTTCCGCCGCCGCCAGCTGTGCCGCCGGCGCCGCCTGTTCCCACCCAACATCCGGTCGCAACCGATGCCGAGGCGGCGCCGCCGTCGAAAGGATCGTCGAGCGAGCCCTCGTCGCCGGCCGCGCCTGCCCCAGTGCCCGCATCCACGGCCGCTGCCATCACTCGGCCGAAGAAATCGAAACCCAGTCAGCTCACGCATAGCCCGCCGCAGGGCAAGGAGCGTACTGGTCTGCCCAAGGATCTTGCGCACAAGGTCAATCGGCACGTGGGCATGGTGCTTACCGCCATGAGCAATGACTGGGCGACTCAGGCGCCCAGCGTCGCGGGCAAGGCCGCGTGGGTGGAGCAGGGGTTCGCTTTCGATCCCGAGTGGCCCGCGACCCTTGGCATCGAGCCCGTCCTGCTCATTGAGGCGGCAATGGAGCAGCGGTGGCTAGTCACCGATCCAGACCATCCCCGCTCGCGCGCCATAGACGTGACGACCCCTGAGGGCAGCCAACGCTGGGTCGTTCTGCGCCCCGCCATCGCCGATCAGATCGGCTTCGCGCGCCGCTGAGCCATGGTCGAGAACACCCTGCGACCGGCTTACGAGGCATGGGCCGCCTTGGCGTGGGCGATCGCCTGCGCTTGGTGCCTGATGTTGGCGGGTTTGTCCGGAGCGCCGGCGGTGGCCTTCCTCGCCACCGCCGCGTTGGCCGTCTGCATGGCCGCGTTCAGGAGCTGGCAGACCTACCGCAACTGGCATCTGAAGGTCGCGCTGGTCGGCCACGACTTCTGGCAGATTCCCATGGACGCGCTCGATCGCGTCATGGCGACAGCACCGGACCGCCTTTGGCTCGGCCGCGGCTTCGAGTGGATGCCCCTGCACACGGCCCGTGCCGAAGCAGTGGCCCGCACCGATCCGCAGATCCTCCTGCCACCGGACTGGGCGCTGAAGCTTCTGCGTGTACCCGTGGCGCAGATCCGCGAGACGCGCGGCGCGCAATGGATCCACGGCGTCGAACCGGATGAGCAGGACGTCCGCATCCCGTGGAAGCACGTCGCTGGCAACACGTTGATCTTCGGCGTGACCGGCGGTGGCAAGACGCGGTTGTACGAGGTAGTGACCTATCAGATGGTCAAGCGCCGTGACGTCCTCATCGTGATCGACCCCAAGGGCGATCAGGAGTTGATGCTCACGCTGCAGCGGGCATGCGAGCGAGCTGGCCGTCCAGACGCCTTCCTGCGGTTCCATCCGGCCTTTCCCAAGTCGTCGGTCCGCTTCGACGTCACGAAGAACTGGAACCGGCCCACCGAAGTGCCGACCCGGATCAGCGATTTGCTGGGCGCCGAGGTGAACGATCCGTTCGTGGCGTTCGGCTGGCGCGCGATGAACAACATCGTGGGCGGAATGATCTACACGAACGAGCGGCCGTCGCTGGTGCGCCTGCGGGCGTATCTGGAGAACGGCGCCGAGCCGCTGCTCGAGCGGTGCCTGCAGAAGTGGATGGTGGCCAACTACCCCGGATGGGAACGGGCAACCGACGAACTGATCGCCCGGATGGCCAAGGAAAAGTCCGGTCGAGGCAAGGGGGTCGAGACCCGCATCCAGGTCAACAACCCGCGCCTGATCGCCTTAGCCGAGCTCTACCACCGCGACATCGAAGTGGACAAGCGCCACCAGGCGATCAACGGCCTGCTCAGCCACTGCGAGCACGCGCGCGATCACTACAACAAGATGATCCAGAGCCTTCTGCCGCTGCTGACGCAGCTCACCGCAGAGCCGCTGGACGAGCTCATGTCGCCCGACTACGACGACGTCAACGACCCGCGGCCGATCTTCGACTCCGAGAAGATCGTGCGTGGCGGCTATGTGCTCTACATGGCGACCGACGCTCTGTCGGACCCGACAATCGCCAGCGCGATCGCCGGCATGACGCTCAGCGATGTTCGGGCGGTCGCCGGCGCGATCTACAACTCCGGCGAGCGCCGGGACGGGTTCATCCATCTGCTCATCGACGAGGCCTACGAGGTCGTCAACTCGCCGCTCATCGCCATGATGTCGAAGGGGAGGGGGGCCGGGGTCGTGAGCTATCTCGCAGCTCAGACCTTCAACGACTACATCGTCAAGTTCGGCAACAGCGAGGCGAAGGCAAGGATGGTGCTGGGCAATGGCAACAACGTTATCTGCCTGCGCGTGCGTGACCTGAAGACGGCCGACTATGTGGTGGAGTCCATCGGCGATGTGCAGGTGCCCGAGCTCACCCACTCGAAGGCCGTGGGCAGCAAGACGGAGGACGGCGGGATGGAGTTCTCCGCCAACTTCTCCACCAGCCGCACCCTGCGTGCCACTGATGTCTTCCCGGCCTCGTTGCTGATGCGGCTGCCTGACCTCCACTATGTGGCGGCACTCAGCGGCGGGCGCATCTACAAGGGGCGGCTGCCGCGCCTGATGCAGCCCGGCGAGGCGGAGCTATGAACGCGCGCGTCATCGTCCTGCCGCGCCGTGAGTCGCTGCAGCGCTACCCTGCCGCGGCGCTGTTCGCGGGCAAGGCCGACGTCGAGGCAGCGGTTGGAAGCCATGTCGAGTCGGCACGGATTCGCCACGCGATGGTGATCTGGCCGAGGCTGCGCGAGGTACTCGCCAACCTCGTTTCGTTCACCGGCAACCTGCCTTTGCCGCATGCAGCCAATCGCCCTTTGCTTGACCAGCTGCTCGACGCGGCGGTCGGCACGTGGCCGCATCGGCTGGAGGTGGCTCAGCGGCGCGTCTATGCTGAAACCTTGCTCGGCTGCCTGGCTGCCGCAGCGCAGGACCTCGCCGCGATCAACGTCTACGTCGCAGCCAAGGGGTCGAGCCGGCGCTTCGCCTGGCACTGGGAGTGCCCGCTGCGCCGGTTCGCGGAACGATTCAGCGAGCCGCGCGTCCTGATCGAGCCGGCCGCATGGAGCGAGCAGGACATGGCCGACCTGGCCCACACCGCGTTGCACGCACTCGCGGCGAAGGTGCTGGTGCCTCTCGACTTCAAGGCGCTCGTCGTGGGCGGGGCCGGCCTGCTTCCTCCCCCACGGCTGGTAGCTCCCCGTCGCCGGCCATGAACGCGTTGCAGCACGCCCGGTTCTGGCTGCTCACCATGCTGGTGATTCTTCTCGTGATGCCCGCGCTGATTCCTGGCGATAGCGTGCTCGATCGGCTGCGCCGCGAATCCGACGCAATCGTCGACCTGTTCGGGCCGGGGTATGGCGGGGCCGTCGTGCGCAGCGCCAATGCGATCTATCGCACGGCGTTCGTCGAAACCGGCCTTGAGACGATGGTTGCCGCCGGGAACACCGCCGTGCGCGAGCAGCGACGGGTCGATCCCGTTGCACACGCCGGTCAGCAGGCCGGCCGCTTCTTCAACGGCTATCTGTACTCCGCGCTGGTCCATGCCTACGGGGTCATCCAGCGGGGCGTGCTCGGTTGCTTCTGGCTGGTGATCCTTGCGCCGCTTCTGTTGGCCGTGGTGGTCGACGGCGTCACCATCCGGCGGATCAAGGTGGCCACCTTCGGATCGTTCTCGCCAACCTTGTACTCGGCCGGCACGCACGCAGTCGTCCTGGCCATCTTCCTGCCGCTGCTCTACATGACGTTCCCGACCTACGTATCGCCGTGGTTCCTGCCCCTGTTCGCGCTCGGCGCGGCTATTCCTCTGTCCTTGGCCGTGGCCAACGCCGCACGGATGGCCTAGTCCGCCACAAAAAGCACCTGCCACGGCACCCACCTTTCCTGTGCACAGCACCCGTCCGCGTACATAGGATGGGCGCATGCAAGTTGATGCTGATCTGAGCGAACAGGTGTGGTTCCACCTCGGCCCGCTGCGCGAGCTGCTGGCGGCGGCCGACGTCACCGAGGTGATGATCAACGGCGACCAAACCTTCGTGGAGCGCCGTGGCGAGATCACCGCGGCCCGAGTGGATATCGCCGGGGACCAGGTGCGGGCGGCGCTGCAGCTGTTGGCGACGGCGCAGGACATGAGCGTGCGCGCCGGCACCGATACCGGCCTCATTGGCGCAGAACTGCCCGGACTGCGGCTGCAGGGCGTCCTGCCACCGACCGCAACGAAGGGGCCGGCGCTGGCCATCCGGAAGCACTCGATGGTGGACCTGTCGCTGGAGGACTTCGTGAGCGATGGCGTCCTTGACCGCCGTTGGGCCGACTACCTCACTGCCCTGGTGCAGAGCGGCGAGAACCTGATGGTGGCCGGCGGCACCGGTTCGGGGAAGACGACTCTGCTCAACGCGCTGGCCGCACAACTGCCGGCGGCGCGTCGCGTGGTGAGCATCGAGGATGTGCTCGAGCTGAAGGTCAAGGTGCCGAACTGGCTGGCCTTGAAGACAAACGCGCAGCGAGGTGTGACATCCATTCGCCTTCTAGAGACGGTCATGCGCATGCGACCGGACTCGATTCTGGTGGGCGAGTTGCGCGGTGGCGAGGCGGCCACATACCTCGAAGCACTGAACACTGGCCACATGGGCTGCATGACCACGCTGCACGCCAACTCGGCCCTGCTGGCGCTCAAGCGCTTGGAAGTACTCGTCCTGCGCTCCGAAGTGCCGTGGCCGCTGCAGGCGGTGCGCGCGCAGATCGGCTCGACCATCCGCTACGTGCTGTTCGTCGAGCGCGCCGGAGGCCGCCGCCGGCTGCAACAGATCATCCGCGTCGACGGCTTCGACCCCGAGTCCAACAACTACGAAGTCACTGTCGAGTTCGACTCGTCCCACTGAAGGAGCAGCTATGCCCAGCGTTTCCGATCCCGCCGCCGGTCAGCTCTCGCCGCGCTTCATGCGGCGCGTCGTCCTGTCCCTGGCCCTCATCCTGTTCCTGTTCCTACTCATCATCGCGCCCGCAGCTTTCGCACAGGGGGCCGGCGGGCCGATGCCTTTCGCCACAGGTCTGTGCGGCCTGGCGCAGCTCATCTCCGGTCCGATCGTCCGGTGGACAGCCGTCATCGCCGTTGTCATCCTCGGCATCGTGATCGCGGTCGGCGAGGTCGGGCCGATGTTCTCGGCGATCGCCAAAGTCTTGATCGGCCTTTCAGTGTGCATCAGCGCGGTTGGCTGGATCAACTACTGGACCGGTGCCACCGTCCAGTTCGCCTGCTGAAATGCCGTACGAGCCGCGCGCCACCCCGGTCTTTGAGGCGCTCATCGTCCCGAAGCTGCTCGCGGGCGCTGACCGGCGGCTGACGATCCTGAACGGGACGGTGGCCCTTGGGCTGTTGCTGGCCGCGGGCTGGTGGTGGTGGGCTGGCATCGCGCTCGCGGTGCAGGCGCTTTTCAAGTGGCTGACCGCCCGCGATCCGCACTTGTTCGCCGCTTACCGCCGCTATCTGGCCGAGGGTGACGTGTACGACCCGTTCGCTCGCGCATTTCAGCGCAACAACGTCCGCCCGGAGGGCTTTGGTAGGGACACGCTGTGCTGAACCTGAAACGGATGTTCGATGCGTACCGCAAGTCGTCGCGCTCGTTCTCCGAGCTGGTTCCGCCCATGGCGCTGTACGACGAACGCACCATCCTGAACACCGACCAGTCAGTTATGCGCTGCTGGACCTACGAGGGCTACGACCTCGAGGGGGTCAACCGCATGGCGTCGGACGCGGCGGCGGCCAGCTACGAGAAGGCCTTCGGTGAGTTCGGCGAGAACACGATCGTCTGGAACGTCGTGGAGCGCCGGCGCATCTGGGAGTTTCCCGACGCCAATTTCGACAACCCGGTCTCGCAGCTTATCAACGATGAATATCGCAAGCAGTTCTTGCGGGGCCATTGCTACCAGAACCACCACAGCCTCGTGGTCCAGTTGCGCCCCAACACTGGAGCCGAGAGCTACTTCGATACGCTCGACGCGATCATCAAGGAAGAAAACGTCGGGGTGCTGAAGGCGGTGCTCAAGGCCTTCCGGACTCGCCTGGACCCGAAGTCAAAGCGGCGCTTCGATGAGCGCCGGGCCCAGGGGCTGGTGAGCAAGCTGGGAGAGCGTGCCGAAGTGCTCACGCGCGCCTTGCCTGGCCTCGGAATGCGCGATCTGGCCGGCGAGGAGCTGCTCAGCTACCTGCATCGCCGGCTCAATCCGGCCACGCCGCCGAGTCAGGTGGCCATGCCGACGGTGCCGTGCTTCCTGAACACGATGCTGCCCACCAACACGCTCCGGCGGCAGCGCGCCCACCTCGAGTTCGACGGCGACCGCACCCGATACATGGCGGTGGTCACCGTGAAGAGCTGGCCCGGCCATACCTATCCCGGTCAGCTTGACGCGCTGCTCGCGATCGACGGCGAGATCACGATCGCGCACGCCTTCCGGTTCATCGCCCGGGAGAAGGCGACCAAGGAGATCCAGGACACCGAGCGCTTCCACACGATGGCGGCGACCAGCCTGCGTGGCTACATCAAGAGGGCTGTCGCCGATGACGACAGCGGCCAGGTCGACCGCGGTCGGCTGCAGATGGCCGAGGAGGCGGCCGAAGCGCAGCGGATGGTGACCGCCGAGCGCAAGATCTTCGGCTACTACACCCTGACGGTGCTGTGCTGCGGTGACACCGAGGACGAGATGCAGGACTGCCTCGACCAGGTGGCGCAAGCGCTCCGGGACGCGGGGTACGTCTACCTCATCGAGCGCATGCACGCGCTCAGCGCCTTTGCAGGCACGATACCCGGCCAGTGGGCCGCCAGTGTCCGCTGGGCCTTTGTCGGCTACGCCAATGCGGCCGACCTCGTGCCGATCCGCACCGTCAAGCGCGGCCCCGAGGCCTGCGAACACCTGACCAAGCAGCTTCGGCGGCCGCAGCCCGTGGTGACTGCCTTCCAGACCCGCTTCGGCACACCGTTCAACTACGACCTGTTCGACCAGGACCTTGGTCATGGCATGGTCATCGGACCCCCGAAGATGGGCAAGTCGACTTTCATGAACCTGCTCATCGCCCAGTGGCAGAAGTATGGCGGTCGCACGGTCATATTCGACAAGGACCGGTCGTGTCGCATCCCCACGTTGCTTCAGGGAGGCGCCTATATCGACCTGACACCGGGCGCCGCCGATGGCGCCCGGATGAATCCGATGACCCTGGTGCGCGATCGGCGGCACTGGCCCTTCCTCGCGCGCTGGATCGAGGATCGTATCAGCGCGCGCGGCTACAAGGTGCAGCCCGCTGATCGGCAGTCGATCGAGCAGGCGCTGGTGAGCCTGCACGCCTATGCGTCGCGCGACGGCGCGGTGGTGAAGCTCAAGACCCTCGCCCAGAACCTCAACCCTGAGCTCAAGGAGCAGCTTCAGGAGTGGATCGGTGACGGACTACGAGCGCAATTCTTCGACGCCGACGACGAGAAGGCGGAGACGGCGCGCATCGTCGCCTACGAGATGAACGGCCTGTTCAACGACACGGAGGCCTCCGTGGCGATGATGGACTACCTGTTCTACCGGATCCGCGACTCGCTCGACGGCTCGGTGCCTTGCCTGATCTACCTCGAGGAGGCCTGGCACCTCATCCGCGAGCCTCGCTTCATGCGCAAGGTTGACGACTGGCTGCGCACCTTCCGCAAGCTCAACGCGCCGGTCTGGATGGCCACGCAGTCGCTGGCCGAAGTGCAGTCGAGCGACCTGTTTGTGCCGATCCTCGACATGGTGCCGAACAAGGTGTTCCTGCCGAATCCCGCCGCGCACCTCTCGGCGGAGCTGTACGGCAAGTTCGGCCTCAATGACTCGCACCTTGCCGACCTCGCACAGATGACTCCCAAGCGCGAATACCTCCTCATCACTCCCGGCGCAACGCGCCGCGTGGCCTGCGATCTGCCCCCCCAGGTCGTCAGTTGCCTTACCTCATCACCGCCTGCCCAGGCGGCATTGACGCGGGCTCGCGCCGGCAATGCCCCGGATTGGGTCGAGCGCTACCTCAAGGAGATGGCCCATGCATGAGAAACGCCGAATCGCGATGTTGTCGATCGCCGCGCTGCCTGTCGCGCTGTGCCTGCGGCCAGTCCAGGCCGCTATGGCGGTGATCGACTACTCCAACCTGATGCAGAACATCCAGCAGGTGATGCAAGCCGTGCAGCAGTACCAGACTCAACTCCAGCAGTACGCCACCATGGTGCAGAACCTCAAGCAGCTGGATCCGTCCAACATCGCCCGCACGGTGGCCGGCGGAATGGACGAGGGGAGGGACGCGTTGCGCTTACTCCAGCAGACGCAGCAGCTCTACGGCACCACTGACGACATCCGGCGCCGGTTCACCGAGCGCTCGATCCAGGCGCGCATGCAGGGTATGACCTGGGACCAGTTCCTCGCCGATCAGGCGCAGCGCCGGCGGAACGGTGAGATGGCGGCCGTCCGCCGCGTACAGGAGGACTCGCAGGCTATCGAGCGCTTCGAGCGGCAGGCGCGGGCGGTGCAGGAGATGAGCTCGCGCGTCACCGGAACCGAAGGGATGCAGCAGTCGTTCGCTGTGCTCAATGCGCAGATGAACACGCTGCTCCAGCAGAATAGTGCCGTGCTCCGAATGATGGTCGAGGACCGCATCGAGCAGCGCGGCGTCCAAGAGGGTGCGCGCATCGCAGCTGCGGACGAGCTCGCACGGCGCCAGCAGGAGACCCAGCAGTTCGAACGCAACCGGTACGACGACGACATGCGCGCCATTGACGCCATGCGTCAGTTGAAGGACCGGGCCCGCCAGCGGCCCTAGGAGAGCAGGGTGAGCGCCGCCACCGATGCGCTGAACGCAGTCGCCACCGCGATGACTGGGGTGCTGAGCGCCGCCGACGCGTCGATCGGCCCCGGCAGTCCCCTCATTGCCACGGGGCTGTCGATCCTCAACTACCTGAGCGTGATCGCGTTCTGCCTGTACCTGATCCGCTTCATGCTCGGCGGAGGGGAGAGGTTCGACGAGCTGATCGAGAACAGCCTCAGGCTCGGGATGGTGTACTTCATCGCCCGTGCCTGCATCGAGCCGGTCTACCTTGGGGTAGGCACGCAAACGACGCTGCCGTCGGTCGTCTTCTCGTCGTTCGCTTGGCTAGGGGACCAACTGGCCGGTCTGCCTGATATGCGCACCGGCACGGTAGATCAGATGCTCGGCGGCGTTTCACTGCTGATCAAGGGCATCGTTTCGATGGCGTCGGCCCCGCTGTGGGCGCCGAACACTTTCGCCGGCATCGGATTCGATCCTGTGGAGTACGCCAACCGCGCATTAGCAGCTGGACTGAACTTCATCCTCAACCTCGCGTTCCGACTGATCACGCTGATCTTTCTCGCCGTGGCCACGATCATCTACGCAGGCGTGGTCTTCATGGCGCTTCTGCAGGTCAAGATCGCAGCCATCTTCGCGCCGTTGCTTGCTGCGTTCCTCGTCTTCCGGCCGCTGGACTTCCTGTTCTGGGGCTGGCTGAACTTCGCGCTGACCGCCGGCATGACACTCGTTGTGGCCAATGTGATCATGGTCCTGCTCGACCGGCTCATCTCGGTCGTGCCCACGCTGGTCGAGCGCGTGCTCAACAGCGCCGCTGCGCTGCAGGCCGCCGGTGTCGATGGGGCCGTGACCGGCGCGTACATCCAGTCCTTCTATGCCTACGCGATGATGATGCTTGTCGCCGGCATCGTCATGTACGCCATTGCCAAGAGCGACGACATCGCCCGCGCGCTGATCAGTGGCGGCGGCAGCGGCTTCGACTTCCATGCTGCCCGTACTGTCCTGGGGTCGGCTGGCGGCACGGCGCGCGCGGCGGCTCGCCTGAAGCAGGCGTTGACCGGCTACGGCGGACGCGGAACCGGTGGCGGCGGCGGCAGCAGCTCTCCGCCGCCGCCACCGCCGCGGGCGAGCGCGGAGGCCTGGAGTGCGTTCAAGGATGGCTTGAGCGGCCGATCGCCTTCCGCTGCGGCCCCGTCCCCAAGCGGTGCAGCGCCAACTGGGAGCGCCCCGCAGTCTGGCTACAGCCGCAACGAAACCCTTCTGTCCCGC
>Ga0068877_10004626_pt1 | contig 10704 bp, 7 predicted proteins | sample NOAtaG_FD_66437 | JGI IMG/M metagenome (GOLD analysis project Ga0068877, IMG submission 66437) | Freshwater lake microbial communities from Lake Erie, under a cyanobacterial bloom - NOAA_Erie_Diel6S_1000h metaG | ecosystem: Environmental > Aquatic > Freshwater > Lake | place: USA: Ohio, Lake... | reverse complement strand
CCCTTCCAGATTGGCTATGACGCCGTCCGCACCCTCGTCGAAAAGCTCGACGGCAAAACGCCCGCCAAGCGCATCGACCTGTCCGCCAAGGTCATCTTCGCCGACGAAATGAACAAACCCGAATTCCAGCGCCTGCTCTCCCCGGAGTTGAAGTAACTCATGCCCATCCTCGATGCCGCCGCTTTACAGGACTTCTGTTCGCGGCTGCTCGAGGGCGTGGGCGTCAATTTGAGTGATGCGCAGTTTGCCGCCACGGCCCTGGTTGCCTCCAATCTTCGCGGCGTCGACTCTCATGGCGTCGCCCTGCTGCGCTACTACCTCGAACAAATCGAGGCCGGCGATATGCAACCGCGCGCCGAACCCGAACTCCTCCACCAGTCCGGCTGCACCGCTCTGGTCGACGGCCACAACGGCCTCGGTCAGATCGTGGCCCGCTTCGGCTCCGACCAGGCCATCCACCTTGCCATGGAGCACGGCTGCGGCATTGTCTCCGTCCGTCACTCCAATCATTTTGGCGCCGCCGCGTTTTGGGTCCAGCGCATCAAGGCCGCCGGCCTCATCGGCATCGCCCTGTGCAATGCCTCTCCCGTTGTCGCCCCCTGGCAGGGCAAGCAAGGCCGCCTCGGCACCAATCCCATCTGCTTCGGCGTGCCCGGCACGAGCCCCTTCCTTCTCGATATGGCCACCACGACCGTGGCCGCCAACAAGATCTTCAATGCCCACACGCGCGGGGAAACCGAGATTCCTCCCGGCTGGGCGCTCACGCGCGAAGGCGTCCCCACCACCAGCGTCGAGCAGGCCTACCAGGGCTTACTCAATCCCCTGGGCGGCTACAAAGGCTCCGGTCTCGCCGTCATGGTCGAGATGCTCTGCGGCGTGCTCTCCGGCGGCGCCATGGGCAATGAACTCGGCGGCATCCGCTTCCGCGGCAAGCCCGTCGATGTCAGCCAGTTCTTTCTCGCCCTCGACCCCAAGTGCTTCCTCGCCCCTGGCGAGTATGAAACGCGCGCCCAGAAGCTCACGCAAATGCTCAAAGCAGTCGCTCCAGCCACCGGCTATGACGAAGTGCTCGTCGCCGGAGAACCGGAATTACGGCACGAGGCGCGGCGCCGCCGTGAGGGCATTCCCCTCACCGGCGATACCTGGGACAGCCTCCGCCATTGGGCCCTCAAGCTCGACGTTACACTCCCCAAGCCGATGGCGCCGAAAGCCGCGCCGCCGCCACCTTCGAATTGAACTGCATCGCCTGCTCCGGCGTCATGCTCGGGTTCTTGTGGTTGATGCCCATATAGCGCGTCAGCCGGCCAAAAACATCCGTGTTCCGCACCAGTCCCTCAAAGGGCAGACTGCCCGGCCCGGTGGCCGTAATCGTCGTGTACTCCCCGGTGTGATTCATCCCCGTGTAGCCCACGCCGTAGTAATTGCTCAACACCAGCCCCAGCACGCCCAGGGCCACATCCTGCCCGCGGTTAAGTGAAATTCCCTTGCGCCCGCCGGCGGCCTGCGCCACCGCCTCCGCCTCCGCCGCAGCCAGAACAATGCCCCGGTCCGCCTCGATCACCTCCCGCACCCGCGCTGCCGTCGGCCGCGAGCCGAGCATCCGCGGCAAAAGCTCAAAACTGCTCTTGGCCTTTAGGATCCGCTCAAAACATTTTCCCGACTCCGTGTATTCCGGCCCCATCCCATTTAAGCCCGGGCTCGCGTTGCCGTGATCACTCGTCGTGATCACCAGCGTGTCGCCCTTACGAGCGGCGAAATCCAGGCACACCCCCAAAGCATCGTCAAAGGCCAGCTGGTCCCACAGCTGCCCGGCTATGTCGTTGTTGTGGGCGGCATGATCGACGCGTGCCCCCTCCACCTGCATGATGAATCCCTTCGAGGACCCCGACACAGCCTCGAGCGCATAGCCCGCCATCTCAGCCAGCGCCGGCACCGCCGCCTTGTCAAGCGTAAAGGGGATGTGCCCATCCGAGAACAGCCCCAGCATCGGCTTGGAGCGGTCTGCCTTCAAAAGATCCCCCTTGGCCTTCACGATCTGATAGCCGGCCTGCCGGAACTCGCCCTCGGCATCGCGCTTATCCTTGCGCTTGGCGGGGTCAAAAAACTTCTGCCCCCCGCCGAGAATACAATCCACACGGCCCTTGTATTGCAGCCCGATCAGATGCTCATCGTCACGCCGCTCCTGCGAAGCCGCGAATCCCGCCGGCGTGGCATGCGTCACCGTCGCCGTCGTGACCAGCGCCGTCCGCCGCCCCGCTGCCTTGGCCAATTCGAGAATCGGCGTCAGCTTCGTGCCGTCCGGCAGCACATTCACCTGTGCATTATTGATGCGCGAGCCCGAACCCCAGGCCGAGGAAGAACTCGAACTGTCGGTCACCGGAGAATTCAGTGCCGCCACGTCCTGCACTCCGCGCGAGGCTGTCATGTCGTTCATTAGCGCCGCCCAGCGTGTTCCCTTGCCGCGCGCAATGCGCGAAAAATACTCGGCCAGCATCAACACCCCTGGGCTCATTCCGTCGGAGACGCAAAAGATGATGTTCTTCGGCCGGCCGGCCTTTGCCTTTACCTGAGCGGGCGAGAGCAATGCGCTTGCCCCCAGTCCCATGGGGACACTGAAAATTTGACGGCGATTCATTCCTCTTTATTTGTATCAGGCGGTTCTTTCCAGCGTCCGCTATCCTTCAGCGCTTTCTTGACCACATACTCGATCTGCCCGTTCAGACTGCGTGAATCGTCATCCGCCCACCGCTTGATCAACTCAAGCAGGTGGGCGTCAACGCGCAGCAGAAAGGACTTTTTCTCCGCCATTGCTTTAGTGGTAGAGCGTCCCGGTATTCACTACCGCCTGGGCTCCGCGTTCCCCGCACAGCACTACCAGCAGATTCGATACCATCGCCGCCTTTTTCTCTCCATCAAGGTCCACAATCCCTTTCCGGCTCAGTTGATCGAGTGCCATCTCCACCATTCCCACCGCCCCCTCCACAATTTTGGAGCGGGCGGCGATGATGGCGGAAGCCTGCTGCCGCTGCAGCATCACCGTCGCGACCTCAGGCGAGTATGCCAGATGCGAAATCCGGCTCTCGATGATGTCGATACCTGCTCGCACCACGCGCTCCTCAATCTCTCGCTTGAGCTCCTCGGCTACTTCGATGGCGTTTGCCCGCAGGCTCTTCTGCCCCTCCTGGTGCGCGTCATAGGGAAAAGCCGTCGCCAGATTCCGGACCGCCGATTCGCTTTGCACCTTTAGATACTCCTCATACGCCTCCACCTCGAACAGCGCCTCGGCCCCGTCGATTACCTTCCAAACCACCACGGCGGCTATTTCGATCGGATTGCCGTCATGATCGTTCACCTTCAGCCGTGTCGTCTCGAAATTGCGTACGCGCAGACTTACTTTATGCTTCCCCATGAAGGGGTTGGCCCAATGCAGCCCTTGCTGCCGTACGGAACCCTTGTAGTTTCCGAACAGCGTCAAAACCATTGTCTGGTTCGGCCCCACCACGAAAAAACCGCACAGCGCCAATAGAAGAGCCGGCAGCGACAAGACGCTTAGCGTCGTCAACAGCCACCCCCCCCAAATCACCCCTAGAATCGCCGCTGCCAAACAACACAACCACAACAGCAGCATGCTCGTTCCGGATTGCGCGGAATAGTTGAACTCTTTGATCATTTCCAGTTGCTCCTATCATAACGATATCACTATGATATTAATTTGCAAGAGATTTCAGTTTTCCTCACCTGCCGTGTTACCCTATAAAAGTTATGCAAGCTGGAATCCACCCCAACTATCACGAAGTGAAGGTCACCTGTGCTTGTGGGGCATCCTGGACGACGCGCTCCACGATCAAGAACAACGAACTCCGTATCGAAATTTGTTCCAATTGTCATCCGTTCTTCACCGGACGCCAGAAACTGGTGGATACCGAAGGCCGTGTCTCCTTGTTCCAAAAGAAGGCCGCCAAGTCCAAAGCTCTTCAAGAGCAAATGGCCGCCCGCAAGGCTGGCAAGCCCGAGACGGCTCAGTAGCGCCGTTTCAACCGAAACGATTTGGAAAAACCCACCCAGCCGGGTGGGTTTCTTGCTTTTGCCGGCTCGCCTCCTTCACTTCCCCAGCCGCGGAGCCGATATGATGTCCGCATATGATTGACGCCATTCTCACCCTTTCGCTGCTGGCCCAACAGCGTCCGGACCCGCTGCCGGCCATACCCCGTCTCGAAGTGCGCCGCGCTGCCAACCCGCTCTCGATCGACGGCAAGCTCAATGATTCGGCTTGGGCTCAAGCCGAGGCCGTCACGTTCCAGTTCCCCTGGCCGAACCAGACCGGCGCCAAACAGAAAACCACCGTCCGCCTGCTTTGGGACGACAAGTATCTCTACCTCGGCTATGACTGCGAAGACGCCGACATCACCGCCCAGTACACGCACCGCGACGACCCCACCTACAAGGACGATGCCGTCGAGGCCTTCATCAACCCCGCTCCGGCCCAAACCGACGTCTACTTGGGCTTTGAGATGAATGCCCGCGCCGTCATGTACGACTATGTCTATCTGGCCGGTAAGTTCCTGTTCAAGCGCCTCGACCTCGACGGCCTTCAGTTGGCCACTCACATCGACGGCACGCTCAATGCGCGCGGGGACAAGGATAAAGGCTGGTCGCTCGAAGTGGCGATCCCCTTCGCCGAGTTTGAGCCGTTGTTTCGCGCCGCCCGGCCCCGCGAGGGAGACCAGTGGGCCATCAACCTCAACCGTTGGGACGGCACGGAGCCCGACCGCCGCCTGAGCCAGTGGTCCGATTCCGGCCTTGTCGCCGCCAATCCCCACAATCCCCGCCGCTTCGGCACCATGGTCTTTCGCGAACGCTAGCGCAATTCGTAGCGGACAAAGGCGAAACGCCGCGAATCACGCGCCCATGAATTGACATTGATCGTGCCTTGGCCGCCAAGGAACTCGGCCAACACCTCGGCCGGCTTATCTCCGTGCGATTCGAGCAGCTTCAGTTGCACCGTCTGGTTCGCGGGATGTCCTTTCGTGCCGGGCAGAAATGAAAGAAACACGACCCGCAGTCCATCGGGCGACGGATGGGGAAACCAATCTTCCCTCTCATCGGAGCTCATCCGTTCCGCCTTCTCATCCCCCGCGCCCGCTCCCTCGGCGGGAATCCGCCAGAGATCCCATCCACCCGCCCGATCCGAGTTGAACCAGATCCACTTCCCATCCGGGGTATAGTCGGGACCATCATCGTAGCCGGCATGGCTCGTGAGCCGGCGTTCTTGCCCTCCATCGACGGAAATGTCGTATAGATCAAAGTTCTCTCCCCGCCGCGCGCAATAAGCCAGGCGCCGGCCGTCCGGGCTCCACCCATGAAAATAGCTGGGCGTCAGACGCGTAATTTGCCGCGGCGTGCCGCCCGAAAAAGGCAGTAGATACATCTGTCCGGCCGAGATGACAAGTTGCCGTCCGTCCGGGGAAACACCGTGATCATTGTTGATCTTCTCCACTGCTCCCGTGTCGATCCTCTCGGGGGTACCGCCCGCGGCGGCCAACCGGTAGAGCGATCCACCGCTGTTAAGGATCAGCCACTTGCCATCGCGAGACCAATTCGGCGCCTCGTAGCGGCCATCGAGGGTCGCCACCACGCTCTGCCGCCGCGAGCGCGTATCGAAGATTGTGATGTGCGACTTGACTGGGGCAGGCGCTGGCGTCTGGCTGAGCAGAGCCAGCAGAGGCAGCACCCCCGTCATCACTGCACCCACACGGTTACGTTCGTCGTGGTCGCGTTCGCGCCTACCTGCACGCGGATGGGATTTTGCCCTGGCGTCGTAGCGGCGGGCAGCCGAATATTCATCTGAACCACGCCTTCCACCAGTCCTGGCGCATTGCCGGCATAAAGCACCGTAGCCGGCGCCCCGTTCACGCTTACCGCTACCGGCAGATTCAGACTCGATGCTCCACTGGCCACGCGTCCTTCCAACCCGGCCGGGTTCATCGCCCCGGCCCCTGTCAGGTAGAGCACAACCACCGATTCCCGCTCGGCGCGGTTGTTGCCCGTATTCACGCTCCCGTTCTGGTTGAGTATCGCTCCCGGTCCCTCGCCGGAGCCGTCAAAGCTAAACACACCCGGCTTGGAGACAGCGACCGGCAGTACAAACGGAGTCGACTGGAATCCAAGGTATTCGAGCACCATCCTCGTCGCGGCACGTCCCTCCAAGCCAAACGGTGCGATCACGCCCACCTGACCGGACTGCGTATAAAGCAAGGGCGCCGCCACGCCATCAAAGAACACGCGCGTACCGCTCAACTGGGCCGGCACCAAACCATTGTCAAGCGAAAAGCTGACCAGCGTCTGCGGCCCCAGCGTGCCCCCGAAAATCGTGAGTAATTCGCCGGGAGCCACCGCATTGGCCGCGTAGCTCGCCGCGCTTGTCACCGCCGTCAAAATCGGGGCTCCCGCCACACCGACACTTAAGGCGAAGTAGGTCGTTGCCGTGGCTCCCGCCGCGTCCTGCACCCGGGCCACAAAGAAATTTGTCCCCTGGATCGAGGGCGTACCCGTAATTTGGCCATTCAGCGGATTCAGATTCAACCCGTTCGGGAGACTGCCGCTCGACACAACCCAATTGTAGGGCTCCGTACCACCCGCCGCCGTCAAACTCTGGCTGTAGGCCGCGCCCGTGGCCCCGCCCGGCACAGAAGAGGTGAGAATGCGCAGACCGCTTGCTGGCAAAACCTGGATCGTCACGGCGACATTTTGCGCAATCCCATTGGCATCGCGCGCCAGCAGACCGAATGTGTGCTCGCCCGCGTTTTGGGGCGTCCCGCTCAGCCGCCCATCGGCCGACAACACCAGGCCTTGCGGCGGCGCGCCGAGGGCATTGGAGTTGAGTGCGTAGGAAAAGGGCGCACGCCCCGTTGCCGGGTTCGGCACCGTCGCATTGTAGGCTACCCCAACCGTGGCCGATTCAAGCCGCGCCGCATCGGCCACCGTAATTCCCAACGGAGTCTCCGCTGTTGTCCCAAGTGAATCCGTCACCCGGGCGGTGAACCGGTATGTACCCGGCGCAAGCAGTTGCCCGGCCAATCCGCCGCTATTGTCCAGCCGCAACCCGTTCGGCAGGGGGCCACTCGATACCGACCAGGAATAGGGCTCCCTCCCGCCACTGGCCGCCAAACGCAGAGAGTACGGGAAATACAGCACACCGCCAGGGGGCGCCACCGCATTGACCGACAAGGGACCAACCCCGGATGCGATCGACACCGTGAACGTAGCGTCACTCGTCGCCTGGATTGCATCCGACACTCGAATCGTGATCGTGAAGTTGCCCACCGTGTTCGGAATGCCAGACAAAATGCCTGCCGGACTGAGATTGAGTCCCGGCGCTGTCCCCGTCACCAGGGAAAACGTGTAGGGCGGTGTCCCACCGGTAGCGCTAATTGCCTGGCTATAAGGCGTGCCGACTGTGCCCGTCCCAAGAGTCGTCGTCGTAATCGAGGGCGCCGCCGCGCTGATCACCAGGGTGTAGGTTGCCTGCGTCACGAGATTCTGAGCATCGCTTACCCGAATCGAGAACGTAAAGCTGCCCGTGGTTTGGGGCGTTCCCGACAGCGTGCCCCCCAAGGAAAGCGTCAATCCCGGCGGCGGCTGCCCGGCAACAATCGTCGAGACAATCTCAAAGCGTAACGGCAGCACGCCCCCCGCGGTCTGGATCGTCTGTAAGTAGGGCTGATTGACCCGGCCCGGCGGTAAGGAAGCCGTCGTGATCAGCAGGCTGCTCGCCAATACACTGATGTTGTAGTTCTGCGTGGCCGTCGCGCCACTGGCGTCCGTTACGCGCACGGTAAAGCTTGCAATTCCGGCCGTCGTCGCCGTACCGGCAATCACCCCGGCCGCCGATAGCTGCAATCCGGCCGGCAATAATCCATTGATCACCGTCCACGTATAGGGGGATGTTCCCCCGGTGGCCAACAGCGCGGCGTTGTAGTTCTGCCCGATCGCCGCGTTCGGAAGGTTTGCCGTCGAGATCTGTACCGTGTTCTGTCCGATCGCCAGATTGAGCGTCACTTGCGCCGTCGCCCCTGTCGCATCGGTCACCCGGAACGTCAACGCCGTGAAACTCGTCGCCGTTGGCGTCCCCGTAATCTGCCCCAACTGCGTTATGATCAGGCCCAAGGGAAGCGTGCCGCTGACGATCGTAATCGTGTACGGCGCCGCCCCCCCTCCCACCTGTAGCTGGGCATTGTAAGGCTGATTGATAAAGCCCTGTGGCAGCGAGGAACTGAGGAAGCTCAGCACCGTCGAACCAATAGTGAATCCAAATGTTCGCGCCGTGAACAACCCGGCGGCATCCGTCACGCGAATCGTCACCTGAAAGCCGCCACCCGTGGTCGGCAGCCCGGACAGGATCCCGTTTGCTTGCAGGGTAACGCCACTCGGCAAGCTGCCGGACACAAGCGACCACGTATAGGGTTGCTGTCCTCCCGAGGCGGAAAACTGCGTTGTGAAAAACTGTCCCAGTTGGCCGTTCGGGATCGCCGAGGTCGTAATCGCGATTCCCGACGTATTCACGGTAATGGTCAGGCTCTGCTGCGTCGCCGCTCCAAATCCATCCACCACCCGCACCAGGAAGCTGTAGGCGCCGCCCGCCGTCGCCGTGCCGCTGATCAGCCCCGTGCCCGTCAAGGAAAGCCCGGGCGGCAATCCGCCTCCAATGATGCTGAACTGATAGGGGCTTACCCCACCCGACACATTCAGCGCCACACTATAGGGCACGTTCAGTTGCGCATCGGGCATCGTCGAGGTCACAATCGTCAGCACCGAGGTCGCAGCGACGTTCAAACTGAAATTGGCCGTCGCGACCGCGCCCTGGCTGTCCGTCACTCGCACCGTGAAGGAAAAGCTTCCATTGAGCGTCGGCGTTCCTGAAAGCGTACCATTTGCCAAAAGCGTCAATCCGTTCGGCAAAGCACCCCCGTTGATGGTGAAGCTGTAGGGCGCCGTTCCCCCAGTGGCGCTCAATATCTGACTGTAGGACACCCCGACCGTCGCCGCACCCAAACTGTTTGTCGTGATTCCCAACTGGCTCGCCGCGATCACCAGCACAAGATGGAACGAAGCTGCGGCCCCCGTCGAATCGGTCACACTGATCCGGAACGGAAAGGTTCCGCTGGCCGTTGGCGTTCCCGCCAGTTGACCGGACGAAGAAACAGCAATTCCCGGCGGCAAGGCTCCCGAGGTGACATTGTATGAATAAGGCGACGTGCCCCCGGTCGCGACGAGCGCCTGGGAGTACGCGGCATTCAATTGCCCCGGCGGCAAACTGCTGTTCGTCAAGGAGAGGTTGTTTCCATTCACGCTGATCGCCAGATTCACCTGATCGTTCGCTCCGGCTGAATCAATCACCCGGACCGTAAAACTGAGGTTCACCAACTGCGTCGGGGTCCCGCTCACCAGACCGTTGAAATTCAAATTGAGCCCCGGAGGCAGTTGCCCGCCCGTAATTATGAATGTATAAGGCGTTACCCCGCCTTCGGCCAAGATACTGGCGCTGTACGGTTGGCCCTGCCGCGCCGAAGGCATTGCCAAAGTCGTGATCCGCAGCCCAAATGCATTGATTGAAATCGAGATCGACGACTGCGCCGCGTTCCCTTGAGCATCCTGTACTCGAAACGTAACCTGAAAGGTCCCTGCCACGGCCGGTGTACCCGACACCAAGCCATTGGCCCCCAAAGTCAGTCCCTGCGGCAAGGCTCCTCCAATCAACGTAAAGGTGTACGGCGCCGTCCCCCCCGCGGCCGTTAGCGTCCCGCTGTAAGGAACATTCACTTGACCGCTCGGCAGTGCCGTCGAATTCAGAGTCAGCGAACTCGTGTTCACCGTAACCGTGATCAAGCCCTGCGTTGTCGCCCCAAGGCTGTCCTGCAGACGAACCGTAAACTGATAGGAGCCGCTTGCGGTCGGCGTGCCGGAAAGTACCCCTGCCGTCGACAGGCTCAACCCGGGCGCGGGCGAGCCCGCAATGACCGTGAAGGTGTAAGGCGGCTGCCCGCCGCTCGCACCGATTTGTGTCGAGTAGGCATTGTTGATTACGGCGCTCGGTAAAGCCGCGCTCGATAACAACAGAGTCGTCGAGTTGATGACCAGATTGAAATTCGCCGACACCGTCGCATTCGGCGAGGCGCTGTCGCGCACTTGAATCGTCAGTGGAAAGCTACCGGAGCTCGTCGGTGTCCCAGTGAATACTCCATTCGTAAAGGTGATTCCGCTCGGTAGAGTTCCAGCGAGAATCGTATAGGTAAAGGGCGAGATACCGCCCACGGCTCCCAGCGTCGCCGAATAAGCCACATTGATCTGTCCCGCCGGCAGCGTCGTCGAACTGAAACCAAAGGCCGGTGGCGTCACGTTCAGCGTCAACACGCGCTGCACCTGCGTATTCAAAGCATCGACCACGGATATCGTAAATGTCGAGGAGCCAATCGCTGTCGGTGTCCCACTGATCACTCCACTGGCAAAACTCAACCCCGAAGGCAAGCTTCCGGCGCTAATGCTGGAAGTGTAAGGCTGCGCCCCTCCTGTAATTTGAATGCTCTGCGAATAAAGCACACCCAGACTCGCATTGGGCAGCGAGGAGGTCTGAATCGCCAAACCACTTCCGTTCACACGCAGCGATAGATTCCTCACCGCCGATGCGCCACTCTGATCGGAAACACG
>Ga0068877_10004623_pt1 | contig 10708 bp, 8 predicted proteins | sample NOAtaG_FD_66437 | JGI IMG/M metagenome (GOLD analysis project Ga0068877, IMG submission 66437) | Freshwater lake microbial communities from Lake Erie, under a cyanobacterial bloom - NOAA_Erie_Diel6S_1000h metaG | ecosystem: Environmental > Aquatic > Freshwater > Lake | place: USA: Ohio, Lake... | reverse complement strand
ACCGTTGGCGGGGTCCGACACCGTGGTGGCGCCGGTCACGGTGCCCGAGTTCGGCCCCGGCGTGAACGTGATCGGTACGTTGCCCACCGGATTGGCGAAGGCATCCACGACCCGCACACCGGGCGCCACGGTGACGGGAATGCCGCTCACCGCCTGCTGGTCATTTCCCGCGATCCTGACGAGCTCCGCGGGCGCCCCGGCGAGTGCGGTGGCGACAAACGCCGCCGGCTGCGCTCCGAGGGCCGAGGCGCGCACGATCTGCTGGCCGGCCAGGGTGCCGAGACGCCACGAGCCGAGGGTGGCGATGCCGCTGGCGTTGGTGGTCTGCTGGTCGCCGGTGAGGCTGCCGGTGCCCAGGGTGATGCTGAACGACACCGGGACATTCGGGACGGGATTGCCGTAGATGTCCTCCGCGCGCACCGAGGGGGGGGTGCTCACGAGCGTATTGACGATGCCATCCTGTGCCTCGCGGCTGGCACGCGTCAACACGGAGACCGGACCCGGCGAGGCGGTGGCCGTGAATGTCACCACCGGCACCCCTTCCGCGGTCGCGGTGAGCGTCTGGGTGCCGGCGATCGTACCCAAGGTCCAGCCGCCGGAGCTGGCTTCCCCGCTTTGCGATGTGCGTGAGGAATCGTTCACGACACGCCCGCCGCCGGCGGTCACCCGCCAGCGAACGAGCACGTTGCGCATGCCCTTGCCTCGCTGGTCGGTAATGCGAACGGTGGGAATCTGCCCGACGACGCTGGCCACCGGCGCGGCGATGGCGGCGCTGACCGTCGGCGCGAGCGCGGTCGGCACCTGCGGATCGCCACCGCACGCGGCGAGCGAGACGACCGAGGCGACGGTGGCGCAACGAACGAAATAGGACCGGGTGGACATACTGGGGCGGCCAGTGGGAGCGGAGAGGAGTATGGATGGGCTACGAACACAGGACGCGGGGTTCCGGGTTTCGTGACCAGCCCTGAATATTGACCGATGCATATACCTGTCGAGAGTCATCACCTCCCGAATGGCCTGCACGTGGTGCTGTCGGAAGACCACACGGCCCCGATCGTGGCGGTGAACCTGTGGTACCACGTGGGGTCTGCCAACGAGCGCCTCGAGCGCACGGGCTTCGCGCACCTGTTCGAGCACATGCTCTTCCAGGGTTCGGCCAACGTCGAGGCCAACGAACACTTCGAGCTGGTGCAACGGGCCGGCGGCACGCTGAACGGCTCGACGTGGCTCGATCGCACCAACTACTACGAGACGATGCCCTCGCATCAGGTGGCGTTGGCGCTGTGGCTGGAAGCGGATCGCATGGGCCGGATGCTCCCGGCCCTGACGCAGCAGAAGTTAGACACACAGCGGGATGTGGTGAAGAACGAACGGCGCTGGTCGGTGGACAACCAGCCGTACGGCACGTGGTGGGAGCGGCTGCCGGCGCTCACGTTTCCCGAGACTCATCCGTTTCATCACTCCCTGATCGGGTCCATGGCACACCTGTCCGACGCCTCACTCGAGGACGTGGCGGACTTCTTTCGCACCTATTACACCCCGGACAACGCCGTGCTCACCGTGGCCGGCGATTTCGATCGCGCCGAGGTGATGCGGCTGATCGCCGAGTACTTCGGCCCCATTCCGCGCGGGGCCGGGCGCCCGCCGCTGCGTGACATGGCGGTACCGTCCATCTTCGAGAACACGCGACGGGAGGTCGTCCCCGATGCGGTGGCGCTGCCTCGCGTGTTCGTGGCCTGCCGGACGCCGGTGTTCGGGACCGACGGCTACTACGCCGCCAGCCTCGCGGCCGCCGTGCTGGGGTTGCGCACGGGGTGTCGACTGGAGCAGTCACTGGTGCGCCGTCAGCGCGTGGCGTCGCAGGCCAGCGCCTTCACCTACGACCTGGCCAAGGGCAGTGATCTGCTGGTCGTCGATGCCACGGCCCACCCCGGCGTGACCCCGGAACAGCTCGAGGCGGCGGTGATGGCCGAGCTCGACCTCATCGCCGAGCAGGGCGTGACGGAGGATGAAGTCACCCGCGCCCGCGCGCTCATCGAGACCAGCTTCGTGACCAGCATGCAGTCGGCCGCCGAGCGCGCCGATCAGCTTTCGCGTTTCGCCACCTATTTCGGTGACGCGACGCTCGTGAACACGCAGGTGGCGCGCTACGCGGGCACCACCGCCGCTGCGGTATCGGCCATCGCGCGCGAACGCCTCGGCCCGCACAACCGGGTGGTGCTCCTGTACGTCCCGGTCGATGCGCCGCCGGCCGAACAGGCGGACGCGCTTGCGGAGGCGGTGGCATGAGCGGTGTCATGAACGGTATCACGGCATCCGCGTCCGAGGGCGAGCCCATGGCGTTGGCGTCCGACGCGCCGCCGCGTCCGGGGTCGGGCGAACCACGCCCGTACCGGTTCCCTGCCTTCCAGACGCGCATCCTGTCGAATGGCCTGCGGGTCATGGTCGCCACGGTGCCGGCGTATCCCGTGGTGACGACGCTGGCCGTGGTGGAGGCGGGGGCCACGCGCGACCCGCGCGACTTCGAGGGGTTGGCCCAGCTGGTTACCCGCGGCCTCGCCGAGGGCACCCGCAGCATGAACGCTCTCGAGCTCACCATGCGTATCGAGATGCTCGGGACCACGCTCGACACTGGCGCCGACTGGGACTCGGCCATCGTGCAGCTCACGGCCTTGTCGTCGCGCATCGACGACGCGATGGCCGTCCTGGCCGAGGTACTGCGTTATCCGGCGTTTCCGGAGCATGAGCTGGAGCGGCTGCGCGCCGAACGCCGCGCCGATCTGGCCCAGCTGCGCGCCGAGCCGCGTGGGCTTTCGGATGTGTTCTTCTCGCGGCTGCTGTACGCGGCGTCGTCGCGCTTTGCGCGCCTGGCGGGCGGCGACGAGCGCAGTATCGAGCGACTCTCGCGTGAGGAAGTCGTGGCGTATCACGAGCGCTTCTACCGCCCGGACGCCACGGCGCTCATGCTTGTGGGCGATATCGAGGTCGAGCACGCAGTGAAGCTGGCCAGTGCGTGTTTCGGCGACTGGGCCGGCAAGGCACCGCCGGTGACCGAGCCGCCCGCGGCACAACGTCACCTCGAGCCACGGGTGCATCTCGTGCACAAGGCGGAGGCGCCGCAGTCGGAGGTGCGCGTGGGGCACGTGGCCATCCCGCGTCTGCACGAGGACTATTTCCCCGTGGTGGTCATGAACGCGATTCTCGGCGGGCTGTTCTCCTCGCGGCTCAATCTCAATCTGCGCGAGGCGCACGCCTACACCTACGGCGCGCACTCGGCGTTCGACTGGCGGCGCGCAGCCAGCCCGTTCGAGATCTCCACCGCCGTGGAGACCGCCGTCACGGCCGACGCGTTGCGGGAGATCGTGCAGGAGTTCACCCGAATCCGCGAGGAGCCCGTCAGCGACGCCGAGCTGTCCCTGGCCGTGTCGTACCTGGTGGGCGTGTTTCCCATCCGGTTCGAGACCACGGCCGAGGTGGCGGGCGGGCTGGCCAACGTCGAGATCTTCCGGCTGCCAAGCAACTATTTCGATACGTATCGCGAACGGGTGCAGGCGGTGACCACGGCCGACGTCCTGCGGGTGGCCCAGGCGCACCTCGACCCGTCGCGGCTGCAGGTGGTGGTGGTGGGCGATGCCGACGCGATCCGTGAGCCGATTGCCGCCCTGGGGCTCGGACCGATTACCGTGTATGAGCCGACCGACGACGATGTCGTCCCGGCCCCGTGACGGGGCCGGTCCCCTGATCCTCCCCTCCCAAGATCCGTCGTGACCCCAGTGAAGAAGTCCGCGGGACCCGCGGGCACGAAGTCGTCTGCCACGCCGAAGGCGAGGGCGCTCGTGAAGCCGCCCCAGTCCACGCTGTACGAGGTTCGCCGGTCGCGGATCCAGGGGCGCGGCGCTTTTGCGATCAAGCCGATTCGCAAGGGGCAACGCGTCGACGAGTACTGGGGGCAGCGCATCACGCACGAGGAGGCGGACCGGCGCTACGACGACAACGACGGACGGCACCATACGTTCCTCTTCGTACTCGACGACGACACCGTGCTCGACGCCCGCTTCGGTGGCAACGACGCGCGCTTCATCAATCACTCGTGCGAGCCGAACTGCGAGACGGTGATTGACGACGGGCACATCTACATCAAAGCCATCAAGGCCATCCAGCCCGAGACGGAGCTGACCTACGATTACAGCTTCGAGTGGCAGGACGCGTTCGAGCCGGTCGACATTCGCTACTACGCCTGCCGCTGCGGCTCGGCAAAGTGCCGCGGCACGATCGTGAAGGTGCCCGTGTACCTGCGGCCGACGGTACGCGAGTGGCTGGCCGGCAACGATGTGTCCAAGCCGAAGAAGCCGGTGCGGGGGGCGGCAAAGACGGGCGGGAAACCGACGCCCAGGAAGGGGCCCGGAACCAAGCGGGCCGGCGCGGGCGCGAAGCGGCCGGCAAAGGCGCCGACCCACCCCCACGTGGCGGAGCGGCACGCCACGCGGGTGGTGCGGTGAGCGAAACCGGCAAGGTCGGCGGCGAGCGGGTCTACAGCGGGCGCATCATCTCGGTAGACCTGGACGACGTGCGCTTCCCCGACGGCTCGGTGGGGAAGCTGGAGATGATCCGGCACCCCGGGGCGAGCGCCGTGGTACCGCTCCTCGGCGCGCCCGACGATGCGGACCCGGAGGTGCTGCTGATTCGGCAGTACCGATACGCCGCCGAGAAGTATCTGTACGAAATCCCGGCCGGCCGGCTCGATCCGGGGGAATCGCCGGCCGAATGTGCACACCGGGAGCTGCGGGAGGAAACCGGTTACACCGCGGCGCGTGTCGAACAGCTGTTCACCATGTTCACGACGCCCGGCTTCACGGACGAGCAGATCCATCTGTTCCTGGCCACCGGGCTCTCGGCAGGTCAAGCCAACCGGGAAGCCGACGAATTCATGGAGCTGGTACCCACGCCGCTGTCGCGGGCGTTGTCCATGATCGAGCAGGGGGAGATCCAGGACGCCAAAACGGCGCTCGCCCTGCTCTTCGCGGCGGATTTCCGGCTTGGCTGAGCAGACTGTCCACTTTTGTGTCCACTTTTCCGGACGAAAGAAAGGGAATTGGACAGTGACACGGACAGGGTGACGCGGGGTAGAGATGTGCAAGTCATTGCACGTCAACGTTTTCGGCCGGAATGTTCCCGTTTGTTCCCTCCGGCACGCCCCGTGCAATACGACAGAGTGTGCACCGACATGATCTGCCGGATCGTCCGGGAGTCTGGTCGGCGCGCCGCGGGCCCCACGCTCGCGTCACCGAAGTCTGGAGGGGTTCATCCATGGCCGATCTGGCTCGTACGCATCTGACCACCCACACCAGCTCCGCTGTGCCGGTGCGCGAGCACCTGCGCTCGCTCGAGGATGGCGACGTGGTGTCAGTGTTCCTCGGGGGTGAGGAGCGCGCGTTCGAGGAGCTCGTCGACCGCTATCAGGGGCGACTCCTCAACTTCGTGTATCGCACCATCGGCGACCGGGACCGGGCCGAGGATCTGGTGCAGGAAGTATTCATCCGGGTGTACCGCCACCTCGGGCGCTTTGACCGCTCGAAGAAGTTCTCGACGTGGATCTACACCATCGCCTCGAATCTGGCGAAGAACGAGTTGCGCAACCGGTCACGCAATCCCCTCGTGCTGTTCCAGACCATCAAGGCGAAGTTCGAGGATGAGGAGCGACCGCTGCAGTTCGAGGACCTGCACACCCGGCCGGACGACCTGTTCCGTAAGCGGCACCTGCGGGAGATGGTGGAGCAGTCGGTGAGCGAGCTGCCGACGCACCATCGGGAGGTGTTCGTGCTGCGTGAACTGGAGGGGAAGAGCTACGAGGAGATCGCCGAGATCACCGGGGTGAACCTGGGGACGGTGAAGAGCCGGCTGAACCGGGCGCGGACGGCGTTTGCGGACATCATCGCGCCGCTGGTGCGGTAACGGCGGACGTCGCACGCCGGGGACTGCGGTTGCAGGACCCACGCGGCAGGGCCCGGGCATCTGCCCGGGCCCGTTGTGTTGCCGGGCACGGACGGTGGGCACAGATTCCTCGTCGGCGAGCTCGTGGTGCAGGGTCGGGACGTGCCCGGAACCGGCCCGCAGCCGGCGGGTACCTTGCCGTGCACGACGTTTCCGCAGGTCTCCGCCCCGCTCCGATGGACTGCAACTACTTCCGCAAGCACCACCTGGCGTATCTCGACGATACCCTGCCGGGTGACCTCATGGCCGCCGCCCAGCGTCATGTTCTGGTGTGCAATGGGTGCGCCGCACACGACACGCTGGTGCGCCGGTCGCTGATGGTGGCGCGCAGCCTGCCGACGCTGGAGCCGAGTGCCGCGTTTCAGGAGCGGCTGCGGGCGCGACTGGCCGAATGTCGGAGTGAATGCGAGGCCGAGCGGCAGGGTGAGCGCCGTGCCGCCGGCTACCGAGACGAGGCGCTGGATGCCCGACGTGGCACCTCGGCACGGCCGACACGCGCGGTCATCGCGGTGGCGGCCAGCGCCGTCCTGGGTATGATGGCATGGCAGGCATTCGGCATGTCCGGCGCGCCGGAGCTGGTCATGCAGCCCGTGATTGCTTCGCGCCCGGCGCTTGCCGCGCCCAACCCGTATGTCACGCCGGCCATGGTGCAGGCACTCTCCACCGGCAACCCGGTATGGCCCGCCGCCATGCTCATTCAAGACGCGCCGGTGACGTTCGTGAACACCGGGTATTCCTTCGCGGAGATACGGTAGGCCGCGATTAGATTTGCGGCATGCCCCCCCGCGCCGCCGCCCCCGCCAAGGAAGCGTCTCCGCTGCGCGTCGTGCAGGCCGCCATCCAGGCCGGCCAGTTCGAGCCGGTGTATTACCTGTGCGGCGACGATGACTACCTCAAGGACGGCGCCGTCCGCGACCTGCTCACCGCAGCCATCGACCCGTCCACGCGGGACTTCAACTGCGAGATCCGCCGCGCGGCCGATCTCGACGCCGAAACGCTGGGCAGCCTGCTCGCCACCCCCCCCATGCTCGCCGAACGCCGGGCGGTGGTCCTGCGTGACGTCACGGCGCTCAAGAAGGCCGCCCGCGCCCAGCTCGACGCGTACCTGAAGCGCCCGGCGGGTGACACGCTGCTGCTGCTGGTGAGTCCGGCTGGTACCAAGGCCGACGCCGCGCTGGCGGCTGCGTCGACCGCGCTCGACTTCGCGCCGCTGACCCCGGAGCGCGTCCGCAAGTGGATCGCGCATCACGCGTCGACGGCGCTCGCCATTGGCGTGACCGACGAGGCGGCGGCGCTGCTGCAGCAGGCGGTGGGCAACGATCTGCACCTGCTCGCCGGCGAGCTGGACAAGTGCGCCAGCTATGTGCTCGGCGCGCCGGACGCCTCGGCCGATGCCCCGGCCACCATCGACGCCGACGCGGTGGCCGCCGTGGTGGGTATCCGCCGCGGTGAGACGGTTACCGACCTGCTCGACGCCGTGGCGCGCCACGACGCAAAGACCGCCGTCGCTCTGGTGACGCACGTACTGGGACAACCGAAGGTCACCGCCGTGCAGGTGGTGATGATGCTGACCACGCAGGCCTTTGCGCTGGCCTTCGGCCGCGCGCGGCGCGACGCCGGCATCCCCACCAATCGCCTGCCGCAGGAGTACTTCGCCTTTCTCAAGGAGACCGGCGGCTTTCCCGGCCGCCCGTGGGGCGAAGCCGCCTCGGCGTGGACCAAGGTCACCGACCAGTGGAGCGCTGACGCCTGCGAGCGCGCGCTCACGCTGCTGCTGGAAACCGACATGGCGCTCAAGGACACCACGGTGTCGAATGCGGAACAGATCCTGATGTCGCTGGTGCTTGGTCTGTGTGCCACCCCACGCCGGCGGCCCGCATGATGTCAGTCGGCGCCGTTCCACATCGCGCCGTGACCGCTCGCGCCGTGGCCGCTCGCACCCTCGCCGCATGCACCGCCGCACTCCTGCTGTGTGCCGCCCTTGCTCCCGCGCTCGAGGCGCAGCCCGCGACCGTGTCCGCCGCCATGGACCGTCAGGTGAGTCGGGCCCGCGCGCTCGTGGAGCGTGGCGAAGGGGCTGAGGCGCGCAACCTACTCGACTCACTTGTGGTGGCGGCGCCCGCGGCGAGTGACGACCTTGCCGAGGCGCTGTTCTGGCGCGCGGTGTTTGCGGAGCGGATCGCCGAGGCCGAGCGCGACTGGAAGCGGCTGGTGATCGAATCGCCGCTCTCGCCGCGCACTCCCGATGCGCTGGTGCGCCTGGGCGAACTCGAGCTCCTGCGCGCGCACCCCAAGGACGCGCGCGCGTGGTTCGAGCGCGTCGTGCGCGAGTTTCCCCGCGGCACGCAAGGCATGCGCAGCGCCCTGCTCATCGCCCGCAGCTGGTTCGACGAGCAGGATGTTTCGCGCGGCTGCGCCGCGCTTGGTGAGGCGCGGGCGTACAACCTGCCGGATGGCGAGTTGAAGCTGCAGGCGGAGGAGATGGGGAGGCGGTGTGAGGCGGCGGCAGCGAGTCGGAAGCTCGGTGCCGGATCGCGGGCACCGGGCACCGCCGGACCGGCGCCCACGCCGACACCACCGGCGCCCGCGGCACCACCGACCGCGCCGGGTACCCCAGCGCTCAGCGCACCGGACGCGACTGGCCGCTTCAGCGTGCAGCTCGCCGCCTACAACACCCGCCGCGAGGCTGAGGAGGCCGTGGCGCGTTTTGCCAGACGCGGACTCGACGCGCGTGTGGATGGAGACGTGAAGCCGTTTCGTGTGCGCAGCGGGCGCTACGCCACGCGCGCGCAGGCGGCGGGGGCACTGGCGGCCCTGAAGAAACAAGGCGTCGATGGTTTCGTCGCGGAGCTCATGCCGTGAGCGGTGTGGCCACCCCGCTGATGCAGCAGTACCGGGAGATCAAGGCGCGGCATCAGGACGCGATCCTGTTTTTCCGCATGGGCGACTTCTACGAGATGTTCTACGACGACGCCGAAACGGCGTCGCGGGCGCTCGGGCTGACGCTCACGTCGCGCAACAATGGTGGTGCGTCAGAGGTGCCGCTGGCGGGCATTCCGGTGAAGGCCGCGGCCGAATACCTGCGCCGGCTGGTGGGGCAGGGGCATCGCGTGGCCATCTGCGAGCAGGTCGAAGACCCGAAGCTCGCCAAGGGCATCGTCAAGCGTGAAGTCATCGAGACGATCACGCCGGGGGCCGTGTTTGCCGACGATCTGCTCGATGGGTCGCGGGCGAACTACGTGTGCGCCGTGGCCATGGGGCGCGACACCGACAGCCGGGCGTCGGCGCGCGACGGCGCGGGCGATACGGTGGGGCTCGCCGCCGCCGATCTCAGTACCGGTGAGCTGCGGCTGTTCGTGGTGAGCGCGGCCGACACGCCGGCGGTGCTGGCGCGGCTGGCGCCGCGCGAACTGCTGCTGGTGCGGAACACCGCGCACCCCGAGCTCGACGCGGCGCTGGCCACGGTGGATCAGGCGCTCGTCACCGAGCGCGAGGGGTGGGAGTTCGACGCCAACCTCGCCGGCGACGAGCTCACACGGCAGTTCGCCGTGCAGAGCCTCGAAGGCTTCGGGCTCGGCCCCGACGACCGCGCGGCCATCGGCGCCGGCGGCGCGCTGCTGCGCTACCTGCGCGAACTGCAGCCGGGCGGGCTGCCACATCTGGCGCGCCCCATCGTGGAGCGGCCCGGTGGGGTGATGCCGCTCGACGAGATGACGCGGCGCAATCTGGAGCTGGTGGAGTCGCTGCGCGGCGGTGAACTCGCGGGCACGCTCCTCAGTGTGCTCGATCGCACCACCACGCCCATGGGCCAGCGCCTGTTGCGGCAGTGGCTGCTGGCGCCGTTGCTCGAGCGTCACGTCATCGAGGCGCGCCTCGAGGCGGTCACGGTGCTCGTGCGCGACCCCGTGGGGCGCGCGGCGCTGCGCGAGGCACTCGACGGGGTGCGTGATGTGGAGCGTCTCGCCAGCAAGGCCGCCGCGGGGCGCGCCACCCCACGCGAGCTGCGCGCGTTGGGTGATTCACTGGCGCGCCTGCCGCAGGTGGCGAAGGCCGTGCAGGCGGTGCTGGCACACGCCAACCAGGGCGGCGCGTCGGGTGGTGTCCTGGCCGACATCCTGCACGGCTGGGACGATGGTGCCGACTGCGCGGCCACGCTCACGCGCATGCTGGTGGCACGCCCGCCGCTCATGATCGGTGAGGAAGACACCATCGCTCCCGGCGTCGACACCGACCTCGACGCGCTGCGCACGCTGCGCGACGGCGGCAAGGACGCCATCGCCACCATCCAGCAGCAGGAGCGCGCGCGCACCGGCATCGCGAGCCTCAAGGTGGGCTACAACAAGGTGTTCGGGTACTTCCTCGAAATCTCGAACGCCAACCGGCACCTGGTGCCGAGTGACTACCAGCGTCGGCAAACACTCACGGGTGCCGAGCGCTACGTGACGCCGGCGCTCAAGGAGTACGAGGAGAAGGTGCTGAGTGCCGCCGAACGCATCGAGTCGCGCGAGCGCGAGCTGTTCGAGGCGTTGCGTCGCGAGGCCGGTGCCGCCATTGCGCGCTGGCAGGATGTGGCGCGGCGCGTGGCCTCCATCGATGTGCTGGCCAGCTTCGCCGAGGTGGCCGAGCGCGAACACTACGTGCGCCCCGAGCTGCACGATGGCTTCGACCTCGAGATCGTGGCCGGCCGCCATCCGGTGGTGGAGCGCATGATGGCGCG
>Ga0068877_10004620_pt1 | contig 10709 bp, 8 predicted proteins | sample NOAtaG_FD_66437 | JGI IMG/M metagenome (GOLD analysis project Ga0068877, IMG submission 66437) | Freshwater lake microbial communities from Lake Erie, under a cyanobacterial bloom - NOAA_Erie_Diel6S_1000h metaG | ecosystem: Environmental > Aquatic > Freshwater > Lake | place: USA: Ohio, Lake... | reverse complement strand
CTTGGCATCAAGCGCTCCACCGAACCCCGACCCTGCTAACAATTATTCCAAGCAAAGATAGTCAAAATGGCCTCATGTAGTGGCCAAACTTGAGTCTATGTGACTGAAATTACTGAATTTTCGCCTGGATAAGTCTGAAGTCAGGAGGTCCACGATGATCGTCACGGCAAGCCCGCGGCTTTCGATCTATTGCTCGATTCGATCGATCTGACACCTTTGGCCATCGACTCGCACGGCCCATTCACGCTTATGTTTAGGATCTCGCCGATTGGCTTCATCGAACATTTGAACGATGACAGTCTGAGGCTCGTGTTCTAGGCTAGCCCAGACTCGTTTCTTCTGCGGTTTGGGAGCTGGGGTATCTTTCTCACCTTCCATGATCGTGTTCACATCCCGTTCATGTCTCGCGATGCTATAGACTGCCGCCACCTGAGCCATTCTCTTGGCATTCTTCTTTTCGCCTCGAGACAGGCGCTTTTTCAGCTTCTTCTCGTTTTCAACACGTTTTTTGTAAGTTCGCGGAGATCGTCTTTACGCATGGCCACACCCTTACCATCAGTCGAGAGAATGAGGAGATCGTTTTCCTTGGTGATCTCACGCAAGGCTAACACTCCTCTCCTCTCATAGAATGCATCGAAATCCCGGGCTTTGGACTGTGCGATCTCCTCGGCCTGACGCTTCGGAATGCGAACTCCCGTTTGGGCTTCAATCGAAGCGATGGCTTCATCATGCGATCCCTTAGCGACTTCTAGTGCAATTCTACGCTGAACGCCATGGGAATAGGAGCATTGAGGGAGGTTCAACAGAGCTTCCTTCGGAGTCAGTGAGGTATGTCCGGGCTTGCCGTACTGCGTCCGTTCGATTTGTATTTCGCCAAAGATAGTTTTGAGGCCAATAGAGCGAATGCGCTTATGACTGCGGAGTACATTGTCGCTACCCTCAACAGACTCGCCAACATTGCCCGGACCACGCAGTCCAATATGCTCCTCGAGCATGAGCCGCTGGATTTCACGACCTTCTCCCTCGATCAAGGATTCCAAAGATCCTAGGTGCATCTTCATGACATCCTTCGATTGCAATTTGGTCGTCAGTTCAAAAAATCTTTCAATCGATCCGTGAAAGGGCTTTTCAGCGGGCAGCACCTGTGCGTCCATGCAACAGCTCGATACCCCTCGCACCGGACTCGCGGATTTTGTAGGTAGCCTCGATCCTCCCAGGTTTCCAGTTGCTCACACAAAGCCTGCGGAACTACTCGGATTGGGTGCGCCGAGCCCGATGCACTCTCATCAAAGGCGAGGTTCTTTGCCGCGTCCCTCCCTGACCCGAGGCCAGCGCAATGATCTGATTCTAGACCGGCAATTCCAGTCAGCCTGACCCATCTCTGCAGCGTGAGTCATCGAGGAGAATGAAGCACGGCCTGATCAACTGAGAGGCAAGCTTTGACCCGCCGTGGCTACTTCCTTGACCAGATGAGGATAGGCGGAGACTGGTGATTCCGTATTGATATTGCGATAGACAAAGAGAATGAAGGTTAGGATTGTCGATAGCAACACACACTGCAGACTGATTACCATCATCAAGAGTGCCATGGTCGATGCCCAACCGGGGGAAGCATGACCCAGGAGCTTCATGAGAATCACAGTGCTGGTACCAATGACAGAGATGCCGATCAAACCGAGACTCATAAACAGCACCCGCACCGTGCAGACATCCACAAAGACGGAAATCGCGTTGAGTCCGTGCAAAATCAGACTAGTCAAGTTCATCTTGGAGCGACCGTAATAGCGAACCCCGCGATCGATGCGCAGAAATTGACGAGGTAACTTTGAACGCAGAATGCCCCCTGCATAGGAATTCCAGATATCACGTGAATGAATGAGGGGCGGCAAACAGCTTACCGGTAGGAGGGAGAAGTTGCCAAAGCTAATCTTCTGTCCCGTGAGCACCCAGAAGAGCCTCTTGTAAATCCAATATCCCATCCGAAAGCCGAGACTTTCGTTGCGACGACCGCGCGCGGCAATGATCATCGTGCCTGGATGGGTGCGGGTGGCTTCGATCAAGAGTGGAATATCCTGCGGACGATCTTCCCCGTCTCCATCCATCACGATCACAGCATCGAAGGGAAAGGGTGCCTGCGCAACCCATCCCAGACCCGTTGCAATGGCATTCTGATGGCCGACATTCCGCTTCAGATGCAGCAGCGAAACACGAACTCGCCCATCAGGGTCCAAATCCTGAAGAAAACTTGGGTCTGGATCACGCGTGGATCCGTCGTTGATGGCAAGCACCTGAATCGATTCTAAGGCTCTGAGTTCGTTCTGTTTGCCAATTTCGTCTATTAACTTGCTCACCGATGGCCAGTCGTTGAATACGGGAATCACGAGGGCGAGGTGTTTCATAGGGGGCTCGCTCCTATCCGCTCAAGCCGGTAGAGAGCCAGTGCATCGCGTGAGGTCATCGGCGAGAGTCGATAGCCTTCGCTGAGCTGCTTCGGCAGGACTGGAGCGTTTTTGCTATCGACCAAGAGCCAGCGAAAATCACCCTGGGCGAGAGTTGTGGCAAAGCTGTCATCCAGATTCGAAAGATAGACCATCCCCTTCCGATCCAGGTAGTAAAGGTAGACCAAGGGCGTTCGATCGCCGACGACCAGGACCCGATCTTCTTTGGGAATCAATTCTTGAAACACTTTCGCTTCCTCCAGGAGAGGCCTTGGCACCTGTTTCTTCTCGAACCATCGACCTGCGATGCGCTGGTAGCTCACCAGCGGAAACACCAGAGCCAGGGCCAGAGCTGCGATTTTCCAGGACCGCTCCCTGTGCCACCAATACTCAAAGCCCCGACTGCTCAAAGCAGCCGCCAAGGGAAGGGATGCTGTCAGATAGTAATCGTGGTCGCCAAAACGCATGAGAAAGAGAGCGGCGTAGATGAGGAAACTCAGCGTAAAAAGCTGCCAAAAACGTCGAGAAAAACCCTCCATCCCTGCTTGCCGCACAACCATCCATACGCCAGTCCCAGCCAAAGGCAGGGCAGCCCACCCGATGTTGATCTCCACAAACCAGTGGCCGAACCCCAGTGACAGGTTGTGCCAGACATCCGCCAAGCTTTGCGGCACCTCCGCGATCTTCAGTTGGGCATGAACGGCTCGCTCCGTGGGCGCAAGGGACAGCAGATGCCGACTGTAGAGAAACTGCCAGAGGTAAGCCCCCAGCATCAACAGTCCCGACAAAGCAGGTGCTAGCAGCTCCTTCCCAGTTGGCATTCGCCTGTCTGTGAGAGCTTGAGGAAAAAAAATGAGCAGCAAGGGCAAGCCATAGAAAATCCAAGACGGCTTAGTGAGCAGGGCAAGCGTGAGAAATACCACACCAGCTGCATAGGCAAGCCTGCGACCGCTCGCCTTCTGCGCATAGAGGACGAGCCCCACCCCAAGCACGAATTCATTGAGTGCCGTAAGATCGGGCAGTAGACTGGTCGAGTAGTAAAGAAAAAGCGGCGCGAAACTATAGAACAGACAGAAAGCCCAAGATCGGATCGAGGAATAACCCAGCTGTTGCGCAAGAAACCAACTCGCAAAAATACCGAGAAAGTTGATGCACATGGCGAGGGTCCGCCCCACCTCAGGACGCTCACCCCAGATGCTATAGAGCTTGCCCACGAGCCAATAGACCAGCGGGAACTCATGATACACAGTCCCCTGATCCAGCAGACCAATACGAATATCCTGTCGCGGAAATAGGAAAGGTGCATGTTCCGTCGCAAAGTTGCGAGCAAAGGCGAGTCCTGTCACCTGGCGCCAAACGTGTTGTCCCACGGGTGGTAGAGGCAAGACGTTCCAAAGCAGAAGCAGTTGCAAGAGTGCCATTCCCAGGATCACAGCAAGCACTGCCTTTTGGCGCATAAATCGCGTCACTCCAAAGTCCTCCTTACCCGGTCTCTCGATGCAGGTCCGCGATTTCTTGTATGCAATGGGACTGACTGAGTCAAAAGAAATTCTTAGCTCGCGGGATCTACGGTTGTGAGTAAGCCTCTTTCGGACAATTGCAGAAGAAAGACCATAAGCTCTTTAACCGTCAATTCAACAGGCTCTGCCGCCTCTGCGAGCAAATCAGCCAACTGAGCTCCCTCAGCGAGCTGCTGGTACCAGAGAAAGGCTTGCTCCGTCACCGCCTCCACCTGCACCTCTCCCATCGAGCGTTCGAGCACGAGCCATTCGCGCCCTCGGGTGGGCGGAGGTGGCGTCCTCCCGGCCCTTATTTCGCTCCACGCATCGAGGAGTCTCCAATCCTGGACTAAGAGAGCACACTCCCGCCTGAGCCTGAGATTCTTGTCCGCCCAATCTTCACCAGTCCAAGCGGATAGGGTCCGGGCATCGAGCCGGGGCGCGGGATCATCGGCACGAATCTTCAGTTCATAATCAGCCCAGTCCAAAGCTGCCAACTGCGCGATAGCCGACTGGTCTGTTCCGAATGAATACGGCAGCGGATGACTCGCAAGAAAGGGAGCGAATGTTTGTCCGAGATAATTGATGGAATAATGAGTGGGTCGCACATGAATCAGAAATTCTTCGACCAGCTTCGCAAAGAGCTGGGGCTCCAAGATATAAGCCAGGGCTGGAAAGCATGCCCCTAAGGTCTCGCGGGCACGAATAAAATACCCGTCTCGATAGACCTTGAGACCGTACTGGGTAGCTACAGGTGTCGAACGGCAGACAACACCTGGCGATTCGGGAGCAAGCGGGTCTACAATGTGTCGAAAAAGCTGCTGCGCTTGCTCCGTCCAATCTTCGACTTCAATCCGGGGCGGCTGGCCTACTCTTTCACTATCAAGGGGGATCTGCTTCGCTCCACGTTCATAGCGGTCTCGGGCGATGTCCAACTCTTCCAGCATGCGCTTGAGGGGTGGAATCTTTTCATCCCATTCGATCAGCACAGCTGCTTCGGGGAAACGTTGCGAAGCCTGCTCATAAAAGGTCCACACAGCTTCAGGAACCGGATGATCGTGGGTATCGATCGAAATATGATCGTAGACGCTGTGGCCAGCAAGATGAAACTGTTGCACCCACTCTGGCCGCAAACGTTCGAGATACTCCCGCGGCTGCCAGCCGAGATTGCGACTGTTCACCATGCAATTGTTGAGGTCAAGCAGCAAGCCGCAGCCGGTTTGGCGACACAGTTCAGCAAGAAAATCAGGCTCACTCCACGAAGAGGCCGCAAAGTCGATATAGCAGCTAGGATTCTCAAACAGCATGGTCCGGCCGAGGTAATCCTGAACAGCCGCAATCCGCGCGACGATATGCTCCAGACTTTGTCGGGTCAGGGGAAATGGGAGCAGATCGTAGGTGTGATGACCGTGTGACGAGGTCCAACAGAGGTGATCTGTGACCAGAGCGGGCTCGAGCCAATGAAGGAGGTCCCTCAGCCTTTTGAGATAAGCAGGATCCAAGGGATCGGCGCCCGCAATTGAAAGTCCGACACCGTGACAAGCGAAGGGATAGTCCGCTCGAAGCCGTTCAAGCACCTGTCGAGGCCGACCGCCGACACCCATGAAGTTCTCACTGATCACTTCGAACCAGTCGATAGGCCAGCGGTTGCCTTGGAGAAGATCGGGATAATGCACAGGCCTCAGTCCAAGACCGAAGCCCAAGTTTGGTTTCACGATAAAGGTCCCCCAAAAAAACGGCAGCGAGCTTGCTTAGAGGACACAATCAGCGGCGCGGCCTGCCGACTAGCCTTTCGCCCACGATTTAAGCTTCATCCTCAAGCAAGTGGCGCAAATGCTCGTCATCCAAAAGCTCCTGACGGAGATGATGCACCTGCAAACCAGTCTTTTTCGCGCCCTCAATGTTGGCAAGGCTATCATCGATAAACAAGGTGGTCTGAGGTTTCAGTCCGTGTCGATCGAGCACGAAGCGAAAGACTTCGACATCTGGTTTGCGCAAGCCGATCTCATGAGAATAATAAGCGGCTTCGAAAAGGCTATCAAAAGGCACCCCTCCCATAGGCCGCTGTAGTGCGTCAGCAACCGCCGTCTTATGAATAATATTGGTATTGCTCAAGAGGAACAAGCGCTTGCTTCGACCTAGCTTACGGATAAAGTCGATCCGTGGCGGATGAATCTCGCCTAACATAGCGTTCCAAGCCAGATCAATCGCGGCGGGGTCCAAGGGTCGTCCCAACTCGCGAGCCAGGGTCGCATAGAAGGCATCCGGACTGACCCGGCCTGTTTCGAGTTCATCGAAGATGCTACTCTGTCTTTGCTGCGAGTAGGACAATCGTCCTTCCGACCCAAACAGTTCCTCGAACGCACGAACAGTGGCCACATAATCGATGTCCAGAATCACACCGCCTAGATCAAAGATGACAGCTTCGATCGTCACACACTCCCCCTTCCGCCCTTGTCTGGATACCCGCTTTGACTCACACAGAGTCGCGCTCTACAATACCCTGCAAGCTTCCCGAAGGGAAGCAGAACTGGCAGATGGAACAACGAGAGGATGATGGCTTCCGCGGTTCCCTGGAGCGATTCCAAACCCACTGTGCATGCCTCTCGTTACGCAAAGATGTCGGTGAAACACACTCACGATCAAGAATTCCGCCTCCCGAACTAGCGCCTTCTGCCCATTGTAGGACCTGCGCCTCTCGACCGATTGAGCAAAAACCTGCCCTGAGCGAGTCGTCGGGCTGATCATAGCCCTGTCTCCAGGGTCGGAATCAAGATTACCGCGCATAGGATCTCGATTGAGGGTCCGATTCATGCTTAAACAGGGGAAACGACTTAGGCCGAAGCGGTCTGTGGAGATAATCGGTCGATGTCTGGTTCTTCGATGAAAAAGGAGAGGGGAAAAAAAAGATGCACCTGAAAGCGAATGTTCCCCTCATAGAGAGACTCCGGGACAACGCTTATTCTACCTCCAATCTCAGACAAGAGCTGCTTAGCTGCCCCCATGCCGACACCTCGACCGGAAATCTCTGAAAGACTGCTAGCAGTCGAAAAGCCTGCCTCGAATACGTAAGAACTTAGTGTTGCGAGATCGACATCAAGCGGCAGACCGTGTTTTTTGGCTTTAATTTGAATACGCTCGTAGTCTAATCCTCGACCGTCATCAGCATAGATGAGGCGGTATTCATTTTCTATTCTGTTAATTTCGATCTGAATAGAGCCATTGACTGATTTTTTTTGTGCGATACGTTCTTCAGAACTTTCAAGGCCATGATCGAGACTATTCCGTATTAAGTGGCGCAATATTTGACGAAAAATCGCTTCGTAGTCACTCCTGATCCAGATCTCTAGGCCTGTGTAACGTATGCTTGGCGATGGTTTTCCTAATTCGGCACTAAGGCTGTTGATTTCAGGAGTAAAGTCATCGCATATTTGCTGAGCTGTTCTCAGGAAATACTTATTCAGTAGTTCCCGAATTGTCTTGCTAGCGGGTAAGGACAGAAGCAAATCACAAAGCCTTTGTCGATCCGATTCGCTAAAATATTGCTTCGAATGGGTCTGCAAAATCAACTTTTTATCAAATATATTTTGGTAATCATCAAGTACTTGTGCAATCCGCGCGATATCTTGCGCTATCTCAGCAATTTCCTCCTGAGATCCGCGATTGATTTCTAGGACTTTTGTTTCAGCATCATGTACGAGCTTGGTTAGGCTTGCCAGATGCAGCGAGCGAGAGCTTCCTTTCAAGGTATGCAAGGGGACAAGGAGTCGCTTTTGTAGTTCTGAATAATCAAGATTTCTCTGGATATCATCTGTCATTTTACGAAGATGGATGCGGGCTTCATTCCAAAACATTATCAATAGACGTCGTTCGGTCTGTAACAATTCCGTAATCAGATGGAGTTCATACGTGCGTATCTTGGCCGTTTCTTGCAATTGGCGGTACTCCGTAATATCCCGAATCGAAAGCAGAATATACTCAAGAATGTGTTCTGAGTTGAATATTGGATGCCAGAAAACCTCGAGTGTTTTGGTTCCATTCTCATCCTCTAAGGCGATTTCGTTTGGCAAGTGAATACGGTTGAATTCCCAGTTCAGAGCGTCGTCATGAAATGAGAATTCCAAGCAACTTTTGATGACAGCAATTGTTTCGGCATCAAAGTAGGAATTTTTGAAGAGAAGATCGAGTATAGAAGTTGATTGACTTAAATTTTTTTGCAAAAGGGTCTCGAGATACTTAGCATAGTGACCGTGTATCTTGAGGTCTTTATCGATGAGACAGAGACCCTGAGGAACGTTGTCCATGATGGTGCGGATTTGTGATGTCTTGGCTTCGACTTCGAAGCCTAGCTTAGATTTTAGATGCTCGGCTGTAGCAAAGGCTATGCTAAATCTCTTAGCAACCACCTGAGACTGCATCAACATGAAGACAACCACCCCAAATTGAGAGTAGAAAGGTGGGGATAAATAGCCAATGCTTACCAAAATATCGTATAAGATAGTACTGAAGATGAAGGCTAAACCAAAAAGTGATTCCCAAATTCCGATCGTTTGACTTCGGATTGCCCTTGAAATACAGAAGATTACATAAAGAGCTAATGGCACCATTGATAGCTGGAAGATCAGCAAATAGCGAGTCACGATGTGAAGAGGGAGCAGGCTCGCGGCTAGAGAAAGAGCGAAGCTGTAAATCGTCATCCCGTTCACAAAGCGAGGAGCGAACTGGTCAGCGAAGGAATAGAAAAAGAAGCGAGTGAGAAAGACAACAGGAAGGAGGACAGTGATGTAAGTGAGTGAAACATGAAATCGAAACATAGTGTTGGTGGGAATCGGGAAGAGAAAATGGAAAACTTCAGACGTAGAAAGTATTCGTAAGATGCCGAAAATGGCCGCAAATCCCAAAGATAGACTGGCATAATCCGTGCGGCGTTGAGCGAACATAAAAAAGTTATACAAGCAAACAAAGGCTGTCGCTCCCAAGCAAAAGAGGTCCGTGCCAAATCGAATCAGCCAATAGCGTTCCATATGACTTCGAGTGCCGAGCAGCGGTGGTGCCCATATCCCTCCTTTGAAAGTTTGGTAATTGGCCACTTCTATGACTAGAACCCAATGCTCGTCTACACTTTGGGGTTCAAAGAAAAGCCTTGAGCTTTGACGGCTCGGTATCATGGTGGCATTCGGGCGAAAGTCACCTCCTTGGGCAAGCTGCCTTTTCTCTTTTTCGAATATCGGAAAAAGGCTAGCTCGATAGGCGGAGTTGATCGAGCCGATCTCTATTGCATAACCGTCTTTTCGAGGTCGAAGCCCCTTAAAATCAAAACGATAGGTGCCAAAGCCAAACGAGGGTAGCGGTTCTGCCCCCTGGGCCTCGATACTGGTCCACGGCCTGATCCTGTCTATGTAGTGCCAGTCATGACTCGAAGTAGCTCTAATGTCTCCTGCCTCATTCCATAAGAAATACCAATCCTTATCGATATTTAGCAAGCATTCGCCTTGACAATTCAGAACGACTGGACTTCGGGTCTGCTCGCTGGCTTGACCTGATGAGGCCAGGAAGACGAGAGTGAGTAGTAGAAAAAAATGTCTGTAGAATTCAGGCAGCATAGCTCATTGACCTGCAGATCTTAGCGTTCTCCATCCCATAGGATCTCAAGTTTTGATGCACAGTAGAATCGGCAGCGTTTGCCCAGTGAGTCGTTCCACTGGTCCATGTTGAAGCCGCTCTTCAAAAATTCGGATCTATTACGTTTTTTTCATCAAACGAAGGTAATTATCGGGATTCGTGGGGAGCCAAGCGACTGGCTGCACGGCCTAATGGCATGACATCTGCGGAGTGGACAAAACTTGAGACTGAGACTAACAACCTGATGGAGGTGGTGTTACGTCTCGATCCCTTGATAGAGGGGTTGCGGACATCGGTTTCGAGTCCGCATTCCATGACCTGCAATGGATCCCGCCTCTAAAGATCAGATTTTCTGAGAAATTTCTGTTAAATATTTGTACTCAATGGCTGTTTCAATGTGCGCAATTTTTACCATGCGGCGCCCTGGAGGTGGATCGCTCTTTGCGACTACCTTTCTTACCCTACGACAAAAACTCGTCTTTCCTTTCTGCTAGAGAGAGCATTGCACCCTATTGCCTCGCCGACATGAGGCAGGCGTCATGACCGAAACTTCTTGTCATCGTTCTTGTACCATGCTACGTGGACAGTGAGCTTTGTATTAGTAGGCACTGTGGAATCGAATGTAGAGGGAACCTACGATGGCGCAAAATAAATTTATGAAAACTGCTTCCGTAAAGGAAATAGCTGTCATTATTGGTGTGGCAGTTAGCTATCCTCCGGTATTTGCTTCAACTGGTGATCAAGTACCGGAAAAGCCTCGAATCGAAGACCAATTACTGGCTGACTACATTGAGACTGTCATTGATAGAATTATCGACTTAGAAAGGCTACTTAGCTCCCAGCCTAACTGCGGAGGCTCGTGTGGCTAATGCTCCTGTGATGCTTAGTGAACCCTTGCGTCAGATTTGAGACTCGATAGGTAGACTAGAGATGGGCTGATCACGGAAGTCGACCCCACGAAATATTGGAAAATTCCTTGATTCACAGTTTATGGTTCCTAGACAAGGATCCCCCGAGACCTTTAAAAAACTGGCTCTTCAAAAGAATTTGTGGGCGAGGTCCGGCATCGGCAGTTCGCCAACTGTATGAAAAAGCATGACTCTCTGAGCTTGATACGTGTTGAATCCGTATGATTTTCTAGGTAGGCCGA
>Ga0068877_10004618_pt1 | contig 10713 bp, 8 predicted proteins | sample NOAtaG_FD_66437 | JGI IMG/M metagenome (GOLD analysis project Ga0068877, IMG submission 66437) | Freshwater lake microbial communities from Lake Erie, under a cyanobacterial bloom - NOAA_Erie_Diel6S_1000h metaG | ecosystem: Environmental > Aquatic > Freshwater > Lake | place: USA: Ohio, Lake... | reverse complement strand
GGCCAGGATCTGCCGCCCGGCGCCGTGCAATCGGGAGATGCGCGTCTGAACGTGCAGGCCGGTGGTGCCTACAAGAGCATCGATGAGGTGAAAGACGAGCCGGTGCGCGCCCAGGATGGCCGCATCGTGCGGGTGAAGGACGTGGCGGAGGTGGGCTGGGCCTACGAGGAGCAGCCGCATTTTGCCCGCTACAACGGCAAGCGCGCGGTGTGGGTGACCCTGACCCAGAAGGACGGATTGAATGTGCTCGACATCCGCGATGCGGCAGTGAAGGCGGCCGATGTCTATCGCCCGCTGCTGCCGCCTGATGTGCAGCTGATCGTCGGCTTTGACCAGAGCGACGATATCACCCGCAAGCTGAACCAATTGGGCTGGGATTTCGCCATTGCGCTGGGCCTGGTGCTGATCACGCTGCTGCCGCTGGGCTTGCGGGCCAGCATTGTGGTGATGGTCTCGGTGCCGCTCAGTCTGGCGATGGGCGTGGCGGTGCTCGGCTGGAGCGGTTTCACGCTGAACCAGCTGGCGATTTCGGGTTTCATCATCGCGCTCGGCCTGTTGGTGGATGACAGCATCGTGGTGACGGAGAACACCGCCCGCCATCTGCGCATGGGCAAAAGCCGGCAACAGGCGGCGATCGACGGCACCAGCCAGATTGCGGTGGCGGTGATCGGTTGCACCTTCGTGCTGCTGTTTGCCTTCTTGCCGCTCACGATGCTGCCCGAAGGCGCCGGCAAGTTCACCCGCAGCCTGCCGGTGGCGGTGCTGGGCACCGTGGCGGCCTCGCTGCTCGTGTCGCTCACCATCGTGCCTTTCCTCGCCAGCCGCATCCTGCCGCACGAGGAAAGCGAGCACGGCAACGCCTTCCTGCAGGCGGTCAATCGCGGCATTCACCGTTTCTACCAACCGCTACTGCACTGGGGCCTGACGCACCCGTGGCGGGCGATGGGCGTTTCGACGTTGCTGATTTTCTCCGGTCTTGGCTTGGTGCCGCTGATCGGTTCCAGCCTGTTTCCGCCAGCTGAGACCCCCTATTTCCTCGTGCAGGTGACAACCAGCGAGGGCAGCGCCATTCCCGCCACGACCCGCGCTGTCGACGTGGTGGAGAACGCCCTGAAAGATGAGGGCGACGTGCAGGCGGTGATGAGCAACATCGGCCGCGGCAACCCGCAGATCTTCTACAACCAGCGCAACTTTGATCAGCGCAGCAACATCGGCGAAGTGCTGGTGACGCTCAAGCGCTGGGACAAGACAGCCGGCCCGGCACTCGTCGAGCGGCTGCGCGCCAAGCTCGCCGCGGCACCCGATGCGCAATATGTCGTCAAGGTCTTCCAGAACGGCCCGCCCATCGATGCCCCGATCCAGATGCGGATCGTCGGCCCCGAACTCGATGTCCTGAAGCGTCTGGCCGCCGAAGTGGAGGCGGTGATGCGCGAAGTGCCGGGCACACGCGACATCAAGAATCCCGTTGCGGTGGACCAGCCGCGACTCAATCTCGGGCTGGACAGCGACAAGGCTGCCCTGCTGGGGGTGGCGCCGGGTGCACCACGGCGAACGCTGCGGCTGGCGCTGACGGGCGAGACTGCCGGACGTTTCCGCGATGTCGAAGGCGACAGCTACAACGTCGTCGTTCGCCTGCCGCTCGCCGAACGCCACAGTGTGACCGTGCTCGACGATATCTACCTGCCCGGCAGCAGCGGTGCCGTGCCGCTGCGCCAGATCGCCACGCCCTATCTCGATTCTGCGCCGCCGCGCATCAACCGTGAACGCCAGAGTCGCGTCGTCTATGTCGATGCCCAGGTGGCCGAGGGTTTTCTCACCGCCAAGGTGAACGCTGCGGTAGTGAAGGCGGTTCAGCAACAGGTGAAGATGCCCGAGGGCTATCGCTTCGATATCGGCGGTGAGGCGGAAACGGCGGCGAAGAGCTTTGGCGGCCTCGGCCCGATCATCGCGCTCGCCGTCTTCGGCATATTGGCCGTGCTGGTGATCGAATTCGGCCGTTTCCGCGAGACGCTGGTGGTGGCCGGCGTCATCCCGCTCGGCCTTGTGGGCGGCTTGGTGGCCTTGTTCGTCACCGGTAATTCGCTGAGCTACACCGCTGTCATCGGCTTCGTCGCGCTGATCGGGATCGAGATCAAAAACAGCCTGCTGCTCGTCGACTTCACCACCCAGCTGCGCGAAGCCGGCCGGCCGCTGCTCGAGGCCATCGAGGAAGCCGGCGAGGTGCGTTTCCTGCCTGTGCTGCTGACCAGCGTGACGGCGATCGGCGGTCTCCTGCCGCTCGCTCTCTCGAGTTCCGGTCTTTATGGCCCCCTTGCCTGGGTGATCATCGGTGGGCTGATCTCGTCCACCGTCTTGTCCCGCGTGGTCACGCCAGTGATGTATCTGCTCATTGTGCGCGGCGCGCCTAATGGCAGCGTCAGCCCGGAGTGACCGTTGCGATGTCTCCCGTCGGTGCGCGGTGTGGCTGCGGCGCTCCAGTATCAGGTCGTCAGCGCCTTCCCCGCGATAAACGCAAAACTCAACGCCGGCCCGATCGTCCCGCCACCACCACCGTAGAGCGCACCGGGCCCACCCACGCCCGAGGTGTTGCCGCTCGCGTAGAGCCCCGTGATCGGCTCGCCCCACACGTCCAGCACCTGCGCGTGGCGGTTCACGCGCAGGCCGCCGCAGGTGCCGAGAGCGCCGGGGCTTACGGAAATCCCGTAGAACGGGGCCTTTTCGACCGGTGCGAGCGTGGACGATGCGTTCGGCTCGCCGCCGCGGTCGTAGATGCTCTCGCCGCGGTGGAAGTCCGGGTCTTTGCCCGCGCGTGCGTTGGTGTTGAAGCGCTCCACCGTTGCGGCAAGGCCCGCAGGATCGATGCCGAGTTTGCCGGCCAGTTCGTCGAGCGTATCGGCCTGCACCACCCATTCGGGCAGCGGCTGCCCGGGCATGGCACCGCCCACGGTGAGCGTGTCGCGCACGCTCTGGTCGCAGATATGGAAAGCGGGGATGTTGCTGTAGCCGAGCTCCAGCCAGTTCTCCCACGTGTGGAAACTCGGCCAGGTGACGTCATACGCGGCGCCCTCGTTCGCCCAGCGCTTGCCGTAGCGGTTCACGCAGACGCTGCCGGGGTAGCGCCGCTCGATCTGCGCGTAGAGTGAAATCGCGCCGCGCACCTTGCCGTTCTTCTCGCCGTCTTCGGTGTAGACGGCCTGGCCCCAGCACTCGTTCATGTTGCGCAGGTCCGCACCGATATCCATGCCCATGCGGATGCCGTCGCCTTCGTTGGATTCCGCGCCCCAGGTGTAGGGCATCGGGCCGCGCAGGAAGTGCTTGACCATCTCGGGGTTGCGCTCGAATCCGCCCGAGGCCATCAGCACGCCGCGCCGTGCGCGCACGCGCCAGGGCTTGCCATCACGCAATGCCTCGACGCCGATCACGTGGCGGGCATCGCCCTTGCGCTCGACGATCAGGCGGTGCGCAGGCGTGGCCGTGCGGATGTCCACGCCCTTGGCCTGACAGGCTTGCAGCAATCCACCGATCAGTAGCCCGCCCGACATGCCGGGTTTGTCCTGCACGGTCTCGACCGAGCGGCCGCGCTGGCGTGACTCGGCCCAGTCCGGGTGGTAGTCCGCGACTTTGCCCATCAGCAGCGAGACGCGGAAGCGCAGCGGTGAATTCGCCTCGAGGAAGTCGAGCATCTGCGGGCCGTTATCGACGAAGGCCTCCATGACCTCTTCCTCTGCCTGCCCGCGCGAAAGTTTGCGCAGATAGCCGAGCGCGGCCTCGCGGTTGTCCTCGAGCCCTTCGCGTTTCAGCACGTTGTTGTTCGGCACCCAGGCCACGCCGCCGGATACCAGCGTGGTGCCGCCGACGACCGCGTGTTTCTCCAGCACCAGCACTTTCGCACCGGCGGTGGCGGCGGCGAGCGCGCCGCAGAGCCCGGTGCCCGAGCCCACCACGATCACGTCGACCTCGTGGTCGAAGCGGGTGCGCGAGGTGGCAGCGAGGGCGGATCCGGCGGGTGCGAGCGCGGCTGCGGCGGCGGCGCCTTTCAGCAAGCGACGGCGTGATGAGCGGGTGTCGGACATGACTGATCTCCCGTGCGTGTGAACATTATTGTTCCCGGGAGTCTGGTCGCAGGGTGGCGACGGCCGCAACACCCGTTCAGACGAACGGGCGCTGCGCGCCTCAGCGCTGAACGGCCCGCTGGTACGCGGGGCGCGACTCGATGCGGGCGAAATAGGCCATCAATGCGGGATAGCGGTCGTCCAGCACCCCGAGGTTCCGCGCAGCCGTGAGCGTGAAGCCGGTCATCACGTCGGCGGCGCTGAACTCTTCGCCCAGCAGCCAGGGGCCATCGCCCATGTGCTGCTCGAGGAAGGCCATGCCGCCCGCCGCGCGGTGGCGCAGGTCTTCGAGCAGGGAGACGTGTTTTTCGGCGTCGTCGCGGTAGCGCGTGAGCCACACCATCACGCCGAGCGGCAGGTAGGCCGTGCCTTCGGCAAAGTGCAGCCACTGCAGGTAGCGCCCGCGCAGCGGCGAGCCGATCGCGGGAGCCAGCCGGCCCTCGCTATGGCGTTCGACGATGTATTCCACGATCGCACCCGACTCGCAGAACACCACGCCGGCCTCGTCGTCTTCCAGCGTGGGGATCTTGCCGAGCGGGGTTTCCTGCACGAAGAACTCGCTGGACGGCGCCTTGAAGGGCACGGTCACCAGTTCAAACGGCAGTTCGAGTTCTTCGAGCAGCCAGAGCACGCGCACGGAACGCGTGCGCGGCGCGTGATACAACCTGAGCATCCTTGATGTCCTCCCTACAACCCGGGCGACCTCCGACCCGGGCTACAGCTTCACCCGCAGGGTAACGCCGGGCGCGCACGCCCGGGTCTGTCAAAGCACGGGAATGCTTCCTATAGTCACGGCCTTCACGGGGCGTGTACGAGGAGGCGCCGGATGGCAACGGTAGAGATCGAGCAGCACGGCGATTGCACGGTGCTGCGCCTGAACCGCCCCGAGGCGCTGAACAGCATCAGCAACGCGATGTTGGCGGAGCTTGAAGAGCAGATCGCGGCCCTCGAGACCGCGCCCTGCCGCGCCGTTGTGCTGACCGGCACGGGCCGCGCCTTCTGTGCCGGCACGGATCTGAAGGAATCCCACGGCCTGCCCGAGGACCGCATGCGCCGCGTGCACGCGCTCGTGCTCCGCATGCGCCATTACCCCAAGCCGATCATCGCGGCGCTGAACGGCCTTGCTTTGGGTGGCGGTCTGGAGCTCGCGCTTGCCTGCACCTTCCGCGTGGCGCGGGCCGATGCACGCCTCGGGCTGCCCGAGGTGAAGCTCGCCTTGCTGCCCGCCTATGCCGGCACGCAGTTGCTGCCGCGCCTGATCGGCGAAAGCGCTGCGCTTGAACTTATGCTGAGCGGCGAGCCGGTGGACGGCACCCGCGCCGAGCGTATCGGGCTGGTGAACCGCGTGGTGCCCGCCGATGCCGACGTGGTGGCCGCGGCGCTGGAGATGGCGGCATCGTTCACCCGTCACAGCCTGGTGCCACAAAGGGCCATCCTGCGTGCGGTACGCGAGGGTCTCGCGCTGCCATTGGAAGAGGCGATGGCGCTTGAACTCCGGCTGGTGGGCGAGGTCTCCGCCAGTGCAGATACCCGCGAAGGCGTGAGCGCCTTCATCGAAAAGCGTCGGGCGCAGTGGTCCGATAGCTGAGGCTGGCACCGGAGTTCCGCATGGCGATCACCCGCAGAGACGTACTGACCGCGAGTCTGGCGGGCGCGATCGTCAGCAGCGCCGCGTTTGGAGTCGACGTGCCCTCGTCAGCCCGTGTGGATGCGGAGGCCGTCCTCCACTTCTGGTTCGTGGAACTCGAGCCGCGCGACTGGTGGCGTAAGGATCCGGAACTGGACCAGCGCATCGCCAGCCGTTTCGGGGCTCTGCTCGAGACCGCAGCCACCGGCGCATTGGCCGAGTGGCGCACCACACCGCGTGGTCGCCTCGCCGAGATCATCGTGCTGGACCAGTTTTCCCGGAATATCCATCGCGGCTCCGCTGGGGCTTTCGCCAACGATGCGCTCGCGCTTCATCTTGCCGAGGAGGCGGTGGCTGCCGGGGCGGACCTTGAGCTTCCGGTGGAAGAGCGGCGCTTCGTCTATATGCCCTATATGCACAGTGAGTCTGCCGCTGTGCACGAGACCGCCCTGCGGCTCTTCGCCACACCCGGTCTGGAAAAGAACCTCGACTTCGAACGCCGGCACAAGGCGATGATCGACCGTTTCGGGCGCTTTCCGCACCGCAACGCGCTGCTCGGGCGGGAATCGACGGCCGAGGAGATCGAATTCCTCAAGCAGCCGGGTTCGTCTTTCTGAGGGGCAGACGCCAAAACCTGTTGGCACGAGACGTGTCACAGCAGCTTGACACTCTCCGCTGTGCTCCAGACCATATGCATGTCCCGCCCGGATAAGAACCACGTGTCCCAGAACGACGCCAACGGGGGCCATCCCCCCGGCCAGATGCCGCTGCGCTCCGCGCCGGGCGATCGCGTCTCGCGTCTGGTGCAGGCGCTGGAAGACAGCGTCATCCCCCGTCTGGTCGAGGCCCATCGCGCCATGCCGCAGGCGGCAGGTGTGGCCCTGCAGGCGCATGCCCTTCCCGGCCCGGACGGCGTGAAGCACTTCGTCGATCTGGTCATGTCGCCCGACGAACAACCCATGTACGCCTACATCGCGGCCCTGCTGGCCGACGGGCTCTCCATCGAATCCATTTACCTCGACGTGCTCGCAGGTGCCGCGCACCTGCTGGGCGATATGTGGGTCGACGACCGGGTCGATTTCACCGAGGTCACGGTGGCCGTGGGCCGCCTGCAGCACATCATGCGTGAGCTGAGCCCTGCCTTCGGCGCCGAGGTCGAGCACCCGTCCGGTGGCCGGCGCGTGCTGCTCGCGCCTGCGCCGGGCGAGCAGCACACCTTCGGTGTGTCGATGGTCTCGGAGTTCTTTCTGCGTGCGGGCTGGGAAGTCACCTTCGGCGAGGCCGGGTCACGCACCAATGCCATCGACATGGTCGAGCACGACTGGTTCGACGTGGTGGGCTTTTCGCTGGGTTCCGCCCTGCGTCTCGACGAGTTGAAAAAAAGCATCGCCGAGATCCGCCAGCGCTCCCGCAACCACGACATCGGCGTGATGGTGGGCGGGCCGATCTTCCTGCTGAACCCCGAGTACGTGGCGGACGTGGGCGCCGATGGCACGGCCATCGACGGATTGCAGGCGCCGGTATCTGCAGAGGCCATGGTGGCCGAGCGGTCGCGCAGATTGGTCAGGGATTGAACGCATGACGCCTTTCGACAACCCCAGCGCCACGCTGGGCAGCCTTGACGCGCAGACCGCGGGGCTGCTGCTTGCCCAGGCCGCTGAAATCACCCTCGTTCTCGATGCCGATGGCCGCGTCATCGACCGCGCCATCAATGGCCAGCAACTCGAGGGCGAGGGCTGCGATGATTGGCTGGGCCGGCTCTGGATCGACACCGTTACCGTCGAAAGCCGCCCCAAGATCGAATCCCTGTTGGAAGACGCGCTTGCCGGCAAGCCTGGTCGCCAGCGTCAGGTGAACCATCCCTCGCCGCGCGGTCAGGACCTGCCGGTCACCTATTCAGCCGTAAACCTGCGTGGAACCGCCCGCGGCCGCGTCATCGTCTTCGGGCGTGATATGCGCCCTGCGGCGGTGCTGCAGCAGCGCGTGGTAAACGCGCAGCAGGCGATGGAGCGGGATTACTGGCGCCTGCGCGATGCCGAGACCCGCTACCGCTTGCTGTTCCAGATCGGCACCGACGCGATGCTCATCGTCGACGGCAGCACCTACCGGATCACCGAGGCCAATGCCGCGGCCAACGAGCTTTTCGGCGACAGCGTGGCCACGCTGGTGGGCGCGAGCTTCCCGATGGGCTTCGACCGGGCCGGCATGCAGGCCGCGCAAGTGTTGCTGGGCTCGGCCCGGGCGGGCCGGGCTGCGACCGATCTGCGCGTCAAGCTCGCACAGGGTGAGGGCGAGGTGCTGCTCGCGGCGGCGATGTTCCGGCAGGAGAACACCCCGATGTTCGTGGTGCGCGTCACCCGCAACCTCGCGGGCGAGGCCTCTGCCGGTGCAGCGGCCCTGAACCAGCTGCAGCTGCGACTGGCGCAGTCATTGCCCGACTGCCTCGTTCTCACGGATCAGGAAGGGAGCGTGCTCTGGGCCAACCCTGCGTTTGCCCAACTCGCCCAACTCGCCACCGCCGATCAGGCGCGTGGCGAGCCGCTCGGCCGCTGGCTGGGCCGCACCGGTGTTGATCAGAGCGTACTGATCACCAACTTGCGCCAACGCAGTGCGGTGCGGCTTTTCAGCACCACACTCCGGGGTGAACTGGGGGCCGTGGCCGAGGTCGAGATCTCGGCCTCGGTGGTGAACCACGGCAGCCAGAGTGCGCTGGGCTTCGCGATACGCGATGTCGAGCGCCGCATATCCACCGATGCGCGCGGAAGCCGTGAGCTGCCGCAGTCCGTGGGCCATCTGACCGAGCTGGTCGGGCGCGTACCCATCAAGGAAATCGTCGGCGAGACCACCGACGTGATCGAACAGCTCTGCATCGAGGCCGCTCTGGACCTCACCCGCGACAACCGCGCCGCGGCTGCCGAATTGCTGGGGCTCTCGCGCCAGAGCCTGTACGTGAAGATGCGCCGCTTCGGCTTGGGAGACCTCGCGGCAGAAGCCGAGGCCTGATCTACCGCCCCGTCGTAGCAGGGCACGCCACGTTCCCCGCGAGAGATGCGATGCGACGGGCTGTGCCCGAGACGTTTTTGTTCTGCAACCAGACCGCTCCCGCAAGCCACCTCAACGGCGGCTCGCGGGGCAGTGGTGTTTCGGTCAGCCCATACGGTGCAGAGCGCAGAGCTTGTTGCCGTCGGGATCGCGCAGGTAGGCCAGGTACATCTTGCCCAGACCGCCCTCGCGCACACCGGGCGGATCTTCACAGCTCACGCCACCGTTCGCCACGCCGGCCGCGTGCCAGGCATCCGCTTGCTCGGGCGAGCTGCAGGCAAAGCCGATTGTGCTGCCGTTGCCGGCCGTGGCCGGCTCGCCGTTGATGGGCAGCGAGATCGAGAAGATCCCGGTGGCCGTGAAATAGAAGATGCGGTGGCCGTCGACGGCTGCGGGCGCGACGCCGAGCGTGCCGAGTACGGCGTCATAGAAGGTCTTGGCTTTGTCGAGGTCGTTGGTGCCGATCATCACGTGGGAAAACATCGGGATACTCCTTGGGGTTGAGGGTTCAGCTGCGCCGCGCCTCAGTGCGCGGTGACCGCCGCGAGAATGTCCCAAGCCCCGGCGGTTTACAACCTGATCAGTTTTCCGGCCCCTGCCGTCAGGTCCCGGCCATATACCCCTTCCGGGGGAAGGGTCGCCTGTGTTAAACCACGCTTTTCGAATAATCGGGCGAGATAGATCGCCCGTCGCCAAGAGGCCTGCGCCGCATGGACGTCGCACGTGTCTATCAGGAACTCCTCCCCGACGCCGCGCCTGCGGGCGCCGATGTTTTTCGCACCCATCGGCTCGACGAAGCACAAGACTTCGTCGCCCGCATGTTCGTCACCCATGGCCTTGCAGCCCGGGCAGACCCCTCGCCGCGGGCGGTCTCCGTGGGTCGCGCCTACATGGGGCCGGTGGCGATGCACGCGATGGACTACGGCCGCCAAGTCCGGATCACGCCGAAGGCGCTCGAGGACTTCTACCTGATCCAGATACCGGTCACGGGTTCCGCGTGCATCGAGCACGGCAGCCACCGATTCGACATCGGTTCCGGCGAGGCCTCGCTGTTGCCGGCCGCCGATCCCATCGCGATGACCTGGGCCGCGGATTGCCGCCACCTCGTGGTCCAGGTCGACCGTGTTACCCTCGAGCGCGAAGCGGCCCTGCTGATGGATGCGCCGCTGCGTGGCAAGCTCGATTTCGACGTGCGGTTGCGCTGGGCGGACCCGCGGATGGGTTCGGTCCGCGGGGCGGCCTCTGCCCTGTACGAGGCCTCCAGGTCGGTCCTCGGCCTGCCCGGTTCGGCGCATGCGCAGGAGACCCTTTGCCGGGCCTTCTGCCAGTTGCTGCTCCTCTCCCAGCCCGGCAGCCATTTCGAGCAGATCCGTTCCCCGCGCACCAACGCCATCACGCCTGGTCAGGTCCGGCGCGCCGAGGAGTACATCCGGCAGCACCTGACTCAACCCATCGGCATCGAGGAGATCGCCCGCGCCGCAGGCGTCTCAACCCGTTGCCTCTTCGACAACTTCCGCCGCTTCCGCGGATCGACGCCTATGCAGTACGTGCGGGAGCGACGCATGGAGGCTGTGCGCCGTGACCTCGAAAGCGCCGGCCCGCAGGACTCTGTGACGGCGATCGCAACCCGCTGGGGTTTCACCCAGCTGGGTCGTTTCTCAGCGGAATACCGCCTGAGATTCGGCGAGAACCCGTCCCTCACCCTGCAGCGCGCGCGACCCGCGCACTGAGCGTCGCGCCTCAGTTTTCGTCCCCTGCCCGATGGTAGGCAGTGAGCCTGTGCAGGAGCTGCAGCACCGAAAGCCAGCACACCAGCTCGATGATCGCCTCCGGCGGGAGCGACACCCGTCGGCAGGTTTCCACGACCTCGCGGTCCACCTGCGCAGGGCTCGATGAGGCCGCCCGGGCGAGCACCATCAGTGCCTTCTCCTG
>Ga0068877_10004616_pt1 | contig 10714 bp, 7 predicted proteins | sample NOAtaG_FD_66437 | JGI IMG/M metagenome (GOLD analysis project Ga0068877, IMG submission 66437) | Freshwater lake microbial communities from Lake Erie, under a cyanobacterial bloom - NOAA_Erie_Diel6S_1000h metaG | ecosystem: Environmental > Aquatic > Freshwater > Lake | place: USA: Ohio, Lake... | reverse complement strand
TGCAGCACCTTGATGGCCACGTCGCGCTCGTGCTTGAGGTCGTGCGCGAGGTACACGGTGGCCATGCCGCCGGCGCCGAGCTCGCGCTCGACGCGGTAGCGATCGGCCAGGGCGGCGGTGAGGCGGGACTGGATGTCACTCACGAGGCACCACACTCCGCGCGGCGGTCTCGACGTCATGCCACAGGTTCCCGCTGATCATGGGCACCGTGACTCGCGCCGCGGCCAGCACTGCCGTGTGGCGTTCGGCGAGCGCGAGTCGTGCGCGCTCCAACGACCGGAGTCGGGCGCGCAGCTCAGGTACCAGACGCCGGCCTGCACGGCACCTCGCAGCGCAGGGCGGTCATCACCGTGTCGTCGAAATCGCGCGTCGTTTTTGTCATGGGTAACCGTACCGGCGGTATGGCAGGCCGTCAACGCGCGGCGGTGCGACCGCAACGCTGGGCCGCGCGACAACCGGAGGCATGCCTGAGGCGTGCACGAAGTCAGGCGGCACGGGCTCCACCACGGAGGCACGCAGCGAGCATGAGCGGTCGCTGGCAGCGACAAGCGGTCAGTGATCTCGACCGACGGTTGCATCCCGGAAGACGTGGTGCCATGGCGCGCCGAATCGAGCACCGCTCTCCGGCCACACGCGTGGCTGATGCAGTAAACCGGTGGCCGCGGAAGCGTGTCCGACGGGGTGCTCATCATGACACCACGCGGCTTTCCCCTTTCCTCCCGTTCCATGCCCCGGATACGCCACCTGCTGCTCGCGCTCGCAGTCTCCCAGTTGCCGGCGCCCCTGTTGTCGCAAGCACACGAGCACGCGACCGCTCAATCGACTGCGCAATCAGCCACCCAACGTGCCTCGCAGCCCAGCGGCGCAGCGGCGGCGCCAACCATCGCGCTGTTCGACAACCTCGGTACCCACGGCCGACCACTGGGCAACGTCACCGCCATGGCGCAGCAGTGGTTCGATCAGGGGCTGCGGCTCACGTGGGGCTTCGGGCACGGCGAGGCGGTGCAGAGCTTCAAGATGGGAATCGCCGCCGACTCGACCTGCGCGATGTGCTGGTGGGGAGTCGCGTGGGCCAGCGGTCCCTACCTCAACGACCCCAACTCCGACAGTACACGCCTGGCCGAGGCGCACGTGGCGATTCGACGTGCGCAGGAACTCGCCGCATGGGCGCGCCCTGCCGATCGGGCCCTCATCGACGCGATGGTCACCCGCTACGCGCCCGTGCCGGACCCTGCACGCCGACGCGCGCTCGACACGGCCTACGCACAGGCGATGGCGGTGGTCGCTGCCCGATACCCAGACGACGACGAGGTGCAGGCCTTGCTTGGCGAGTCGCGGCTGATCCTCGCGGGGTGGGATGGCTTGTACACGCACGACCGACGCCCGCGGCCCAACGCCGCCACGACACTGGCACCGTTCGAGAAGGTCCTCGCACGGAATCTCGGGCACCCGGGAGCCTGTCACCTGTACATCCACGCGACCGAGGCCGGCCCCGAGCCGGGCAGGGCCGAGCGGTGCGCCGACCAACTCGGCGACCGGATGCCGGGCGCCAGTCACATGCTGCATATGCCCTCGCACGTCTATCACCGGATCGGCCGCTGGGGAGACGCTGTGCGGGCGAACCAGCGGGCGATCATCGCCGACCAGCACGGCCGGGCGGGCGGGGTCCCGGGTGTGTATCCCATGCACAACGTGGGAATGCTGACCGGCGGCGCGGTCATGGATGGGCAGCGCGCCGTGGCCATCGATGCCCTGCGGGCGCAGGCGAGAGCGTACCCGTCGACTGAGGCGTCGGTCATGGTGGCGCTCGCGCGCTTCGGCCGATGGAGCGAGCTCCGCGCAATGAGCCCGCGCACGGACAGTCCCGTCAACACCGCGTCGTCGGCAGCGGCATACGGTCTGGCGTTGCTCGATGCGGCACAGCCGGGACCGGCGCGCCGGCAGCTCGAGCTGATCGAAGCGGTGCTGGAGGCCACGCGGCGCGCGCCGCCGCCGCTGGGTGCCGGAGGTGCGTCACCGGCGATGGGGAACGCCGCGCAGGACCGCCACACGATTGCCATGGCGCGGGGGGTGCTGGCCGGCGAACTCCTGGCGGCGCGGGGGCAAGTGGACAGCGCCGTGGCAGCACTCGAGGCGGCGGTCGCCGCCGAGGACTCTCTGGAGTACGAGGAGCACGACCGATGGTTGCTGCCGCCGCGCCACGTGCTGGCAGGAGTCCTGCTAGATGCCGGGCGGGCGGCGGACGCCGAGCGCGTCCTGCGCACCGATCTCGTCAAGCGCCCGCACAACGGGTGGGCCCTGCGTGGGCTGCAGCTCGCGCTCACTGCGCAGGGCAAGACCGCGGACGCCGCCCGCACGCAACGGGAGTTCGAGGCGGCGTGGCTGCGCGCCGACACCTGGTTACCGGGGCCCCGATTCCGTCCCGGGGGACCAGTGGCCCCACGTTCGTCCGGCCCGTGATCTCGGCCGCACGAGCGGCGGTCGCGACTGGCACGACGCGCCGTGGCGCCGACGGCGCCACGGCGGCAGGCGCACCCGCTGAGCCGGAGACGATCGTCTCCCGCTCAGCGGGTGCGCACGCGCGTCCGTTCGTCGTACCGGCCAACCGAGAAGTAGCCGCTGGGCCGGCGTGATGGCGTCGTGCGGTTGCGCACGTTGCCCCGGACACTGCTCATCGGCTCCGAGAACGGCCACCCGTCCCGCGCGAGCTGCTCGTTGAGCGCCGCGTGAAAATCGAAGATGGCGCGCGAGATCCCCTTCTGCCGCACCCGCACGGCGGCCCCGATGGGAACAGCCACACCATCGAACGGCGAGAAGCCGAGCACCACGAGTCCGTCGAACCCGTTGTCCGAGGCAATCGGACGACGCCGAAGCGACGCGTCGGGGCCGCCGAGGCGCACCCCGTTCACCCACTGGTCCCAGAGCAGGTAATCGGATCGCCCGGGGGCATCGCGAAAGGCGAGCGTGGCGCGGCCGTCGGCCGAACTCTCCCTCGTCGTGCCGAAGTAGACCGAGTCGATCGGGGCCACGTCCGCGGCCGTGTCCACGGCGACGAAGTGATCGCCGTCCCAGGTGATGTCAAGCTCGTAGAGGCGACCGGGCACGACCGTCATCGGCGCCCCGACGTACTCCCCGCCCGTAGCGGCGGTCAGGGACATCGGCGGACTGACTCCGTCGCGCAGCAGGACGACCGCACCCGTGGCGGGCGCTGCCGGCCCGGCATCGAAGTAGGGTTGTGTCGTCGTGAGCCGGATGCGGGGGGTGTCCGGCGCTCCGCTGTACGGAGACTCGATCCGTGCCTCGACGACGAGACGAGGCGTCTCGCTCGGCGCCGCGATCGAGACCACCCGCTCACACGCGCCGACGAGGAACAGCAAGAGGCAGGCCCCGGCGCAGGCCGCGAGATCGGTGCGCGACCGCATGGTCAGAAGCGCACGGTCCACGAAAGACTCGGCACGATACCGAAGATCGAGGTTTGCACGGCTTCGGTCCGCCTCGAGTCCGCACGACTGGTCCGAAAGGCCAGTGATTGGGCGTTGAAACGGTTGTAGGCGTTCAGGACGCCGACGGCAACTTCGGTGCGGCGTGTGTTGCGGGTCACTGTCAGGTCCAGCCGGTGATAGGCCGGCAGCCGCCCCCCGTTTCGCGGGCCGTACTCCGGCACGATGAGACCGTCGAGCTCGTAGCGTGAGGCCGGCAAGGTGGTCGGCAGTCCGCTCGCGTAAACGAAGGTGCTGCCGAGCGACCAACGGCCCGACAGCGACCGGACCAGCACCACCGAGAGATCGTGCCGCTTTTCCGTCGGCATGGGCATCCAGGCACCGCCATTGATCCCGATGCCACGACCGGCCGGAAAGCGCTGTTCGGCGCGGCTGAGGGTGTAGCTGACCCATCCGTTCGTGCGGCCGGCGCGACGGCGCAGGAAAAGTTCGACGCCGTGAGCCCGCCCGTCGCCTTGTACGAACGCGGTCTCGAGGCGGGGATTGAGGACGAGATCCTGTCCCTCGAGGAGATCGACGACATTCCCGAGTCGGCGCCAGTAGAGCTCGGCCGTCGCCTCCCATAGGCGGCTGCGGGAGACGCCCGCCCAGCCCAGCGCGTACTGGTCACCGACGGGCGGCGCGAGCGTGGGGCCGAAGGGCTCCCAGACATCGGTCGGGATTGGCGTGTTCGTGCGCGAGGCGAGCATCAGGAATTGCCGGGTCCGTGCCCAGCTCGCCTTGAGGCTCGACGACGCCCCAAGACTGACGCGCACAGCGATGCGCGGCTCCAGTCCCCCCGCCGCGGCCACGCGCTCCCCCGCGCCCACGGTCACGCTGTCCCGCAGTCGCCCGGGCACGAATCGGCCGGCCCCGGTATCGAAGACGACGGCCGCATCGCCGACGTACCGATACAGCACCTGCGGACCAAGGCGTCGAGCCCACGCGTGCCGTACGCCGAAGGAGGCCCCCACGCGTTCGCCGAGCGCCACATCGTACGCGAGATAGGCGCCCGCCGTCGCGAGATGGCGGGCGGGTACGCGCACCGGCTTCGCGGCCCCCTGATTGGCGACCGGATCGTCGGCGACGAGGGTGCCGGGCCGGATCTCCGTTCTCGCGCCCTCCGCACCGAACTCGATCCGCTGGCGTGGGTCGAGCTGCCACTGCTCGTCGAGCCGCATCTCCGTGGTCGCGATGCGCGACGTCCACCGCGCGGGGGTCGCGAAGACGGGAGACCCCACCGCGGCGTCGTAGTCGCTCGATGACAGCGTGAACTTGTGGAACAGCCGATCGGCGACAAAGTGGTTCCAACGGAGCGTACCGGTGACGTTGCCCCACGTGCTGGCGACGCCCGGAAAGCGGTGATGATCGCGCCCGGCGTATCCGGAGGCAAAGAGCGAGCCGGTTCGCCCCACCGTTCGCGACCACTTCGCATTGACGTCGTAGAAGTACGCGGTCACGTCCCGTATCGACTCGTCGGGGGAGAAGCGCAGGAAGACATCCGCGTACGTGCGGCGCCCGGCAACGAGGAACGAGCCACCCAGCCCGGGCATCGGCCCTTCGAGCATGAGTCGGCTGGACAGGATCCCCACCGACGCGGTCCCCCCGAACCGGCTCGCGTCACCTTCGCGCTGGCGAACGTCCACCACGGAGCTGAGCCGGCCACCATACCGCGCGGGAATGCCCCCCTTGTGCAGGGTGACGTCGGCCACCGCATCCGCATTGAACGCGGACAGGAACCCGAACCCGTGCGTCGGGTTGTAGACCGTCGCGCCGTCGAGCAACACGAGATTCTGGTCGCCTCCGCCACCACGTACGGTGAACGCCGTCGTGAAGTCGCTGGTGCGCGAGACGCCGGGCAGGAGCATCAGGCTGCGGATGGGATCCACTTCGCCCAGCAGGGCTGGGGCACTCCTGACGACATCGAGGTCGAGACGGATCACACTCATGCTTGGCGAGCGCAGATCCACGTCCGGCGCGTCGGCCTCGGCAAGGACGCGCGCGCCTTCGAGCTGCACCGGGCGCGGTGTGATCGCGAGATCGAGTGTTCCGGGCGCGGCGAGATCCACCATGGTGTCGAGAGGGACAAAGCCTATGGCGGCGGCGCGGATGCGGTGTCGCCCCGAGGACAGGAACAGCGTGTAGCGCCCATCCGCGTCCGACTGGGTGCGGACACTGTCGCCGTCCGCGGAGACCCGGGCATAGCGCACCACATCGCGTGTCTCCGCGTGGCGCACATAGCCGCTCAGGCGCAAGCGCAGGGGCGGAGTCGTTCCCGCTGGCGACGGCAGACGCCGCACCACCACCGCCCCCGTGGCGTCCGCCACGGCAAGAAGGCCGGTGCCCTGCAGCAAGCGGACGAGGTGCCGAGCCACGGACATCGTGTCGAGCGCGACGCGTACACGGCGTATGCGTTCCACCTCGTCGCCGTACGCCAGCGCCAGCCCGGCGCGAGCTCTCAGGGCATCGAGCGCGTCCGACAGCGGGATGCCCTCGGCACCGAACGCGATGCGCGCCGAAAGAGGCGAAGGGATCGGCGCCCCCCTCGCGGCAGCCTCGAGCCACGCCGTCACGGCACGGTAGCCGTCCTGCGCGAGAGCGGGTACGGCAGAAATCCCGAGGGCGAGCGCCATGGCCATGACCGCAGTGATCGCCCCCTGCAGACGGCGGGTCATGGCCGAAGGATGCGGATGGTGTCCCCGTGTTCCGTGAGCGAGGCGCCGAGCACCGCCGCCACGGCCGCCGCCGCCGCATCGACCGAGGTGATCGGCTGGTCGAGCGTGATCCGTCGATCGGCGAGCGCGGCGTCGGGAACGAGCACCGGGCGACCGAACCAGCGGGACAGGGCCACGGCGACATCCCGCGCACGCTCTCGCCGGAAGACGAGGCGGTCGCGCGTCCAACCGAACGAGGCCGCCTCCCCCGATCGCACAGCGATCTCCCCGGTCCTGGAGACCTCGGCCACCTGTCCGCTCACGACACGCACGGCCTCCACACCGGCAGGGGCTGACGCCGAACGCACCCCGACCTCCCCCTCGGCTACCACGATCCGGACGCGCTCGTCCTCGGGGTAGGCGCGAACCGAGAACACGGTGCCCAGATCCTCCGCGACCGTGCCGCCCGCCGTCACGCGGAAGGGCCGGGCCGAATCGTGCCGCACCGTGAAGACGGCTTCGCCGGCGAGGGACACTCGGCGGGATACGTCCGCCGCGAGCCCGAGTCGGCGACGCAGTGCGGCCACCGGCGACGCCAGGGCCACGTCCAGGCGGGTGCCGGGATGCAGGTCGGCGCGCGTGCCGTCGGGGAGGAACACCGTGACCCGTGAGCCCACGGGCGCCGTGTAGGTGCGGTGCCGCTCACCTGGCAGATCGAGCCCCACGACCGTCACGAGCATGGCGGCCGCCAGCGCCGCCACCCTGACCGCCAGACGCCACGGGCGTCCCGGCGGCTCAACGAAGTCGGGCGTGCGATCCGAGGCGTGCAGCCTTGCGCGCATGCGGTGCCAGCCGGCATCGGACTGCGCTGCCCGCAGCAGGTTCTGCGCGCGCGCGGCCGCCGTGAGGTCGCCGGTGAGTGCCCAGATCCGACGGGCCGACTCCGCCGCGGCCGCCCGGCGCGGGTCCTCCCGTATCCACGCGTGGGTGGCGCGCGCGTCCGTGGGGGACTCGTCACCCGCCACATGACGGGCAATGCGCGCCCAGTCGGCGGGCGTCGGTTGGTCGGCCATCATTCCGCCAGAATCGGTCCGAGGGCGTATCGCAGACGGCGGAGGGCCTTGCCCATTTGCGCCTCGACCGTCTTCACGGCAATACCAAGCGCGTTCGCGGTCTCCGCGTACGATAGCCCTTCGCGGCGAACGAGCAGGAACACTTGCCGGCAGCGAGCCGGCAGATCGTCCAGCGCCCTCGCGACGGCGGCGGCCTGTTCCCGCGCATGCGCGGGAGCATCGGCGGCGCCGGGGGCCACGTACCATGCCTGCTCGACCCACTCCGCCATGCGGGAGGCGACCTGGGCCCGGCGCACGGCGCTCGCGGCTGCGAACCGCACCGCGGCGAGCAGGTAGGGCCTGAGCCGGAGGTTCGGATCGAGCGACTGCCGCCGCGCCCAGAGGCCGAAGAGCACGTCGTGCGCCACGTCGTCGGCGATGGCCGGGTGGGCAAGGTGGGCGGCCACTGCGGTGAGACGCGGGCACTCGAGGCGATAGATGTGTTCGAACGCCGCTTCGTCACCACGACGAAGGCGGGCGACGAGATCGGCATCTTCGAACGGCGCCTCGCGGCTGACGCGGCGGTCGGATGGCATGATCAGACTATCGGGCAGGAATGCCGGCACACGCGAGAGTCGCGTGACGGGCCTCGAACCCTTACGCGCCCGGTGGGCGCCTTGCTTCGGACGAACGCAATCGCAGACCAGGGTCCGCACCCGAAGCCCGTCAGGTTCCAGCCGCACGCCCCGCGACGCCGACCTCATGGTGCGACCCGGACCAGTGCCGGCTCTGGTCCCCATCACGTCGCGCCGGAGCGAGGTCATGCCGCGTAGGGGGACGGGGCCACTCACGCGACATGATAGGGCGGACGCTTTGCGCCCGTCTCCCCATTCACTCTCTGCCCTCCGCCCATGTCGCTCCGCCTCCCCGTGCTCGTGTCTGCCGCCGCCCTCGCCCTCGTGGCCAGCGTGGCCACCGCCGCGCCGCGCCTGCTCGCCGACCTCACCGGCAAGTGGGAGATGTCCATCGACTCGCCGGGGGGCCCGCAGCCGGCAACCATGACGGTGACGCACAAAGATTCATCCCTGACCGGCACCTTCGACTCGGCGTTCGGATCGGCACCCCTCACTGGCACGGTAAAGGGCGATTCCGTGAAGTTCTCGCTTCAGATCGACGTGGGCGGGCAGGTGCTCGCCATCCTCGGTGCCGCGGCGGTCAAGGACAACACCATCAACGGCGTCCTCGACGTGTCGGGCATGGGAGGGATGCCCTTCAGCGCTGCGCGCAAGCCGTGACGTCGCGATCCCGCGCGGGCGCCCGCGGGCGGGGTCGGGTCGGGGGAGGGTGAGGCGGTCGCGCGATGCGGATCGTCTCCGCCGTGGGCCAGCACCCAGGGATCGCCGCGCGCCGGCGACCGCCGCCTTGGGCTTCGGGTTCACATCCGCTCGCCCCGCCTGCAATTGACAAAGGCGCCGCAGGGTCTTGGATCCCTGCGGCGCCTTTGCCGTCTGGTCGGGGGCACCGGAGCTGACCGACGTGTGCTGTTGCCTGCCAACTCCGGACGCCTCACCACCGGCTACGGCACCCGTCGCTCCAGTTCCGTATACTCCCCGGCAATGAAGTACCCCACGGCCCGCCGCGACGGCGTCGTGATGTTCGCGACGTTCCCACGCACGCTGCTCACCGGCACACCGAAGGGCGAACCGTTGTTTCCCACCTGCGCGGACAAGGCGGTGTAGAAGCGGAACGCCTGCTCCGAGATCGCCAGCTGCCGCACCCGCACCAGCTGGCCGGAACGCACGAGCCAGTCCGAGTACGGCTGGTATTGGCGCACCGTCGAGCCATTGAACCGATCATCGGACTGCACGACCCGCGAGAACTCCTCGCTGTCGGGCGAAACGAGCCGGCGTCCATCGATCCACTGGTCCCACAAGTAGAAGTTCCGCTGGTCCCCGGGGTCCTTCACGGCAATCGTCGCCCGCCAGTTCCGCCCGGTATCCACCTCATCGAACTCGGACCGAAAGAACAGCGAGTCCATGGGGACGCCGGGCTGCATGATTTCAGTGGCGCGGTAGCGATCGCCTTCCCACTCGATTTCGAGCGTCAGCGTGCGACCGACCGGCAGCGCCATCGCGGCGGCGCGATAGACACCGGGCTCCCGCGGCGATTCGACAAAGGGCGTGGCGCGGTTTGCGTCGTCCAGCACCCGCACGGTCGCGCCGCGCGCAGCCGTCGCCGCGGCAGTGCTGAACACATCCTGCGTGACGCTGAGATGGATGACCTGATCGGCCGAGGTCGCCGCGCGCGCGCGCTCGAGGCGCGCCTCCACGACCAGGCGCGGCTGATAGTCCAGGCCGCTGATGTTGACGACGCGCTCGCAGCCGGACAGCACCAGTGCAGACACGAGACACACCGGCAGGATACCACGGTTCGACATGGAGCGCTCAGAAGTTGAAGGTGTAGGCAACGCTGGGCACGATGCCGAAGATGGAGGTCTGGACCGCCTCGGTGACGAGCGGCTGGTTCTCACGCTGTCGGAACCGTAGGGCCTGAGCGTTGAATCGGTTGTAGGCGTTCAGCAAACCGAACTGCCATTCGCCGCGCGTCCCCTTGCGCGTAGCGGAGAGATCGAGGCGGTGGTACAGCGGGAGGCGGCCGCCGTTGCGCGCCCCGTACTCGGTCACGAGAAGCCCGTCGACCTGATAGCGCGACGTGGGGAAAGTCGTCGGCAACCCGGTGGCCAACGTGAACGTGCTGCCGATCGTCCACTTCGCGCCGAGCGGCCGTAGGGCCACCACGTTCAGGTTGTGCGTCTTGTCGAAGGGGGTCACGTACCAGCGCCCGTCGTTGATGCCGCCGCGACGGCTCCCCGGCGCCGGGATGCGCTGCTCGGCGCGCCCAAGCGTGTAGCTGACCCACCCGGTCACCGGGCCCTGCGATCGCCGCGCCAGGAGTTCGAGGCCGTAGGCGCGCCCCTGCCCCTGCACCATCTGCGTCTCGATGCGCGGATTGAGCAGGATGTCGGCGCCATCGATGAAGTCCACCACGTTGCGGGCCTGCTTGTAGAACCCCTCAACCGACAGCTCGACGCCGCCGCGGGTCGCGCTGTAGCCTACGGCGTACTGGTCGGCCAGCAGGGGCCGGACCCACTGCCCGGCCGGCTCCCACACGTCGAGTGGGCTGATGGAGTTGGTGTTCGACACCAGGAGCAGGAACTGCTGCGTCCTCGCGTAGCTGGCCTTCACGCTCGATGACGCAGTGAGCAGGAATCGACCGGAGATGCGGGGCTCGAGGCCCGCGCTCGAGGTGAGTCGCGCGCCGGCCCCCAATTGGGTGCTGTCGCGCACAACACCGGGCTCGAAGCGCTCGAGCGCCGCCGAGTAGGCCACCGGCGTATCGTTCACGTACGAGTACACCGTGGCGGGACCGCGGCGTTCATAGCCCGCGACTCGCAGGCCGTAGCGGACCGAGACGCGCGGGCCGATCCCCAACTCCTGGCCCAGCCACGCCGCCGGCATCAGGGTGTTGC
>Ga0068877_10004615_pt1 | contig 10716 bp, 12 predicted proteins | sample NOAtaG_FD_66437 | JGI IMG/M metagenome (GOLD analysis project Ga0068877, IMG submission 66437) | Freshwater lake microbial communities from Lake Erie, under a cyanobacterial bloom - NOAA_Erie_Diel6S_1000h metaG | ecosystem: Environmental > Aquatic > Freshwater > Lake | place: USA: Ohio, Lake... | reverse complement strand
AGGCGGAAGCGCCGGCCGATGATGAAGGCCCGGCGGAACAGCGCCTTCACCTGCTCGGGCGTGGCGTCGGTGGCGACGTCGAAGTCCTTCGGGCGCAGGCCCACGAGCAGATCGCGCACGGCGCCGCCCACGACGTAGGCTTCATAGCCGGCGTCCTTGAGCGTGCGCACCACGCGCACGGCGTTGGCGTCGAGCAGCTTGGGGTCGATGCGGTGCTCGGCAGCCGCGATCTCGGCGCGCGCGCCGAGCGGGATCACCGGCACCGCGGGCGCCGCGGCGGTGGCGGACGTGGCCGTTGCGGACTCGCCCTGGCCGAACAGTCGTTGAATGAACTTCTTGATCATGTGAACAGATGGATGACGGGCCAGCCGCGCTCGGCGGCCGTGCGGGCCAGGCCGGCGCCCGGGTTGGTGGCCACCGGGTGGCTCACGGCCTCCAGCAGGGGCAGGTCGTTCGTGGAATCGCTGTAGAAGGTGCTGCGCGGTGCTGCCGCGAGTGTGGTGCCCAGGCTGGCGAGCCAGGCCTCGACCCGCACGATCTTGCCCTCGCGGAACGAGGGCGTGCCGGCGATGCGGCCCGTCACTCGGCCGGCGCCATCACGTTCCAGTTCGGTGGCGATGAGCGTGTCGATGCCGAACAGCGCCGCGATCGGCCGCGTCACGAACTCGTTGGTGGCGGTGACCATCGCCAGGCGATCACCGGCCTGGCGGTGGCGCTCCACCACGTCGATGGCCGCCGGGTGCAGCATCGGGCGCACGACCTCCTCGACGAAGGCCGCGAGCACGCGCTGCTGCTCGGCTTCGGGGCGGTGGCGCCAGGCGGCCGTGGCGAAGTCGACGTAGGCCGTCATGTCGAGACGGCCTTCGAGGTAGTCGGCGTAGAAGCGGTCGTTGGCGCGGCGGAAGGCGTCGTCCGAGACCCAGCCGCGCTGGACCAGGAACTCGCCGAAGGCGTGGTCGCTGTCGCGCGGCAGCAGCGTGCCGTCGAGATCGAACAGCGCCAGTGCGGGCACGGCCGTCATGCGCCGGTCTCCGGCAGGCCTTCTTCGGCCAGCATCTGGCGCACCAGCGGCACGGTGACGCGCCGGCCCTTGGCCAGGCCGAAGTCGTCGAGGCGGTCGAGCGTGAGCATCAGATGGCTCAGGTCGCGGGGAAAACGGGCGAGCAGGAAGTCCATCACGTCGTCGGCCAGGAAGATGCCACGGTGGTCGGCCTCGCGGCGCAGCGCGGCGCGCGTTTCGCTGTCGGCCAGCGGCTCGAGCGCGAACACGTGGCCCCAGCCCAGGCGGGTGCGCAGATCGTCGCGCAGCGGCAGGTCGACGGGCGGCAGGCGGCCGGCGGCCAGCCACTGCACGCCCTGGGCCGCGGCCGCTTCGAACAAGGTGAACGCGGCGTGCTGCGCGGCGGGCGAGAGTTCGTCGCAGCGGTCGACGACCACCAGCGCCCAGTGCGGCTGCAGCACCCAGGGCTCGGGGTCGGCGGCGTCGAGCCAGGCGGTGCTCAGGCCACCCGCCTGGCAGCGCGCGACCAGTGCCTGCATCAGGTGCGTCTTGCCGCTGGCAGCCGGGCCCCACAGGTACACCGGCGCCGAGGGCAGCACCAGGGCGGCCAGATGCGTGGCCGCCGCGGCGTTGGCGCCGGGCACGAAGTTGTCGAAGGTGGGCCGTGACTCGGGGCCGATGGCCAGGGGGATCTGCTTCATGGGATGAACTTGCACGCCGCCTTCACTGCGCCGCCTGCCAGGCGGCGAGGTGGCGCGCCAGCGCCGGGGCGTCGTCGGCGTCGGGGCAATTCGCCAGGTAGAGCGCCAGCGCCGCCGCAGCCTCGCGGCGGGCGCCGATTTCGGCGAGCGCCAGCGCGTGGTCGCGGCGCTCGGTCCAGGCCTCGGGCAGCACGATCACCAACCGGGCCAGCACCCGCTCCAGGCGCCGCCAGTCGGCATGGGCCCGGTGGATCTCCTTCAGGTTGCGCAGCATGCGCGCAATGATGTCGCGAGGCGGCGACGCCATGAGGAACAGGCCCAGCGGCCAGTCGTCGTCGCTGCCACCGAGCCCGTTGCCCGAGCTGTTCTGGATGCCCCGGCGAAACGGCGCCAGGCGCTCCTCGAGCTCTTCGCGCGACAGCGACTGGCCGCTGAACGGGTCGATGATGACCTCGCCGCGCGTCATCGACACCTTGACGAGAAAGTGGCCCGGGAACGAGACGCCGTGCACCGCCAGGCCGACCTGCTGTCCGATCTCCTGGTAGAGCACCGCCAGCGAGATGGGGATGCCGCGCCGCGTGGCCAGCACCGCGGGGATCAGGCTGTTGCGGCGGTCGTGGTAGTGGTTGATGTTGCCGCCGAAGCCGAGTTCATTGAAGAAGAACCGGTTCAGCAGGCGCAGGCGCTGCAGCGGCGGGGCATCGGCCGGCAGCCGGGTGTTCAGCCGCTGCGCCAGTGCGTCGACCTCGGCCAGCACGCCCTGCACGTCGAGCGAGGGGTCGTCGTCCTGCGCCAGAGACACCGCGGCCTCGAGCAGCGGAAAGCTCTCGTCGCTGGCCACCAGGGAGGCAAAGTACGCCAGCGGGGTGACGTCGTGATGCAAGGACGCGGACATGGCAGGGTGGGTCATGCCAGTGTAGGTCAGGCCCGGCGCAGGAAGTCGCGCGGGCGCATGCCCACCAGCATCAGCACGGCGCCGTACAGCACCGCGACACCGCCCAGCACCAGCGCCACCGTGCCGGCCCGCAGCGCCCACTGGGACTGCAGGCCGATCCAGTCGAAGGCGCCGGCCGCCCAGGCCAGCACGCCCCCCAGCGCCAGATTGGCGGCCAGCACCTGCAGCGCAAACCGCCCCCAGCCCGGCTGCGGCTCGAAGGCGCCGCGGCGCAGCAGGCCGGCCAGCAGCAGACCGGCGTTGACCCAGGCGCCCAGGCCGATCGACAGCGCCAGGCCGGCGTGGCCGAGCCCGGGCACCAGCACCAGGTTGAGCAACTGCGTGGCCACCAGCACGCCGATGGCGATCTTCACCGGCGTGCGGATGTCCTGGCGGGCATAGAACGCCGGCGCCAGCACCTTGATGGCGACGATGCCGAGCAGGCCCACGCCGTAGCCCTGCAGCGCCCGCACCGTCATGGCCACGTCGTCGGCCTCGAAGCGGCCGTAATGGAACAGCACCGCCACCAGGGCCTGCGGAAACAGCAGCAGCGCCAGCGCGCAGGGCACGGCCAGCAGCACCACCAGGCGCAGGCCCCAGTCGAGCATGGCCGAAAACGAGGCGCGGTCGTCACGCGCCTGCGCCGCCGAGAGCTGCGGCAGCAGCACCACGCCCAGCGCCACGCCCAGCAGCGCCGTCGGGAACTCCATCAGCCGGTCGGCGTAGGTCAGCCACGAGACGGCGCCCACCGCCACGTGCGACGCGATCTGCGTGTTGATGAGCAGGGAAATCTGCGCCACCGACACCCCCAGCAGCGCCGGCGCCATCTGCCGCAGCACCCGGCCCACGCCCGGGTGGTGCCAGGCCGCGGCAATGCCCGCGGGCGCCAGCGCCAGCCGCGGCAGCATGCCGATGCGCGCCAACGCCACCAGCATGGCCGCCAGCTGCAGCACGCCGCCGACGATGACACCGCCGGCCAGCGCGTAGATGGGCTCGATGCCCTGGCGCTCAAGCCAAGGCGAGCCCCACCAGGTGGCGGCGATGACGCTCAGGTTCAGCAGCACCGGCGTGGCCGCCGGCACGGCAAAGCGCCGCCAGGTGTTCAGCACGCCGGCACCCAGCGCCACCAGCGACATGAAGCCGATGTAGGGGAACATCCAGCGCGTCATCACCACGGCGGCGTCGAAACGCTCCAGGCCCGAGCCCATCAGCCAAACCAGCACCGGCGCGGCGATCACGCCCAGCGCGCAGGTGACGAGCAGCACCCAGGCCAGCACGGTGCCGACGGCGTCGACCAGGTCACGCGTGACGGCGTCGCCGTCGCGCTCCCGCGTGGCGGCCAGCAAGGGCACGAAGGCCTGCGAAAACGCCCCCTCGGCGAACAGCCGCCGGAACAGATTGGGGATGCGGAACGCCACGTTGAAGGCGTCGGTCAGCGCCCCGGCGCCGAAGTGGGCCGCGATGAGCTGGTCGCGCACGAGACCCGTCACCCGCGACAGCAGCGTCAGCAGAGAAACGGTGGAAGCGGCTCGGAGTAGGTTCACCAGGGCGTGCGGTTCAAGCGGCGGAGTATAGAAGCGCGCCCGCCCTCACTGGACGGCTTCGCCAGGGCACGCTATACTCCGCGGCTTTTGCACTTCGGCAACCAACCAACCCGTTCATGGCCACCTCGTCCAAAGCCAAGAAGAAGACCGTTCGCATCGCCTCGGGCCGCAAGCGCGTGCGCCAAGACGTGAAGATCAATGCCGCGAACACGTCGCTGCGCTCGCATTTCCGCACCGTGGTCAAGAACGTGCAGAAGGCCGTTCTCGGCGGCGACAAGGCCAAGGCCGGCGAGACCTTCAAGCTCGCGCAGAGCGTCATCGACTCGGTGGCCGACAAGGGCGTGTTCCACAAGAACAAGGCCGCTCGCCTGAAGAGCCGCCTGTCGGCCAAGGTCAAGGCACTGGCGCTGGCCGCCTGACACGGCACGCAAGCTCCAACGCAAAGGGCCCCTCGAGGGCCCTTTTTGCTGCCCGTCACTGAGCCGGGCCGGAGCCGGGGCCGAGCCGCAGCGTGTCAACCCCCCTCGGCCACGACCTCGCTGACACGCAGTTGGTTGTCGCGCGCGAAGTTCATGACGAACTCCCAGGCCATCGGCTCGATGTCCTTCAGCGCTTCACTGACCCTCACGCACTTCACGCCGTCCACGACCTGCGGCACGCAGTACGGCGAGTAACCGATGTAGGCGCCGATGCCCCCGCTGCCGCCACCGGGGCGGAAACTGCTCATCGCGCCGGCCAGGCGCTCGGCCCAGTCGCTGGGACGAAACGTCCGGCCTTCGAGCGTGAGGCCGTGGATGTGGAATTGACGGGGCTTGAAGACAGTCATCGCTGGCCGACCGGCCGTTCACGCCGTCGGTGGCAGGCCTCGATTGTGCCTTGCCTGTTGCGATGCAACATCGGCATCGCGCGTGCGCAGTGCACCGGAGTGGGACGCCTAGAATCCGCCCTCCCCTGCCCCTGCATCCACCCTGGAGCGCCACGCGATGAACGCACCCGAGCCCGCGGTCACCCGGCCCATGCCCCATGTGATGAACACCTACGGCCGCCTGCCGATGGCGTTGTCGCACGGCCGAGGCTGCTGGGTCTGGGACACCGAGGGCAAGCGCTACCTCGACGCGCTGGCGGGCATCGCTGTCAACACGCTGGGCCACGCCCACCCGAAGCTGGTGCCGGCGCTGCAGGACCAGGCCGCCAAGCTGATCCACTGCTGCAACTACTACCAGATTCCGCTGCAGGAACAACTCGCCGCGAAGCTGTGCGAGCTGTCGGGCCTGAGCGCCGCGTTCTTCTGCAACTCGGGCCTCGAGGCCAACGAGGGTGCACTGAAGATCGCGCGCAAGTACGGCCACGACAAGGGCATCGATCGGCCCGAGATCATCGTCTACGAAAAGGCCTTCCATGGCCGCAGCATCGCCACGCTGTCGGCCACCGGCAACCCGAAGGTGCAGAAGGGCTTCGAGCCGCTGGTCGAGGGCTTCGTGCGCGTGCCCTTGAACGACCTGGCGGCACTCGAAAAGGTCGCTGCCACCAACCCCAACGTGGTGGCCGTGTTCCTGGAAACCATCCAGGGCGAAGGCGGCATCAACCCCGCGCGCTCCGAGTACCTGCAGGGCCTGCGCCGCCTGTGCGACCAACACGGCTGGCTGCTGATGCTCGACGAGGTGCAGTGCGGCATCGGCCGCACCGGCAAGTGGTTCGCGCACCAGTGGGCCGGCGTGACGCCCGACGTGATGCCGCTGGCCAAGGGCCTGGGCTCGGGCGTGCCGGTGGGTGCCATCGTTGTCGGCCCGAAGGCGCTCAACGTGCTCGGCCCCGGCAACCACGGCACCACCTTCGGCGGCAACCCGCTGGCCATGCGCGCCGGTGTCGAGACGCTGCGCATCATGGAAGAAGACGGCCTGCTGGCCAACGCCGCGGCCGTGGGCGATGTGCTCACGGGCGCGCTGCGCGAGGGCCTCGCCGCCCAGATCGCCGCCGGCCAGGTGAAGGACATCCGCGGCGCCGGCCTGATGATCGGCATGGAGCTCGACCGCCCCTGCGGCGTGCTGCTGGGCCGCGCCGCCGAGGCCGGGCTGATGATCAGCGTGACGGCCGACAGCGTGATCCGCCTCGTGCCGCCGCTCATCATGACGGCCGACGAGGCGCGCCAGGTGGCCGCCATCCTGGTGCCGCTGGTGCGCGACTTCCTGGCCCACGGTTGAAGGCGCCGATGAAGCCCGGTGCCTCGCTGATCCGCCACTACCTGCAGTTCAAGGACCTCCGCACCGAGGAGTACGCCTACCTGCTGGAGCGCGCCCGCATCATCAAGACGCGCTTCAAGAACTACGAGCGCTACGTGCCGCTGGTCGACCGCACGCTGGCCATGATCTTCGAGAAGGCCAGCACGCGCACACGCGTCAGCTTCGAGGCCGGCATGTACCAGATGGGCGGCTCGGTGGTGCACCTGACCACCGGCGACAGCCAACTCGGCCGCGCCGAGCCGGTGGAAGACTCGGCACGCGTCATCAGCCGCATGGTCGACCTGGTGATGATCCGCACCTACGAGCAGAGCAAGATCGAGCGCTTCGCGGCGCACTCGCGCGTGCCGGTGATCAACGGGCTCACCAACGAGTACCACCCGTGCCAGATCCTGGCCGACATCTTCACCTACATCGAGCACCGCGGCTCGATCGAAGGCAAGGTGGTGGCCTGGGTCGGCGACGGCAACAACATGGCCAACACCTGGCTGCAGGCGGCCGAGGTGCTGGGCTTCACGGTGCACGTGAGCACGCCCAGCGGCTACGAGATCGACGCCGCCGTGGCGGGCATCCGCGACAAGTCCTGCTTCAAGCTCTTCAACCACCCGATGCAGGCCTGCGAGGGCGCGCACCTCGTCACCACCGACGTGTGGACGAGCATGGGCTACGAGGCCGAGAACGAAGAGCGCCGCAAGGCCTTCGTCGACTGGTGCGTCGACGAGGAGATGATGGCCGTGGCGCAGCCCGATGCCCTGTTCATGCACTGCCTGCCGGCGCACCGCGGCGAGGAAGTCACCGCCGAGGTCATCGACGGCCCGCAGAGCGTGGTCTGGGACGAGGCCGAGAACCGCATGCACGTGCAGAAGGCACTCATGGAGTACCTGCTGCTCGGCCGCATCGGCTGAGCCGGCGGTTCAGCTGCGCACGAAGGCCGTGACGAGCGGCTGATCGTCGAGCGCGCGGCTGCGGTGGCCGTGCACGGTGGGGTCGAAGGTGGCGCCTTCGGGCAGCGTGTCGGCCGAGTAGAAGTGCTGCCCCGGGCCGAACACCCGCACGCGGCCATCGGGCAGGCCGATCTCCATGCGGCCCTCGAGCACGAACAGCCACTGCGGGTGCGTGGTGCAGTGCATGCTGCTGGCAAAGCCCGCCGGGCTGCGGCGCAGTTGCAGGCCGCCGGTGGGGATGAGTGCACTCAGGCGCGACATCGGCGAGCCTTCAGTCAGCGCAACTGGCTCTTCGCGGAATCGCGCGCGGCCGTCGGGCCCGGTTTCGAGAATCACCTGGGTGAAGATGTCCATGGCGCGATGCTACCGAGGCCGGGCAGCCCTCAGGCGCGGCCGAACACGCCGTCGTACAACAGCTTGAAGCCGGCCACGCCCATGCCGACGTAGGCGAGGCGGTAGAACCAGGTCGGGTCGGTGCGGCGCACCAGCCACACGCCGAGCCACACCCCGATCGGTGCCACCGGCAACAGCAGCAAGGAGGTCGCCAGGTTGCGCGGATCCAGCAGTCCCAGCGCCCCGAAGGGCAGCAGCTTGGCCACGTTGATGGCCGAGAAGTAGGCCGCCATCGTGGCGCTGGCCACCACGGGCGTCAGCTGCAGCGGCAGCACGTAGGCCAGCAGCGGCGGGCCGCCCGCATGCGCCACGAAGCTGGTGAAGCCCGAGGTCGTGCTGCACAAGCGGCCCGCCCAGCGACGCGGCGCCACCGAATCGGCCCGGATGGGCCACAGCAGCCGCTGCGCCAGAAAGAGCAGCGTCAACGCACCGAGCAGGCCCGACACCGCGCGGTCGCTCAGCAGCCCGAACAGCAGCGTGCCGATGGCAATGCCGAGCAAGCCCCATGGCACAAGTTGCCGCACCAGCGCGCGGTCGCGATGGCGCCACATCTGCTGCAGGCCGGTGGCGTCCATCGCGATCAGCAGCGGCAGCATCACGGCTGCGGCCTGCGGCGCCGGCACGGCCAGTGCCAGCACCGGGGTGGCCAGCGACCCGAAGCCACTGGCAAAGCCGCTCTTGGCCAGGCCGGTGATCAGCACGGCAGGTACGGCGAGCGCGTAGAACCAGGGGTCGGTGATGAAGGGCCAGGCCGAGAACATGCAGCGCGCGTGAGCGAAAGCGCCGCATTGTGGCGGCCACCCCCGCGCCGAGAGCCCTGCCAGGGCATGGATACTCGTGGCCGAGGAGACCCACACCATGGATCGCATCGCCATCGTCACAGGCGCCGGCAGCGGCATCGGCCGCGTCTGCGCCCTGGCCTTGCTGGCCGAAGGCTGGCAGGTCGCGCTGCTCGGCCGCCGCGCCGACGCGCTCGAAGCCACCCGCGCCGCCGCCGGCGCGGCCGCCGAGCGCGCCCACGTGCACCCCTGCGACGTCAGCGACGATGTCCAGGTGGCCGCCACCTTCGACGCCGTGGCCGCGCGCCACGGCCGCCTCGACCTGCTGTTCAACAACGCCGGCGGCGGCCTGGGCGGCAAGACGCCCGATCTCGTCACGGCCGCGGAATGGCGCCGTGTCGTCGACGTCAACCTCAATGGCGCGTTCTATTGCCTGAGCCATGCCTTTCGGCTGATGAAGGCGCAACAGCCGATGGGCGGCCGCATCATCAACAACGGCTCGATCTCGGCGCACGCGCCGCGGCCGGGCTCGATCGCCTACACGGCCACCAAGCACGCCGTCAGCGGCCTGACGAAGACGGCGGCGCTCGATGGCCGGCCGTTCGACATCGCCGTCGGCCAGATCGACATCGGCAACGCCGCCAGCGAGATGACGGCGCGCATGGCCGAAGGCGTGATGCAGGCCGATGGCAGCGTGCGTGCCGAGCCGCGCATGGAGTTGCAGGCGGTGGCCGACACCTTCATGGCGATGGTGCGCCTGCCGCTCAGCGCCAACGTGCTGTTCACCACCGTGATGGCCACCCAGATGCCCTACGTGGGCCGCGGATGAATCCCCGATGAAACTGCTCCGACTCGGCCGCCCTGGCCACGAACGCCCTGCCCTGCTCGACGCCGACGGCGTGCTGCGCGACCTGGGCGCGTTGCTGCCCGACATCACGCCGGCCACGCTGTCGCCCGCCGCGCTGGCCGCCCTGCGTGCGCTGGACCCGCGTGCGCTGCCGCCGGCGTTCGACGCCGCCACCGCCGGCCCCGTGGCCGTGCCCTGGCGCGGCATGGGCAAGTTCATCTGCATCGGCCTGAACTACGCCGACCACGCCGCCGAGGCCGGCCTGCCGGTGCCGAAGGAGCCCATCGTGTTCCTGAAGCCGCCCTCGGTGGCGGTGGGCGCCGACCACGCCGTCGTGCTGCCCCCCGGCAGCGTGAAGAGCGACTGGGAGGTCGAGCTCGGCGTCGTCATCGGCACGCGGGCGCGCCAGGTGTCCGAGGCCGATGCGCTGGCCCATGTGGCGGGCTACTGCGTCGTGAATGATGTTTCAGAACGCGAGTGGCAGCTCGAGCGCGGCGGCACCTGGGACAAGGGCAAGGGCTGCGACACCTTCGGCCCCGTCGGCCCCTGGCTCGTGACGGCCGACGAGGTACCCGACCCGCAGGCGCTGGACATGTGGCTCGATGTCAACGGCCAGCCACGGCAAAGGGGCAGCACGCGCACCATGGTCTTCGGCGTGGCACAGCTGGTGGCCTACTGCAGCCGCTTCATGACGCTGCACCCGGGTGACCTCATCTCCACCGGCACACCGCCCGGCGTGGGCATGGGCATGAAGCCCCAGCCGCAATACCTCAAGTCGGGCGACACCATGCGACTGGGCATCCTCGGCCTGGGGGAGCAGACGCAACGGGTGCACGCCTGGGACGAATCCTTGCTCGACGACTGACGGATACTTCGGGCATGAAGACACTCCGCACCACCCTCCTCGCGCTGCTCGCTGCCGCCCTGGCTGCCGGCTGCACCACCACCGAAACCTCGCGCGCCGTCGAGCCGGCCCGCACGGCCGCCGCCGCCAGCACGGCGCCGGCCTACACCGGCCCGAAGGCGCCCATCTCGGTGGGCAACTTCGACAACCGCTCGAGCTTCGGCCGCGGCATCTTCGCCGAGGGCGGCGACCGGCTGGGTTCGCAGAGCAAGACCATCCTCGTCTCGCACCTGCAGCAGACCAACCGCTTCAACGTGCTCGACCGCGAGAACATGGCCGAGGCGCGCCAGGAAGCCGCGCTGCGCCAGGCCGCGCAGGCCATCAAGGGCGCTGACTTCCTCGTCACCGGGGCGGTCAGCGAGTTCGGCCGCAAGGAAGTGGGCGACCGCGCGCTCTTCGGCCTGCTCGGCCGCGGCAAGACGCAGGTGGCCTA
>Ga0068877_10004611_pt1 | contig 10719 bp, 6 predicted proteins | sample NOAtaG_FD_66437 | JGI IMG/M metagenome (GOLD analysis project Ga0068877, IMG submission 66437) | Freshwater lake microbial communities from Lake Erie, under a cyanobacterial bloom - NOAA_Erie_Diel6S_1000h metaG | ecosystem: Environmental > Aquatic > Freshwater > Lake | place: USA: Ohio, Lake... | reverse complement strand
CTTGCAAACTGTCGAGGGCATTTTCGTACGCGCGGATATGTTCGTCGGTCAGCAATTCACCTTCCCCTGCAGCAGGCAAAAGCTCACTGACGGTTAATGGTGTGCTAATCCCAAACGGTAGGACGCGTGCAACACGCCGAATGCGAGCACCTCCAGGCTGCATCTGTTTACGAAACCGAATAGCGGTCGTTTCATCGATGAGGATCGGTGCACGTATTTGTTTCGTCATGCTCTCCAGTCGCGAAGCCAGATTCACCACAGGGCCGAACACCGTCACTTTCACTTGATCGACAGTGCCAATACGTCCCGCGACTGCTTTACCTGTCGCGATTCCGATCCCCGCGCGGAAGCCAGACAAGGGGTGATTCTTGATCGCTGCCGAAGCTTCGAACTCCGCGCGAATGGCTAACGCCGCTTGTGCCGCATGCAACACCGAATCCTCTTGACCGAGAGGCCAGCCCCAAAACCCCATGGCAGCATCGCCATGAAAATCTCCAACGACTCCGTTACGTGCCAGGATGTGGTGTGTCATGACTCCGAGCGCATCACTTACGCGCCGCAGCAAATCCAAAAGCTTATCTCCTGACTCTTCGCTCTGCCGCGAAAAGCCTCTCAGGTCGCAGAACAATACGGAGACATCCGCTTCTCGCGGTGCCAAGACTTCGTCAGGATCCCTCGTTGCCAATGCACGCTGTACGACCGGTGCAAAGAACGGGCGCAGCGAATCTTGACGGCGTTGTAACAGTCGCATCTGCCGAAGTGAACTAATCGTGGTTGCGGTCAACTCGGTAAACTTCAGATCGTCTTGCAGTTCCAATTCGAAAGAGGCCGTCACTTCTTGCATGCTCTTCTGAGCTGAGAATGTTGAAAAATCCCCTGCTACATAAATCGCCCACCCAGGACAGGCTTCACTGACGATAGGGGTACAGAATGCCCAATCCACATTCTCACTTTGCGTGTAACTTGTTGTCCCTTTCTCTTGGGTGCGACTCCAGATATGAAGCATACTCTGTCGAGTTTCGACGGATTGTTCGATGAGCCGAGCCGATGGCGAGAATCGGTTTCCCAGAGCACTTCGCGAATCCCAGTGTAGTAACCGGATGCCCGTATCCGTTTGTTCACCAAAGGGACGTACGGCGGAGTCCGATCCTAGCCCAAACGATTGTCCCAGGTTTGCACCAGCTGCAGAACTTTCAAACTTGCGGGGGTCCGCCACAATGGCAACGAGCCCAGCCTGTGGAATACCTTGCATCAAAACATTGACGACACGAACACACAACTCTTCGTCCGAGCTGCTGCCTGCAATGATTTCCGGCAGCCGACTCAGAACATCGATTCGTTGATCCGCGTCCCGGTATCGAATTTGTCGCAATTGAGCGGGTGCATATGTCAACTCGGTGAGTGCTGGCGGTTCATCCGACTGAGACATAACTCGCAATCGTTGGTCAACCAAACTGAATGTGGTTTGCCCGATCACAAAGTGGTCGCCGACTGCAATGTCGAATTCGTCTTTCCGAAGGCCCTTGTAGAAAATAGGGTTCCTCGATTCAATCAATCGGACGACTTCCAATCGCTTGCCGGTCCAAGTGATTTTTGCATGATTTCGCGAAATACGGTCGTCCCATGGGATCGCCCAGCCCGCAGCGGTTCGACCCAAAATAATCGAGCCCGTCGCATTCTCTGTTTTGGACAAAGACCGTCGCCAACGATCCGTCGGCATAGGTCCCTGGGCAATCAAATCTGGCATGGATAGAACTTGATAATTGATGCTAACTCAAAATAGAAATGAAAAGCGATCCTCTAGGCGAGCGAATGAAATATTGCCTTACCAACCCGAAATAACAGAGAGGGATTTCGCGTCCCTCTCATTCCAACCTATCGCTTTCGTCACAACCCGAAACGTGAGCGAGGGACAGAGAATCCCTCGCTTACGCTTCGGGTTGGGATGTTTCCAACAGCCGCTTGCTTTATGATACCAGAAGTCTAGCCGGACACGCGATAATGGCCTCATCCATCCATTGCAACCTAGCCAAGGGATACCGAATTCATGACCGACGAAAAAGACCAAATGGCACAGATCGACGCTATTTTGAGCCATGTTTGGATGGTTCGGACGTTTCTGAAGCATTCCGATGAATCCACGGATGATGAAGAACTGGCCGAAGTGCATCGCGAGCTTTACGACTATATGCTCGCGCTCGGGCCTTCTTTTGAAAGTGGGGACTCGGAAAAATACCTTCATTTGGCTCGCAAAAAATTGAGTAAACTGAAAGCTGCGACTCAATTATTTCTCGATATCCAGCCGGAAGTCTCGGGGCACATGAACTTCCGTATGGCTGCTAAGTCGCTTTCGTTGGCAGTCACTCAAATCGAAACTCTCCTCCACGAGCCTTCATAGAAACCATGGAAACTCCCGAATTTGAATACATCGGTCCGTATCGCGTCGTACGGACTCTCGGACAGGGAGGTATGGGGACCGTTTACCATGGAGTGAACAACAAAACCAATGATCCAGTCGCGATCAAAGTGATTTCTGCGGGCATGGCGCAACACCAGAGATTTCGGCGCAGATTTGATGCCGAGATTCAAACCCTGCTCAAATTAAAGCACCCAGGCATTGTGCAACTCATCGGCTTCGGCGAGGAGAAAGGCCTTCTCTTTTACTCGATGGAGTACGTCGATGGAGAGAATCTTCAGCAGTTGCTGCGACGCGAAAAGCGCATGGCGTGGCCGCGGGTTATCGACATGGCGATCGAAATTTGCTCTGCACTAAAACATGCTCACGATTTCGGAATCATACATCGGGATCTGAAACCGGCAAATTTGATGATCAACTCTCAAGGGAGAGTGAAGCTTACCGATTTCGGAATCGCGAAACTGTTCGGTGGTGCTGATTCGACCGTCGAAGGCTCTGTCTTAGGCACTGCAGACTTTATGCCACCTGAACAAGCGGAAGGAAAGCCCGTCAGTGTGCGAAGCGATTTGTATTCTCTCGGAAGCGTTTGCTATGCAGCCTTAACCGGGCGCGCTCCCTTTCAAGGAAAAACAATACCCGAGGTTCTGTTCAACGTTCGCTATGGAGCGATCACTCCCATAGCTTCTCTAGCACCCGACACACCCACGGAGCTATGCGACCTAGTCGAAGAACTGCTGGCCCGTGAGCCATCGCTTCGTCCGCCAACAGGGCTCGTTGTTGGGAATCGGTTCCAGTCGCTCAAGATGGGGCTCGCGAACCGACCTCAAAGCCCGCGAGTGAATGTCGACGTCAGTCATCTCAAAGAATTGACAAGCATCGATCTAAACGACAATCCATCGATACTCCCCAGCCCAGAAAACGAAGGTACGGTCGTCGCCACGAACAAAACCCGGCTTGTCGATCCATCGCTCGCTCAGCATAGGAACACGAGCTCTTCGGTTGCGGGCCCGGACGACCAAACGCGAGTGGTTGACTCGCAAAGCGATAGGGTGTCGAAAGAAGCAGGCAGTGGTGGTCCCCCGAGCGGCATTGAGTTCATTGGCAAAACAAAATTCACCGAAGTTCAAGATACGGATCGTCGCCGATCGACGATTGCACCGGCTCCATCTGAGGAAACGACTTCTTGGGGGCAATGGATCGGTATCGCAACGCTTTCGATTGCGCTTTTGGCCTGTATTGCGGCTCTCGTTGTACTCCTCCAATCTCCTAGCGCGAATGTATTGTACGCAGATGTTGCGGCAGCGATCGAAGCGAATGAAGAAGAACAGTGGCTTGCATCGGAAGCCAGTGCATTGCGATTCAAAGAGCTTTATCCAAACGACTCGAGAATTGGGGATGTCGATGCTGCGATCGCTGAGATCGAGTCCATACGAGCCGTTCGAGCTCTGCAACGCAAGGCGCGGCGCGGTACTGCTGACCAACTTCCTGCTATCGAACAAGCCTATCTGGAATGCTGGAAGGCGCAATCGATCGACGCCGCTATGGGCAAGCAAAAACTTTCAGCTTTTCTGACGGTCTTTGGTTCAGGGGGCCAAGTCGAAGAGAAGCACAAACGGCTCGTGGAGCTTGTTCAACGTTCGTTGGAACAACTCAACGCATCACAGAAACTATCGACAAGCGAAGCATACCAGTCATTGAAAGAGCAAATGGATTGGGCCGATGCAAATCTGAATCCCACCACAAAGCGCAAATGGCTAGATGCAATGATCGAGCTTTTCAAAGACAAACTTTGGGCTCGCGACCTGGTCGATCGAGCAAAACAATCTCAAGAATAGACAATCTGAGAGATACTCAAAGGCGAACTGTATCGTTCGAACATCAGAGAATCGTCCACTGGCTGGAATGGTGGTTTGACCACGAATATCGCGATTGACACGAATAAGAATAGATCGAATCCCGCATTCGTGTGATTCGATCTATTCGTGGTTCAAAAAAAGAATCCTTGACTGACGGAGATTCAATTCTCAATTCATGATGGACAGTGATTTGACTACGAATATCACTAGATGTCGGTTTCCTTTGGGACAACAAAGGGAGTCCGATACTCTCGCGTTAGCAGTGCATCTGCTTGCGGGTTGTCTATGAATTGCTCTTTGTCGGGTGCAATTCGCAAATGCTTACCGACGATCAGCTTGGCTTGGTTTGCATCGACACCCGCTTCGGACAAATGCCTTTGCGTGCGATGCAATGTTTCCAGCGCTTCGTCCTGATCCTTTATCGATTCAAGCTTGCGAGGTACTTCTGTGAGTGTGGTTTCCGCTCCCAACCGAAAGGAGATATTGGCAATATGGCATAACGCAGTTGACTGGTGACCTTCGAGAATTTCTGCGTTCAAGTCGGTTTGCTTTCTGCTGCGGACCGCATTCAAGAAGTTGGTGAAGTGATTTTCCGATTTGCCTTCAAAGGCGCGAACGAGTTTCCCATCGAGGTCGTATAGGCTGGCCTCTGCGATGATACCTTCGGTGCCATAGAAGAACCAAGACGCTTTGATGGTCGGATGGAAAGGTGCCGTCTTCAATCCCCTTGTTTCTGAAACGATCGTCTTCGTCCCAAAATCAAAGATGGCCACTTGTGTGTTGGGAGTTTCTGCTACATCGACATACCCTAAACGTCCACCATAACTGATGACGCTTTGACCAAGTCCCGTGAGTCCGAGTCCCCAACGACATATATCCAACGAATGAATATTGTTGTTGCCTAACTCTCCATTTCCCGTGTCCCAAAACCAATGCCAATCGTAATGGAACTTGGGGCGCTGGAGTTCTGTCATGGGTGCAGGTCCGGCCCACAGATCATAATTGCAGCGAGGTGGCATTTCGCACTTCGTCGCCTTGCCGATTGAACCGCGGCCTCCGTAGACGATGCTTCGTGCGAGCTTGACTTCGCCCAGTTTTCCATCTGCCATGTACCTAACCGCTTCGGCGAGTGCACCGCGCGATCTATTTTGCGTTCCCGATTGGCAGATTCGACCGTATTTGCGTGCCACTTGGACGATGCGACGTCCTTCGCTGACGTTATGACTGACGGGCTTTTCGCAATAGACATCCTTGCCAGATTGTATGGCCCATATCGTGGCTAACGCATGCCAGTGGTTCGGTGTTGCCACGAATACAACATCGACCGATTTATCATCGAAGACCACTCGCAGATCTTGAACCTTTTTTGGCATTGGACGATTTAGTTCGACGAGCAGAGCACCGACTTCATCGGCTCGATCCAGATCGGGGTCGCATACATAGGCGATGTCGATGTCCCCCAATTTCGCTAACTCTTGAGCGTGAGCTTTGCCTCGAATCCCGCAACCGATAATCGCAGCGGTTAGCTTTTCGTTAGCGCTGAAGGAGCTTGCTGCAGTTACGGTTTCTGTGCAAAGACTGACGGCCGCAGCGGCCATGATGGAGTCTTCGAAAAAACGACGACGAGAGAAGCTGTTCATAGTAGTATTTCGATAACTCACTTAAGAAGTTGTACGGCATCTGCCTTGGCTTTGGTCATGACAGTTTCTAATGCGACTGGCTTTCCGCCTTGGCGCAAGCTCTCATCGGCAGCTTCCATGAACGCAAATATTTCTAACGTTTCTTCTGGACTGACGGGAACGATACCGGTCCGAAAGAATCGCCCGATCTCGCGGCATAACGCTTCGTAGCCACTTTTCTTGTCGCTTTGAAGAATCGCTTTGCTTCCGTACAACACCGCACCGTAGTCTGCTTTCCCCTGTACGATTCCTCGATACGTTCCGATCCGTCCGTCTTTCCAAACGCCAGTTACCTGATCATGTTTTGGCCCTTTGGTTCGCGTGACGTTCTCGCAGCCAGTTCCCATCAATGTGAATAGCGGCTCGACGCCATGTATGCCGTAGAAAAACAAATCCGGTGTACCTGCTTGATACGAGCATGGTCCCCAAGTCATGGCTCCGAGCGTTTCTCCTGCCGCTGGGTTCCCGATCAGCTCGCGAATGTTGTCACCAAAGCGAAGAGAAGAGCTTGAGAAGTACTTCACGTTGTGACGTTTAGCCAATTCATAAATCGCGATCGCTTCGGCCAACGTACCTGCAACGGGCTTGTCGATGAATACGGGCTTCCCCGACTTGAATATCTCACGGGCTTCTTTCAAGTGAATACGACCATCGACACTTTCCAGTAAGATCATATCGACACGATTGAGAAGCTCGGGAATCGTATTGACGATCTCAACTCCCATGCCGCGAATCTCTTCCGTGAATTTGGCAACTCGATCGCGACTGGCCGGCATGTCCGTGCCTCCAGGATAACCAGCAACTACCTTGAAGCCTGCGAGGTCTCCATCAGCCTTTGGATTGTTAAACAGTTTCGTAAATGCAGGAACATGCGAGGTGTCTAACCCAACAATCCCAAGTCGCATTAGTTTTGGCTCGCTCTGACTCATAGCAATGCTTGTCGAAAAGAGAAAAAAGAAAAGTAGACACAATAGTTGCTTCACGGATGAGTCCTCCAGGGAAAGGGGTTCAGCGAGACGAACCAGGTGGGGAAGGGGATAGACCGCCTAGCATAAGGCCACGAGTGACGCGAGTCAACAAATCAAACGGTGCTCGAAGAGAACAAGCGGAAAGCCTATGCGCAGACTGCATGTAACCGCCCAAAGCTGCACTAACACGAGCATGCTGAGCCGTTGGACGCTCGTCCCGGTTTTTCCGAACGCTTCGCGTTCAAGACAGAAACCGGGGCTCGCCAAATGGCTCATGGGGCTTCTAGGATAGTACTTCTTTTACGACGCGAGCGGGCATCACGCCGGTGAGTCGGAAATCGAGTCCTTGAGAACGGACCGACAATCGTTCGTGATGTAAACCGAGTTGGTGAAGGATCGTTGCATGAATATCGCGAACATGCACGGAGTGGTCGACAGGGCCGAAGCCGAACTCATCGGTTTCTCCATAGTGAACTCCCGGTCTGAATCCACCGCCCGCGAACCACATCGTGAACGCATCGATATGGTGATTGCGTCCTGTCGATTCGCGTACTTCGCCCATCGGCGTTCGTCCGAACTCGCCACCCCAAATCACAATCGTATCCTCTAACAATCCACGTCGCTTGAGGTCCATGACGAGTGCAGCGCAAGGTTGATCGATCTCTTTGCTGATCTCTGGCAAGTGTGTTTCCAGATTCTCGGTGGTGCCACCATGATGGTCCCAATTCGTATGATACAACTGGATGAACCGAACCCCTTTCTCGACAAGCCTTCTCGCCAAGAGACAGTTTCTCGCAAACGAAGCTTCCTTTGGATCCTTGATGCCGTAAAGCTCGAGCGTTTCGGCCGACTCGTTTGAGGTGTCCATCAATTCCGGAGCGCTCGATTGCATGCGGTACGCCATCTCATATGCATTGATACGAGCGGAGATCTCGTCGTCCCCTGTTTCCGCAAGCCGCTTTGCATTGAGCGCCCGCACGGTCTCAATGACCTGGAGTTGCTCTTCGTTCTTGAGCCCTGTTGGAGTCGTGAGGTTCAAGATGGGTTCTCCTTTGTTCCGAAGCGGCACACCTTGATAGGTCGATGGCAGCATGCCGCTTCCCCAAAGAACAGAGCCCCCACGAGGCCCGCGTGGTCCACTTTGCAACACAACGAATCCTGGCAAGTCATCGCATTCACTTCCCAAACCATACGTCAACCAAGCGCCCATACTCGGCCGACCAAACTGACCTGTGCCGGTATTCATAAACAGTTTGGCTGGAGCATGATTGAATAGATCGGTCTTGCACGTATGGATAAACGTCAACTCATCGACGATCTTCGCTGTGTACGGCAAAAGATCGCTAACCCAAGCACCGGATTCGCCATACTTTGCAAAGCTTCGCTTTGGACCGAGCAAATTGATACGGTGGCTACTGTTCATGAACGCGAAGCGTTTTCCCTCGATGTAGCTTTGAGGCATGGGCTCGCCATTAAGCTTGGTCAACATTGGCTTGTGGTCGAACATCTCAAGTTGCGATGGCCCGCCTGCCATGAACAAAAAGATGACTCGTTTGGCACGTGCCGGAAAGTGAGTGGGCTTCGGTGCAAGTGGATTGCTAGAAGCGTCGCTTGCCATTGCAGAGCTTGAGCCCAGCAATTGACTAAGGGCCGTCGCACCCAAGCCAATTCCGCATTGTTGGAAAAGATGTCGCCGCGTTTGATGTTGTAGTATACGTTGTTGATTGTTCATGATCGTTTATTATTCTCGCGTGACCGTTTCATCCAGATTGAGCAAGACTCTCGCTGCACTGAGCGGCTCTAGACCTTTCAGAAGATCTAGTTCGCTTGGTTCAGGTGTTCGGCCCGTGCATCGTCGGAAAGCTGTTACGATCCCGTCTTTCTTAACTATTTCCGATAATGCCTGAGCAAACTCGAAAAATCCGGTGTCGTTGAGCAACGTCAACGCTTGAAGTGGCGTATTGCTGCGAACTCGTCGGGTGCAAGTACTAAATCCGTCGGGTGAATCAAACACGTTCAGCGACGGTGGCGGAGTTGCACGATAGACAAATGTATACAAACCGCGTCGATAGCGATCTTCCCCTTGGCTGACTTTCCATTCTCGTTTGGATTGCCCCAAACTCATGACACCATCTGGGATTGGCGGAAAGACGGGTGGACCGCCCATTTTGGTTACAAACGTTCCGCTCGCTACCAGTCCTACATCCCGAACGATTTCTGCGTCCAATCGCAACCGTCGCTGTCTCGCGAGCAAGTAGTTGTCGCGGTCTTTCGCTTGGAGATCAGGTCGGTCTTGCGATCTCTGTTGATAAGTATCGGAAGTGAGAATTGATTGATGAAGCTTTTTAAGGCTCCAACCATTTTCAACAAACCCAATAGCCAACCAATCAAGCAACTCAGGGTGCGTTGGCAATGCGCCTTGGAGTCCAAAGTCGTTCTCGGTTTCGACAATCCCTCGTCCAAAATAATGTTGCCAGACGCGATTCACAATAACTCGAGCCGTCAGAGGATTGGATGGAGACACAATCCACTTCGCTAGCTCCAATCGATTCACTTTCTCGGAAGAAGCTTGGAAGGGATGCAAAACAGAAAGCGTTCCGCTCGTGACCTCGTCAGCAGGACGGGTAAAGTCTCCTTGAATGAAAACGTTTGTTTTACGAGGTTTTTCGCGTTCTTTGAGGACCATCGTCTTCACACCTCGAGACAACTGTTTGTCGATTTCTTTGATGCGCTCACGCGATTGAACCATCTTGGCGTCGGGTTGATTCGAAAACGCAGCATATAGTCCTTCCTGCTGGACGAGCGATCGTTTCTTCGCTTCTACGCCTAATATTTTTCGAACTTCGCCACTGAGTTCTTTCTTCTGTTCATCCGTCAGTTTCTCTTCCCAATTCTTCACCCTGTCGGCATGCTGGGCTAAGCTATCTGTGATCTGTTTTTCGAGTTGTTGTTTCTCTTTCTTCAACTCGTCATCGCGCACATCGGCAGGATAAATCGTGAGATCAGGCTCATCTTGATTGTTGAAAAAGGCGAATAACTGATAGTATTCCTTTTGAGCGATTGGATCGAATTTATGGTCATGACATTGCGCACAACCAACCGTGAGTCCCAGAAAGACACTTCCTGTAGTTGCGACTCGATCAAATACACTTTCGATTCGAAACTGCTCGGGGTCGATTCCACCTTCTTGATTGATTTGAGTGTTTCGATGAAACCCTGTTGCAACCCGTTGCTGGTTTGTCGGTTCAGGGAGCAAATCGCCAGCTAGTTGTTCAGTGGCGAATTGATCGAACGGCATGTCGCGATTCAAGGCGTCGATAACCCAGTCCCTATATAACCAAATCTCTCGAGGTGCATCGATCGAGTAACCATTGCTGTCGGCATAGCGAGCTTGATCCAGCCACCATCGCCCCCAACGTTCACCGTAGTGAGGGCTCTTCAAGAGTTTGTCGACAAGAGCTTCGTATGCGAGTGATCCTCGTGCAGCATAATCCGCAACGAACACATCGACCTCTTCCGGCGTTGGTGGCAGCCCGACCACATCGAGACTTGCTCGTCGAATCAAAGTGATCGCGTCTGCACGACCGGACGGGGGAAGCCCTGCCTCCTTGAGTCGCGCGCGAATGAACAGATCGATGGGTGCATTCGAATTCTTCGAAGCCGCCTCAGACTCAAAAGACACGCGATTGGGAAGCGTCGGCTTCTTCGGTGCGATGAAGGACCAATGCGGTGCGTACTCTGCCCCTTGGTCTATCCATTGTTGGAGAATCTGTTTTTGCTTTTCCGTCAGATGCTTCCCC
>Ga0068877_10004608_pt1 | contig 10723 bp, 2 predicted proteins | sample NOAtaG_FD_66437 | JGI IMG/M metagenome (GOLD analysis project Ga0068877, IMG submission 66437) | Freshwater lake microbial communities from Lake Erie, under a cyanobacterial bloom - NOAA_Erie_Diel6S_1000h metaG | ecosystem: Environmental > Aquatic > Freshwater > Lake | place: USA: Ohio, Lake... | reverse complement strand
CGTCGTTCCCGCCGCGGCGGAAGCCTACCGGGCCATCAGCGAAGCCGCAGGGCAGCGTCACCTCGATGCGGATGTCCGACCAGGACTGGACGATGCACGCCTGAACGGTGCCCCAGCGGCTCACGACGACCAACTCGGTATCAGCCGGCTGCGCCGTCGGGAAGGTCCCCTCGAGCGTCAGGACGTCGCCAGGGCCAAGCGCGGTCTGTGGCAAAACCGTGGCGATGCCGTCGGCATCGATGCGACCGTCGCTGCGCCCGGGTTGCACCGCCTGGACCGCGGCGCCGAACCGACCGAGCGCCGAGCCGATCTTCTCCAGGCACGGACCGAAGCGCGACGGCAGCGCGAACCGGCCATCGAACCCGCCCAGGGGATCGTCGGGTAGAAGTCGGTCGAGCTGGCCCAGCAGGCCCAAGCGCACGGTCCTCGATGCGCGATCGACGCCGAACGCGGCGTTCAGCACTCGCCCGATGGACACGTTGTCCAGCGGCCGGCCCGACCCGATGATCGCCAGGGCCGATGCGGTCAGGACCGCCGCGGCCTCGCGCGCCGCAGCGGTATCGTCCCGCCGGCTCTCGAAGACGTCGCGCGCCATCGGCATCGGCTCGTCCGGCAAGGGTTCCAGCAACGCCAAGACGGCCTTCGCGGCGTCGCTGTGCAGCAGGTCCGGGGTAAGCATGCCCTCGCCTAGCGCTGCACGATGCAGACCCTTGGCCAGCGGCTGCAGCAGCCCGGCGATCGCCGGTGAGCCGGCCAGGCTGGCAATCGCGTCAGCCTGCTGTTCAAGCCGTCGGTTGAGCTTGCCAAGACCCAAGCGGTTCATCCGTGAAGCGCTGGAGTTCAGAAGAGGCATGTGTGAGTCCCCCGAGTCGTAGCACTATAGGCCATAGAAATGCGCATGAATCTCAAAGCAATGAGTGCACTTCGCCCTCTTCTGGGCGATGCCCCTCTGATCGCGAAAGCGAAGCGCTCATCCGGACCAGGTTCGCTGCCTAGCGAATTGCGTTGTTCACATCGTCTGCCGCGTTGCCGCTCAACGCGCCGAGGAACAACAGCCAGTCACTTGTGCCGCCCGGGCGGCCGTCCGGATTCCAGACCTCTTGGTCTGAGGGGGCGGTGCTGTCGAGCGCTGCCGGGTAGACATTCGGCTGCACGCGTTGAAGGCCGCCCGCCGCGTTGAGGCGCCCAATCGTTGCGCGCAGCTGCGCCATGTCGTCGCCGATCAGCGAAACGTCGACACCCAGCCGGTCGGCAATCAACTGGCGCCGCGCCTGCCGCAGTGCAGCTGGGCGGCCGCGCTCGGTGGCCTCGTCGAACAGCGCAACGGCGAGCGAACTGTCGAAGCTCAGACCGCGACGCCAGAGGTGGGTGCTTCCGGTGAGCAGCCAAACGTCGTCGACCACCACCGTGGTCGACGCCATGTGCAAGGGCCGGCCCGGTCCGGCGGCGGGCGTGAACAGCACGACGTTGGCACGAGCGGCGTCGAGCAAGGCCTTCAGTGCCGCGCGCACGCCGGCGCTGCGCACGGCCTCAAGCTTGCGCGGCTGACCAGGCAGGAACTTCTGCGGCACGCACAGCACGATCGCCAGCGCCGGGCGCGCCGCTAGGCGTGCCGTCATCGCGCCGACCAGGTCAATCAGCGCGTCGCCGCTGCCCGCCGTTAGCGGGTCGAGCGCGGGGGTCTCGACATATACGAAGTCCTCGGCGCGGCCGATCGCAGCCGCGAGCGCGCGGGCCGCCTGGGCGGCGCCGTCGCGGGTCTTCAGGATCACCCGGTCGATCGCAGCGGCGAGCGCGTCGTCGTCGAAGGTCGCGCTGTCGATCAGCGGGTCGAAGTCGACCGTCGGCACGGTCGATTCGATGTTGTTCTTCAACGTTGTCCAGACTGAACCCGGCGTGAAGCCGCTGGTCAGCGCGACGAAGGCGCGCAGCTGCGCGTCGCCGCAGACCCCGTGCGTCAAGGTTTCCAGCACGGCGGCGAAGCTGCTGGTGCCGCCCGGATCGGCCGGTGTGCCCACCGGGCGCTGCGCGAGCGCGACGAAGCCAGCCAGATCGGCCGCCGCGCGTTCGCGCATCAGCGCGGCCAGCGGCGCGGCTGCGGGCCCGGCCAGCGCTGCGCCGGTGGCATGCACTTCGGCGGCGGCCGGCACACCGGGATGACCGAGCTGCGCCGGCAGCACCTCGTGCAACGACGCGCGCCCCGGCGCAGCACCGATCGCGCCGCTGCCGGCGGCGGGGTCGACCGCTGCAGCCTCGCGCCGTTCCATCATCGGCACTGGCCGGCCAAAGGTGGTGATGTTGTCGCTCAGACCGTTGCGGCCGCGGTGAAGCACTGTCGCGCCGCTGCCGCTGATGGCGCCGGTGGCGTCGACGACCTCGCCTTCGGGCGTCGACAGGAAAGCCGGTGCGGTGACGATCAGCCGGTCGCCCGTCCCTGCAGCATTGCGCAGCGTCGATGCCGCTGCGTCGGCCGCGACCGTGCTGGCGGTGTCGATCAGCGCGTACGCGCCGCCGGTTTCGTCGGACGGCACCGCCAGCAGCGTCTGCCCGCTGCCCCACTGGCCGCTGCTGCGGACCAGCGCCGCGCCCTGCTCGCAGATCCAGGCGGTACGGCCGTCGGCCAGGCCGGCGGGCGGCGCGCCTAGCGTTGCGCGCGCGCCGCTCGCGATCGCCGGCCGGTCGAAGCGCTGCTCGACGAACAGCTTCGCGTCGGCATCGGTGACCACCATCGCGTCGAAGCTCATGCCTTCGAGTCCAGCCGTGCCGTCGGGCAGCGGCACGACGGCGAACGCACGGCCGGTGCCATCGGCGCGGCCGGCACCGCCGTCGAGGCGGAAGTGCTGGCCGCTTTCGGCGTCGAGGCCTTTCGGCCAGATCCGCACCCACGCGCTCGGCGGCACGCCGGTAATGCGCACGACGATGCGCTGGTTGGCGGCGGTGCCGCCGCTGGCGGTGCCTTCGCCCTGCAGCGGGTGCACGCTGAAGGCCAGCGTCGCGGGCAGTGCGCCGCTGCCGAGCGACGGCGCGGTCAGCGAACCCCAGAACGTGTCCAGCACCGGCGCCATCAGCTGCGCGGGCGATCCGGTCGACAGCGTGCCGAGCAGCGCCGCGTGCGCCGCGTCGGCGGTGGTCAGGATCGGCGTGGCCGCGGTGTTGCGCAGCACGGCGATGCGCCGCCGCGGATCGTTCTGGGCCGCATCGCTGCGGCCGACGCCGACGAGGTGGCTTTCGAGGTCGACCACGGCGATGCGCATGAAGTCGCGCGCCAGCCCGGCGGGCCAGGCGCTGCCGGTCCATCCCGCGAAGGGCGTGGCAGCGGCCGGCGCGGTGAAGGCGCCGTTGGGCAGCACCGCGAGGCGCGGCACCGGCAGGTCGTCGGGCGTCGGTGAAGCGGTCAGCGCAATCGTCGGCGCAGCGCCGACGGTGTAGAGCGCGCCGCTGCTGCCGACCCGCGTCAGGTCGCCGAGGTTCAGCCGCTGGCGGTGCGCCTCCGGCAGAGCGGCTTCGTGCGCGGTGCAGAACAGCACGCTGCGACTCGCCGCCACGGCAGCCGTGCGCTGGTCCGCCGTATCGCTGTGCGCCCACAGGTTGTCGAACACCGGTGTGCTGGCAAGGAAGCCCCACCAGGCGGCCACTGCGCCGGGGTCGAGCGCACGCCCGCGCTCATCGAAGGCCCAAAGCGTGCACGACAGTGCAGCGCTGCTGCGGTTCTTCACGATCACCGCGTTGGACTTCGCCGGCCGGTGCAGTTCGCGCACCGGCTCGGCGGCGTTGGCGAGCGTGCTGCCGCCGGCATCGAGGCCGAGGAACGCGGCGCGCTTCTCGTCATCGTCGAGATCGCTGGCGAAGTCGGTCTCGCGCAGGCGCTGCACGTCGGCCACGCTCGCCGCCGACGCCTGCGGGATCTCCAGCGCCAGATAGCGCACCACCGGACGCCCAGGTGCGCCTGCCGGCACCGCCACGCCGTCAGGCGACGGGAGCTGCGCCGACAGCGCGGCCAGCCGCACTTCCGCCTCGGGCAGCAGCATGAACAGCACGACGAGGTTGCCGTCGGTGAAGGCGTTCGCGCCGTCGCCGCCGCGCAGCGCCGCGAGCACCCGCGGTCGCGGCGCCGTCGCGAACGCCCACGACGCGAGGCCGCTGGCCGGCGCGCGCCACTCCATGTCGGCCGGCAGGCTCACCGCAACGGACAAGTTGGCCGCCGGCGCGGCCAGTGTCGGTGCGGTGGCGCTGCCGTCGCGGAACCAGGGGCCGAGCGCCGGCGAGGCGAGGCCGAGCGTGTCGGGGGCGGGGGTCAGGGTGGCCATGGGGTTCCTCGGCTCAAGCCAGCACCGTCTCGGCGGCCGCGCTTTCGCGGCCGATCGGATCGATCACGACGACGCGGTAGACGCTGCTGGTCGGCGCTTCGTCGGCGGCGTTGGAGGGGTCCATGCCGCTGACGCTGTACGGCCCTTCGCCCTCGAGTTCGACCACGCCGAGGATGCGCAGCGGCGCGCCCGGGTCGCGCCGCATCACGCGCAGCTTGTACGGTCCCAGCGCACCGCCGGCCAGGCCGTGCGGGTGCGTGAACGCAAGCAACACGCCGACGAAGCCGCCGCCAGCGCCCGCGGTGCCGGCAGCTGCCAGCGCCGTCACCGCGGCCGGCGGTTGCGGCGGAACCAGCATCGCGCTGACCGGGTCCGACGGCGAGCCCCAGGCGCCCGGCACCGGCCGGCCGGCGGCCACCGAACCCGGCGCCGGCGCGCCCTGCGCTTCGGCCACCCAGTAGTAGCGCAGCCACGGCTTGAGCTTCGCCCCCGGCGAAATCTGCACCGGGCCTTGATCGACGTAGAGCGCGGTCTGCCGGCCTTTGGCGTCGGGTGCGCCCATCGCGCCCAGCCCGACGACCGGCATGCGCTGCAGATCGCCGGCGCCCACCAGCGAGCGGCGCAGCCGCCACTGCACCGCCTCGGTCATGCCCTTCGTCAGCGTGATGCGGATCTCGGCGGCGTACGTCGCATCGTTGTCCGCCATCGCCGCCGGCTTGATCTCCAACACCGGCCGCGGCGGCGGGTCGGCGTTCGGCACGGCGAAGATCAGCAACGGGAGCGAGGTCAACGCGACCCGCGCGCCGGAAGCGCTCTCGGCCGCGATGCGGTAGACGTTGAGCACGCGCAGGCTGCCGCTGACCGCGTGACGGAAGGTCTTCTGCCCCGGTGCGCCGTCGAACACCACGCCCTGCAGCCGCTCGAACAGATGGTCGGGCACCAGCGCGGGCGCACTGCGGATCAGCGTCGCGCGCGCCGCCGGATCGCTGGTGGCGCCCAGCGCCGCAGCCAGCGTCGCCTCGGCGGAGCCCGCGGGCTGCGTGCCCAGGTGGCGCACGAGGCGGTTCTCGTCGCTATACCAGATCGCGACGTTGGCCTGGCCGGCGGCCGGGGTCCAGCTGTACTCCACGCTCGACAGCCCGGTCACGTCAGGCCGGCCCGAGTACATCAACGTGTTGGGCACGCTGATCTGCGGCGGCGGCCGCGGGTCGTTCATCGTGATCACCGCCGGCTCGCTGGGTTCGGACAACTGGCTGGCGGTGTCGCGCCAGCGCGCGACCAGGCGCAGCTTGCGCACCTCGGTGGCGGCGAGCAGCGGACCGCTGAACGTGAAGTCGAGCGTGGCGGGCGGGGCCAGCGGCGTGGCGACGAGGCGCGTCTCGGTGGAGACGCCGGTGGTCGTCAGGTCGGTCACCTGCAGCTCGAACTCGCGCACCGCGAAGCTGGCCGGCGCCAGGCTCGCCAGCGGCGGCACCTCGACGATCACGCGCACCGCGCCTCCCGCCACCGCCGCGTTGGCGGGCTGCGAGTACATCGCGCGGAACACCGGGCGCGGCGGCCGCGGGCGCGGCCCCGGCGGGTTCACCACCGTCGCCCAATCGGACCAGCGGCCGAAGCTGTCCTGCTGCGCCACGCCGTAGCGGATGGTGTCGGCGCTTGCCTTGCGGTCGCAGAGCTGGCCGGTGCCCGGCGCAGGCGGCGGCAGCGCCGCTTCGTCGGCCGCATTGCGGCCGAGCACGAGCGGCAGGTGAAAGCCGTCGCCGTTGACCTTGTGCAGGCTGTCGCGCTGCGCGCCGCCATCGGGCGTCTGCTTCTCGGCCGCGAGCAGCGCGGCCACGCCAACGCCGGCCAGCTGCAGCTCGAGCTCGCGCCGCGCGTTCGGCACCGGCATCGGCACCCAGCCGACATGGCGATGCGCGGTGATCGACGGCGGCTGAATCGCGGCCGGACTGGCGCTGCGGTCCGCCACCGCGATCGCGCCGAGGCCGACCACGCCGGTCATCTCCTGCAGCGTCTTCAGCAAATCCTTGTCCAGCGGCACGTCGAGTCCCGACGCGAGCTTGACCCAGGTGCCGACCCACGCGCTGCTGGTCGGGAAGCGCGCCTGCGTGCCGATCTGCGCGAGCAGCGCGTCGATGAACGGATCGGCCGGCGCCGTGTTACTGGCGGGCTGGAAGTCCTGGAAGAAGCCGGCGACCCAGTAGAAGACCAGCAGCGGTGCAGGGTCCGCGAACTCCTGGTCGAGCGCCTTGTGGCCGAACAGCGCTGCGCAGCCTGGGTCGAAGCGGGACTGGAACACGCGGTCCAGGCAGCGCTGCGTGAAGTCTCCGAGCGGCCGGCCGCGGTCGTCACTGACGGCCGTCGTGGTCGTCATCTCGAGCGGCGACACCGACAGGTCGGTGATCAACCGGTCGAGGTCGGGCTGCAGCGGCAGCGCCAGCGAGTTGACCCGCTTGACCTCCCACAGCGGTGTTTCGCCCGGCGACAGCGCGGGCGGCAGCATGCCCAAGGTCTCCTGCAGCGGCCGGCGCCGCGGCGCCTGCGCGAGCACGCGGGACTGCGCGCGCACGATCGGGTTGGCGATCGGCAGGTAGCGCGGCCCGCCCTTGTGCGGCAGGTTGAGCAGAGTGAACGGCACCCAGTCCAGCCGGCCGATGTCGCGCTGCTCCAGCCAGGTCACGCCGACCACCGTGCCGCGGCCCTGCAGCGTGATCTGCACGATGCCGGGCGCGGCGAACGCATACGGAGGCGCGGTGCGCGTCGCCACCGCGGCCGGGCCTTGCAGGGTCGTGACGAAGGCGGTGGCGGCGATGCCGCCGGCCGCGGCTGTTTGCGTCGCGCCGGCGGAGGGGGCGAGGCGCGAACGGTCGAGCCGCGTGGCGACGCGGCGCAGGTTGGGGCCGACGGTGAGCGGAGCCGGCTGCCCCGGCACTTCGCCGCCGGCCGGGTCGGCGATCACGCGCGCCCAGATGCAGGTCTGCCCCGCTGCCAGCGCGAGGTGCGCCGTGACCGGATTGTCGGGCGTCAGCGTGAACGGCGCGGTCAGCACGCGGCCGCGGCTGTCGACGAACACTGCGTCGTCGCGCAGCTTGATCTGCCGCGCGTCGCGCAGCACGGCGCGCCAGACGATGTACGGCGCGACCGGCAGGCCGAGCAGCGGGTGCGCGTCGACGCGCAGGTGGATGCCCGGCTGCAGGTGCGTATCGGCCGGATCCGCCGGCAGCGCGTGCGCGTTGAAGAGCGTCGGCGAGACGATGGGCAGCGGCATCACAGACCCTCCCGTTCCAGCAACGACGGCACGGTGCGCAGGCGCCGGGCGCCGGTGACCGTGGCCTGCGGCGTGGTGAAGCTCAGCTGCAGCGTCGGCTCCGGCGGCCCGGCCGGCACGGCAAACGGCGCCGCGGGCCGCAGCCACACGCGCGTCCAGCGGCTGTTGGCGCGGTACGGCGTCATCGTGTGCGCGCCCACCGCGGCCGCGGCCGGCGCGATGCGCACGCCCGGCGTCGCGACGCCGCCGCCGATGACCGTCAGCTCGCGCTTCATCGGCTCCAGGCTGTCGACCAGCAGGCCCTCGACCTGCCAGCGCGTGGTGGCGGCGTCGAAGCGCCACAGCACGTAGCTCTTCGGCGCGCGCTCGGGCAGTGCCAGCGTCTCGGCGTCGATCGTCGCCAGCGCGGCATCGAGCGCGGCATCGCCCTCGACGAAGCCGCCGGCCGGCAGCACCGCCCCGTCCGGCACGATCAGGTCGTCGGGCAGGAACAGGCCGGTGGCCGTGGCGCCATAGCCAAGCGCATCCAGCATCGCGGCCGGCGACGCGTAGCGCGAGGTGCGGAACCGCGTGGCCAGGACCACGGCGCGGTCGCTGCCCTTGTTGGCGACGACGTTGAGGTCGTAGTCGGCCTCGGGTTCCAGCGGCGCGGTGACCGCCACGCTGGCGCCGCCCATCGGGCCGGTGCCGGACAGGCAGGGCGCGTCCTTCAGCGCCTCGTGGATCAGCTGGTAGCCGACCGGCTGCATCGCATCCGGCAGCGCCATCCAGACCAGCGTGACAGGCAGCGGCGCGATCGCGGCATCGAGCGCCGCCGGCGTCGACTGCGGCCTCGGATCGGTGCGCCGGACCTCGATCGCCAGCGTGCGTCCGTACTGCTCGAGCAGCTGCTTGACATGGCCGGCGTCGAAGTGGGCCCAGATCGGGTCGCCCGTGAACTGCGTCGCGCGGCCGTTTGCCGGCTCGACACCGATCAGGTAGCGGCCCACGTCGCGCGCGTCGAACACATGCTCGTTCAGGCCGTCCTGCTGCGCCGGGGTCGCGCCGGCATCCGGCGCGGTGGCGAAGCGCAGCACGTCGCTGGGCCCGGCAACCCAGGCGGTCGGGTCGGGATCGGGCGGTGTCTCGTTCGGGTCGTCGGGCTGCCAGACCTGCCAGCTCCAGCCGATCTCGACCTGGTACTCGGAGGCCGGCTCGAGCACGATCTCGCGCCGCTCCTCGACCGGCTGCGCCATCACCGTGGCGAGCAGGCTCAGCAGGCTGGCCTGCACCGCGCTGTCGCTCGCGCGCGCGTCGGCGGCGCGCTGGTCGATGCCGCACACCGACACGAGCGAGACTGTCTTGCCGGCCGGCACCTGGATGCGCAGACCGTTCCAGGGGCCGGTGGCGCCGCTGCGCGGCTGGAAGCGCATCAGCACGCAGCGCCGGCCGTCGCGGCCCTGGCGCTGGTCGATTACTTCGCCCACCCAGCCATCGGCCGGCAAGGTGCCGACGATGCCGGTGACCACGGCAGGCGGCGCCACCGCGGCGACCGCGCTGGCCGTGGCGAGCATCGCGAATGCGCGTTCGGCGAACGGGGCCGACAGCGGCGGCGGCGCGACCTTGCCGCAGTCGTCGGGAAGCGGCGCGTCGGGCACGTCGGCGTCGGGTTCGTGGCACAGCCGGTACAGCGCGACCGCGTCGCTCGCGCCGAACAGCTCGATCACGCGGATGCCGCGGCCGCGGATGTCCAGCTTCGCGGGCCGCTTCGGCGCTGCGGCCGTCTCGCCGCGCCACACGCGCGCGCCGGTGGCGTCGAGCGCATGCGCGCGCAGCGGCCCGGCGCCGAACAGCATCAGGTCGAGCGTCACGCGGCGGCAGGCGGCCGGCAGCTCGATGCGCAGTCCCGCACCGGCAAACCGCAGCTCGCGGCGCTGGTCGCGGCCGCTGCGGTCGGGCTCGGCCGCTTCGTCGACCAGATCGACCAGCGCCAGCTCGGGCTTTCCGGAGGCCGCCTCGAACACGATGCCCGCATGCTCCAGCCGTGCCACCTTGCGCGCCGGCCGGTCGAGCTCGTCGAAGTCGACGCAGCGGTGGGCGCCTTCGCCGCCCAGGCAGCAGATGCGATAGAGCAGCGCCTCGCCGCCGCCGCCGCGGATCTCGATCGCGGCGATCGCCTCGCCTTCCCTGGCCCGCAGCGTCAGCACCAGCGGCTGGCCCTGCGGGCCGCTGCCGCCATCGCCGGCCACGGCGCGGCCCGCGGCATCGACGCCGATTGCCTTGACGCCGGCAGAGGTGAACACCGTCAGGTGCAGCTCGACCGCCGCGCAGGCATGAGGCAGCGTCACGCGCATGCCGCCGTCGGGGAAGAAGATCTCGGCGTCGCCGTCCCTGCCGCGCCGCGGCGGCAGCGTGCGCTGGTCGACTTCATCGGTCAGCCGCAGCGGCTCGCCGCGCTTCAACGGCTGAAACACGTAGCCGCGATGAGCGACGCGGTCGAAGGCCTTGTCCGCCGGCTTCAGGCCCTCGAACGCCTCGCATGCCTTGCCGTCGCCGCGCCCGCCTTCGACGCAGACCTTGAACAGCAGCGCCTCGCTGCTGCCGCCCATCAGCTCGACCACCGCGATGCCGTCGGCGCGCAGGCGCAGCACCTGCGGCGCGCGCGGCTGCGACGGGTTGATCAAGTCGCCGGCGATCTCGCGGCCGGCGGCATCGAGGGCGCGCGCCCGCAGCGGGCCGCCGAACAGCACGACGTGCAGTTCGACCGCCCGCACCGGCGCGGCAAAGCGGATCGCCACGCCGCGATCGGGCAGGCGCACTTCGGCGCTGCCGTCGCGGCCCGGCACCAGCGGGTCGACCGCGGTGTTGAGCTGGTCGACCAGCGACATCGTGTCCTGGCGCCGCAGCGGCGCGATGCGGAAACCCCGGCGCACGAATTCGTCGATGCCGTTGCGCGTCTTCAGGCCGCGGAAATCGTCGCAGACACGGTCGCCGCCGTCGCCGCCGCTGCCGTTGTCGCCACCGCCGGGCCTGCCGTGGCCGAACGCGTCGCAGATCATCAGCGTGACGCTGGGCGCGGTGACCGGCTGGTCGAACAGGCCCTCCCAGGGCAGCGGCAGTTCGGCCAGCGCCGCGCCGGCGACCGCACGGCGCAGCGCCGGCAGCCGGT
>Ga0068877_10004605_pt1 | contig 10728 bp, 8 predicted proteins | sample NOAtaG_FD_66437 | JGI IMG/M metagenome (GOLD analysis project Ga0068877, IMG submission 66437) | Freshwater lake microbial communities from Lake Erie, under a cyanobacterial bloom - NOAA_Erie_Diel6S_1000h metaG | ecosystem: Environmental > Aquatic > Freshwater > Lake | place: USA: Ohio, Lake... | reverse complement strand
CACAACACTGCTAACATGGATCAACTCCTGCCTCAGTTCTGGCAAAAACTCCCGCACTGGGACATGGCTTAGACGTTGAGATACTTATATAGTGCAAATCGGGAGATTAGCCTATTGGACTCTACAAACGCCAAAAGGTTTAATACTCCTTCTGGGCTTACCCTCCATGACCGTTGATGGATATTTTTTGTCATAAGTATGAGATAATGAATGATATTCTTATATTTGCAACAATGTTGCAAAAAATATATGTTGCCACATCCGCATTGTTTAAGCTCCGCCATCTTTTGGAGGATGACGAAACAAATTACTGAAGTATGATCAAGTACGGTAAGGCCGATATAATAGGGGTTATAGGTTCCTCGTTTTGCCTGGTCCATTGTATTGCTACTCCTATTTTGATTTCTGTAAGCAGTGTTTTGTTTGCCAATCCCGATATCAAGTATGTTTTTATATTAATCGCATTTGGATCGGTTTATAAAGCAGCAGGAACTGTCAGGAATCTGAAGACCGGGTTATTGCTATGGGGATCATTCATGGGATTTCTATTTTCTACGTTGTTTCACGAGGAGGTTCATTGGCTTCATGATGCCAGCGTTATATTTTCTTGCCTACTCATCTTCGGTCATATACTGAATATCCGGCAATGCCGCGCATGTTCAGTTGATCCGGGGAATTGAGTATTCACATAAAGCGCCTTTTAAACATGGAAATGAATATGGAAAAGAAATTGCCTGTCACCGTTTTAAGCGGATTTTTAGGAGCGGGAAAAACAAGTTTGCTCAATCATATTTTGCACAACAAAGAAGGGCTTAAAGTAGCTGTTATTGTGAACGACATGAGCGAAGTGAATGTGGATGCCAGATTGGTTGAAAGTCAGCATACATTGTCCCGAACAGAAGAGAAGTTAGTGGAGATGAGTAATGGGTGCATCTGTTGCACGCTTCGTGAAGACCTGATGATTGAGGTGGAAAAATTAGCTAAAGAAGGCCGCTTTGATTATTTGCTCATCGAAAGTACTGGTATCAGTGAACCCATACCTGTTGCTCAAACGTTTTCATTTGTTGACGATCAAAAACAGATAGACCTTTCCAGGTTCAGTTATATCGATACCATGGTTACCGTGGTCGATTGCTTCAATTTTTTCAAGGATTTCGGTACCAATGAAATATTGAGAGACCGTAATCTTACCGATATAGAGGGGGATTACAGAACAATTGTAAACCTTTTGACCGATCAAATTGAATTTGCAAATGTCATTATCCTGAATAAGACCGATTTGGTAAATGAGCCTACAGTTGGGCTTTTGAAAGGAGCTATTCGGAAGCTCAATCCCGGAGCAAAGATCATAGCTGCTCAGTTTGGGAAAATCTCTCCCGGGGAAATCTTACATACGAAACTATTTGATTTTGAAGAAGCGCAAAGTTCAGCAGGATGGCAGAAGGAACTTGAAGCTGAGGGCCATACGCCGGAAACTGAAGAGTACGGCATCAGTTCTTTTGTGTACCGGAATCAGAAGCCTTTCCATCCAGAGAGGTTATGGAACTACCTGAACAATGAATACCCCTCCGGAGTGATCAGGGCCAAGGGTTTGTTTTGGTTGGCTTCCCGCCCTGACGACGCCTTGAATTTTTCCCAGGCAGGAGGATCTTCCAGATTGGAGAAAGCCGGTGTATGGTGGTGTTCGATGCCTTATAACGAAAGGATCGAGCATCCCGATTTCGTTTACAATAAGGAGTATATTGAAAGCAAGTGGAGTAAGCAATGGGGTGATCGTATGAACGAGTTGGTGTTTATTGGGCAGGACATGGATAAAGAGCAAATGGTGGCCGATCTTGCTTCATGCCTGTTGCAGGATAATGAGGTAGAAATATTTGAGAAGAAAGGGAAATTTGTTGACCCGTTTCCGGTGTAGATGTGCTGGTTATCCTGTGTGATTGAAATCTGGAGGCTTACAAGTGGATGGTTGCCAGAAAGGTTCGGCTTGGTGTTGGTGTGGCGCACACCAGTCTATCAGGTTCAAAGCCGATGGTATTGGAGACGATATCAAATTTGATCCTGCAACATGACCACTGTTCGAATTTGCTTATGGTGGGGTGGGTCTTCGATATACCTTGATGAAGTATAAATACAACGCGAATTAAACATACTCGGCAAATGGTATCGGGCTTAGTTTTTCTTTAGCCTTTCGAAATAAATACTAAGTGAACTTCAGAAGCGAGTTCCCCTAACCATCCGGTACACACAGTTCGTTTTGACAGGCTCGCCGTAGTAGGCCACTTCTTCAGTGCCGATCAACTCGGCACCGATTTTTCCCATCGCCCGGCGCGATCGAAGGTTTTTCTCACCCACATGGAAGAGGACCTGGTCAACGAATCGAAATGCATGGTCCAGCATCAGTTTCTTGGTGGCCGCATTGTGCCCCTGGCCCCAAACCTTACGCGAGAAAAAAGTATAGCCGATCATAACGGACTGTTGGGCCGAGGAATAGTCGTAGAATCTGCTGCAGCCAATGACCTCGCCGGATCCGATGTCCCGGATCAGGAAAGCACCACCGGATTCTATCGCCCCCTTGAAATAGTTTCGAAATACTTCCTCCTTGTATCGATCAGGATTGGGATGCTGTGCCCAGATTAACGGGTCACAGGCCACCGCATAGAGAAGGTCAAAGTCAGATTCAAGGAGAGGCTCCAGGCTGACTATTGAATCCCTGAGATTTGTGGGTTGAAATTCGAACATGCATTCAAAGCTAAGCGTTCTGTGATTACGATACGCCAGGTGTTCACGTCACGTTGTTTTATCGTGAAAATCCCTCAATTTCTCAAACTGGTTCACATGTGAAACTCAAGCATGCTTCGAGGATAGGGATAATTATATTTCTCAATCATGGTAGCCAGGAACTTGGAAAAGGGTTGCAGAAAAAGTACTTTAAGAGAGCAGGTATAAAACTTTGATTTGATGAAACGTTTGAATAAGAAAATTTCGGTAGTTATCGGGAAAACCAGAACCGGATATTCCGCATTTGTGTTTACAGGGGGCTCAATTCAAGTTTCCTGGCGGAAAGAATTGGGATGAATCCCAGTTTACTTTCTCAATATGTCCGCGGCAAGACGCAACCCTCTCCAAAGCAAACAGAAAAGATCATTCAGGGTATTCAAACAATAGGGAAGGAGTTATCCAGTCTGACGCTTTTGTGAACGCTTTACCGGCCTCTTTTTCGCGTCATTTCCGTATCATTACACCCTTAAAGTTTTGATTATGCGTTTTTCCCGGACCCTTGTGGTTGTAACTGTTGCGACCAGTATCTTTTCTACTCCCATTTTTGCCCAGCAGGACCCGATCGTTTCTGCTATTGTCAAAGAAGCCACCGATAACTCCCAGCTGACCCGGATGAGTCATGAGTTGATGGACGGTGTGGGCCCCCGCCTCGTGGGATCATCTAAAATGGTACAGGCCTCTGACTGGGCCATCGCCCAATACAAGCAATATGGCATTGATGCCAGGCGCGAGAACTATGGCACCTGGAGGGGGTGGGATCGCGGCGTGACCCATGTGGACATGGTCAGCCCCTGGGTGAAATCGCTGGAAGCTACCCAGCTCGCATTTTCTCCTTCAACCAAAAAGGCGGTAAAGGCTAGCACCATTATCCTCGCGGATGTGGCAGATTCCCTGGCATTCCAGCAATGGCTGCCCAACGTAAAGGGAAAGTTTGTGTTGGTATCCATGCAGCAGCCCACGGGCCGGCCTGACTATAACTGGAAAGAGTTCGCTACTAAAGCATCCTTCGAAAAAATGCAAAAGGAAAGGCAAGCCGCTACGGAGGCCTGGCGGAAACGCATCAGCAAAACGGGGTATAACAGTCGCCAGCTTGCGTTGGCCCTCGAAAAAGCAGGTGCAGCCGGCATCATTGGCAGCAACTGGAGCCAGGGTTTCGGGGTGAACAAGATCTTCGACGCTTCCACTAAAAAGATCCCCACCATCGATATGATGCTCGAGGACTATGGCCTGGTATACCGACTTACCGAATCGGGAAGGGCCCCGGTGATCAGCGTGCTGGCAAAATCTAAAGAACTGGGTGAAGTGCCCACGTTCAATACCCTCGCGGAGATCAAGGGTACCGAGAAGCCAAACGAATATGTGATGCTGTCGGCCCATTTCGACTCATGGGATGGCGCAACCGGCGCAACAGATAATGGTACAGGTACGATGGTGATGATGGAAGCTATGCGCATCCTCAAGAAAGTATACCCCAATCCTAAGCGCACCATCCTCGTTGGTCACTGGGGCAGTGAGGAGCAAGGGCTTAATGGCTCGCGCGCTTTTGTGGAGGATCATCCGGAGATCGTGAGTAACCTGCAGGCGCTATTCAATCAGGATAATGGTACGGGCAGAGTGGTGAACATGAGCGGGTCGGGATTTGCCAATGCGAAAGATTATTTAGGACGATGGCTTGCTGCTGTACCTGGTGAGTATAAGGATTCGATCAAGACCAGCTTCCCAGGATCACCCGCTGGGGGCGGTTCCGATCACGCCTCTTTTGTAGCAGTAAACGCGCCCGGCTTTTCATTGAGTTCGTTGAACTGGTCATACTTCAGCTATACCTGGCATACGAACAGGGATACTTACGACAAGATCGTATTTGACGACTTGCGAAACAACGCGATCCTGACGGCGATCCTGGTTTATATGGCCTGCGAAGATCCGGAGCGCGCCAAAATGGAGAGAGAGACCCTCGCTCCAAATGCTCCGCAGACCGGGCAGCGCTGGCCCACACAGGTGAAAGCCAAACGCAGGGGTGGATATGATAATTGATTGTAGACATGCATAACTATATCGTCAACGCAACGATCCAGGTCATTCCCCTTACCCAGGACAGGCATCCGTATGAGTGGGTTGATATCGCTATTGAAGCCATTGTTGCGGCAGGGATTGAGCATTACGAGGTGAGGGCATTCGCTACGGAACTGGAAGGTACTTATGACCAGGTCACAAAGGTTTACCATGCCGTTAATGAACAACTGCTGAACCGGGAATGCCCGGAGTGGATCACCAACCTGCAGATACAGGTGCGTTCCAAAGGCGATATGCCTGCGAGCGAAAAGACGGAGAAGTATAGATAGGGAAGGTTTATCGAGTGCAGACTTTACGTATATTTATTTAAATCACTGCATGAATGAAACAGGAAAAATATCTCGTCGTTTTGCTGGCATTGCTCGTGATGCTCAGTGGTTGCGCTGACAAGATAGACGTAGTATTCCCCGCGGGGGCACATCAGTATGGCTTCTTCTATGGCTTGCTCCACGGGTTCATCGCGCCATTTTCATTGTTAGGTATGCTGTTTGGCGCTGATGTGGTGGTATTCGCCGCCAACAATACCGGGTTCTTCTATTCACTTGGTTTTTTACTTGATGCGTCTGTCTGGGATGGATGCTTTTAAGCATAGTGAAGAAAACCGGAATGGTTATCATTGAGGGAATGATGCAGGGAGGCAAATGCGAGCTGTTCCAACAGGAAGGTCACGGTCAAGAGCGCAGACATACGGTTATGGACCCGATGTTTAAACCATAATAATCTACTGTCTTTCATTTCCACCATGTACCTTGCAAGAATAGGAAAGAATGCCAAACCGCCGGGGACGTTACCGTGAAGGGAATAAACAACAGAAACAGATGGGAAAAATATTTTATGGATCGCTGTTGTGTTTCGCCTTATTCGAGGTGTTGAATGTTTATTTCATCATGCCTATGCCTGGCATAAGCCAGGAGATCAACAGTCTTGACTTTGCCTATTTCCTGTACACATGGCGATGGATATTCCGGGCTGTATTTCTGGTTCTCATCGTGTTGGGATTCAGGCATGCTTTTCGTTCGTCGGCCTGGGTACCGGTGATCAGCCTGCTGGCAGTTTTAGCCCTGGTGTATGTGATCAACTTCAACATGGCCGCAGAAAGGATGTTCCTTCAGCCTGGTTTATTGAAAATGAAGTCTGTCGACCAGAACAGTGTCGGGAAGGAGAAGCTGGTTATTGGCATTTCTCTGGATGGTGAAGCCCGCGCATATCCCATTCAGTTTATCGGTTATCATCACCAGGTCAGAGATAGTATTGCGGGTAAGCCGGTTATGGTTACTTATTGTACAGTTTGCCGCACGGGGCGGGTCTTTGAACCCCTGGTTGAAGGTAAGCCCGAAACGTTTCGACTGGTGGGCATGGATCATTACAATGCCATGTTTGAAGACCGAAGCACGGGAAGCTGGTGGAGACAGGTGACTGGCGAAGCGGTGACCGGCAAGCTGAAGGGCAAGCGTTTGCCCGAGTATCCCAGTATGCAGACCACGCTGGAAAAATGGATAGCGTTGCATCCCAACACACTGGTTATGCAGGCTGATCCCGCATTTCAGGCCAGTTACGATACCTTGGGGACCTATGAAAAAGGAAAGCTCACAGGAAGATTGACCCGGAGGGATACTGCATCCTGGCAGGGAAAGTCATGGGTGATCGGCGTAGAAACCGGTTTTGCCAGTAAGGCTTTTGACTGGAACAGACTGCAGAAAGAAAAGTTGATCCATGATGAGGTGGGAGATAAACCTGTACTTGTAGCACTGGCAGAAGACAACGCGAGTTTTATTGTTTTAGAGCGAATAAAGAGAGAGCAGGTGTTCAGGATTGAAAACGATACATTGATCTCTGATTTCGGTCGATATAGTTTCTCAGGCAGGGCTATCGACAGCGGATGGCAGGATCTTAACAGGCTGAAAGGCTACCAGGAATACTGGCATAGTTGGCGGAGTTTTCATCCTGCTACGAAACGATAGTTGCGTTATTGCCCAGAATTGTTTCTTGCTACCGGAATGGTATTGTCTACCGGGCCTGCAGAAGTTCAGTTACATCTCGCAAGAAGATATCCCCATCATTGAAAGGAGCTTGCGGTAAACCGATATGTTCTGCCGGGCTTTGTTTTTATGCTCCCGGTGCTGCCTTTATAACTGAGTTTGAGGTCGGTGCCAACAAGCGACTTTACTTCGCATGATACCAGCGCGCCATCTTTCCATGAGATGTTCACCTCAAATCCGCCGCGCGCCTTTAACCCTTTGATCTCGCCGGTAGCCCATGCCTTTGGAATGGCTGGCAGCAATTGAAGCACATTTGCGCCGTCTTCTTCGATATGGCTTTGCAGGAGCATTTCGGCTATACCTGCAGTGCCTCCGAAATTTCCATCAATCTGAAACGGCGGGTGGCCGCAGAACAGGTTCTGGTAGGAACCGCCTTCGCTCGACATATTAATGCCATAGTTATCAATCGGTCTCAATAGATTTTTCAGGAGGCTGTATGCACGTTCGCCATCTTTCAACCTTGCCCAGAAATTTACTTTCCAGGCCAGGGACCATCCCGTCCCGATGTCGGTTCTCATGTCCAGGCTTTTCCTGGCTGCCATCGCGAGTTCTGGCGTTTTGCCGGGATCAATGGAGGTTCCGGGATACAACATATAGAGATGCGATACGTGCCGGTGGGTAGGTTCGGTTTCTTCAAAGGGTTCCCGCCATTCCATCAGTCGTCCATCCGGTCCTATCTGTGTCAGCGCCAGTTCCTTGTTCACATCCCTTATCCTGTCGATCACTTCATCTTTCTTTCCCAGCATATGAGCGGCGTTCAGCACATTATCAAACAATTCCTTGATCACCTGCTGGTCGTGCGAAGGTCCCATGGTGATCTGTGCCACCGAACCATCGGGTGCTTTGAATGAGTTCTCGGGAGAGGCAGCAGGACCAGACACCCATTTACCGGAGCTGGGATCTTTTATGAGCCAGTCCAAATAAAAACGCGCGGATTCCAGCATGATGGGATATACCCTTTCGAGATATTTTTGATCGGGGTTGAATTTAAAATGTTCCCAAAGATGTTGACAGAGCCATGCGCCGGCGCCGAGGTGCATGCCCCAGCTGGGATGTTCGCCGGGTGCTGTAAATCCCCAGACGTTCGTGATGGGATGAATGGCCCAGCCTTTGGCTTTGTATTGAACAGCCGCTGTTTTCCTGCCGGGTTCAACCAGCGATTCAATGAGATCCGTCAATGGGCCCTGACATTCCGATAGATTGGTGATATCGGCCGGCCAGTAGTTCATCTGGATATTGATGTCGGTATGGTAATCTCCATTCCATGGCGTTTGGATGGTGTTTGCCCAAAGGCCCTGCAGGTTGGCTGGCAAGCTTCCTTCCCGAGATGATGCGATCAGCAGGTAGCGCCCAAATTGAAAATAGAGTTCCTGCAGGTGCAAGTCATCGGCATTTCGTTGATTGGCCAATCGGCGATCGGTGGGGGTAGTATCTGCACTGATCCTTGATAAATTAAGGCTTACTTTATTGAATAGCGATTGATGGTCGCGCACATGTCGCTTCAGCAGGTTTTCGAATGTATAGGACGATGCTTTTGCCAATTGTACTTGAGATGTTTTTACCGGATCATCACCAATGAATGTGGGATAAGCAAGTTTATAGTCTGTAGCAGCGGTAAGAATTAGGCTGACGGCATCCGAATTGACGATGGACAGGCTAGTGTCGGACGTTTTTGTACTTCCGCCCCTGGTGATGGCCTTCAGTTGTACTGCGTATTTCATTCCATCCCCGCCTTTGCCATTTTTCAGACTGCCATACATCATCAGTACATCCTGCGAAGCTTTGGTGGCAAATCTTTCCGGGCGGTTCAGCATCGCCCTGAAATTGATCGCCCCTTTTTTACTTGCGCTGATGTTCACCACAAGGGCCCTGTCGGGGTAGCTGGTAAATATTTCCCTCTTGAAATCGATACCGTCCTGGCTGTAGGTGATGGTGACCACGCCGCGTTCAAGGTCCAGCTCACGACGGTAAGAAGCGTAGTCCGATTTGCGATCGAATTCCAGCCAGAGGTCGCCCAGGGTCTGGTAGGTGCCGTAAGGGACATCTGCTCCGTTGCCTTGCCCTGACCCCGGTCCTTTGCAAACCTGGGTCTTCAGCGTGAGTTCCGTAGCTTCTTTATACTTCCCTGCAAACAGCAACCTCCGAATCTCGGCAAGGGCGGCAAATGCTTCGGGATTATTTTCATCATTCGGGCTGCCCGACCAAAGTGTTTTTTCGTTGAGTTGAATTCTTTCCTTGTTGACATCACCGAAGACCATTGCTCCCATGAATCCATTTCCTACCGGATGTGCCTTCAGCCATTCCGGATTGTTTTCCCAACCCTTGGTTTTGTCTTTCACAGAGGCGTCAGCAGGACGATCATACCAGATCTTCAGCGGCACCTGTTGTTGCGCGATAACGGGAAGGGAAGCCATGATCAGGAATATCGATGAAAGCAGCTTTTTCATGGCCTTAAATTATGTGAAATTTCAGATATGTTGATTGCCTCAATAGCAGACCCTCATCTTGTCAATCAGTTATTTGTAGATTTGTGATGTATGAATAATGTGCTAATCAAGTTGTTGGTACTCGTCTGTAGTCTGGGTTTTACTTCTGAAAGTTTTTCACAGAAATTGGCTACGCCGTCCCGCGTGCAGTATGAATGGCAGGAAAGGGAAAGGATCATGTTCATTCATTTTGGCGTAGCCACATGGTTAGGTAAAGAGTATGATGAGAAAGGGGATTTCGATGTCTCCCGGATCAATCCCAAGCAGTTGAGCACAGACGACTGGTGCAAAGTGGCGAAGAGTTGGGGCGCAAAGCAGATCATTTTTGTGGCCAAGCATGTGGGCGGATTTTGCTGGTGGCAGACCAGCACAACCGAATATAGTGTGAAGAACACGCCCTGGAAGTCCGGCAAAGGGGATCTGCTGAAAGACCTGGTGGCTTCCTGTAAAAAATACGATATCAAACTCGGCGTGTATCTCTACCCTGGCGATGTGCATTATGGTGCCGGCATTGGAAGTGGTGGTAAAACAAAGGATCCTTCGAAGCAGGAAGCCTATAACAAAGTATTTCGCCAGCAATTGACCGAAGTACTGACGCAGTATGGAGATATGTCGGAGGTCTGGTTTGATGGTAATTGTGAGATCGAGGTGTCGGATATTATCGGAAACTATGCTAAGAATGCGGTCATCTTCCAAAGTAAAATGGCCACCATCCGCTGGCCGGGTACAGAGTCTGGCATGCTGGCCTATCCTGCCTGGAATAGCCTGAGCAGCGAGAAGCTCAGGAGTGGAATTTCCACGCAGTTTGATGATGACCCTGATGGCGATGCCTGGGCTCCGCTGGAGTCGGATGCTCCTTTGTATAACCACAACTGGTTCTGGAGCAAGGAAAATGAAACCAGACGAAAGCCGCAGGAAGAATTGATGAAGATGTATTACAGGTCCGTTGGATACGGCGGAACGATGTTGTTGAACTGTTCGCCCGATAGTAATGGTGCTGTTGTGCCCGGTGACAAGGCGGCGTATAAAGCGCTTGGCGATGAGATCTCCAGGCGATTTGCAAAGCCGATTAAAACAATAACCAGTAAACGAACTGCGAAGCTTTTGATGAAGTTTGACAGGCCTGCTACATTGAACCATGTTGTTTTTGGGGAAGATTATCGCGAGGGCCACAGGATCCGTGGTTATGAGCTCATTGGAATTCGAAATGGGGTACGTTCGGTGATTGTGAAAGGAAGTTCTGTTGGGAGAAAGAAGATCGATGCCTTTGACAATGGGGAATATGATGCTATCGAACTGTCCATCACGAAGGCCGTTGGTCTCCCTATGATCAGGTACATCAGTGCTTATCA
>Ga0068877_10004603_pt1 | contig 10734 bp, 6 predicted proteins | sample NOAtaG_FD_66437 | JGI IMG/M metagenome (GOLD analysis project Ga0068877, IMG submission 66437) | Freshwater lake microbial communities from Lake Erie, under a cyanobacterial bloom - NOAA_Erie_Diel6S_1000h metaG | ecosystem: Environmental > Aquatic > Freshwater > Lake | place: USA: Ohio, Lake... | reverse complement strand
ACATGAGATCCTCCCTTCGTGAAGCCCGCTGCCGCCGGGCACGGCCCGGACAACCAGCGACAGGCTAGGCCGAGAGGGCGGAACCTTGTTGTGCTGGGTCAACGGCGCCGGCCGGCCAGGTGAAAGTCCGAGGCTGTGCAGGACGCCGCAAAAAAAGGGCTATTTGCAAAATGTGGTTGAGCCGACCTCAAGGATCAGCCCAGCTCCCCTGAGTCGGACAGTTCCACCAAGGTAGGAATGTGCGGGCCGTACTCGACCTGGGTTTGGGAGCCGCTGGTTGGAACTTCGGTTGCTATCGACTTGATCAAGCTGCCGACCTTGCGGGCATGCTTGGCATACAGGGTCTTGGCTCGGATGATCTCGTAGCTGTACCCACGGCCCATCCGATTCGCCACCTTCACCAAGCCATTTAGACCTTCTGTGTACGCGTTGGTCAGTCGGACCGGCGCATCCCAGTAGGCAAAGATGTCTTCGTAGTTGTTGTGAACGGTCCGTGCTAGCGCGTGGAACTTCGGGAAGCGGCCCTCAGGCAACGAGTTCTCCCATGCCCCAAATGCGCGCATCGCGGTCGCCTTGTCGGGCTTGTCGTAGATCCGGTAGAACGCCTCCTTGACGTCGTACGCTGCGGCCAATAGCGGCATGCCGACGCGAACGAGCTTCAATGCCTCCTGCTCCTGAGGCGTCAGCGAGCCAGGCCGCTTCAGCGTTAGCCAGCGGATCGACTTCTTGACCTTCAGCCGCTCGTTCCGATCAAGCGCGGACTGGTGCTTCTTGCGTTCGTCTTCCAAAGCGTCCGACGCCATGCGCACCACATGGAACTTGTCGATGACCAGCTTGGCGTTGGGAAGATACGGCCCGTAGGACTCCTTGAATGGTCGCCACATGTCGGTGCAAACCCACTCCACCTTGTCCCGATCCGGGAGGTCTCGGAAGAAGGGCTTCATGCGTGCCTTCGTGCGCTCCTCCAGCATCTCAAACACGCTGTTGGTGGCGAGGTTGGTGATGATGCAGCGATAGCCGCCGGCAAGATTGAGTTCGTCGATCCCCATGATCACCGGGGTTTCATAGCGAACCGTCGCTTCGAGCTCTTCGATCAGGTCCTGTGCGATGTTCTTGATCGTGTTGACGGCCAAACCGGTCTGCTCTGCTAGCCCCCGGAACGTCATCCCGAGGCAACGCTCCCGGATCGCACCGACCAGTCGCTGGGTTGCTCGCCGTCGCTCATCCAAGAACGGTAGATCCAGGGTCATAGTCTTGCCGCAGGACTCGCAGCGATAGCGAGGACGATCAATTACCAACCGAACCGGCTGCATCTGTTGCGGGGTATCGGCGAACTCTATGCGCCGATGACCATGGCGATAAAGCGGCTTGCTGCAGTCGGGACACCCAGGCGGGATGGTCTCGATGACCTTGGCGGTGATGGTGATGACCCCTTGCGAACTCTGAAGGTCCACCGGCGTGACGCCCGGCAGGTTCAGAAGATCAAGCATTCAGGTCATCCACATCGATGGTTCGACGATCACGGATCAGTTCATAAATGAGGTCCGTCAGCGCTGCCATCGACTGGCGGTCCGCTTTGAGCACCTGGGTGGCCAGCTTCTGGTGCGAAGACAAGGCACGTACCACGCCCTGCTGCACGGCGCCTGGCAAATTGCCCTTGAGGGCCTGCTCGCGGGAGTTGTTCTCCACCTGCGCCATCACGACATCGCTTTCCTTCGCAATGGAGGCGATGTGGTTCACGAAGGTCGCTTGATCGCGAAGCGGCGTGGCATCGCCAAACAAGCGGTTCAGCCGCTCGATGATTTCCTTGAGGAAGTTCGGCTCATCCGCCCTGCCAGTGCCACCGGGTCCGATGGGCTTGAGCTTCGGCTTGTCGGGCGCATCACCCATACTCTCCGTGCGTGTCTTGATGTCGAAGCCCGACAGCACCAACCCCTTCAGGTCCACGCGGTCCGCCGGCACGCCATCCAGCCGCTTGCCGAGCAGCTTGGCAAAGGCTGCAAAGTTCTCCAGCTCGGGATCACCGAAGTCAATCAACTGCGCGATGTAGGCATACGTGCGGCTGAAGCGCGCCAGGCCGCTCTTGAAGCCCATCAGCGCGGCGACCTGTTCGGCAGCGTCCTTGCGCTGATGGTCCGCCGATTTCATGCCGGCTTGATCCTGATTGGCGCGGGCCTTGCCATACGCGGACTCCCAGGTCGCAATGGCATCTCGCAGCATCTTCAGCTTCTGGTTGTATAGCCTCGTCGGCCGCTCGGTGGCGGCGTACAGCGCCTTGTGCTGCGGCTCCTGCGCCTGGGTGATGTCGCGAAGGGTCCTGAAGCGGGCCTGCTTGAAGTCTTCCAGGTCTTCTGCCTCGTACAGGCCGTGGGCATCCAGCAGTTTCTTGATGTCGTAGACGACGTTGAGGTCCTGCGCTTCCTCGATCAGCGCGCCGTCGTCGTACTTCGAGAACGCCAGCCTGACGTTCTCCGGGCCGTTGACGAAGTCGATGATGAAAGTCTCGTCCTTGCCCGGCGCGGTTCGGTTCAGGCGCGAGAACGTCTGCACGATCTCCACATCGTTGGCGATCTTCTTGTCGATGTACATCGCCACAAGTTTCGGCTGGTCGAAGCCTGTCTGGAACTTGTCGGCTACCAGCATCACCCGGTACTCGGGCCGCTCGAAGGCGATGCGCAGATCCTGGCCCGACGCCGCCGGGTTCATGCTCAGCTCGTTGAACTCCTCATCAGGCCCCACCACGAACACATCGCCGCTAAGGCGCTCGTCATCGCTGTGCATCACCTGCTTGCCCGTCAGCTTGCCGGAGAAAGCCACCAGCGAGCGGATGCCCGCATGCTCCGGGTGCTTGGCGATGTACGCATCGAAACCCAACTTGTAGCGCACGGCGGCGGCGCGCGAGCTGGTCACCACCATCGCCTTGGCCCTGCCGTCCAGCAGCGAGGCCACGTTCTTGCTGAAGTGCTCGATGATGAACTGCACCTTCTGCGTGACATTGGTCGGGTGCAGGCTCATCCACTGCGCCAAGGCCCGCTTGGCGGCCTTGCCGCTGACGCGCTGTGTATCGTCCAGCTGCTTGGCGAGATTGAACGCCGTCTGATAAGGCGTGTAGCCCTTGAGCACGTCGAGGATGAAGCCCTCCTCGATAGCCTGCCGCATCGGGTATCTGTGGAACGCCGCCGGTAGGTTGGTCTTGCTCGGCTTGCCGCCATCCTTCGTACGCCCGAACAGCATGAAGGTCGAATGCTTGGGCGTCGCGGTAAACGCAAAATGGCTCAGATTCTTCGGGCGTGCGCGGGATTTCTGCAGATGCTCCAGCAGTTCCTCCACGCTCATGCCCGCCATGTCGCCCTTGCTGCTGAGAGACAAGGCAGCCTGCAGCTTTGTGGCATTGGTGCCGGTCTGCGAGGCATGAGCCTCATCGATGATGACGGCGAAGCTCTTGTCCTTCAGCCCCTTCTCGGTGACGATGGCCTCCATCGCATAAGGGAAGGTCTGGATCGTCACCACGACGATCGGGGTGCCGGCGATCAGCGCCTCAGCCAACTGCTTGCTCTTGGACTTGCTGGACTTCTGCCGGTCGATGGCCGCGATCACACCAAACTGGTGATCGATCTGCTTCACCGCGTCTTGCAACTGGCTGTCCAGCACCGTGCGGTCGGTGACGATGATCACGCTGTGGAAGATCGCCTCGCCGTTGTCGCGTCGTAGGCGGATGAGGTCATGCGCCGTCCAGGCGATGGTGCTGGTCTTGCCGGAGCCGGCGCTGTGCTCGCAGAGGTACTGCATGCCCGCGCCGTTTGCCTGGGCGTCGGCGATCATGGCGTTGACCGCATCCCACTGGTGGTAGCGCGGGAAGATCAGGGTTTCCTTCTTGGACCAGTTGCCTTTCAGGTCCACCACGTCTTTCTTCTCGACGTACACGAAGCTGTGGAAAATGCGCAGCCAGGCGTCGCGCTGGCAGACTTTCTCCCAGAAGTAGGCCACCGGATACTCGCCGTCCTTGCGGGCCGGGTTGCCAGCGTGTCCTTCGTTGCCCTGGTTGAAGGGCAGGAAGAAGGTGTTTTCGCCGTCCAGCTTGGTCGCCATCTGGATGTCGGAGTCCGACAGGGCGAAGTGCACCACCGCGCCGCGCTTGAAGGTCAGCAGTGGCTCGCGTCGCTTGGTCTTGGGGTCCTGCGGCAGGCGGTCGGTCTTGTACTGCTCTACCGCAGCGGCGGCGGACTGGGTGAAGTCGGTTTTCACCTCCACCGTGGCCACCGGGATGCCGTTGATGAAGAAGACCAGGTCAATCGCCAAGTCACGCGCCGGGTGGTATTTGAGCTGCGGCACCACGCGCAGGAGGTTGGCCTGGTACCGCTTCGTCACCTCGGCGTTACGCGCATCCTCGGGCGCAGCTTCGGACAGATCGATGTGCCCGCAGCCGGCGATGGAAAAGCCCCGGCGCAGCGCCTGCACGGTGCCATCGGCTTCCAGCGTCTTGGCGAGCCGGTCCATCAGCGCGCCGCGCGGGTCGGCTGGGTGATCCTTGCACAGCTTGGACCACTTGTCCTTTTGTGTGGCTTCCAGCCAGGCCACGAGGTCATCCGGGTACAGGGCACGCTCGGTGTCGTAGTGCTGCGTGTCGCCGACGTGCCAGCCCTGCGTCTGTAACCGCTGGACGATGTACGCCTCGAAGTGCTTTTCCCGGTGCGCGGTGTCGCCGTTCAAGACGTCTTCTCCTGTGTTCAATCCGGCTTCAATGCAGCGTCGGCGCCTGGCCGCAGCATTTCTTGTATTTCCGGCCCGAACCGCAAGGGCACAAATCGTTGCGGCCCACCTTGGGCGCATCGCGCCGCCGCGGCGCACGGGAGGCAACGGCGGGCTGGGAGGTTCGCCGCTCGAGCCAGTGCGCATGAATGGCCGCGAGTGAAGGCACGATGGCCTGCACCCAACGCTTGGTGCTGCCTTCTTTGATCGTGAGCTGAAGGCCGGCTTCGTCACCTAGACGCAGGAAGGGAGTGACGAGACGGACGTGGTCCTCATCACCTGGCCCCTTGAACGCATCCAGTACCCACAGCGCAGCCCAGTCTTCCGCGTCAAAGCGCTGCGTGGCGCTCAGGAAACCCTCGCACCATTCCGCAGCGCCCCACACCGCCTGGCGATGAAACACCGGCTCGAAGGAGCCCGGATCGCTCGCAAAGACATTCGCGATGCGATTCATCAAGCCCATGATCAGACCCATGACTTCCTGTGCCTGCTCCAGGCTTGCGAACTCCACTTCCGCCTTGCCCTCCTCAAAATCCCAAACCCAAGGCAGCCAGGCGGACGGCATCACCACGCGTGGGCCGATCACCAGCGCGGTGACAAAACCTTCCAGGGTGGAGACGTCCATCGCCGACTCGGGCACCGCGTCCGAATTCAGGAAATCGTCCAGGCGGTCGAGGTCAGCGTCGGTGACGGCGGGCGGTGAACTCATGCCGCGTATTCCGTTGTCGTGGCAGTCGCGCCACGCAGATCTATCTGGCCGGTGACGGCGGCGGTGATGAGGGCAGCGCGGCGTTCTCTGAGGAGGTTGATGCTGCGATCGGTCGTTGACGTGAGCGCATCGATCCGAGCAATGCCTCGATCAAGATGCGCGGCGATCGCGCGCTGCTCGGCGATGCTGGGAGCAGGCATCTTCACTTGCCGGAAGTTGGCGTAACTGAGGTCCTGCCCGTCTCGAATGAAACTCGATGTCGCCTGAAGACCCTGAATGTAGGTGCTCGATTTCAGGAGGTAAGTGAAGAAATCGATATCTGCTGCTGGTTCGGCTTGAAGAACGACGTAAGAGGATCGAACACAGCCACGGGCCCGAACTCGCTCAATGCCACCTTCGAAGCTGCGCATGCTGATTACGAAGTTATCGACTTCGACATGCTTTCGCTGCTCAACATTCTTGACGGCATGCGTCACTTGCCGGCCCTCAAGCCGCTCGTACTCTGCGAGCGGTATGACCCCGTACTTCTGAGTGGCCGAGAGATGCTCGTCATCGGCATGCGCGCGTTCGTTGCTTTCCACGAAGAGCCAAGTGCTTGGGACTACTTCCCAATGATCCGGCACCTCCCCAATCCACTCGACGCCCGAATCCTTCATCTTCACGTTCGGATCGAGGCCCTTGGTGACGGCGTGGGTGATGATCGCCTGGCGCTTTTCCTTCAGCAGCTCGATGAAGCCCGTTTTCTTCGCGATCAGCGCGTCGATGCGGGCAGTTTCGCGAGCAAAAGCCGAGCAAATGGCTGATTGCTCGGAGGGCGGCGGGAAGGGAAATCGATAGTTGCGAAATGCTTCGGCGGGCAAGTGAGAAATCGTTGCCTTGGAATCGTTCTCCGCGAACACGCCCATGGTCTTGGCCGCAATAAGCGATGCGAGCATGAACTGCGGTTGGTCGTCTCTACGAGGCCGCAACCGATGGAGCGCCTTCTGATAGCCGATCGGCTCGCCCTGCCAGATCGCTGCGCGCCCCACGTCTCCCCCCTCGCAGACAAGGAGATCCCCAGCAATTGCCGTGTATCGCTCGTATTCGTCTGGCGCAATGTCCATCGCTGGAAGGTCGGTCGAATTGATCGACTCCCACTGGACATCCTGGTTGCGGAGGTACGGGACGAGGTGCACACCTGAGATGCGCTTCTGGTCGAGCATCTTCCCCAACTCGACCGAGAAGCGAAAGTTGAGCTTGCAGACGGTCCAGTGCTCCGGCACATGTCCAATCCACTCGACACCCGATTCCTTGTACGTCGGGTACGGCTTGTAGTGGCTCATATGCGCCTCAGCTTAGTTGCGCGATACGCCAGATGGCGGTCGCCTGTGAGGCCATCCAGTTCTGGTGCGCGGCAATGCGCTCAGGCGTCCACTCGGCGTTCTCTTCCCCGATCTTCCGGGTGATCGCAAAGCCGCTGGCTCGGTAGGAATCCCGTTTCTGTGCGAACTCGGCGTTGCCCGCATCACGATTCGTGCCGGCCTGCATCAATGTCATGTTGCCCAACCGATATACCAGCGCTTCCGCATCGTCGTTGCCGATACCACCCCAGTTGTCCGGCGCGTTCTGCGGCAGAACATGCTCGATGTTGAACGCATCACTGGCGAAATCATGGGCATGACCAGACAGGTGCTTCTCGATGGCGCAGAGGATGAGGCGGACGACACGGTTGTTTCGGGAGTCCGTAGTGCGGATGGTCTTCTCGGCGAACGCTGTCCGGAACGCAGCATCGTCAGGATAGATGCTCCGCAGCAGGGGGAGCGAAGCGCCGAGCCGATCTAGCTCGCGCTTGGCGACACGCTCGGCGACTTCGTTGTACTTGCGCTCCTGCTCGGCCGTGCTTTGTGACCCGATCACGTTGAAACGCATCGAGATCACGACCGTGGCGCGCAAGAGCCCCGTGAAGTCGGGAGCGTCGAAGATCCGCTTGGCCGCCAGCAGCAGCGGAAACGGCTGCCGTACCCGGAACGTCTTGAGCACGCCAGCAAGCTGCTTGTCTTCTTGCGGCCAGTCGGACGGCTCCGGCGAAGACAAGGCCAGGTAGGTGTCGAGGTCTTCCTCCATGTCGCGCAAGAGCTGGAAAACGGCTTGCGCCGTATTCACCTGCGCCCTGATCGTTTTGAACAGGTCGGCCTGTCGTGCAAAGCTGCGCCGGCTGTTCCAGTGCACACGAAGGAAGTCCGGGAAGTTCTCTGACTGGAGTCGGCCGACAATGGCTTCCCAGCGGTCTTCCAGGTTACGCAGCTCGTGATCGGTCTCGCCCCCGCGGTCGAGAACCGAGAAAAGATAGTTCTTCAGCAGGTCCGTGGCGGACAGGCGCACGCCACGGGCGTTGAGTGTCTCGAACACCTTGTAGGCGTTCAGTTCGTCGGTGACGGTGATCACGGTGAAGAACAGCCGGTCGCTGAGGTCTTCCACCAGCTTCGCCAGCCGCATGCCCTCGTCCCCGGTGCTGGCCTTCAGGTATTCGGCCACGCGCTTGTCAAACCACTCGAACGCCTTGCGCAGCGAATGCTCGGAGGCACGGAAGCCGCGCTGCGGCAGGTGCCCCAGCGGCACCAGGTAGGTCTGGAAATAGGTGTTGTTGTTGCGGTTGAGGGTGAGCTTGGGGCGCGCAACGAGCGTCACAGGGTCCAGGTAACCGACATAGGTCTGCCGGATCTGATCCATGCGGCGCTGGTTGGGCTCGGCGTCATTGCCAGCATCGATCAGCCGCTGGATGTTCTTGAGGATGGCAAGGACGATGAGACTGATCGTGGTCAGGCGCTGCTGGCCGTCGATGACGTCGAAGGTCTTGTCATCGGCGGACTGCAAGACCAGATATCCCATGTAGTGGGCGCTCTCGCCGTCTGCCTTCAACGTGCCCTGCAGGTCCATCCACAGGTCTTCCCACTCCTCGTTGGTCCAGCTGTAGTCGCGCTGGAAGCGGGGAATGCGATACGTGAGACCGTTACCGATCAGCTTGCGGAAGGTGTTGTTCTCGGTCTTGAAATTGGTGGCGGCCATGGATCGCTCCGTTTCTCACTCGGTCACTTCGCCCAGCAGGGCCGCAATCTCGGCTTCCACCTGCTTCAGCTCGGCGTCGATATCGGCCAGTTTGCGCGGTGGCTGGTACTTGTAGAAGTAGCGGTTGAAGTTGATCTCGTAGCCGACGCGGCCGATCTCCTTGTCCCGCTCGTCACGGAAGGCTTCGTCCAGCCAGGCATCGGGCACATGGGGCAGCACTTCGCGGGCGAGGTAGTCGCGCACGTCCTCGGTCAACGGCACATTTTCATAGTCGGTCAGCTCGCTGTCTGCGACGGGGTTGCCGTCAGCATCGGTCACCGGCTCACCTTCCGGGTCGCGCACGCCCAGCGCATTTATCAAGGCCTTGAGGAAGGGCTTGCCGACCTTGCCGAGCGAGCCATCCCCGCGCGTGGCCTGCGCAATGAACGTTTCAGCCCAGGCGACCGGTTGCACCTCGCTCAGATGGGCCACCAAGGCCGTCTGCCAGCCGGACTGCTGCTCGGGTGTCAGCTTGGCCCACGCCTTGTCGTCGTCCCATAGCTTGGCCAGGTTGTCGCGTGAGAGATGCAGACGCATGCGCAGCGGGCGTAGGACGCGGATGCGGCGGTAGCCGAAGGTCCGGTAGTCCAACATGCGACTGAGTTCGCCGCTCTCGGCGGCGGCGTAGAGGTCTGCGATCTGGCGCTGTTGCTCGTCGCTGATCTTGCGGCGCTTGTTGCCCTCGTTCTTCATCGACGTCCACAGGCCCGTGGCATTGATCAGTTGCACCTTGTTGCGGCGGTGTTCGGGCTTCTTGTTGGAGAGAATCCAGAGGTAGGTGCCGATGCCGGTGCGGAAGAAGGTCTCAGTGGGCAGCGCGATGATTGCCTCCACCCGGTCGTTCTCCAGCAGCCATCGCCTGATCTCGGACTCGCCCGACCCCGCGCCGCCGTTGAACAACGGGGAGCCTGAGAGAACGATCGCCGCACGGCCGCCACCCTTGTCGGGGAGCTCCAGCTTGCTGGCCAGGTGCAGCAGGAACAGCATCGAGCCGTCGTTGATGCGCGGCAGGCCGGGGCCGAAGCGGCCGGCGTAGCCCAACTCCTTGTGCTCGTTTTCGACGGCCTTCTGATCCTTCTCCCACTTCTTGCCAAACGGCGGATTGGCCAGGCAGTAGTGAAAACGTTCGCCTGCGAAGGCATCCCGCGACAGCGTGCTGTAGGGCCCCTTGATGTTCCGGGACAAGTCTCGGCCAGGATCGGAGGCGAGCGTGCGTAGCAGCATGCCTGCCAGACAGACTGCGTGGGTCTCTGGTTCCAGCTCCTGCCCATGAGGCACAAGAACCGGCGGCACCTTGAAGCGGCTGCCGTAGTCGGCAACGTGACTCATGGCGTCGGAGAGAAAGCCGCCTGTGCCACATGTGGGGTCATACAACGTGCGGATCAGGCCTGGGTTGGCCTCGAACAACTCATCGTCCGGGTCAAGCAGCAGCGTGGTGGCCAGATGGACCACGTCGCGGGGGGTCATGAAGTCTTCCGCGGCTTCATTGACCTCGGCACCGAATCGCCGGATCAGGTGCTCATAGAGGTTGCTCATCTCCCGATCGGGAACCTGATCGGGGTGCAGGTCAATGCCTGCGAAGTTCTTGCAGATCTTGTAGAGCAAGCCCGCCTTGTCCAGGCGGATGATGGTGTTCGTGAAGTCGAACTGCTCGAAGATGACGCGTGCGTTGTCCGAGAACCGCGCCACGTAGTCTTGGAGATTCTGCCGGGTCTTGGTGCTGCCCAGCGTGGAGAGGGCGTAGTCCGAGGTGTTGTAGAAGGGGTAGCCTGCGACCTGACGCAGGATCAGGTCCAGATCGATCCCGCTGTCTTTGTGCTCGAGATTCGCCGCTGCGACCGCCTCGCGGGTTCTCTCCAGAACGCACTCAAGCCGGCGCAACAGCGTGAACGGCAGGATGATCTTGCCGAAGTCCGTGTGCTTGAAATCGCCCCAAAGATCTTCGGCGTTCTTCCAGCATTCCGCCGCAAGCGACAGGCCGGAGCCATTCCCCTCTGCCATCCTGTTCTCCAACCGCTTTTTGCACAGCAGAGAATAGCACTCGGTACAAGGCCAGCAACCAGATATTGCACAGAACAAGAGAACGGCCGCACCGGACGCCTCATGCGGAGTTCAACCATTTTTTGCGCTTAGCCAAAAAAAGGCCGGCAGTGCCGGCCCTTGGGTTTGCGGCAATCCGGATTACTTGAGCA
>Ga0068877_10004601_pt1 | contig 10737 bp, 12 predicted proteins | sample NOAtaG_FD_66437 | JGI IMG/M metagenome (GOLD analysis project Ga0068877, IMG submission 66437) | Freshwater lake microbial communities from Lake Erie, under a cyanobacterial bloom - NOAA_Erie_Diel6S_1000h metaG | ecosystem: Environmental > Aquatic > Freshwater > Lake | place: USA: Ohio, Lake... | reverse complement strand
CCGGTCTATTGCGTGACGACGGTGAAGCACCTGCTTGGCCTCGACGGCTATGCCTTCACGCCGGAGCAGCTGTACCACGCACTCCTTCGCCGAGGAGCGACCGAGGTGTTCCGATGAAGACTCCCAAGATGCCCGCGCCCGATCCCGCGACGATCGCTGCACAGCAGGAAGCCAAGCAGCGCGCCGAGGAAGAGCGCAAGAAGGCCGAGGAGGCTGCTTCCAGCACCGAACGCCTGCGCTCGTCTGGCGCCATGGGCCGCCGCTCGCTCTTCAGCATGGGCGAGCAGGGTTACTCCTCCAACCTCGGGAGCTGACAAATGCCGATGCCGGAAATGCTGAAATCGCTCTTCGATTACGTCGAAAAAAAGTACGGAGGCGTTTCGGCGTCTGGCTCGAAAGGACTGATCGGAGGCGATACTCTGGATGTCAAGAGCGAGATGGATCGCTTGCAAGAGCGCGGGATCTTGCGTGGAAGCGGTAGCGGCGGCGGTGGCGACATCGAGGATGCTCTGAAGCCCAAGGGAATGCAGCGCAAGCGCGTGATGTGAGGAGCTGATTCATGACAGCCGTGACCCGAAGCATGTTCGACTGGAACGACCGGGACTACAAGAAGTTCAAGGCCAGCGAGCGCAAGAACTACGACAGCATGTTGCGCAATCTCGCGCCTGGTGAGCCTGTCGAGGAGCGCATCGTCGAGGAGCCGGGCGTTGCCGAGCGGAAGGCGATCGATGCTGGTCGTAACTCGTGGGAGAACATGGACCGCGCCATGTACGAGCGCGATCGCTACTGGAAGAACAGGGATCGCAACACCAACCCGATGTGATTCATGGACCTCGAGACAATCATCAAGCGCGCCAACAAGGCGCACTCGACCCACGATCAATGGAAGACGCTGTGGGACGAGTGCTACGAGTACTCGATGCCTCACCGTGCGCGCTTCTACTCGCACACCAGCGGGCAGAAGAACACGCTGAACCTCTACGACAGCACGGCCGTCACATCGATCCACGAGTTTGCGTCGCGCCTGCAGGCCGGCCTCACGCCGACGTTCTCGCGCTGGTCGCGCCTTCGCCCGGGCCGCATCGTCGATCCCGACAACACGAACGAAATCCAGGCGCGCCTCGATGAGATTGGCGAGGAGGTCTTCGCCATTCTCCACCGCTCCAACTTCGACAGCCAGATCCACGAAGCCTACATGGAGCTTGGCATCGGCACGGGCTCGCTGATCGCAGACTACGATCGCGACGACGTCATTCGATTCACCGCGGTCCCGCTCACGCAGATGGCGATGGATGCCGGTCCGTGGGGCACCGTCGATGGCCGGTTCCGCAAGCGCAAGATCCAGGTCGGGCTGATCGACAAGGAGTGGCCGAACGCAACGATCCCCACGGAGTTGGTGGATCGCATGGCAAATCGTCCGCTTGATGAGATCGAGGTCAACGAAGCGACGTTCCGCGACTGGTCCAAGCGCGTCGAGACCCATGTCTACGTCGTGTGGCTGACGTCGCCCAAGGTCGAGCTCCTGCGCACGGAATACGCTGGCGCCGGCGCGTGCCCGCACATCAATTTTCGCTGGTCCGTCGCGGCCGGCGAGGTCTATGGCCGTGGCCCGCTGCTCAACGCCATGCCCGACGTTCGCGTCGCCAACGTCATCGTGCAGCTGAACCTCGAGAATGCCGAACTGGCCGTCTCCGGCCTGTGGCAGGGCGAGGACGATGGCGTCCTCAACCCGAACGCAATCACGCTCCTGCCCGGCACCATCATTCCCCATGCCCGCGGCTCGCAGGGCCTTCGGCCGCTCGAGGTCCCCAGTCGCTTCGACCTCTCGCAGGTCATCCTCAAGGACCTGCAGGCCAACATCAAGCGCGCCCTCTACGACGAGGCGCTTGGCCCGCCCACCGGCACGCCCATGTCGGCGACCGAGGTGCAGGCCAGGATGCAGGATCTCTACCGGCGCATGGGCTCGGCCTATGGCCGCCTCCAGCGCGAGCTGGTGCAGCCGGTCATCCGCCGCACCATCTGGCTGCTCAAGCAGACCGGCCGCATCAGCCTTCCGTCAGTCGATGGCGATCTGGTCGAGATCAAGAGCGAGAGCCCGCTGGCGTCGGCGCAGAAGGACCAGGACGTCCAGCGCATGATGGAGTTCGCTGGCGCTCTGCAGGGCACGTTCGGCCAGCAGCTGCCTCTGATGATGCTGATGGAGCCCAACAAGGTGGCGAAGTGGCTGGCCGATCGGAAGGACATCCGCGCCGACCTGTTCTACACGCCCGAGGAACAGCAGCAGATGCTCCAACAGATGCAGCAGATGGCCCAGCAGATGGGGCAGCAAGGCGCCGGGGGCGCAGGACCGCTTGGCTGACCCGGAAGTGATCTCGCGCCTGCGCTCGACGCTCGAGCGCGGCGTCGACCAGCCTGCCCATCCTCGCAAGGTCGAGCTGGCCGCGCACGCAGCGCTGTCGCGGCCGGATGGCGCTCTCCTGCTGGAGTACCTCGAGCAGCTGACCTTGCGGACCGTGCATCCACCCGGCACATCCAACGAAGTGCTCCAGTACCGCGAAGGCATGCGCCACGCGGTCTGGCTGATGCGTCACCTGATGGAAAGAGGAGCCATCGATGTACCAGCGAAACCCGTATCCCCGTAGTCCGGACGACGCGTCTGGCGCGCCTGCCGCAGCCCCCGCTGGCGATCCCCCGCCGCTCAGCGGGATGAAGTCCGGCGGCCTCTCTGGCGGCGACCAGGCCATGATCGCGGCCGGCCGCGCCGCCAATCCTGAAGGCCCGCTGCCCGACGGATGGCTGGCGATGGAGAAGCGGCCGGAGTGGCTGCCGGAGAAGTTCTACGACGCGCAGCGCAAAGCAGCGCGCCTCTCGGACTTCGGCAAGGCCTACGGCGAGGTCGAGCGCAAGCAGTTCACGCGCTCGGACGACCTCCGTCGCCAGGTCGAGCGCGAGTTCGAGGAGGGCCGGATGAAGGCCCGGCCGGAGAAGCCCGAGGGCTATCAGGTCAAGCTGCCCGACGGCTACTCGGAAGAGCAATTCGAGCTCAACCTCGATGAAGCCAACCCGATGATGAAGTGGTGGCGGTCGACCGCGCACGATCTGGGGCTGAACCAGAACCAGTTCGAGGCCGGCATTGCCGCCTACGTCGACGGCATCTCGCACGACTTGCCGGACATCGATGCCGAAGTGAAGTCGATGGGCGAGAACGGCCCGCAGCGCATCGTGAACCTCCAGAAGGCCCTCACCAAGATGCTGGGCAACGACTGGGAGGTTCTGAAGCCGTTCGCGACGTCGGTGAAGTCCTTCGAGGCGCTCGAGCGACTGGTCGATGCCCGCATGCTTTCGGGCAACCAGCCGCAAGGTGCGCCGACCGCGGTGGCTGGCGACGCTCGCACCCGCGACGATCTGCGGAAGATGATGATGGATCCGCGCTACCGCGATCCGTATCGCCGCGATCCGGCATTCGTGCGCGAAGTCGGCTCTCTCCAGCAGCGGCTCTACTCGCAGGGTTCATAAGCGATAGGCGCGGACACGAGGGGCAGGGTACGGCGAAGGGGCAATTCGCCTACCCGGCCCCGTTTCCGGGAGCCCCGGCCCGCAAGGACCAACCGGCGGCGACGTGAAGGGACCAACCGGCAGCGCGGTTCAACCCAACCTGCTCAAGGAGAACCCTCATGTCGACCTCGATCGACAACAACTTCATCCGACTCTTCGACGACGAGACCTTCGTGGCGTTCCAGCGCGACGGCTCGCAGCTGCGTGGCACCGTCCGCGAGAAGATGGGCGCCGGCAAGACCTTCCAGTTCAACAAGTACGGCGCCGGGATCATGTCCACCAAGGGCAAGCATGGCGACGTGCCGGTGATGAACGTCGACCACACCAACGTGTCGCTGACGATCACCGACTACTACGGCGGCGAGTACATCAACGACCTGGACGAGCTCAAGACCAACATGGACGAGCGCCAGCTCGCCGCGGGCGCCCTCGCCAAGGCGGCCGGCCGCAAGGTCGACGACGTCGTCACGGCAGCCGCGTATGCGTCGCTGCCCGCTGGCCAGCAGCAGGCCGCCGCCGCCACGGGCCTCACCCGGGCGAAGGTGCTGGTGCTGATGGAAGCGATGGGGACGAACGAAATCCCCGACGACGGCAATCGAATCTGCCTCATCGCACCGGAGCAGTGGACCAACCTGCTCACGATCGCCGAGTTCGCCTCGCAGGACTACATCGGCCCCGATGCCCTGCCGTGGAAAACCGGCGTCACCGCGAAGCGCTGGCTCGGCATCCTCTGGATGCAGTACACGGGCCTCACGCTCGCGTCGACCACGCGTCGCACGCTCGCGTACCACAAGTCGGCGATCGCGCTCGGCATGAACACCGAGATCCGCACCAACTTCGACTGGGTGCCGCAGAAGGGCGAGTACTTCGCCCAGGCGCGCATCACCGTCGGCTCGGTGCGCATCGAGGACACGGGCGTGTTCCAGATCGACTGCATCGAGACCTGAGGAAGGAGAACAGCCAATGGCTTTCCGCCCCGAGAACCTCTTCCGCGTCGCGTCGTTTGGCGCGAACGCGCTTCATGTCTACATCGACCGCGACAACGATGGCGCCGCCACGATCGACACCAGCGGCCACATGAACGCCGCTTTCGAGCAGCTGAAGACCGGCGACGTGATCCTCCGCATCTCCGCGTCGGCGTTCAACGCCACGCTGGGCACCATCACGACGGTGGGCACGGCTGGCTGGCACGTCGTCGTGTCGAACGCGTCCGGCGTGGTCGACCTGAGCGACACGCTGGCGCTCACCATCACCGACACCGACTGACCAACTAGGTGGGGCCTCGCGAAGCGGGGCCCCACCGCATTTCTCGGAGGCTCCCATGGGGCAGATGAACGCCAACGCCAGCTCGGATCGCGCCGTCGGTCGGCTGACCGGGACATTCGCTGCTGCCGGCCAGTCCCCCGGCATCGAGGTCGCTGGCGTCGCCAATCTCGCGCTGTGGGGCAACCTCACCGCCACTTCCCTCGTCATCAAGCTCCAGAAGTCCTACGACTTCGGCACGACGTGGATCGACGTCGCCCGCGACACCTCCGGCACGTTGCTCCAGTTCACGACCGTCACCGCTTCCGGCGTCTCGGTGCGGTTCGAAGAGTCGGAGCCTGGCGTCCAGTATCGCCTCGACTGCTCTGGAAGCACCTTCGCGGGAACCGCGAACTACCGCATCAGCTACTGACGGGCGCCGGTCGCCCGGCCGGAGCAACGACATGGCCGACACCAAGATCGACATCTGCTCGCGTGCGCTGGTCGAGCTGGGGGCCAACCCCATCGTCGACTTTTCCGGCTCCAGCACGGAAAGCACCGTCGCGAATCAGCTCTACGACGCGACTGTCCGCAAGGTGCTGGCGCGCCATCCGTGGCGCTTTGCCACGATCGGCGTCGCCATCAACAAGATCGCCTCGACCAACGAGACCGCTTTCGACAGCGCCTATCAGCTGCCGGCCGATTTCGTCGCGCTGTGGAACGTGCGCGATGTTGGTGGCACGGACATGGCGGCCGACGAATGGGTGGTCTACGGCTCCGAGGTCCACATGGACCACGGCATGGACACCGTCGAGGTCGACTACACCCGCGTCGTGAGCGAGAGCTACTTCCCCGCGCACTTCACCGAGGCTCTCGAGGCCGCGCTGATGCATCGTTTCTGCGGCCCCCTGTCGCATTCGGGATCGCAGCGTGACGCGCTTGGCCGCGTCTACGAGACGGTCCTCTCCAAGGCGTGCCACATCGACAGCCGGCAGGACGCGCCTAACCGGCTGCGCCCGCGGCGCTTCCTTGCCGTGCGCCGCTGATGTTCCAGCGTCAGGTCAACCTCCAGACCAACCTTGCGTCTGGCGAGATCGATGCGCTCATGCGGATGCGGTCCGACGTGAAGGGCTGGCGCAATGGGGCCAAGAGGGTAGAGAACTTTCGCGGCTTGCTGCAGGGCGGCCAGCGGTCGCGTCCGCCGCTCCAGAGCGTCGTGGCAAGCTGGGGCAGCGTGGATGGACAGCTGCTGGAGTTCGAGTTCGACGGCGACCAGGGCTACGTCATGAAGCTGGAAGGGACCAGCTTGCGCGTGCGCCGCTCGAGCGACGGTGCCGACTGCGGCACGCTGGTCACGCCTTACACGGCAGGGCAGATCCGCGAGGTTTCCGCCGCCCAGTCCGGCGATGTCATGCTGCTGTTCCACAAGGAGCATCAGCCGCGTCAGGTGACGCGCACGGGCGCCACGAGCTTCTCGATCGCGACGTGGGACTTTGACACCAGCGGCTCGCCGGCGAAGTACCTTGGTCCGTTCTATCGGTACGAGGCGAGCTCGATCACGGTCGCGCCATCGGCGACGACCGGAACCATCACCGTCACGGCCAGCACCGGCATCTTCACCGACACCAGCTGGAACGGGCTCTACATCCGCATCGGCGGCAAGCAGGTCCTTCTCGGGACGCGCAGCTCCGACACGGTCATGGGTGGCTGCACGGTCATCGAGACGCTGGCGAACACCACCGCGACTGCCGACTGGCAGGAGCAGGTGTATTCGGCCAAGCGCGGATGGCCGGCCTGCGCCTGCTTCCACGACGATCGCCTGGTGCTGGGCGGCGGCAAGACGCGGCGGCAGGGCCTGTACCTGTCGCAAGTCGGCGTCTACAAGAACTTCGACGGCGGCACGGGCCTCGACGCGCAGGCAATCTGGGCTGGCATCAGCGTCGACAAGGTGCAGGACATCCGGCGCGTCGTCAGCCACCAGAACCTGCTGATCTTCACCGACCAGCTCGTGGCGTACTGCCCGCAGTCGGAAACAAAACCCCTGACGCCCGGCACAATCGCGATCCGCCCGCAGGCCAACTACGGCATCACGACGACGTGCAACGCCAAGGTCTTCGATGGCGGCGTCTCCTACGCGCAGACCGGCGGCAAGGTCATGCGCGAGATGCTCTACAACGACACGATCCAGGCTTACGCCGCGGAGCAGACCAGCGTTTTCACGGCGCAGCGCATCTCGAGCCCCCAGTCGATTGCGGTGCTGCCCGCATCCAACGCCGTGCCAGAGCAGTACCTGTTCGCCGTGATGAGCAACGGCGGCATGGCCGTGCTGCACAGCCTGCGCTCCCAGCAAATCACCGGCTGGACGTTCTGGACGACGCCGGGCGGCTCATTCCGTTCCGTTGCCGTCGTCAACAACGAGGTCTTTGCACTCGTCCAGCGCGGCACCGTCTACAGCCTCGAGAAGTTCCGGTTCGACGTCGAGGCGTCGATCGACGGATTCACGATCCATGCGGCGGCCGCCAGCTTTGCCAGCGGCACGCTTGGACCGGCCGACGCCAACAGCAAGCGCGACGTCGTCGCCGGCGGCAAGCACTACGGCACGCTGGCCGTCGTCAGCGGCTCGATCACGCCGGAAGTCGCGCCGACGGAAGAGACGTATATCGGGATCGGATGGTCGCCGATCATCGAGACGCTGCCGCCAGAGATCGAGACGCCCATCGGCTCGCTTCTGGTTCGCCCCAAGAGGCTGGCGCAGGTGTCGGTCACGATCGCCAGCTCCGTGAGCGTGCGCGCCAACGGCCAGGATCTCGACGTCTGGGACGTCGCCTTCGATCCAAACACGCAGGACCGGCGGAAGTCGAACACCTACCATTTCCGTCTGCTTGGGTGGAAACAGGACCCGACGGTCGTGCTGGGCATCCAGGTGCCGTTGCCTGTCACGATCCTCGGGTTCGCAACCGTGGTGGGATACTGATGGTCGCCAAGCTCGCACTTGCTGCCGCTTCAACCGCAGCGTCGCTCTACGGCGCAGCAAGCGCCTACAAGCTTGCTGGCGCGCAGCAAGCCGGCATGAACGCCCAGGTCGAGAACGCACGCCGACAGGCGGAGACCGATTACTCGATCCAGTCTGGCGAACGCGCCCGCAAGTTCGAGCAGTCAGGCAGCGCCCAGATGGCGTTTGCTTCGTCTCGCGGCATCGAGCTCGGAAGCTTCGATGCAATCCGCCGCGACGACAAGAACCAGTACGATCTCGATCAGGCATCCATGCGCGCAGGCCTTGGATCGCGCATGCGTAACTTGGACCTCTACGGCTACGACGCTGCTGTTTCCACTCAAGCTTCGCGCAGTCGTGCCACGGCTCAGGCTGGCAAGTCGCTGTTCGATTTCGGTGGCAGGGTTGCCGACAATGAAGGCGTCCGCAAGTGGTGGAATAGCTGATGGCTGAGCTTCCTCGCTATGGAACCCAGACGCCACGCGTCAATGCGCCGGACATCGGCGTGCATCGCATGCGTGGTCTCGAAGACGCTACGTTCGCTGCGCTCCAAGGATCTCGCACGGCCGCCGACGTTTCCGAATACTTCATGCGACAGGTCGAGCGCGCAAACATCAACGAGGCCGAGCAAGCTGGTGCCGTTGTTGCCCGTGACGATGCTGGAAACCTGAAGCCCATCGCGCTTCGCAACAGCTCGTCGCCATCGGCGCTTGCGTTCAACAACGCGCAGCGTCAAGCCTGGGCTGCTGCCGTTTCTGCTGATGCCGCTTCCGCGTTGAAGGGCTACGCGCACGCTGCCCTCAATCCTCGCGATGCATCAGGCAATCCGCTTCCGCAGACGGCCAACCCGATTGATGTGTTCGACAAGCAGGCGTCGGGGTACATCGCTGCTGCATTCAGGGACAAGAACATCCCCGACGACGTGAGGTCGTCTCTTGTCACGCGCATCGGACAGGTTGCGGCCGAGCATCGCACTTGGGTGGTCGACAATGTCCACAAGCGCAACGTCGACAAGATCCAGGGCGAGCTTGATGCGGAATCCAACAGGCTAGTTGGAGAAGCGATTTCCTACGCACGGTCTGGAAACGCCGCGTCTGTCGAACGCAGTCGAGCGGCGTTTGTTGCAGCCGTTTCCGGCATCGCCGACATCAACCCTGCATACACGAAGGACAAGCAGGACGCCGCCATCAAGACCTTTGATGCTGCCGTCTATTTCACCGACGTTGAGCGCAAGGCGCTTGGAGCGTTCAACGGTTCGGCTGCATTTCGTGAGTCTGGCCTTGGAAGGGCCGCCGGCATTCGCGTTGTCGATGCGGCGATGAACGATGCCATTGCCAGGTTTGGTCCTGACCTTGCCAACGCGTGGATGAACCGCATCAACGCCAAGATCCAGCTCGAATCCTCGACCCGCGATGCCGTCGATGCCGTGACCATGCGTCGCGCAGAAGATGCCTACCTTGCGGCAAACATCAAGTTTGGCCAGCCGGTCATCGCAGCCCTCAAGAACAATGGCGAAAACCCTCAGACCGTCCTGCAGCAGCAGAGCGAGCTCATCTACGAGCAGTTCAAGAACAACCCGCAGCTGGCGCGCCTGTTCCAGAACAGGTTCATCCAGAACTTCAGGGAGAAGACTGCTGACTGGGATCCCGGCGTGATTGGCGCCGACAAGGCGCAGAGCGAGTGGTTCTCGTCGATCAAGGCGGCCGTTGCGCGTGGCGACATCGATCCCGAGAGCGTCGTGCCGATGATGCTCAACAAGTTCGAGTCGGGCGAGCTGCCATACGATCCAAGGTTCGAGGCGCAGACTCGGGAATACGCGAGCAACGCCGGAGTACAAGAAGTTAACAGGGATCGATCTGAAGCTCGCTCTGCCGACAGGGCTTTCCAGACGGAGGCCAACGCTCAGGCAAGGGTGCTCAATCGTCTCATCGAAAAGGAAAAGGAACACGCCGCTCGCGTTCTTGTTGTTCGTGATGTGCTTGATGGCAAAGGCAACCCTCTGGCAGTCAACTCGGATGCAGCCATTGCCTTGGACGAAGTGTGGGCGGGATGGGGATTCAAGATCGAAACCCACGCGCCAATGATGGCTGAGATGATGCTGCGTGGTGGCGGCATGTCGGCCGCCATCAAGGACGACATCAAGGGGCTCATGCACACGCCGACCGAAGGCGTACTTCGCAAGTATGGCCGTTTCCTCGGACTGGTAATGAGCGAGCCCAATCTCAGGGCAGGGATCATCGACCAGACGTTCTCAAGCGCCGAGGATCGCGCCAAGCTTGGCCGCATGTGGGGCGAGCTCCAGCAGCACGCCGTCAACCTCAGCAACGCTGGCGGTGACTTGGCTCGCAAGGACGTCGAGATGCGTCGATTTGCCGGCGTCGTTACCGACATGCGCCGTGAGTTCAACGACAGCAGGATCGCTGGTCCCGAGGTCCGCTCTCGCATCCCGAACTTTGATGCGCAAGCTGGCGCGGCTGCAAGTCGCGTGACCGACGAGCTTTCGAAGATTGGCGTCGACGCGCTGGATGGGTGGTTTGGCCTCTCCACGACGCCAGGTCGCCGCGTGTTCAGCGGCGCCGAGCAATCCATGCGGCCGTTCCAAGAGGGATACAGTCTCAGCTACACCGCGACGATCGTTGAGAAAGCAGTCACTGGTCTTTCGCTGATCTTTGGTCGCGATCCGTTTTCTGGTCTCGACGTTGCTGCTGGCTTGCCGTTGATTGGCTTGGCGTTCGAAACGGCGCCGACCGTCCTGAACCCCGTCGACAAAGCAATTCTTCGCAACGAAGTCGAGAGCAGGGCGCTTGCAAATGGTGGCGACATCGACGCCGCAGCATCGCAAGCGCAGCGTTCATTCAGCGCCAGCGGTCGGGCGCCGTCCTTCTACAGCGGCGCCAACAACGCCAAGGCGCTTGATCCGAATGCCAAGTACGTCGCGGAATGGGCGC
>Ga0068877_10004597_pt1 | contig 10739 bp, 7 predicted proteins | sample NOAtaG_FD_66437 | JGI IMG/M metagenome (GOLD analysis project Ga0068877, IMG submission 66437) | Freshwater lake microbial communities from Lake Erie, under a cyanobacterial bloom - NOAA_Erie_Diel6S_1000h metaG | ecosystem: Environmental > Aquatic > Freshwater > Lake | place: USA: Ohio, Lake... | reverse complement strand
AATTGATCGATCTTGGGAAGTTCTATCTTTCCTCTGGAGTTTTCCAGATTCGCATCGGTGTAACCGAACGCTGGATCCAATCGCAGGAAGCCATCACTTCCCGTCGCCGTCAATTGATTCAAGCCGTTCAGGTTGTAGCTCGTGGTGCAATAGGCGGTAGTTCCCGATGCGAAGGACATCATCCACGCGATCGATTCGTCTACTTCAGCAAACTTCACAGCATCCGTTTTCGACTCTTGAGCGATAATCGACACAGGCTCTTCGCCAGTCAGATAGCGACACGCTTGCAAGGCATAGATGCCGACGTCCATCAACGCGCCACCACCCGCAAGCTTTTGACGGAGGCGCCATTGTGCTGGTTCGCCGATCTTGAATCCGACCCCTGCATCGATTCGCTTGATCGTGCCAATCTCGTTGGAACGAGCGAGCTCCATCATCTTCAAGTGGCTAGGCTCGAATTGACATCGATAACCGATAGCGAGTTGCCGATTCGCTTGTTTGCAAGCGTCGATCATTTGGCGGCACTCTTGTGCAGTGTTCGCCATCGGCTTTTCGCATAATACATGCTTACCCGCTCTGGCGGCACGGATTGTGAACTCGGGATGCATGCTATTAGGTAGCACGACATAGACGATGTCTACTGTTTCGTCGGAAGCGATCTTGTCGAACCGCTCGTAGTTGTAGATGTGGTCAGTGGAGATACCATACTTGTCCGCCCATTGTTTTTCTTTTGCAGGCGTGCCGGTCACGACCGCGGCCAGTCGGCAATGCTGAGACGTTTGCAATGCTGGAGCGATTTGGTTAGTGCTCAGGCTGCCGAGCCCGACTAATGCGACGCCGAGCTTTTTCTTTTCGCTTCCACCGGCAGAGGAAAAGAAACCTCCTTGTGCCATGCCGGTCGCGACTGCGGCAGAAACGGAAACGGAAAGGAAGTCACGTCGATTGTTACTTGGTGTAGGCATCGGTGGATCTCAGTACGAGTGATTTTTGGGGAGGGGCCAAGACAATGGCGATCTCATTCTACCTAATCACGATACCCGAACAGAGAGACTTAGGCTGCGGGATCGCATGATTTTTCGAGCATTGGATTTTTCGAGCATTGGCCAGCCACAGAGATTGCTCGACATCGACACCCTCCCTATTACGTTCCTTTGGAGATGAAAACTGGTGCTATCGTCCGACGGCCCAAAAGTTGTTGAGAACCGACCCACGGCTCCGCTAGCGAATCTCGATGTCGAGAGTATTGATTCCGGTCGACAATGTGAATTTTGCTTGTTGGAATGAAGGTGGGCCGAATCCGCGTTTCGGATTGTTGGAGAATCCATAACGCTCGGTCGGGATGCCAAGCGAGTTTTTGTCCAACTTTTCGTTTTCGTTCACATCCTGAAAGGCTGCAATGGCGACGGCCTCCGGCAACTTCACCATTTCTTCATCGGAGGGCTCCCAAATGACGGATTCTCCTCCGATGGGGAGGATGATTCGCAGAGCAGCCTTGTCAGGTTGGTTGAAGCTGGCGGAGTTGGAATAGACAGCAATTCGGCAGCTTCCGCTGGTTGAGGCAAAACCACGAACAGAGATACGAAACGTCCTCGCTTGATTTTTGTCGTAGAGAGGTTCGGCAGCGGCATTCGGGAGGTCCGCCGCGGGGTCTTGAGAAGCGTTGCGAAAAGTTGTGGAATTCGCCCTTACTTCGCCAGAAGATGCCGAGTTGGATGTAGTTTGTTCTTGCTCGGTTCTGCTTTCTTTTCCATCTCTGCGAGAGCAGCCTGATTCGCATGCGGCGAGACAGGCCATTAGGAAAATAGTTGCTGAAATCGACCGAATCTTTGCCATTTTGTGTAAGTCCTGACATTCGGGCCGACAGCAATCGGTTGGTATTGCCGGAAAAAATCGTGTTGAATTAGGTGGATTTTTCCAATCATAGCGTTTGCGGAGTATTTTCGAATCCAATTGGTCGATACCAATCGATGAAAATGCGTTAGAAACGCCCTAGACCGAATAGGGTAGGGGCGTTATATTTCTGGGTTCTCGGCTTTTAGAGCCGTCCCATTTTTCGTTGCTAGTCACTCACACATTAGTTGATTTGTCGGAGAGTTTGCATGGTTAAGTTGTTGGTCCGCGACCGAGAAACGATTCAAGAAGCTGTGCGACGTTTCCGTAAGCTTGTTGAACGAAGCGGACTCAAAAAAGAGATGCGTCGTCGTGAGTTTTACGAAAAGCCAAGCGAAACCAAACGACGAAGCCGACAAAGAGCTGAGCGAAGATCGCGTCGAATGCGATTGCTCGGTATCTAGAGACCACATCTAGACGCTGTCGAAAAACTAGACCCAATCAAAAACGGGCGAATAGCTCAGTTGGTTAGAGCGCCACTCTTACAAAGTGGATGTCGGGGGTTCGAGTCCCTCTTCGCCCATTCCCGTTCCTACAATCCAATTTGTCAATCGTTGCAGTTAGTATCATGAAAGACGGAATTCACCCAAATTATCAAGAGACCACGGTTACCTGTGGTTGCGGGAACTCATTTGTCACTCGTAGCACTCGCAAAGAGTTAAGAGTCGACATTTGCAATGTTTGCCATCCGTTCTATACGGGCAAACTGAAATTCGTCGATACGGCAGGTCGGATTGAAAAGTTTCAAAACAAGTTCGCTGCAGGTACTTACGCGTCGCTTCAGTCGGCTGCGAAAAAGCCTGCCAAGAAGAAATAGCTGCCTGAGCCCCGACTCCTGTTTGCCCTGGGCACGTCTACATTCGATGCCAAGTGGGTCCGCAGGAATGGATGTTGGCTCTGGCAATCAAAACTCAACAACCGTCGCAGATTGCCGAGTGAGGCCTGTGACGGTTTTTTTGTTTAAGCTAAGTACCAACTATGAAAATTCGTGACCAACTCGAACAATCTTTAGGCCGCTTCGTCGAACTCGAAACGATGATGGCCGATCCTGGCGTGCTCGCCGATTCTGCTAAGATGGCTTCCGTACTGCGCGAGCATGGCGGTTTGCATAAAGTCGGAACGAAATACGGCCGCTACAAAAAACTTGGCGAAGAGCTTCGGGAACTGGAACCGATGCTCTCCTCCTCGGAACATGAGGAACGTGTCATGGCCGAAGAGGAAGTGACTCGAATCAAGGCCGAACGCGAGGCGATTTGGAACGAGTTACTGGATATGAGTATCGGCGGTGACGATGCCAACCGCACTCGCTGCGTTCTCGAAATCCGCGCTGGAACGGGAGGTGAAGAAGCCGCTCTCTTTGCACGCGATCTCTACGACATGTACAAACGATACGCTGATCTTCGTGGTTGGAAAGTCGAAGTTATGGACAGCAGCTTCAGCGATCGTGGTGGCTTTAAGGAAATCATCCTCGGTATTGAAGGGGAAGGTGCCTATCGAGAATTGCAGTTCGAAAGTGGTGGTCACCGCGTGCAACGTGTTCCCGAAACGGAATCGCAAGGCCGAGTGCATACGTCTGCTGCGACTGTTGCCGTCATGGCTGAACCAGAAGATATTGAAATTGACTTGAAGCCTGAAGATTATCGATTGGATAAATTCTGTGCGTCCGGACCGGGCGGTCAGCACGTGAACAAGACGGAGTCCGCAATTCGATTGACACACCTTGAGACGGGAATCGTGGTTCAGTGCCAAGACGAAAAGAGCCAACACAAAAACTTGGCACGTGCGATCCGCGTTCTAAAGACTCGACTTTACGAAGCCAAACGTGAACAAGAATTGAAAGAGCGATCGGACCAACGTATGTCGCTGATCGGTTCCGGTGATCGCAGTGAACGAATTCGGACATACAATTTTCCGCAAAATCGACTCACTGACCATCGTATTAATCTAACTTTGTACAAACTCGATCAGATCATCGGTGGTAATCTTCAACCGGTATCCGAAGCGCTTTTGGAATACGAACGTTCGACATTGCGCGACGACTCCGAAGATTAATTCCACACAGTGAAGGATGCTGAGGATGAGCGGTACGGAAGCAACGAACCAAGAGCCGTGGACCATTTTGCGATTGTTGCAATGGACAACAGAGCACTTGAAAAAAACGGGCTCGAGCTCTCCTCGACTCGATGCAGAAGTTCTTTTGGCGGAAGCACGCAAGTGCCAGCGTATCGAACTCTACACCGCCTTCGCTGAGGAACCGAACGAAGAAGTCAAATCAAAATTTCGCGAATGGATTAAACGACGCGCTGCAGGCGAGCCTGTCGCGTACTTGGTCGGCAAAAAAGAGTTTTACTCTCTCACCTTCCATGTGGCGAAAGGTTGCCTCATTCCTCGCGGAGAAACAGAACATCTCATCATCGAATGTCTCGATCGAGCGAAAGCGATCCGCCAAACGGAACCCTCTCGGCGATTGGAGATAGCCGATGTCTGCACAGGCAGCGGCTGCGTTGCTATCACGATGGCCAAACATCTGCCAAATGCATCGATCCTCGCAATCGATATTTCCACCGATGCACTCGCCATCGCTCAGGCGAACATCGACCTGCATCAAGTAGGCGAAACAGTGCGACTCGTCCAACGAGACTTGCTCGACGGAGTCGATGACAATTCGCTCGATTTCGTCCTTTCGAATCCGCCTTATGTTTCCGAGTGCGAGTTTTCCAATCTGGACAAATCGGTTCGATCTCACGAGCCTAAGATTGCTCTCGTGTCGGGGCCGTCCGGAACGGAGATCATCGAACGCTTGGCTGCTCAATCTGCCAACAAGTTACGATCGAGCGGCTGGTTCCTATGCGAGCTATCACCCATGATAGCGAACAACGTTGCCGAGATATTGTCCAGCAGCGGGCACTGGCAAGATGTCGGACTCGTCAAGGATTTGGCAGGGCTTCAGCGATTGGTTGTCGCTCGAAAGAAGTAGAAGTCTCGCGACAACTGACTCGCGGCTTAGCAGGATAAACGTACAATGGCCGGATAGGCCAAAACCCATTAACTTCAACGCAAGAGAACGCAAACTAAGATGCAAATGGAAAAACTCGTCTCACTCTGCAAGCGACGTGGCTTCATGTTCCAGTCGAGCGAGATTTACGGCGGCTTGAATGGGTTTTGGGATTATGGCCCTCTCGGAGTCGAGCTTAAGCGCAACATCAAGGATGCGTGGTGGCATGACATGTGCAAAGGGCACAATGAGTTGTTACAACTCAACGGCGCTCCATCAACGTACGAAATGGTCGGTCTAGATTGCACCATTTTGATGCATCCGCAAGTCTGGAAATGCTCAGGACACTATGATCTATTTCATGACTTCATGGTCGATTGTCGCGTTAGCAAGAAGCGCTATCGATTCGACCAAGTGCGAGGCAAATGGGTCAGTCGAGGCGAACAAAAAGTCTTCGTCACGATCATGTGCGAACCTGAGAATGAGCAAGAAGAAGTCACTCGGCGAGCATTGAAATTCTTCGGGCTTCGGAACAAAGATGTTGGACAGTTAGTGTTCGCCGACGTTTTCCAATCACTGGACAAAGTACCAGCAGCCGACAGGGTGTTTGTCTTGGCTCCAGATGCCAACGAAGCCAACACACTCACCGATCCTCGTGAGTTCAACTTGATGTTCAAGACGTACGTCGGTGCATTGAGCGGTGAAGAAGGGGCCGCCTTCCTTCGCCCAGAGACCGCACAAGGAATCTTTGTCAACTTCAAGAACGTACTCGATAGCACGCGAGTTCGTATTCCTTTCGGCGTTGCACAGGTTGGCAAGAGTTTTCGAAACGAGATAACACCTCGCAATTTTACATTCCGATCCCGAGAGTTTGAACAAATGGAGATCGAGTTCTTTTGTAATCCAGCCGAATCACCGATGTGGTATCAATATTGGCGAAATCGTCGACTCCAATGGTATACCGAACTAGGGTTAGCAGGAGAACGACTCCGGCTGCGTGAACATGAACAAGATGAACTTAGCCACTATTCATGTGGTACCGCAGATATTGAGTACGCTTTTCCGTTCTTGCCCGAAGGTGAGTATGGCGAACTCGAAGGTATCGCTCACCGAGGGGATTTTGATTTGCGATCGCACTCCGAAGGCAAACTGGATCCCAAAGAACGACCTCTCAAACTGGAACTGAACGAGCATGGTCAACCGAAACACCGTGGCAGTGGGAAGGATCTTTCTTACCGCGATGACTTGACCAACGAACGATTCATTCCGCATGTGATTGAACCCTCTGCAGGCGCCGATCGCGCAACTCTTGCCTTCTTGTGCGAAGCCTATCACGAAGATGAAGCTCCCGACGAAGATGGCAAGCTTCAATCACGTGTCGTCATGCGATTGAATCCACGCATTGCACCTTACAAAGCGGCCGTGTTCCCCTTGGTCAAGAAAGATGGCATGCCTGAAATCGCTAAGGACATTTACGGAGCGCTCAAGCAAAAGTTCAATGTCTTCTACGATGAGAAAGCGGCTGTTGGACGTCGGTATCGAAGACAGGATGAGATCGGAACACCCTACTGCATCACGGTCGACTCACAATCGTTGCAAGACAAAACAGTTACCGTTCGCGATCGCGATACACTGGAACAATGGCGAGTGAAGATCGATGATGTGGTCGGTGAAATCGAAGGCCGTATTCGATAGCGATCCCTCGCTCGTGCGTCGAATTGGGACTAAAGCAATCGCCCTTATGCTCTCAGATTGGATGAACACGACAAGTCAGCCGCTGTAACCCGTGCCGAAGGTGATCATTCTTGTCGTAAACATGATGCGTCTCACTTCGCGTTTTTGCGAAGTTGCTGGAGCCATTGGTAAAGATCGGCAGGCCATGGCATCTTGAACTTGAGGTCTTCACCCGACACGGGATGCTTAAATTCTAGTGTCGCCGAATGCAATGCCTGTCGAGGTGCATTGCTAGGATCTTCGGTTCGCGTACCATCACGATTGCGACCATAGATCAAGTCTCCACAAAGTAAATGACCTGCTTCGGACAGATGGATTCGGATTTGATGAGTTCTTCCAGTCTCCAACTGGCATTCAATCATGGAATAGTCGCCGATCTTCTCAATCGGCCGAATATGAGTTATGGCTCGCTGTGCCGATGAATCCTCGACATCTCCCGGTTTGCTTCCCCGAACTCCGTCCCCACGATCGCGGACGAGGATATTGTCAAATGTCTGGGCCTTGGGGTGCCCAAGTACGACCGCATGGTATTTACGCACCACTTCATGCTTGCGAAACATGATACCGAGTGCCTGGGCAATTGACGGTGTCCTTGCAAAGATCATCAATCCACTAGTATCGCGATCCAATCGATGGACTGCGATGACAGAGTACCGCTTCATGCGATGTTCTTTCTGCCTCGCCGTTTCTTGGATTCTCATTTTTCGCGTCGGTGTCGGTGGCTGAGCTTTGCGAAACGACTGAAAGTGATGCATCAACGCGTCCGGGATCAGCTCTTCCAGTGTTGGCTGCAATTGCCGTCTTTTCTTCGGCAAGTCGCGCTCTTCGATGTGACGTGTTGAAGTTACAGCCGGTGGCTTTTCGACCACAACAAGATAGTCATCGACATACACTAGCTTTATGGCCGTCGGTTCGACTGGTTTGGGTAGCGATTCTTTCCAAACCTTGATCACATCCTTGCCAGTTACTTTGCGAGCCGCGTCGAGGCATAAGTTTCCATTGACCTGCACTCGTCGTTTGAGAATCATCTCGCGCACGTCACCCCAACTGCGATTCTCCAGTCGGCGTTTCAGCACATTTGATAACGTCGATCCTGCATCCTCTTCGGCGAGGTGAATCAATTGGAATTTGGAACTAGAACTCATAATGCGGAAGGATCTATGAATATTCGAGGAAGTCTCTAACCCCATCGGCTGCAATAGGGCGGTTGGGTTCAATAGGGTAAATGGCTGTAACATCGCGGTTGCGATCGTCCTTTACCTTCGCAAAAATTCAACAAAGTAGGGAGGATAGCAAGACTGTACCGGCAACCCATAGTAACCCAAGTTGCATCATTCTTTTAGTACAAACATCTAGTACAAACAATTCGAATGAACAGGACCATCGCTCAGCCCTGGAAATTCTGTGATTCAAATCCACGACGACATGACTTTCGCATGCCCCAATACCGGCTTTGGTGGTCATAAAGGCGCACATTCCACGCAATTACTGGGGTAGCGTGGATAAAGTGTTGACTAGGCAGCAGGCTAGTATTAACCTCATCTCTCCAAAGTTTCGTATCCTCCCTCTTTCCCTAGTTCCTCCCATGAAAGAAAAGTTATTTCTATTGCTCGGGTTGGTTTTGTCGCCAATCTTGATCGGATGCAAAGGGGAGGCTGACAAATCGCAGCGTCCTGCCGAAACAGGAAAGATCGCCCCCAGCGATTCCGCCAAGCCGATCCATGTCGTAGGGTTCGATGAACACGACGAGACCCTCCAAGCTATCATCGATGGCGAAGTGCATGGGACCGTGGTCCAGAACCCATATATGTACGGTTTCAGTTCGATCAAGCTCCTCAAAGAGCTTCAAGTGGGCACCGCAAAGATCGACCCCAATAATGCCTTCGTCGATAACCCCGCCCGCCAAATTCGACGCGACAACGCCGCAGACTTCTGGAAGGAAAAGAACACGAACCTAGCCACGGGCGAAGGAGAAGCCGAGTTTAAAGAAGGACGCAAATCCGTAGCGTACGTTACCAACGGGATCGATCCTTTTTGGACCATCGCTGCCGCAGGAGCCAAAGCTGCCGGCCGCGAGTTCGATGTCAACGTACTGCTTCGATTTCCACCTAAGGGTGTGGGGGACCAAAAGTCGATGCTCGAAGCTTTGCTCGTGCAAGATGACGTAACGGGTATTGCTGTGAGTCCTATCGACCCCTCGAACCAAGTGGATATCCTCAACCAAGTGGGTGAGAAGAAGCACTACATTACCCATGATTCCGATGCCCCGAACACAAACCGCCTCGCGTATATCGGGATGGACAACTACGATGCAGGCCGAATGGCAGGCCAGCTTGTGAAGGAAGCTCTTCCCAACGGTGGTTCCGTAATGATCTTTGTCGGCCGACTCGGTCAATTGAATGCAGAACAACGTCGCCAAGGTGTGATCGATGAATTGCTCGATCGTACAAAAGATCCGACACGACGCGATCCCCCCGGCGACGTGATCAAAGGGGAGAAGTATACGGTCGTTGGCACGCAAACCGATGGCTTCGATAAAGCCAAAGCCAAACAGAATGCCCAAGATGCGATATCGCGATATCCCGATCTAGGCTGCATGGTCGGATTGTTCGCTTACAACCCACCTCTCTGCTTGCAAGCGGTCCGTGAAGCAGGACGCGTTGTCAAACCTACAGGGAAGTAAGCCGTTATCTTGTCCAGTCACAGCAAACCGCCCTTGTTAACCGTCGATCGAGTTTCCAAACGGTTTGCTGGCGTGCAAGCGTTACAGGATGTCTCGCTCTCTTTGGGCGAAGGGGAAGTGCTGGCTGTTCTCGGTGAGAATGGCGCCGGCAAATCGACACTGATGAAGATTCTCGCCGGTGTCCAACAGTCGGACACCGGATCGATCCGTATCCACGGTGAACCTGTGCAACTGGATTCGTGTCGAACGGCGATGAGTCACGGTGTCGTATTGATTCATCAGGAATTGAACCTAGCCGACAACCTTGATATCGGCGCCAACATCTTTCTCGGTCGTGAACCTCGGCGATTCGGGTTGATCGATCGCCGCACCATCGAACGGGAATCACGACGATTCCTGGATATGGTTGGGCTCGATGAGTCTCCCAACAAACTCGTGGGTGAACTGACGATCGGTCGCCAGCAAATGGTAGAAATTGCCAAAGCTCTTTCGACCGAAGCGAAAGTCCTCATCATGGACGAGCCGACGAGTAGCCTTTCCGGCCGCGAGACCGAAAGACTTTTCGAAGTCGTCAAGGACCTGCGAAAAAGAGGCGTGAGCATTATCTACATTTCTCACCGACTCGGCGAAGTCATCGAGCTTGCAGATCGCGTCACCGTTTTGCGAGATGGGAAAAATGCAGGTGACTTGGCTAAGGAGGAAATTACTCACGACAACATGGTCCGTCTCATGGTCGGTCGAGATGTCTCCAAGATCTTTAATCGCAAACCGACTACCGCACACGAGGTTTTGTTCAAAGTTACCGATCTCGTGACTCCAACTTGGCCGCAGCATCGCGTTTCCTTCGAAGTTCGAGCAGGTGAAATTGTCGGAATATCTGGGCTTGTTGGAGCAGGTAGAACCGAAGTGCTTCGTTGCTTGTTCGGTATCGATCGCGCGATGTCTGGCACCATTGAGATGAACGGCGTTACGCTGCAATTGGACAAACCCTACGACGCCATTCGACACGGAATCGGGTTGATCCCAGAAGATCGAAAAAAAGAAGGCTTGGTCCTAGAGATGCCGATCAGTTCGAACATTGGATTGGCAGGGCTGCGAAAAAATCAGTTTGCATTCGGGGTCTTGAATCAACGACAAGAAAGCGATGATGCCGCCAAAATGATCCAGCAAATGCGTATTCGTACACCCAATGCTGCGCAAATCGTGCAATTCCTGTCAGGTGGCAATCAGCAAAAAGTCGTGATTGGCAAATGGCTCGCGTTAGGCCCGCGTCTACTTCTACTCGATGAACCGACGCGTGGCATCGACGTTGGTGCAAAGCAAGAGATCTACCGGTTGATGGAAGATCTCGCCGCACAAGGGCTCGCTATTTTGTTTGTATCGAGTGAGATGGAAGAAATCCTCGGCATGAGCGATCGAGTGCTGGTCATGCATGAA
>Ga0068877_10004594_pt1 | contig 10742 bp, 7 predicted proteins | sample NOAtaG_FD_66437 | JGI IMG/M metagenome (GOLD analysis project Ga0068877, IMG submission 66437) | Freshwater lake microbial communities from Lake Erie, under a cyanobacterial bloom - NOAA_Erie_Diel6S_1000h metaG | ecosystem: Environmental > Aquatic > Freshwater > Lake | place: USA: Ohio, Lake... | reverse complement strand
GCTCGTATCTTCTTGGGTCGCGATATCCAATGCGCTCAGTGCCACGACCATCCTCTGTTCTCCGACTACAAGCAGTCCGAGTACTACGGAATCCTCTCGCTGGTCAACCGCACGTACTTGTTCAAGGACGAGAAACGAGGCAATCTTCTGTACCTAGGAGAAAAAGCAGAAGGCTCATTAGAATTCGCATCGGTCTTCGAGCCCCAGGCAGGTAAGTCAACCGCCCAACCGATGCTTCCGACGGCCATGGCCATGGATTCCGAACCGGACTTTGTCGATTCAAGCGATGCCTACATTGTCGCCCCTGAAAAGGACCAGCGCGGAGTGCCGCGATATAGCCGAAGGCAGCAACTGGCCGTACTAGCGACCCATCCTGAAAATCAAGCGTTCAACCGAAACTTAGCCAACCGCCTATGGGCCAACATGATGGGCTCGGGGCTGGTCCATCCAGTCGACATGCACCATTCGGGCAACCCCGCCTCTTCCGCTCAACTGCTCGAGACTCTCGCGGGGCATCTGGTCGAGGGTCAGTACGACTTGCGAGAGTTTCTCCGGCAGATCGCCCGTTCCAAAGCTTACCAACGCTCCGTCCTCGCGCCGGACCTAAACCTTTGGGACGGTCCCCCGGGTGGGATAGAAGCCCTCTCCGAACGGAGTGCTGCGTTCGAGGCCACGGTGCGGGATTTGGCCCCCAAGCTCCAGAGCCAGCAAATCGAACTGCAGGAAGCTGCGAAGAAACTCGCCAACTCCCAAGCCGATGTTCAAAAGCTCCAGCTTCAAATCGATCAAGCCAAGGAACTCTACGGGCAAAGGATCCAGCAGCGCGATCAAGAACTCGCCAAGCAGCCGTTAGAGACCCAGACTCCTGAGCAAAAGGAAATCCTTCAGGCCGCCCAAGAACGGCTCGAAGACCAACGCAACCGCATCGTCGCGTTGGTCAATCGACGTTTGGCTCTCGGGGAGTTTGTAGCCCAAGCAAGAGGACTTCAGCGCAGCGTGCAAAGACGCGTCCAAGCAATCCTCGATGAGCAATCCGATTGCAAGCAGCAACAAGCCAGGATTCAAGCTCTCATAGAGTGGCTCGAGGCGCGACGTCGCATTCCGAATCATGAATCCAAAGTGGATCCAGAGTCGACAAGCCAATCGCTTGCCCAGTTCGAATCGCAAAGCTTCGAGCTGATCGAATCGTGGCGCCGCGGCAGTGCGCTGCGCACCGTGCGGAGCTTGACTCCCGAACAAGTCGCTGGAGCGACGTACTTTGCTCTCGAAATGGATCAACCTGTGCGGATCAAAACCCAGGCCGATTGGCAAGCAAGCCATCGAGAAGTTCCCAATGGCTCAGAGGATCCCAAAAAATACGATCAATCGCTCAGCGCTGCGCTAGCCGGGAATATGTGGGAAACCGTCGAAGACCTCATCGTCACAAAGTTTTCCGCCCCCGCTGGTGCTCCTCAGGATTCCTTCTTCGCCACCGTCGATCAGGCATTGATGATCCAAAACGACCCGAGTTACCAATCGTGGCTCAAAGCCAACCAAAGCCATCTGATCGATCGCCTCATCGGGATGCAAGAGCACCAGCAAATCGCCGAGCAACTCTACCTGTGCGTGCTGTGCCGAATGCCGGAACCGCAAGAGGTTCAACGCGTCGGTACGCTCTTGGATCAATTTCCAGACCAACGCACCGCGATCGTCCAAGAACTCGTTTGGGGCCTACTGGCATCGTCCGAATTCCGTTTCTCCATGTGATCACACCATGAGTAACCCCCAATACAAACCCTGTGGAACGGTCGATCATCGGATCGCTCGCAGGCAATTCATGGGCGAGTTCTTCACAGGACTCGGGCTCACAGGACTCGGGGTCACAGCAGGCACGAGTCTATTTTCGCACCCGCTCGGTGCCAGCCAAGTCGCCAAGGCTGGCAAGTCGGTGGTGGTGGTCTATTTGAACGGTGGGGTCAGTCAGTTCGAATCCTGGGATCCGAAGTCCGATCTGCAGACCGGCGGTCCATTTAAATCCATCGCCACGAGCGTACCGGGTATCCACGTCTCGGAACTGATTCCGCATACGGCCAAGCAGATGCATCACATGGCATTGATAAGGAGCATCAGCACCGATCTTGACGACCATGCCCTATCGAACAACATTGTACGCAGCGGACGGACCACCCGCTCTGCGACCGAGTATCCCGAGTTGGGAGCCGTCGTGGCCAAGGGTTTGGAGCGAGCGGATTTTCCGCTGCCAGGTCACATCACGACCATGCTTGGCGGGATCGGTGGGCGATCCAACAATGCAGCTTACCTGGGACCTCGCTATGCCAGCGTGGCCGTCGGAGCTGAGAAAGGTGGAATCGTCAATTCCCAGCTTCCCGATGGGATGTCGGTTCAGGTCGATAGCCGACGTCACGATTGGCGACGGTTCGTCAACAGCCAACATCGCAGCAAGGTGCAATCGGCCGAGATCGACGCCTACACCCAGAGCTATGAACAAGCCTTGCGATTGATGGAGAAACGAGATCTGTTCGATATCTCCCGGGAACCCGAAGCCTATCAGCAAGCCTACGGCAAGACCGAATTCGGCAAGCAATTGCTCCTGGCTAGGCGGTTGGTCGAACAGGAAGTCCCCTTCATTGAAATCCAACACGGCGGATGGGATTTCCATCACAACAACTTCGAGTTTCACTTGCACTATGTCGCTGACTTCGATCGGCCTTTTGCATATTTCATCGAAGACCTTTCTCAGCGCGGATTGCTCGAAAGGACGCTCGTAATTGTCATGACCGAGTTTGGGCGAACCCCGACGATCAACGCAGGATACGGTCGGGATCATTATCCCAAGGCCTGGTCGATCGCTCTGGCAGGCTCCGGGATCCAGCACGGCGCTGTCATCGGTAGTACGGACGCCAAAGGGGTCGAGGTGACGGAACGGAAAGTCGACCATCGACACTTATTTCATACCTACCTGCGCGCCGTCGGAATCGATTCCTCAGGCGAATTCGAAGTAGCCGGCAGGAAATTCCCCATCGCCGATCCGGCCTTTGGACCTATTGAGGAGTTGCTGGCATGAATTTCCCAAACCCCAAGAACTTGGCATCAACAGACCCGCCAACAAAACAGCCCGACGAGCTACCTCGATTCGATCCTGTCGGAGCCAAGCCCCTTGCCGATTGGGAGCACGCGTCGAAGCTCTTATGCTGTCGAGTCGATCCGACGGGTACTTATGTCGTCGCAGGCGGAATCGACCAAGCCATCCAGCGTTGGCAGATCGCTACGGGATTCAAAACAACGCTTCTGGGGCACGAGAATTGGGTTCGTACCCTAGGGTTCTCGCCCGATGGTCAACGCCTTTATTCCGGCGGTTACGACGGACGTTGGATCGCCTGGGACATCGCATCCGAAGCGCCAAAGCCCCTGACGATCGTCGATGCGCATCGCGGGTGGCTGCGCAGCTTGGCCGTCAGTCCTGATGGCCAACGGATCGTCACTTGCGGTAACGACCGATTGGTTAAGCTATGGTCGGCAGACGACGGGCGGCAGATTCAGCAATGGTCGACGGAGCCGAATATCCCCTACTGCACACTGTTTGTTCCGGGGGCGGATCCGACACACAGCGGGGATATTCTCTGCGGGGATGTTGTCGGAAACGTGTACCATTGGACTCATCCAAGAGCGGAAGTACAGCGTAGATTCGATGCAAGCGAGCTGTTTTTCCACATCGGCGATATTGCCCCTTTCGGGGGGATCATCAATATGGCGTTTAGCCCAGATGGAAAACATCTGACGGTCGTCGGACTGCACCAATGCACCAACGCCCCGGCGGGCAACCGACGCGCTGTAGCCATGAGCTTCGATTGGCAAACCGGCCAAAAGGGTCTCAAGCAGGAGTGTTTGAAGAAGGAGCTCGACGCGACCCTATGGCGAGGGGTGTATCATTCGAGCGGCACGTTGATCGGGATCCTCGAAAAGGAGATCGCCTTTTGGAATTCCGGTACTCCCGATGTTTTCCACCTAGTTACAACTCCAAGTGAGATCTTCGACTGCGACTTGCACCCCAACCAAATCGATCTTTACACCGCGCATTTCGACGGCCATGTCCGTTCGACACGTCTGGGCAGTCTCTAGTTCGATCACTCGCTCGATAAACGACCTGATTCGATGGGAAACCGTCGGATTTGCCAAGGTGGACAAATCAAGGGCAAGAGGTAAAATCAAGACAGATCGCCCAGCGGCGGTCTTGATGCCCTAGTAGCTCAGTTGGATAGAGCGCGGCTTTCCTAAAGCTGAGGTCGCAGGTTCGAATCCTGCCTGGGGTACTCGGTAGCATAGCCCTCACCATCAGTCGCCCGTAGCCACCTGTCGCCAGACGGTGAAAGCCCTCCTCGCAGCGCCCCACCGCTTGGCAGCCGATGGCTACGATTCGCCGCGTCGCCCGTCGCCACCTGTCGCCAGACGGTGGAAGCCCTCCTCGTACCGCCCCACCGCTTGGCAGCCGATGGCCACTGATGCCCATTGATCAACACTTCAAACTCACAAACCACTGGCCACGCAGCAAGACCGTCATTGGAGAAATACGATCTTACGAAAACTGGAAAGCGGACTCCGCCTGTCCGGTGTTATCGCACTAGTACTTCCAATCCTCGTGCCTGACGGGCAACCTATTGAGGAGCTGCCGGTGCTCGTGCTACTGTGGCATGCAGCGATCCATCAAGCCGATGAAACGTGCATTGTGGGTCGGTTCGAGCAAATGCATCATCTCGTGCACCACGATGTACTCAAGGCACTGAGCCGTTTTTTTTAGCCAAATCGGTGTTCAAGCGAATGCTGGCGGTCGCCGGATTGCAGCTCCCCAACGCGTCTTCATCCTCTGAACGAAAAATCGTTCGAGGATCTTTTGTCTTTGGCCGCGTTCGATGTTCGCTTGTTCCACTTTGAAGCTCTGCATCGATCCCTGGAGCGTTCGATAGACAGTCACGTCGGCTGGGCTATTTTGCGATTTCACTTGTGCACACGATCATGGTGTCTCGTCCTGCCCGGTTTGGTCGCGGAACAGGTCGATGTAACTTTGATACATGAACTTGCGATTGCGAGCTTGACCGGTGATTTCGCGGAGAATTCCCGTGCTGACGAATTTGGCGACCAACTCGTTGGCGGCTGGGTACGTTGTGCCGATCAGATCTCGAACTTCGTTTGCAGACAGAATGGGATGCTCGTAAAGATACTCCAGGACACGATGCCCATTGCCCGCAGCACGACCGAAGTTCTCCGTGATGGTTGACCGATGGTTTTCACGTAGCGTCAAGATGCGTCGGGCTGTTTCGGTGGCTTGCTTGCTGACTTCGATTACGCCGCGAAGGAAAAACTCCATCCAGTCTTCCCAGGTACCTCGGTCACGCACCGACTGCAGTTGGTCGTAATACTCCTGCCGGTGCTGTTTGAAGTAGTGTGAGAGATACAACACGGGTTTCAAAAGGATCTCCTGTTCGCAGAGCAGGAAGGCTATCAGTAGGCGACCTACGCGACCATTTCCATCGAGAAATGGGTGAATGGTCTCGAACTGGACGTGCGCCAGTCCAATTCGCATCAGCATTGGGAGTTGTATGTCGGAGTGCAAGAACTTCTCTAGATCTCCCAAATGCTGAACGACTTCATGGTGTGGAGGTGGAACAAAGGTTGCTTCGTTGAGCGAACAACCACCTGGCCCAATCCAGTTTTGGCTTGTGCGAATTTCTCCGGGAGTAAGGTGCTGCCCGCGTACACCCCTGAGCAATTCCGCGTGAATCTCCCGAATCAATCGAACAGAAACCGGTAACTCCTTTAATCGTCCCAGACCGTAGTTCATAGCCCGCACATAATTCACGACCTCGTCGACATCCTGTGGACGATCTGGGCTTAGGATTTGGGCCTCGGCTGCGAGGACATCTTGAAGCGAACTCTGCGTCCCCTCAATCTGGCTCGAAAGCACGGCTTCTTTGCGGACATACATGAAAACGAATAGGTCTGGGTGTGGTAGCGTCTGAATCGATCCGTCAAGTCGCCCAAGAGCGCGATCAGCTTTCGATAGCAGAACCTGCATTTCGGGGCTAACTGCGACGGGCGGGTCGGGGGGCAACGGGCTAGGGATGAAGGCTCGGTAGCCTGCAGGTTGTCGAACGTATCGACCAGCCCGATGCACTCTGGTTTCATTGACGTCACCCATAATCGGCTTTCCAATCATTCATCTTCTGAGGGGAAACTATGCAACCTAGCCCATAACATGGGGAAGGATAATCGCTGTATTATAGGCAGCCTTTAACATGGGAGCTAGTTGGCCGCATGCTGCGCTCTGCCTATAACAAGAGGGTCGATCCGCCAATGATCTCTGCTAGCATTCCTTCGGTTTCTTGCTCTAGAGCCAGGATGTCGGCACGGATTGGGCTTGCGATTGGACCAGACTCAGAGATAGGTGGCGATGCCAATATTGTGGAACATGTTCAGCTGCAACGCGACGATGGCCTCCAGCCAGTCGTTTTCGATGATCCAACGGCGGATGTTGCTTTCGCCTTGGCCAACCGTCCCGGCTTACGTTTCTATCAAAACGGTTCCATTTGGCCGCGTTGCGATCAAGTGGCTACCTACGGGAAGACGACCCCGTAGTCGGGACCTGGTTTGTTTGGGTGCCCGATCGGCTCGGTGTACATACCCGGACGCGATCGCTTGACACGACACTGTTTCCTGGGGCAGATCCGATTCGTTCGACCCTTCGGCTTGAACTCCTGTCCGCACGACAGGCATTTGCGATTGGGTAAGGACACCTCGCCCTCCGTCTGCTTTTTCTTTTTCGACACTTGATAACCCTTGATTGCTCGACATTGTGAAATCTCTACCGTCTACACGACAAAAAAACCGACTTGGACCCTGCCAGGAGTCAAACGAACCGATCGAAGGCGTGACTTTGAAATGCATGGGCTTCGCCCACTTCTAAATCTTAATACTCCCCGTAGCACTCGTCCCACCCGTGCGTTCCGTAGAAGTCGGCAAGGCTGAGGGAGCACCCTGCTTCTTTGCTTGCGTCCTCCATTCGTTGCTCAAAGTCACTTTTTTCATAGCCTTCAACTCCAATGTACTTGTATTGATAGACTCGACCCACATTTGGACATAAGCGATACGAACCCTGATACTCGTAAGTGCCTTCAAAGACGCACCATCTCAGCACACGCGGATCGCCGTCGTAAACAGACACGTTGGCCACGTTGGTGATGAGTGCGAACCGACGATCCATTCGCAAAACAAGACCGTCCTGAGCGCCCCCGCCCGTCAACTCGCAAAAAACATTGCCGTGATCACTAGGGCTAAACTCCAAATCCTCTTCGTAAAATCTGCTAGACATCGCCACGTCTCCATAGGCATAAAAAATGAACCAAATCAAGGCAACCTTGTTTACCTATTCCCGATCCGACAACCGAACTAAACGAGCCCCGCGGAGATTTCTTCAGATCCTTCCAAAAGGTAACCGTCCAGGCACCTTGGGTAGATCTATAGAAGGTCAGGCTTGTTGATAGGCCCAAGGCCTGTTAGAGGCTCTAAATAGATGCTGCGGTTCTTAGCTCTGCGGGGCCAGCATTGTGGCGGCAAGCGATCCGCCACAGACGCACGTCGCCCATGATCATTGAAGTTGCGCTATTGCTATATCTCGGAGTTTCAATCGATGTTTCCCATGGCTTTTCGTACTCGTACTCAGCGAAGCGGTACTCGTACTCGAAGTTACTGCACCGAGTACGACAAAAGCCAAAACATCGCAACTTCAAAACCCATTTAGGGGCTCTGTCTACCAAGCAGCTATTCACCCTTCAAAATCTTCTCGATCCATTCGACAAAACCGCCGGAATACGTGAAAATGTTATTCACATCCATGCGATTTATGTACCGGAAGCAACCTTGCAAACGTTCCTCCAATAAGTTTTGGTCGGTGTAGTCGATGTAGAAAATCGACTTGCCATGAACATCTCGGAGATCCTCCGCAAATTGCCTGATCAGAAACCGAAGTAGTGCGTCTTCTTCCGAAAGGCTATATCCAACGATTACCAGCACATCGCTTTCTTGGAGCAACCTAACAGCTTTCGGGAAAATCGAGGAAAAATAGGGATTGATGTAATTCTGCTCCTTCGATGGCATCATGATCTCTGGCGCGTTAGCCCGAACTTGCTCGAAAGATCGCTTTCGATAGTCGATGTCATAGCCATTAGTGCCGGGCACGATCTCGAACCCCCCATTGATCTTGATCAATGAATTGACCGACCATCGGTCTTGTACGACATTGTTGTTTCTTTTGCCATTGATCAGAGCCGGTGTGATCCCACGGTAGGTATTCCTCAGCGCACCCCGCTCTCCGACGTTATCAAGAATGGTCTCGATGACATAGTCGTAATTCGTCGACAGGAATTGCGTATGTACACCGCGACCAGCGCCATTCTGCTGGGATTGGTGGCCACTCATCCATTCGAAAAACTCGAGGATCTTTGATTGGTTCGCCGTCGGATTGGAGGGAGCGGGAAAACGGTTCAAAGCTTCATCGTAGTAGTTCAGGTTGCTCATCGTTTCAAAACGCCTGTGCACCACGGCCTTGATCTCGTCGATAACGAGTTGAATGCTGATTTCATCCATGTAACGGGTCCGAATACCTGGATACTTCAACTGCATGCTCAGGTTGTACAGCAGCTCTTTGAATGCCGGGGGAGCGGCATCGTCGATAGACGGGTATCCAGGAAGCGCAAGCAGTTCGTCGATCTCGATGTTGTCGGCCATCTCCTCAAGGAATGCTTTGGGAAAAGTAAAAAGCTCGTTCCCGGTCGGAGACGTCGAATCCCAGGTCTTGGAAAAGCCAGCACCGACAAAAAAAGCAACATTGACCAACCCAGCATTGTCTGCTGTTTGACTTGAGTGTCGCGTGACGATCTTTCGAAATGCCTGTGCTGCGTCTTGATCCGCCATAGTGAGGAGTTCCTGGTACTTCCTTGCGAGGTAATTCTATTCGAACGCAGAAATCATGTTTCAAAATAAGCTCGGCGGATTGTAGCAATCACCATGGCTATTGGAAATCCCTCTTCTCGACGGCAAGCCGGTTTCATCACACCGTTGCATCACACCGTTGCATCACACCTTAAGTGCAGCCAGTACATCACTACGACCCCAAATCTGGCGTGCTTTGTCCCGCATTGAAGTTGACGATTGCTGTCCTTAGTTCTAGATATCAGGCAATCGTGCCTCGCATCGGATTTCGTCGTACTCGTACTCAGCGAAGCGGTACTCAGTGAAACGGTACTCGTACTCGATGGCTGTTCGAACTTCGGCGATGCTGAGTACGAGTACGAGAAGAAGCACGAACAAAGCATAGTAGGCAGAGGCAGGTCAGGGACCGGATGCTAGTCCCTCGTGCGTGCGGTTCGTCCCAGAGGGCTCAAGAGCAGCGCGGGCAAGAGGACCAAGTCCCCTAGGATCGAACTGCTCATCATGGCGATCATCAATGTTGCGAATTGACGTGTCGGATTGAACTCCGCAAAGAGGAATGGCAACATCGAGCAGCAACTGATAAGCATCGTATGGACCATCGCCCTACCGCAATTCGAAAACGAATCGGCGATGGCTTGTTCTCGCGTGTCACCGACCTCCAGGCGGTGGCTGTACCAGTTGACAAAATGCAGGGTATCGTTGACAGCGATTCCCATGGCAACCGAGGCAGTGAGGATCCCCGCGATATCGATCGAGTAGCCGAACCATGCCATCATGCCAAAGACGAGGGTCTCAGGAAGTATGTTCGGAACCATGATCAACAATCCGGCTCGGACTCCTCTTGCGATAAGCATCATGACCGGGGTGATCAGCAGAAACGCTGTTGAGAAGCTTGATCCTAGATCGTCCAACAGTGCCAATTGAGTGTCGTGCATCACCGGCGATAGTCCGGTGTAGATGGCATCGAAGGCCTGTTGTTCCCTCTGAATCGGTTCGACGACTTGACGTACGCGCTCGGTCAATTGACCGTAATCGAGTTTCGATAGCGCCGAGACCTTGGCCGTGATGCGCCAAGCCGTCGAGTCGGCATCCTGGGCCACTAGATTGCGATCGATGAGTTGATCGAATTGCTTGCCTACCTCCGTTCGTAGAACCGCACGTTTCGAAACGTCCCGTATTCGTCCTCCGCTGGGCAGTTTCGGCAAAAACGTCGCGGCGCTGATGACCCCGCCGATCTCCGGGTTCCCCTTAAGCTCCTGCGTCAGCCGATCGACCCAAACGAGTTGGTCATAAGGTTCCAACGCATTGGGCTTGGGGAACTTCACCAGCACCTCGACCGATGCGATCGGACCGAGATGCTCCTCGATCCAAGCCATCGACTGCCTAGTTTCGCTTTGCTCGGGAAACATATCGTCGAATTTGGTCGAGGATTTCAGATGCCAAAGCCCGTAGAAACTTACGGCTAGAAGCGCAAAGCCCAAGATGCAGATCACTCGGTGATGGGATTTGACCCAAGCGGCATAGTTCCTTGCCCACGCGGAAACCGGTGGGGAGGAATCCTGAGCGCCGAGCCTTTCGGGGGAGTCCATCTGGCTGTCGCCCGATTGGATCGCTCGGTAGCGACTCTTGCACAACCAATCGGATAGTTTGGGAAAGGCTAGGAACAGGACAATTGTTGCGATGCACAGGCAGCAGGCTGAGTAGAGGCCGAAGGTTCTCACTGGGGCGAGCTGACTCGTGGCCAGCGCGATCATGCCCAA
>Ga0068877_10004587_pt1 | contig 10755 bp, 7 predicted proteins | sample NOAtaG_FD_66437 | JGI IMG/M metagenome (GOLD analysis project Ga0068877, IMG submission 66437) | Freshwater lake microbial communities from Lake Erie, under a cyanobacterial bloom - NOAA_Erie_Diel6S_1000h metaG | ecosystem: Environmental > Aquatic > Freshwater > Lake | place: USA: Ohio, Lake... | reverse complement strand
TTCGTGCTCGCGGTGCGGGGGCCGCGGGGACAGGGACTGAGCAAGGCGCGGATCCTGTCGACCTTCGAACGCCGGCTCGGCCACCCGACGGACTTCGAGCTCGCCGAATGCCTGCGCAACGTGCACCGCATCGCCGAGATCCGCTTGAACGAGCGCCTGGGTCATGTCCCCGAACTCGGCAACCGGGTGTGGGACTGGGCCGAGCAACTGGCGGCGCACAGCGACCCGGGATACGCCGAACGGGGTGAACTCACCGTGACCTACCTGACCGACGCTCACCAGGCCTGCGCGCGGCAGCTGATGCACTGGATGCGCGACGACTGCGGCTTCGACGAGGTCACGCTGGACGCCGTCGGCAACGTCGTCGGTCTCTACCACGGGCTGGATCGTGGTGCGCCACGGCTGCTCACCGGCAGCCATTACGACACGGTGCGCAATGCCGGCAAGTACGACGGCCGCCTCGGCATCCTGGTGCCGATGGCCTGTGTACGCGAGCTTCATCGCCAGGGCCGGCGGCTGCCCTTCGACATCGAGGTGATCGGCTTTGCCGAAGAGGAGGGTCAGCGCTACAAGGCGGTGTTCCTGGGTTCCGGAGCGCTGGTCGGCCAGTTCGACCCGCGCTGGCTGGACCAGCAGGACGCCGACGGCGTCTCGATGCGCCAGGCGATGGCTCAAGCCGGGCTGAACCCGACCGACATCCCGGCGCTCACGCGCGACCCGTCGAGGTACCGCGGTTTTGTCGAGGTCCACATCGAACAGGGACCGGTCCTCAATGAGCTCGACCTGCCACTCGGCATCGTGACCTCGATCAACGGCAGCGTGCGCATGCTGGGCGAGATCATCGGCATGGCCAGCCACGCCGGCACCACGCCGATGGACCGGCGCCGCGACGCCGCCACGGCCGCGGCCGAACTGGCGCTGTTTGTCGAACGCCGCGCGGCGGAGGCGCCCGATGTCGTGGCGACCATGGGCCAGCTGACCGTGCCCAACGGCTCGATCAACGTCGTGCCCGGGCGCTGTGCCTTCAGCCTCGACATCCGCGCCACCACCGACCCGGTGCGCGATGCCTGCGTCGCCGACGTGCTGGCCGAGCTGGAGCGCATCTGCACGCGGCGGGGCCTGCGTTTTGAAGTCGAGGAGACGCTGCGCATCGCCGCCGCGCCGTCAAACCCCGTCTGGCAGCAGCGCTGGGAAGGAGCCGTGCAGGCTCTGGGCCTGCCGCTGTACCGCATGCCCAGCGGTGCCGGGCACGACGCCATGAAGCTGCACGAGGCGATGCCGCAGGCGATGCTGTTCATGCGCGGGCTGAACGCCGGCATCAGCCACAACCCGCTGGAGTCGATCACCAACGACGACACCGAGCTGTGCGTGCGCGCCTTCCAGCAGCTGCTGGAAGGACTGGCCGCCTGATCAACCCTCCAGCTGCTTCTGGAACACCAGCCCGGCGTGTTCGCGCAGGGCGTGGAACTTGATCTTGGGCCAGTTCTCCTGCATCGCACGCAGCTCGCCTGCGTACTCCAGCAGCACGCAGGGGGCGTCGACGGCGTCGAGCGCGACGCGGTGGCTGTTGCCGTCGATGAAGCGCTTGAGCTCGCGCTCGCTGGCGGCCGGGCCCTCGTCGAGCTCGCAGGTCACCCAGCGGGCGACGTTGTAGCGCGCCGGCATCACGCGTGCCTTGCAGCCGTACTCGTGTTCGAGCCGGTGTGCGACGACCTCGAACTGCAACTGCCCGACCGCGCCCAGCAGCAGCACGCTGCCGGCCACCGGACGGAAGACCTGGATCGCGCCCTCCTCGCCCAACTGCGTCAACCCGGCGCGCAGCTGCTTGGTGCGCAGCGGGTCGGCCACCTCGACGGCGCGGAACATCTCGGGGGCAAAAAACGGCAGCCCGGTGAACTGCAGCGTCTCGCCTTCGGTCAGCGTGTCGCCGAGTTGAAGCACGCCGTGGTTGGGGATGCCGATGATGTCGCCGGCAAAGGCCTCGTCGAGCAGCTCCCGGCGCTGGCTCAGGAAGCTCACCACCGTGTTCGGGCGCAGCTCCTTGCCCGAGCGGCTGACCTTCAGCCGCATCCCCCGCTCGAAGTGGCCGCTGGCCACGCGAACGAAGGCGATCCGGTCGCGGTGCGCCGGGTCCATGTTGGCCTGGATCTTGAACACGACGCCGGTGAACTTGGGCTCGTCGGGCTGGACCTCGCGCTGCAGCGTGCGCCGGCTGCCCGGCGGTGGTGCCAGGTCGACCAGCGCGTCCAGCACCTCGCGCACGCCGAAGTTGTTGATCGCCGAGCCGAAGAACATCGGCGTCTGGCGGCCGGCCAGGAACTCGGCGCCGTCAAAGCCGGGTGCCGCCTCGCGCACCAGTTCGACCTCGCCGGCGGCCTGCTCATAGGCGCTGCCGAAGCGCTGGGCCAGCACCGGGTTGGCCAGGCCGTCGATCAGGTCCTGCTCGCCGCCGGCGCGGTCCTCGCCGGGGCTGAACACACGCATGCGGTCCTCGCGCAGGTCGAGCACGCCGCCAAAGAGCTTGCCCATGCCCACCGGCCAGGTGAACGGCACCACGCCCATGCCGAGCTCCTGCTCGATCTCGTCCATCAGCGCCAGCGGGTCCTTGACCTCCCGGTCCATCTTGTTGACGAAGGTCAGGATCGGGGTGTTGCGCGCCCTGCAGACCTGCAGCAGCCGCCGCGTCTGCGGCTCGACGCCGTTGGCCGCGTCGATGACCATCAGCGCCGCGTCGACCGCGGTCAGCACCCGGTAGGTGTCCTCGCTGAAGTCCTGGTGGCCGGGCGTGTCGAGCAGGTTGATGACGCAGTCGCGGTACTCCATCTGCATCACGCTGGACGCCACCGAAATCCCACGCTGCTTCTCGATCTCCATCCAGTCGCTGGTGGCGTGGCGGCTGGCCTTGCGCGCCTTCACGCTGCCGGCGATCTGGATCGCGCCGCTGAACAGCAGCAGCTTCTCGGTCAGCGTGGTCTTGCCGGCATCGGGGTGGGAAATGATCGCGAAGGTGCGGCGGCGGCGCACCTGCGTTTCGAGCTCGGCAGACATCGGATGGGGGCGCAGTCGCCAGGGGCAGGCGCTCGCGGTCAGGGCAAACCGGCGATTATCCGGCGCCGGTCGAGGCCGGCCGCTGGCTCATTCTTCGAGCAGCGAGCGCAGCATCCAGGCCGCCTGTTCGTGCACCGTCAGACGCTGGGTCAGAAGGTCTGCCGTGGGCTCGTCGGCGGCCTTGTCGGCGAGCGGGAAGATGCTGCGCGCGGTCCGCGCCACCGCCTCGTGGCCCTGGACCAGGATGCGAACCATCTCCAACGCCTTGGGCGGCGAGGCCGGCGCGTCCGGGACCGATGCCAGCGCGCCGAAGGCGGCGTAGCTGCCCGGTGCGGCATGGCCGAGCGAGCGGATGCGCTCGGCGATCGGGTCGACCGCGTTCCACAGCTCGGTGTACTGGGCCATGAACATCGTGTGCAGCGTGTTGAACATCGGCCCCGTGACGTTCCAGTGGAAGTTGTGCGTCGTCAGGTACAGCGTGTAGGTGTCGGCCAGCAGGCGCGACAGGCCCGCCGCAATGGCGGCGCGGTCCTTGTCGGAGATGCCGATGTCGATGGCGGGGCGGCGGGTCTTCTTGCTCATGGGGACTCCTGGTCGGGGTGGGTTCGATGGCGCGGGATGGGCGCGGTACGGGCGCGACGTGATCACCCGTCGGGTCGCGCCAAGCCTTGGTCCCTGACCGGCACGGGGCTCACGACAGCCGCTTCACCCCATCCAGCTCGCAGGCGTAGATGGCATTGCGCAGTGCCGCGATGGCCTCGTAGCGCGGGAAGCTGCGCCGCCAGGCCAGGACCACGCGGCGGGTCGGCACCGGGTCGGCGAACGGCACATGGTGGATGTTCGGGCTGCGGTCCTTGGCCACGCTGAGCTGCGGCACCACCGTCACGCCCATGCCACTGGCCACCATGTACTTGATCGTCTCCAGTGAGCTGCCCTCGAAGCTCTTGCGGATGCCCTCGGCGTCGCTCGAGAAGCGCGCGTACTCCGGACAAGCCTCCAGCACATGGTCACGAAAACAGTGGCCGGTGCCGAGAAGGAGCAGGGTCTCGGTCTTGAGCTCGGCGGCCGTCACCGATGCCCGCCGGGCCAACGGGTGCTGGGTCGGCACGGCGACGGCAAAGGGCTCGTCGTACAGCGGCGCCAGCGCCAGGCCGGTGTCGGGGAACGGCTCGGCCAGGATCGCGCAGTCGATCTCGCCGGTGCGCAGCATCTCCAGCAGCCGGGCGGTGAAGTTCTCCTGGATCAGCAGCGGCATCTGCGGTACCCGGTCGATGGCCTGGCGCACCAGGTCAGGCAGCAGATAGGGGCCGATGGTGTAGATCACGCCCATCCGCAGCGGGCCGCTGACCGGGTCCTTGCCGCTCTTGGCGATCTCGCGGATGGCCTGCGCCTGCTCGATCACCTGCTGGGCCTGGCGCACGATCTGCTCGCCCAGCGGCGTGACCGCGATCTCGTTGCCGCCGCGCTCGAAGATCTTCACGTCGAGTTCTTCTTCGAGCTTCTTGATCGCCACCGACAGCGTCGGCTGCGACACGTGGCAGGCCTCGGCCGCGTGGCCGAAGTGGCGCTCGCGGGCCACGGCGACGATGTACTTGAGCTCGGTCAGGGTCATGGGAAATCTCAGCTGCGGGCGCGATTCTGCGCCGCAACCGGGCACGGTCTGGCGACCGGGCCTTCAGGCCCTCAGGCCTTCAGATACTCGGCCTTGCCGCCCAGCCAGCGCGCGACATGTTCGGCCGCGGCCTGGGGCGAGTCGCGCAGCAGCCGCGGCGCCAACCGGCGCGCGTGGGCCAGCAGCCCGGCGTCGAGCTCCAGGTCTGCAAAGCGCAGCAGCTGGTCGCCGCTCTGGCGCGCGCCCATGAACTCGCCGGGCCCGCGGATGGCCAGGTCGCGCCGCGCGATCTCGAAGCCGTCGGTCGTCTCGGCCATCGCACGCAGCCTTTCCTTGCCGGTGGGCGACAGCGGCGCGGTGTACAGCAGCACGCAGACGCTGGCCACGGCGCCGCGGCCGACGCGGCCGCGCAACTGGTGCAACTGCGCCAGGCCAAAGCGCTCGGCATGTTCGATGACCATCAGGCTCGCATTCGGCACATCGACGCCCACCTCGATGACCGTGGTCGCGACGAGCAGCTTCATCTCGCCGGCGCCGAACAGCTTCATCACCGCCGCCTTCTCCGCCGCCGGCATGCGGCCGTGCAGCAAGCCGATCATCTGCCCAGGCAAGGCCTCGCAGAGCTGGGCGTGGGTCGCGGTGGCGTTCTGCAGGTCCAGGTGCTCGCTCTCGTCGATCAGCGGGCAGACCCAGTAGACCTGCCGGCCCGCGGCGACCTCGCGCCGGATGCGCTCGATCACGTCGTCACGCCGGCCGTCGGCAAACACGCGCGTGGTCACCGGGGTGCGGCCGGGCGGCAGCTCGTCGATGGTGCTGGTGTCCAGGTCGGCGTAGTAGGTCATCGCCAGCGTGCGCGGGATCGGCGTGGCGCTCATCATCAACAGATGCGGCTCCAGCGTGCCGGCGGCCTCGAGCTTGTCGCGCAGCTGGAGCCGCTGGGCGACGCCGAAGCGGTGCTGCTCGTCCACCACCGCCAGGCCCAGGCGGGCGAAGGCCACGTCGGCCTGGATCACGGCATGCGTGCCGACCGCCAGCGCCGCGTCACCCGACGCCACGGCATCCAGAGCTCTCGATCGCGCCTTGCCCTTGCGACTGCCGGTGAGCCAGGCGACCTGCACGCCCAGCGGCTGCAGCCAGGACACGAGCTTGGCAAAGTGCTGCTCGGCCAGGATCTCGGTCGGCGCCATCAGCGCGCACTGCCAGCCGGCGTCGATCGCCTGGGCCGCCGCCAGCGCCGCGACCACGGTCTTGCCCGAGCCGACATCGCCTTGCAGCAAGCGGTGCATCGGCACCGGCCGGGCCAGGTCGGCCGCGATCTCGGCAACCACCCGCTGCTGCGCACCGGTCAACGCAAAGGGCAGCGCTGCGCGCAGGGCCTCGCAGACCCCGCCCGCCTTCGGCGCCAGCGCCGGTGCGACCAGCCGGGCACGCTCGGCAACGGCCTGCGCCTGCGACAGCTGCTGGGCCAGCAGCTCGTCGAACTTCAGGCGTTGCCACGCCGGGTGGCTGTGGTCCTCCAGGCTCGCCAGCGCAACCTCGGGGCCGGGCTGGTGCAGCGCCAGCAGCGCGTCGCGCAGCGGCGGCAGGCCGGACGGCAGCAGCGTGGCCGGCAGCAGCTCGTGCAGCGGCGCGCGGGACAGCGCCGAGGTGACGACCTTGCGCAGGTAGGCCTGGGGCAGCGACGCGCTGGTCGGGTAGACCGGGGTCAGGCGATCCGGCACGGGGGTGTCGACCTCGACCACCTGCACCTGCGGATGCACCATCTCGCGTCCGAAGAGGCCGCCGCGGACCTCGCCGTACACGCGGACCCGCTTGCCAGGCGTGAGCTGCTTCTGCTGCGCCGGGTGGAAGTGCAGGAAGCGCAGCAGCACCTCACCGCCACTGTCGTCGCTCAGACGCACCAGCAGCTGCCGGCGCGAACGATCGTCGATGCGCGACTCGACCACCTCGCCCTGAGTGTGCGCGACGGCCCCACCCTGCAACGCGCGCAACGGCACCAGGCGGGTCCGGTCTTCGTAGCGCAGCGGCAGGTGCAGCGCGAGGTCGATGTCGCGCACCAGGCCGAGCTTTTCCAGAGCGCGCGCAGGGGCAGACTTCTCGCGGGCCGGTGTGCTCGGGGTGGGCATGGAAGAATTCTCGGTTGTTGTCGCACCACGCCCAGGCCGGTCCAGCCTGCGCCGCCATGAACCACCCGTCGTACACCACTTCCGATTTCGACTTCGTGCTGCCGGGCGAACTGATCGCCCAGCACCCCAGCCCCGAACGCAGCGCCTCGCGCCTGCTCGACGGCCGCGGCGCCCTGCCGCAGGACCGGACCTTCCGCGATCTGCCAACGCTGCTCGAACCCGGTGATCTGCTGGTCTTCAACGACACCCGGGTCATCAAGGCGCGGCTCTTTGGTGTCAAGCGGGACACTGGCGGCACGGTCGAGTTGCTGGTCGAGCGTGTCCTGCCGGGCACCCACGAGGTCTGGGCGCACCTGAGGGCCAGCAAGTCACCACGGGCGGGACAGGTGCTGAGTCTCGCCGGCGGCGCCTTCGAGGCCGAGGTGCTGGGCCGCACCGGCCCTGACGACGCGCTGTTCCACCTCCGCCTTGACGGCGACCCGTTTGCATTGCTCGAAGCCCATGGGCACGTCCCGCTGCCGCCGTACATCGAGCATGCCGACAGTGCCGACGACGCCGAGCGCTACCAGACCGTGTTCGCCAGGAACCCGGGCGCGGTCGCGGCGCCGACGGCGGCACTGCACTTCGACGACGCCGTGCTGGCTGCGCTGACCGCCCGCGGCGTGCAACGCGCCGCGGTCACGCTGCATGTCGGCGCCGGCACCTTCCAGCCGGTGCGCGTCGAGCGCATCGCCGAGCACCGCATGCACAGCGAGTGGTTCGAGGTTCCGGCCGACACGGTGGCCGCGATCGCCGCGACCCGCGCTGCCGGCGGCCGCATCGTCGCCGTCGGCACGACGACGATGCGGGCGCTCGAGAGCGCCGCCCGAGCCAGTGCGGGGGGCACCCTGGCGCCCTACGTCGGCGAGACCGACATCTTCATCACGCCGGGTTTCGAGTTCCGAGTCGTGGACCGTTTGATCACGAACTTCCACCTGCCCAAGAGCACGCTGATGATGCTGGTCAGCGCGTTCTCCGGCCACGCCCACGTCATGGCGCTGTACCGCCATGCGATCGAGGCGCGCTACCGCTTCTTCAGCTACGGCGACTCGATGCTGCTGGCGCGGGCCTGAAGCGCCCGGTGGGGGGCGATGTCGGAGGCGATGACGGGGCGATGACAATCGCCGGCGATGCTGAAATTCGAACTGCTCGCCACCGAAGGCCGCGCCCGCCGCGGGCGCCTGACGCTGAACCACGGCGTCGTCGAGACGCCAGTGTTCATGCCGGTCGGGACCGTCGGCACCGTCAAGGGCGTGATGCCGCGCTCGCTCGAGGAAATGGGCGCCCAGATCATCCTCGGCAACACCTTCCACCTCTGGCTGCGGCCCGGCATGGACGTGGTCCGCGGCTTCGGCGGCCTGCACGGCTTCGAGCGCTGGGGCCGGCCGATGCTCACCGACAGCGGCGGCTTCCAGGTCTGGAGCCTGGGCAAGATGCGCAAGCTCACCGAGGAAGGCGCGCGCTTCGCATCGCCGGTCAACGGCGACAAGCTGATGCTGACGCCTGAGGTGAGCATGCAGATCCAGACCGTGCTGGACAGCGACATCGCGATGCAGCTCGACGAGTGCACGCCCTACCAGACCGAGGGCGTCAAGACCACGGAGAGCGAGGCACGCACCTCGATGGAACTGTCGCTGCGCTGGGCCGGTCGCTCGCGCGCGGAGTTCCAGCGCCTGGAAAACCGCAATGCGCTGTTCGGCATCGTGCAAGGGGGCATGTTCGAGTCCTTGCGTGCCGAAAGCGCGGCTCGGCTGGCCGAGCTGGACCTGCCCGGCTACGCCATCGGCGGCGTCAGCGTCGGCGAACCCAAGGACGAGATGCGCCGCATCGTCGACCACACGCCGCCGCACCTGCCGGCGCACAAGCCGCGCTACCTGATGGGCGTCGGCACGCCGGAAGACCTGGTCGAAGGCGTGGCCGCGGGCGTGGACATGTTCGACTGCGTGATGCCCACCCGCAACGCGCGCAACGGGCGGCTGTTCACCCGCTTCGGCGACCTGAACATCCGCAACGCCCGCTTCAAGGACGACCCGCGGCCGATCGACGAAAGCTGCCACTGCCATGCCTGCGCGACCGGCTTCTCGCGGGCCTACCTGCACCACCTGGACCGTTGCGGCGAGATGCTCGGCCCGATGCTGGCGAGCCTGCACAACCTGCACTACTACGTGAACCTGATGCGCGAGCTGCGGGCGGCGCTCGACACCGGCAGCTTCGACGCCTGGCGGCGGCAGTTCGCGGCGGACCGGCAGCGCGGGGTCTGAATCCTTCCGGCAGTCACCAGAACTGCCAGTTCCCCGTCGCCACGACCCACACGCCGAGCGCGCCGTTGGTCACCGCATGCGCGATGACGGCGGTCCAGAGCTTGCCGCTGCGCATGTAGATCCAGGCATAGGCCAGGCCCGCGACGATCGCCGCCAGCCACAGCGTGTGCGCCAGCACGAAGACGAAGGTCGACAGCACCACGGCCTTCAGGCCGACCTGGGCCGGCAGCACCGATTCGAAGATCGGGTGGCGGATCCAGCGCATCAGGAAGCTGCGCCAGAAGAGCTCTTCCATCACCGGGACCAGCAGCGCCGCCCCGGCCAGCCGGGCCAGCACCAGCGGCCAGTCCAGCGCCCCGGCCGCATCCAGGGGCATGAAGGCCGAGGGCGCTGCACCAACGCAGAGCGTCATCCAGGGCGCGTCCAGCTGGATCCAGACGACAAACACCAGCAGCCCGACGGCCACCGCCAGCAGCGTCTCACGCAGCGTCGGCAGGACCTGGCGCGAGAACAGCTCGCCGTACTCGCGCCACCACATCACCAGCAGCGACGCGACGAGAACGACCTTGGCCGGGTACAGCCAGCGCGGATCGAAGCCCCAGCTGCCGTCGACCGGCGCGACGCCGCGCAATGCCAGGATCGCCATGAAGAGCACAAAAGGCGCAACGCGCACGACTGCGGCGCGGCGGAAGTTCAGCACGGGCGTTGGTGGCGTGGCATCTGGGCGACGGAGCAGTATCTGCGCAAGACCCCCCGGTGCCGGATGCACCCGCACCCGACAGGGTCGGGATCAACCCGAGGATTCAAGCAGGTGGGCCGCGGCCCCGTCGTCCATCGCCTGGGCCAGGAACGGCAATACCGTGGCCAACTCGTTGCGCAGCGTGTGCGGCGGGTTGACGACAAGCATGCTGCTGCCCAGCAGGCCAAAGCCGTGCTCGTCGCCGCGTGTCACCGTCAGCCGCGCATGCAGCCAGCCTTTCTTGGCCTTGGCAGTGGCGGTGGCCTTCAGACGCTGCGGCAACTGCGTCGCGTCAAGCAGCTGCAGTTGCGGCAGCCAGATCAGCACCGTGCCGTCGGCAAACCGCTCCAGCGCCTCGCGCAGCGCCGCCAGCGTGCGCGCGTAGTCGGTCTTGATCTCGTAGGGCGGATCGATCAGCAGCACACCGCGGCGCGTTGGCGGCGGCAGTTGCGCCTTCAACGCCGCAAAGCCGTCGCCCATGTGGACCTCGACGCCCGGCTGCTGGCCCAGGTAGCTGTCCAGGATCTTGTGCTCGGTCGGGTGCATCTCGTACAGGCGCAGCTGATCCTGATCCCGCATCAGCATCTGGCCAAAGGCCGGCGAGCCCGGGTACTGCTTGAGCCGCGACGAAGTGCCGTTGAACGCCCGGACGAAGTCCAGGTACTCCGCCACCGCCGGCGGCAGGCCGCCCTGCGGCAGGTCCATCAGCCGAGCGACGCCGCCCAGGTACTCCTGCTTCTTCTGCGCGTACTCGCCTTCCAGCGAATAGCCCCCGGCACCGGCATGCGTATCCACCAGCCGCCAGCCCTTCTCCTTCAGGTTCATGTGCTGCAACACGCGCATCAGCACCAGGTGCTTGAGCACGTCGGCGTGGTTGCCGGCATGGAAGGCGTGGCGGTAGGCAAGCATGGGGCGACTGTGCCATGCCGC